>Ga0209016_1000014_pt1 | contig 356532 bp, 311 predicted proteins | sample EPASupsiteSAE305_FD_187265 | JGI IMG/M metagenome (GOLD analysis project Ga0209016, IMG submission 187265) | Bioremediated contaminated groundwater microbial communities from EPA Superfund site, New Mexico - SAE3-05 (SPAdes) (version 2) | ecosystem: Environmental > Aquatic > Deep subsurface >...
CGACACTTGATGGCAATAATTAAAGAGGAATTTTATGATCGGGTTATGCGAAAAACATACATTTTTGGATGGGCTAAAAAATTCTTAAGCAGGGATTATTATTATAAAATGTTATGCAACTAACTATAACCATTACTTTTCTGTCAGCCTTGACCTGCTCTGTATTGCAGATACCGAGGGAAAATTTATCAAACTGAACCCGGAATGGGAAAAAACATTAGGATATACACGTTCTGATCTCGAGGGTCACCGGTTCCTTGACTTTGTTGAACCAGCCGATCTACCGGCAACTCTCGAGGCGATAGAGGAACTCGTACAGAAAAACTCGGTTATTAACTTCACGAACAGGTACAGGCACAAAGACGGCAGTATCCGGTATATCGAGTGGAGATCATCTCCCAGTCCGGATAACAACCGTATCTATGCAGCAGCACGGGATATTACTGAACGCACACTTTATGAAGAGAAGCTTATCAGGATCAGCACACTGAAGGAGAGACTGCTCTCAACCTCGGATCTTAAAGGAAGGTTGCTTTTGGTGAGCGATGCGATCATAGAGATCTTTGATGGTGATTTCACCGGTATCTGGTTACGTACAGATCAGAATATCTATGATTCAGAGAACAACCCCATATCTCCCAGACCAGATACCTGTTCAGATGGACCGCAATATCTGCACCTTATGGCGAGTTCATGCAGAAAGAGCATCCCAGATGGTATCTGCAGGAAAATACCCCTTGATTTCCTGAAGGATAGACATCTAGGAGATGGAGATGAGAACTCCGTAATAACCAATGATCTGAGGTATGACACCGGATTCTGTGACCCTGCATGGATATCATCATCAGGGATTACTTCATTTGCCGCTTTTCGCCTCCTTTCTCCAGATAACAAATCAGGCGGAGCTCTGGCTATCTTTAAGAAGGGCCCGTTCACCCCGACTGATGGTGAACTCCTACAGGATCTGACCAATACACTCTCTCATGCAATCAACGCAGCGATCGTTTCACAGGACCTTATCGAGAGCGAAGCTAAGTTTAAGGGATTATTCGAAGGTGCCAGTGATGCAATTGTTATCATGGATCGCACAGTCATCATTGACTGTAATAAAAAGACAGAAGAGATCCTTGGGCTACCAAGAGAAGCAATCATTGGCCATTCCCCTGCTGAATTTGCACCTGAACAACAACACGACAATTATTCATCAGATGATCATTTTGAGGAGGATGTTGAGTTTGTTCTCAGAGGAGGAACACTGAGAATCGACTGGATCCAGAAAAACCAGGATAATTCTCTGAGATACACCGAGGTCAGCCTGAGCAGGATAACAATTCACGGTAGATATTTTGTCCTTGGGATTATCAGGGACATTACCGAGCGAAAAGAAGCAGAGCAGGCTTTGAAATATGCACGTGATAATCTCGAGACCAAGGTCAGAGAACGAACCGCAGCATTGCGTGAGAGTGAACAGCGGCTTCAGTTAAAACTCAACTCAATCATATCACCAGACAGCGATCTTTCAGAACTGGAACTTGCAAATATTCTTGATCTCGATGTAGTCCAGTCACTGATGAATGATTTCTCCAAACTTACCGGGATAACTACAGCAATCCTTGACATGAAAGGAAATATCATCGAAGCTTCAGGATGGCAGGATATATGTGTAAAATTTCACCGTGCCCACCAGGAGACCGCAATAAACTGTGCTGAAAGTGATCTCCAGTTGATCAAAACCATCACCCCTGGCAAGGTTGTTGCATATAAATGTAAGAATAACCTCTGGGATGTGATAACTCCGTTATACATAGGAGAGAAGCATGTGGCAAATATCTTCATCGGTCAGTTCTTTTATGATGATGAGACCATAGACGAGTCTGTCTATATTGCCCAGGCAGAACAGTATGGGTTTGATAAAGAAGAGTATCTGGCAGCTCTTCACAGGGTTCCACGTTTCAGCAGAGCATATGTCGATGATATGATGGAGTTCCTTGTCAGGTTTACTGAGTACGTATCACGCCTCAGCTTCAGTAACCTGAGACTGGCCCAGACTATGTCTGAGGAGACAGCAATTACACAGGCACTTGCCCAGTCTGAACAAAGGATGTCAGATATCATCGACCATCTCCCTGATGCAACCTTTGCAGTGGATTCAACCGGGCATGTCATCACATGGAACAAGGAGATGGAAGATCTAACGGGAGTAAAAGCCATCAATATCCTTGGAAAAGGCAATTATGAGTATTCATTGCCTTTTTACGGAATCAGGCGACCAATCCTGATAGACTGGATCTTCGCTCCACATGAGGAACTGGAGAGGGAGTACACGGTGATTAAACATGAAGGAAGCCTCATCGTTGTCGAGGTCGATCTCACCATGCCTGATGGAAGAGATCTGACCCTCTGGGGAAAGGCATCTCCGCTCTTTGACAATGACGGAAATAAAGTCGGAGCAATTGAGTCTATAAGGGATATTACAGAACAGAAGAAGGCAATTTTCGCTCTTCAGGAGTCTGAGGATAAATTCAGGGATCTTGCTGAAAAGTCACTCACCGGTATCTACCTTATCCAGGACGGACTCTTCAGGTATGTCAACCATAAACTCGCCCAGATATTTGAGTATGAGATCAGTGACCTGATCGATATAGTCGGACCTGAAAAACTTTTAAATCCTGATGATTTCCCAAAACTTGCTGCAAATATTGGAGAGAGAATATCAGGTGATGATGAGGCACTCAACTATGAACTGAGAGGAATAACCAGATCAGGAAGAGAGATCATCATAGAAGTATTCGGATCACGAACAATATACAAAGGAAAACCAGCGATTATTGGATCTCTTCTTGATATTACTGACCGGAAAGTTGCACAGGAAGAACTTCAGAGGCTGAATGAAGAACTGGAGCAGAGGGTAATAGAACGTACTGCTGAGCTCAGCCAGACACAGAGTGCATACCTGCAGGCGAACAAGAAACTCCATCTTCTCTCCAGTATTACCCGTCATGACATCGGTAATCAACTCCAGGGATTACTTGCATATCTTGATTTTTCAAAGGATTCTCTCGATGATAAAGAGAAGATTGAAGAGTATATCAATAAAGAACTGAATATTGCACACACAATATCCAGGCAGATCAGTTTTACCAAGGATTATGAGAGTATGGGGATCGAGGCCCCTACGTGGCAGCGTATATCCTCCATCATTCAGAAATCATCTCTTCAACTCAGGCATGACGGGATCAATATCATCGCCGAAGAACCGGAGGTGGAGATGTATGCAGATCCTCTACTTCAGAAGGTTTTTTACAATCTCATCGATAATGCCCTCCGGTACGGTGGCGAGAAGATGACATATATCAGAATCTCCAGTCATCAAGACAGAGAGAATCTGATAATTATTGTTGATGATGACGGAGAAGGTATTAGTCCAGAGGACAAACAGAAACTCTTTTCCAAAGGATTTGGAAAGCACACGGGTCTCGGGCTCTTCCTTTCACGGGAGATCCTCTCAATCACAGGACTTTCCATAACAGAAAACGGAGAGTTCGGAAAAGGGGCACGGTTTGAGATCACAGTGCCGAAAGGAATGTTCCGGTTCACATGATTGTCCGGAATGATTCAAATTCATCGTATATTCTGACTGATCGCCAGGAGCAACAAGGGATTTGTTTGCAAGAACAGTCATGGCGATGGAAAGTGAGAGATTAAAACAGGGGATGGCCATGTCATACTATGAACCTCCCACACATTCAGTCTATAGATTCATCTGAACCTGAAAACGGGAATTCCAAAATATTCCATCTAAACGACAAACTTCGCCATCTCTTGTGAGATTGTCTCAACAATGTCACTTACGTTCGTTACCACTTTACCTATCTTTTCTATTGAGGCTGATGCCTCCTCTGTTGCTGCTGCTGCATCCCCGGCCTCTTTTGCGGTGTTTATCACTAACGAGGATACTTCATTGACACTTGCGGTGATCTCCTGGACGGATGCGGCCTGTTCTTCAGATGCAGAAGCAACATCCATAGAGTTACGGGTAATATCTTCGATTGACCGGGCAATTTTGTCGAACGCCTCCAGGGTTTCAGCAAGAGATTTACTCCCTTCTTTCACAGTCTCTCCCGATTTTTCCATTGCAATGGTGGCACTCTTTGCTTTTCCCTGAAGTGTAGATATCATATCAGCAATGTTTTCTGCAGACTGACGGGAATCCTGGGCTAGTGACTTTACTTCCGCTGCAACAACAGCAAACCCTCGTCCTGCCTCTCCTGCACGGGCAGCTTCTATAGCAGCATTGAGAGCCAGAAGGTTGGTCTGACTCGCGATATCAGAGATCAACCGGACAATTTTTCCTATTTCATCCATCTGGTGATTGATATCCTGCACAATAACATCCACTTCATTCGCAGACTCACTAATCCCAACCATGGAAGTTTCTGATTTCCGGGCAAGATCTATGCCTATCTTTGAGAACTGGTTAGCTTGAGTGGCTGATGTTGAGACATGTTCTGCACGCTGAGAAACCTCACCCACCGTGACCGTGAGATCTTCCATCGCTCGTAAAACCTGACTGATACCATCATTCCCCATTTCAGCATTCACACTTACACCGCCTGCATTTTTTGCAACCTGCTGTGCTCCTACAGATACTTCTTCAATACTTGCTGCTGCTTCTTCAGCATTCGAGGAGAGATCAGCAAGATGCCGGTTAATCAGTCCAACTGCTGCACTTACCTGAATTCCAATATTGTTCAGGGCTTCTTTGAACTCAATCCAGTCACCGGCAACGTTCAGAGATGGATCTACACGGACATTAAACTTATAATTTGCATACTCCTTTGATACACGCAGGGCTTCATGCACCGGGATAATTACACTATCAAGGGTACTATTTACTCCTTCCACAACTTTTCTGAAGTCTCCCTGATGTCTCGATGCATCAGCACGGATATCTAACTTACCCTCTATTGCTGCATTGGAAAGTCTTTCAGCGTCACGAACAAGATTATTTATCGACTCAGCAAGGCTCTCAACCTTATCATTAATTCCAAGGAAAAGGACACGGGCGTCTTTCGTATACTCATCTGCTTCACCGACTTCCCGGTGTACATTGGTATTGCCTTCTGCAAGAAGGGTTAAACACCTGTTTATTTCTTCAATCTCATACTTCAGGAACCGATGAAGTCTGATTGATGAAGTCTGATCCTGGATAAACTCAAAAGCCCCGGTTACCTCTCCGTTCTGCCCACGGATTGGAAGAGCTGAGTAGGATATTTCCAGATCCATTCCCAATGGATGAGCATCAGTTTCGCTTGAACTCAAAGATACTTTTTTCATAGCCTGTGCACAGGCACAGTTATCAGTATGACAATCACTTGTCTTGAACTGATTATAACATTTTTTGCTGATTAATTCCTGTTTCGTTGTTCCCAATAGGCTGGCGCCCATATCATTCATGTAGAGGATACCAAAGCCGGTGTCTACCGCCATAATGGGTAATGGCATTTTATCGATGAAACTGACCAGGGTGCTCAGAGTATCATTTATACCTTCAACTATCTTCCTGAATTCACCCTGATGCTTTGTGGCATCTGCACGGGTATCGATCCTTCCTTCAATTGCAGCTTTTGAAAGGACATTTACATCAGTAACCAGGAGATTCACTGCATTGATACAGTTGTTCAGGTTATTCTTGATGATATTGAAGTCCCCGTTATAGGTGGTTGTTATCTGTTCAGGAATGGTTCCTTTTGAAATTTTATCCACATAATCGGCAGCTACATTCAAAGGAGTGATAACGGCATCAAGGGTTTGATTTACTCCTTCCACAACCCTGCGGTATTCACCCTGATGTCTGGATGCATCCGCCCGGGTTGATAGTTTTCCTTCAACTGCCGCCTGAGCAAGCATATGCGTATCATCAGACATGAGTGAGAGGGCTGCAGTCCCCTTTCTGAGGCTATTGTTAATCCTGATGAATAACTCAGATACATCTCGGGTATGCTCATCTGATTCTTCTATTGAATAGTCGAGATCAAGTTCTCCCCGGGAAAATTTCTCCAGATTCTGTGCCGTATGCTCGATCTCATTGCGGAGGTAATTTTTTACTTTTATTATCTCCGTAACATCAGTGACGATCTCAACGTGACCGATCTTTTCTCCTTCAGGTGTGGTTATGTACGAGACATCGGTTCTGAAATGACCACCACTCTGTTCAAAAATACTGTAATGAACTCCTTTTTTGAGAAGTTCAATCCCGCATTGGTCTGTACTGCAGATATTTGCTCCCCAGCTGCTGCAATGTTTTCCTTTTACCTCGTTGAGGGTGACATTGAGCATATTTTCGGTTGCATGATTGATGAAGGTCCAGTTCATATTCATGTCGGTAACCGACATGGGAAAGGGTATCGCATCAAGAATGGCTTTATACCAGGTAGAGAGCCTAATTTGTTCCTCGTTTTCAGTCTTCAGGGAGAGCACCAGGTTTTTTAATTCATCAGCGGTGAGGTTTTCAATTTCCTGTATTGATATACCAGTATTGGAATGGGCATTACCACTTGACATAGAATTCTCCTTGGAGTGACAGATGGAAGATACAGGTATTACTCACATGCATATAATTCAACTCAAACGATCGTGAATCACTAAGGCTGTACAGACTTCATATTCCCGGGTTTTCGTTCCCCGGGTTAATCATGAGTGATTCGTAATTCACCAAAACCCTCATGAACACATGGGGAAAGAATGAGGAGGCAATTCCAGGTGACTGCAGTATCTCTATACCTCCGTTGTCATTCCCGATGACGACGGTTATAATATCTACCATGATTCCAACCCGATTCCGTTCGGTGGACTCAACTTAAAAAAAATCTAAAGGGGTTTCTCCATTCCCACACGAAAAAGGAGGGGTATCACCATCGTTCGCAATATAAATTTTTCAGGTCACAACGGATCTGTTTATCTTACGAACAGTTATCCAGAAGAAGACCACTGCCAGAACTGTCAGGTACAAGAATGAAGACAGAATCTGAACCGGATTATACGAAAAGACCAGCCCGAGTGATGAGAACTGATCACCGATGATAAAATACCGGAGACCATCTGTCAGATGTGATATCGGATTCAGGTATGAGAACTCCTGGATCACCGGGGGAAGACCGTTTATCGGGTACAGTGCATTTGATGCAAAGAAGAACGGCATCGAGAGCAAGGTAGTGATACCCTGGTATCCTTCAGGTGAACTTGTTGCAAATGCCACATACAACGAGACACAGATGATGGCAGTTGAGAATATCCCGATAAACAATACGATACCGATAATAGAGACGAGGATCTGGACCGGACTCTGATTTGAAAATGCAGTAACTCCAAGCACCATTCCAAGGATGACGATGATTGTGGTCTGAATCAGCGATTTCACGATTGCAGATAATGAGATCCCGATAACAAGTTCCCTCCTTGGCATCGGACTTGCAAGAATCTCCCTTAAAATCCCCCAGTCCTTATCAAAGAAGACCGAGAACCCTCCGTACAGATTTGCAAACATAATCGTTACCGCGATCATCCCGGGAGTCATATACGTCAGGTAATTGACCACCATCATACCGGTCGGAAGAGCAACAGACTGGAGAATTCTCTCAAACGTCCCCGCCATGGCAAATCCAAATAACGCAAGCCATAAGACCGGGTGAAGCATCGAGGTGAACAACTGATCCTTAAATCTGAAATACCGGTTGATATCCCGTATAAATACCGGGACAAATCCTGGAGTTTCCATCAGTCCCTCATCTCCGTGCCGGTATAATGCAAAAATACATCGTCCATACTTGGTTTCTTGAGATTAACTGCACTCACATCAATACCCTGCCCGTTTATCTCCCTAATTATCTCAGGAAGCAGGCGTGTTCCGTCCTGCTCTGACGTAATGACTACCTTCCCTTCATACCCGGTAATTTTCTTGATACCTGAAAGACCCCTTATGATTTCTGTTGCTTTGGGGTTGTCAGAAGTATCAAGATAAATAATATCATTTCCAAGACTCTGTTTGAGTTCTGTCGGAGTTCCTCCGATTATTATCTGCCCGTGATCGATAAGGGCTATTCTATCTGACAGAAGATCTGCCTCATCCATGTAATGGGTGGTCATAAAGACCGTTGTACCCTCCTCGTTTACAGATCGGAGATACTCCCAGGTCTTTCGCCGGGTCTGCGGATCAAGTCCGATAGTAGGTTCATCAAGAAAGAGAACTTTTGGCCTGGTCATAAGACCTCGTGCAATCTCAAGACGGCGTTTCATCCCACCCGAGAGGGTACTGACGAGAACATCTGCCTTATCAGTAAGTTCAACAAGGTTCAGAAGTTCTGCGATACGATCTCTCTTCTCTGAGCCTCCCATCTGGTAGATGCTTCCATGAAACTCCAGGGTTTCCCCAACCTTCATGTCCTTGTCAAGAGTTATCTTCTGAAACACAATCCCGATAGACTGGCGAACCTTCTCCTGCTCTGTTCCAAGGTCGTATCCTGCTATCTGCACGGTTCCTTTCTGAAGCGGAAGCAGAGTTATAAGGGTATTAATGACCGTGCTCTTCCCTGCTCCGTTAGGACCAAGAAATGAAAAAACCTCTCCCTTCTTCACCTGAAAGGAGATATCACGGACAGCCTGTAGTTCACCGTATGAGTATGAAAAATTTGAAACATCAACGATATTTTCAGTCATTCACAATTCCTTCTCCAAACCCTGGAGAACATGTAGTATTCTGATTCTTCTGAACTGACATGGATTTCAGGTATGCACCGGTCACTGAGCAGGGATCATTCATCAGATCTTCCACAGTTCCGGAAGCGATAATTTCTCCTCCCTTAGTACCTCCCTGTGGACCCATATCAATGATCCAGTCAGCCTGCCTGATTACATCGGGATTATGTTCGATCACAATGACAGAATTTCCCTGATCTACCAGATGGTGAATAATTGAGAGCAGCCTGCTGGTATCTGCCATGTGCAGCCCGGTAGTCGGCTCATCCATTACATAGATATTACCTTTTTTATGCAGTTCTGTGGCGAGTTTCAGCCGTTGTGCCTCACCGCCTGACAATGTGCTCAGTGCCTGTCCAACCTGGAGGTAATCAAGGCCCACATCGGCAAGAACACGAAGTTTCCGCTTCACCTCTGGTGTCTCAAAGAATTCTGCAGCATCTGCCACTGTCAGTTTCAAAATATCAGAGATTGTCTTCTCTTTGTACGAGAGAGAAAGGACCTCGGGATTGTACCGCTCTCCGTTGCATGAGTCACAGACCGTAGTAACATCGTCAAGGAAGTGCATCTCCATCTTGAGAACACCGGTCCCTTTGCATTTCGGACATGCACCCTTTGAGTTGAAACTGAAGAATGAGGGATCAGTGCCGGTTGCCTGCCCGAGTTCTTTTCTGACTGCATCAAAGATGCCAAGATATGTCAGAGGATTTGACCGGGATGATCGTCCGATTGATGTCTGATCGATCACAACAGCACCCGGATGCTGCTTACAGAAGACTCCGTGAATAAGAGAACTCTTCCCGGATCCTGCAACTCCGGTGATACATACAAGGACTCCTTTCGGGATATCAACCGAGATGTTCTTCAGGTTGTGAAGCGATGCACCTTCAACCCTGAAAGATCCTTTTGGATCTCTGCGGGTACGGGTATACTCTCCGATCCGGTTCAGGTATTGTGACGTGAGTGTGTCTGATGTATAGAGCCCGCTCACTGGTCCTGCATACATGACTTCTCCACCATGAGAACCTGCAACCGGGCCGATATCAATGACATAATCACTATTCCGGATGATCTCGGGATCGTGTTCAACAACAAGAACCGTGTTCTCTTTATCCCGGATATCTCTCATAATCTGAACAAGGTTCCCGATATCTTTGGGATGCAGGCCGATACTCGGTTCATCAAGGACATACACCAGGTTTGTGAGTGTACAGTCCAGTTGTTTTGCGATCTTTACTCTCTGGGATTCACCACCGGAGAGGGTTGCCACCGGCCTGTGGAGTGAGAGGTATTCTACGCCGATATCTATGAGATACTGGATAATGACCTTCATCCTGGCAATGATGGGATCTGCATACGGATGGTTCACCTGATCAAGGAATACCAGGAGCTCGGGAAGTTCAAGAGAGACGAGATCAGGAATTGTTCTTCCCTGGACCTGAACTGTCCGGGCTCGTTCGTTCAGCCGGGAGCCGTTGCAGTGAGGACAGGTCTCATACCTGAAGAATCGCGTGTATGCATCTGAATTTTCTTCTTTGTTCAGATAACTCTTCTTCAGTCGTGAGATAACCCCTTCATGCCTGGAGGTATACTCCTCACCGAACCGTTCAGCTTTTACCGCAGTCTGTGGTTTGTACAGGAGATTATATCGTTCATCTTCAGACAGTTCGGATACCAGTTTATACGGATCAAACAACCGTGAGTTCATGAGTGAATTCCAGTAATACCCGCCCTTTTTGTATTGAGAGTGTAGAATGGCACCATCTGCAACAGACTTTGTCTCATCGACCACCGTCTTCTCATCAACCACCATCAATTGACCGAGGCCAGAGCATTCAGGGCACATTCCATCTGCATTGTTGAATGAGAAGAGATTAGACCCCCCAATGAACGGATCACCACATCGGGAGAAGAGAAGCCGCATATAGGTATAGACCTCGGTCATTGTCCCGACAGTAGACCTGAGAGTCTGGCCCGGTCGTTTCTGATCAATGACGATCACCGGTGAGAGATTTGAGATCTCATCAACATCCGGCCTTGAGATCTTTGGGAGACGGGATCTCTCAAATGTTCCAAAGGTCTCGATCAGTTGCCGTCTTGCTTCAGCACTTATTGTATCAAAGACAAGTGAACTCTTCCCGCTGCCTGATACACCGGTTACTACAACGATCTTGTTCTTTGGAACCGTGACGGATATATTTTTGAGATTGTGTTCCCGTGCACCCACAATCCTTACAGAACTGCTCATTTCCTCTTTCCTGAAGACCCGGTCTGTTTGTCTTCACGTTCAGGAACATACTCGTGTGCAGCATTGTACTCATCAATGAACCGGAGGGCCCATTCCCGTTCGGCCTTGATAAGATGTTGTCTTCTGCGGGCAAGGTGGATATTTCCGATTTTGCATCCGTTATCCAGGAGATAGGTCTCAAGTTCACCGTAACATGTCAGCCTGGTATCTATCGAAGCAATATACTCATTCATAACAGAGTTGACTTCAGCAGGAGTGAGAATGTGAAGATTTGCAAGAGCAAGATCGATCTGATAGATAGAGATCTCAAGTTCAGACATAATCCCGACGATATGATTTTTCAGTTCTACAGAACCTTTTTCGGTGATTGAATATGTTTTCTTTACCTTATTCGACTCAGTAACCGAGAGTTCCACATCGACAAGAAATTTCTTCTCGAGTTTTTCAAGGACCTTGTAGATTGAGGAGATAGAGATCTCTGTCCAGTATCGCATATCCTGTTCCACAACGTTCTTTTCAATCTCGTATGGATACATTGGTTTTATGGAGAGCAGCCCAAGTAAGGCAGCTTCCATATTAGAGATTCCACTCATCCAGTATTGTACTTGTACAATACTATATCAATACCATACCTGATCACTATCAGTATGATCATCCCTGAATTGATCCTGACACCAGGTTTTACTTCATAACCGGAACTATCTCCTCTGTATCTGAAAAATATCAACGAGTTTCAGGGTACAAAAAACTGGCTCTTTGGTTTATAGGAGATACTCGCAATTACCAGGCTTTCTATTGGAGAGAACGTGAGGTATTCAGAAGTAGAGACATAATTTTTCAGAAATTAGGTCCCGGATAAATTCATCAGGTAAAGAAACTTATTCTCCAGTTAAACCAGATGGAATCCGGGAATTCTGTATTAGTCGTTTAAGTAACTCACGCATCTGATCAACTGATCGTATACTGAACTGGGCTAATGATGGATTCGGACCTACCTTGATTGTGTATGCATCAGGGGAGAGAACGGAGAAAATATCTTCATCCGTGAGATCATCACCTGCAGCAAAGATAAAGTCAAACATTTTCGGTTTCATCCATCGTTGTACTGCAATGCCCTTATTAATATCAGAATTTTTTATCTCGAAGACTTTATGTCCCTCAAGAAGATTCAGATTAAGGTTTTTTGTTCTCAGAATCAGATCTTCCCGAAGTTCAATAGCCCTCATTCCTGCAAGTCCGGGATCTGAATTCCGATAGTGCCATGCTAAGGAGAACTCTTTCTCTTCGACAAACGATCCCGGTGTCCTGTCGACATAAACCTCAACAATTGGCCTTATTTCATTCTTCCAGTCATTTGAGACGGTGATGTTCATCTCCCATTCTTTTCCGGCTTCTTTAACCCAGATACCATGTTCTGATATGAGACCGATGGGAAGCATCCCAAACCAGGTATCAAGAACATGCCGGTCACGTCCACTGATAATTACAACCTGATTTCTGGGATCGTTTGTAAGACTGGTCAGTATGGAATAAATTTCCGGATCAGGCTTTGCAAGCTCGGGAGTCCTGGCTATCTGAACCAGGGTTCCATCATAGTCAAGGAAAAAAACCCTTGAGACACTATTATCATACGAGTTACAGATCGTTGAAACAGTTTTTTTATCAATCCATGTCGCGGATAACATCTCCTGCAACTTTTTTATCCTGTCAAGGACATCAAGAAAATCATTTGTCCATCGCTTCAGATCATATCGCTGCAGCCGGTTCTGCATTGTTGCTATCCTTGTCGCTTTCTCCTCATCAGAAAGGATCAGCCCATCATAAATTGCTGAAGAAAACTCCTTGATATCATTTGGATTGATAAGAATTGCTTCTCCAAGTTCTTTGGAAGCCCCTGCAAACTCACTCAGAACAAGCATCCCGGAACCGCCCTCCTTTGTTGCAAGGTATTCCTTCGCCATCAGGTTCATACCATCCCGAAGAGGAGTGATCAGAGCAAGATCAGCAATTTTATATGCTGCTATCAGCCTATTGAAAGGAAGTGAGGTGTACATGTACCGGACCGGTGTCCAGTTCATTGTACCGTACATTCCATTAATTTTGCCAACAAGATAATCGACATCATGCTTTAATTCTTCATATCTGTCGATATGAACCCGTGACGGAACTGCAACAAGAATTAAGGTGACATTTTCACGAAAGTCAGGATAATCCTCAAGAAATTTCTCAAATGCCTGAAGTCTAAGAGGTACACCCTTTGTATAATCAAGCCGATCGATTGAGAGAATTATTTTTCCTTTGCTGATATCTTTGCGTAATTTTGTAATCTCCTTTTTTACCTGGGGGCGTTGTGAAGCAAGGGCAAACTTCTGATAATCAATACCCATAGGGAAGGTATCAACCTTTACGAGCCGGTTTCCTGCTTTAATCTGCATGACCTCGTGCTCAAATCCGAGGATTCTCCTGATATTATTCAAAAAGTAGTTTAGATATTCGATTGTATGAAAGCCGATCAGATCAGCTCCGACAAGACCTGATAGGATCTCCTTTCTCCACGGTATCAGTCTGAATAGTTCAAAGGGTGGAAACGGGATATGAAGAAAGAATCCGATTGTTGCATCAGGCAGCCTTTCCCGTATCATCCCAGGCAGGAGCATGAGTTGATAATCATGTACCCAGATGATATCATCAGATCTTGCTATTGAACATACCATGTCACAGAATTTTTTATTGACGCTTGTATACGCCTTCCATTCTGATGGATCATAAAGGGCATACTGGTAAAAATAATGAAACAGAGGCCAGATTGCCTTGTTACACAGCCCGTTATAGTATTTTTCATACTCTGATTCTGTCAGGAAAACAGGTTTACATTGCCTTTTATTGAGAATGTCAGAGATTTGATCCTGTTCAGTCTGATTAGGCCGTTTCTGAATGAAACCAGGCCACCCAATCCAGAGAGAATCACGGGTTTGATAAATTGAACCAAGGCCGGTTGCAAGACCGCCGATACTCTCCTGAATTGAGTACTCAGCACCTCGTTTTTGAATCGTTACCGGTAATCTGTTAGAAACGATGAGTAAACGTCTGGTCATAATTATCTCATTTTCCGGATATCTGAATATGATTCATTGTACAGACACATTCAGGGTATTTCAGATTCTATGAACCTGTATCCACGGACATGCGCTACCCTCTCCCGAACAAACGGACCAGTTTGTTCAGTGCCCTGCTTGTATCAGAATTATAATGCATCTCACGTGATCTCCATCTCCAGTTATTCTTATTACTTGCCGGATTATTCATCCTCGATTCACTACCGAGTCCGAGAATGTCCTGCATCTGAATAATCGCTGTGTTGGCAACCGACATCATGGCCAGACGTATCATTGCCCATGATATGTCATGCTCTGATATTTCACGGCCAATGTAGGCGAATAACCGTTCTTTATCCTCTATTGTGAGAGCATTATGAAACCATCCGCGAACCGGGATATTATCATGTGTGCCGGGATAGACAACACAATCTTTTTCATGATTATGAAGGATATTCGGGTTCGTTCCGATATCCTGAGAGAATGCAAACTCCAGAACCTTCATTCCCGGAATCTGATATCGCCTCATGGTCTCCCTGACATCAGGAGTGATTATTCCAAGATCTTCAGCAATCAGCGGGAGTGAAAATATCCTGTAAGCCAGGTTTTCAAAGAGTCCATCAACAGGAACTTCTTTCCATCTCCCGTTGATTGCATTCGGTTCACCAAAGGGAACCTCCCAGTATGCAACAAGACCCCTGAAGTGATCAACCCGCAAAAGATCCACAAACTCAAAGTTTCTCTCAAACCGTCTGATCCACCAGGAGTATCCGGTTGATTGCAGATAATCCCAGTCATAAATAGGATTACCCCATAACTGCCCGGTTGAACTGAAATAATCAGGAGGAACCCCGGATACCATAACAGGGTTGAGCTTCTGATCGAGTTTGAACATTCGGGGATTTATCCAGACATCGACACTGTCGTAATCGACATAAATGGGAAGATCACCAATCACCATCACGCCGTGATCTCTGCAGTACTTCTTCAGATCATTCCATTGAGTGTAAAATAAAAACTGAAGGAATTTTTCAGCCTCAATATCATCATGTAAATCTGAACGTATCTCCTGTAGTGCATCAGGGTTTCTGACTGCCAGATCTTCAGGCCATAGCCTCCATGGTTTTTTATTATGAAAATTTTTCACTGCAAAAAAAAGCGAAAAATCGTCGAGCCACCATGCATTATCTGCACAAAATGAGTCAAACTCCAGGACTTTTCGTGTTTTAAACCGCTGATATGCAAGATTAAAGAGAGAATACTTGTAATCAATGACACGCTGATATTCAACTGACTCGAAATCGAACTCAGGAACATCTACAATATCATCTTTTTCAAGATATCCATCCAGTATCATCTTTTCAGGACTGATAAACAGGGGGTTTGTTCCAAAAGCCGAGAGACAGTGATACGGTGAATTATCATAACGTGGATCTGTTGGATTTAACGGCAGAATCTGCCAGTAATGAAGGTTTGATGCTGCCAGAAAGTCTACAAACCGATACGAAGATGGCCCCAGATCTCCTATCCCAAACCGGTTTGGAAGAGATGAGATGTGCAGTAATATTCCTGCTCCCCGTTGTTTCATGTTACTATCACCACGCCTGATACAATCCTACCCGACCTTCTTATGTTCAGTATCTTCTGCAAACCATCTCATAAGCATACGAAAGCCCTTAAGGGATGCTATTACATTTTCTCTACTGTCAGTCAGAGATTGCTGGATCTTGTTCATAGCCCGTTCAATAATAAAGGAATTCAACAAAATCGTAAGATCTGATGACGGTGGAATGAACGGGGCATCCCGGACTGTTCTCAGGTACGCAGTCATAAATATGCTCACCACATAATTAAACCAGATTTCTGCCCAGGGTTCAAGAAACTGCACATCTTCCGGCCGAAGAGAAGCATTCTTTTCAAGAGCAGACTCAGCCGCAGAACAGAGAGACCATACAATCCCCCCGATATCACGAAGGGGACAGTACTTCAATCGTCTTTCACTCATCGATCTGCTAAAGTCTCCTTCAAAATTGTGAATCATGAAGTCCTTACCGGTGAACAGTACCTGACCCAGATGATAATCGCCATGAATTCGTGTCTTAATTGTCTGGATCTTATGATCAGTAATCCTGCGAAGATGTGAGTGAAGTATGGGTCTGGATGCAAGGATGTCACCGAACAGGTCAATATGCTCACTTGAAAATGAATTCATGGCATTTTCAAGCATTCCCATTGTCACATTCATCTGACTGTGAAATGACTGGAAAACTGAACGCTGATACAGTTTTGAATATGGTTCATGCTCAAATCCGGGAGAACTTGCCAGATTTACAATAGCAAGATGGAATTCTGCAGTTCTCTGACCGAGCAGGTAGATCATATCAAGATAGAAGATTCCAATCGACTCAATAATTACATCAGGAACACCATTCACAGAGATATCGAGTTTTCCAGGAGGTTGTGGAAGATCATTGGGGTCTGGTTTTGTAAGCAGGAGATTTTCAAAAAATCTCCCTAATGAGTCGATGGTAAAAGACCATGCAGAGTCATCACAGGGGATAAACCGTTCAACCATCCCAATTGAGAGCGATCCGGCCCCTTCATATCCATATAACAGCGAGCCGAAATATTCAGGAGAATTTGGATACTTAGCCTGTTCGGATAGGGCTCGTGTTAGCTGGATGTCAGGATTCAACCCCTCTTCAGAGACCCGATATAACTTGAGGAGATACAGGTTATCGTAAAGGACCGATGGGGTAATCCCACGATTGTTATAGATCCTGGATGTAGTAAAGGTAAGATCCTTTCTTCTTAATTGGTTGAACTGATCTGATTTTTCAAATATCAGTGAACCATGTATCCCTCTGGATCTCTTCTTTCCACTTATCAGTTTAAAAATGAGAGACTGGAACTTCGGACTGTATAGATTCTCATACAATATTCCCTTTTTAGAGTCCCAGGTTAATTCTACGATCACCAGTTCAGGAGACTTCTCCATGATCTCGTGAGATTGTTTTTCTTCAGCATATGAGACAGGAATACAGCATTTCTCACTTAAACCATCAGAATATTCGATATTTATGAGGAGGAAAAACTCATTATCTTTCACTGTCCCGATGTGGATCTGATCAATGATCTGGCTTGTGAGTATAGTCGATTCAGTCAGATGAGGGAGGTATTTTGAGAAATATCGAATAAATATTGTGTTTAGTGCCTCAAGGTTGCGACATTCCAGTAATGATCTGCACTGAACATGATATGGAAATTCAGGAATCTGAACAGGCTGCTGATGATGAGTTCCGGTGTCAGGCTTCTGTAACCTGAACCAGAAGTAATCATACGAACCAAAATTGATCATGAAGGGATCTTTGGTGATTGGAGGAAACGCAATATTGCTGAATAGATCAACGAGAACCCATCCGGAATAGTCTTCCAGACTCAGTCTGACAAACTGAACTGATCTTGAGAGGTTTGCAACAATCAACAACCTCTCATCCTTAAATATCCGGATAAATGCGATTATTTTCGGATTACTTGTCTTTAAAAAACTGATTGAACCCCGGCTGAATGCTGGATTCTTCTTTCTCGCAGCAATAAGCCGTTTCAGCCACCAGAGGAACGAGGATGAGTTCGCTTCCTGTATCTCTACATTAAACGCCTCATAATGAAATTCAGGATCTATGATGATTGGCAGATACAACTGTTGAGGATTAGCTTTTGAAAACCCTGCATTCTTATCTGCACTCCATTGCATAGGGGTTCTGACCCCATTGCGATCTCCGAGATAATAATTATCTCCCATGCAGATCTCATCACCATAATAAAGAATCGGAGATCCCGGAAAGGAGAAGAGGAGAACATACATCAGTTCCATCTCTCTGCGGTCATTCTTCATCAGGGGAGCCAGCCTTCGTCTTATTCCAAGGTTTATTCTCTGCTTTGGCTCCTGTGCAAAGACATGGTACATGTAGTCACGTTCTTCATCGGTGACCATTTCAAGAGTTAACTCATCATGATTTCTCAGGAATAGACCCCACTGGCATGATTCTGGTATTGACGGTGTCTGATTGAGAATATCGATGATAGGATATGAGTTTTCCATCCTGATGGCCATAAACAGCCTTGGCATCAATGGAAAATGATAAGCCATATGTGCTTCATCGCCCGAACCAAAATAGGCGACTGCATCTTCAGGCCACTGGTTGGCTTCTGCAAGAAGCATGCGGTTTTTAAATGATTTGTCTATCTGTGCCCTGAGATCTCTCAGGAATGTATGGGTTTCAGGCAGATTCTCACAGTTTGTACCCTCCTGCTCGAAGAGGTATGGAATGGCATCAAGCCTGAGACCATCGACACCCAGTTCAAACCAGTAGTTTACAACCTGACTCATGGCCTTCTGGACATTGAGGTTGGAGTAATTCAGATCAGGCTGATGTGAATAGAACCGGTGCCAGTAGTATGCATGGGCGATTGGATCCCAGGACCAGTTTGACGATTCAAAGTCACTAAAAATTATTCTGGCTTCTTTGTACCGATCTGGTGTAACACTCCAGACATAAAAATCACGGACATCAGTTCCCGGATCAGCCCTTCGTGCTTTTTGAAACCATGGATGTGTATCAGATGTATGGTTGAGTGCAAGTTCTATGATGATGCGAATTCCCTTTGAATGGGCATGATGAAGGAATTTCTGAAAATCAGACAATGTCCCATATGACGGATGGATACCAAAATAGTCTGATACATCATATCCGTCGTCGCGAAGAGGAGAGGGATAAAATGGAAGAAGCCAGATTGCTGTAATTCCAAGATCTGCAAGATAATCCAGTTTCTGGGTGAGACCTTTAAAATCTCCGATACCATCTGCATTTGTATCAAAAAATGCCCGGACATGGACTTCGTAGATGATCGCATCCTTATACCAGAGAGGATTATCATCAAGCACTTCATCCATACTATACTGATATCTCATTTGGTCTTTCGCCGGATTTGATATGGGGTAGTGTAATCCAATGATTATATTTATAAGTACGGGGCCATAGATACCATTATAAAAACATATGTCCCTCTATTAATCAGATATACATATAATTGGGCGATGCCACACACATCAGATCATCAGTGATAGTACCCACAGGATTGATGATCAGCCGGATATCTGATACATGCATTCCGGAACCTGGTGGATCAACTGTGCAGATGCTGAAATTCGGGAATGGAAGGCACAAAGAATCCAGTGGTACTGACGAGTCATCAACCTGGGATCAGTTGCTCCGCCCAAGGCCACTTGTTCTGGCCATACTCATCTTTCTGGGCATTATTCTTCAGATGAATATTCATTATAACCAAACGATTTCGGCAGCATATACCCAGTTTTTCTTCATCATTATTGTCCTGGCCGGCCTGTGGTATCAGCGGAAGGCAATCTGGATAGCTCTCTTCTTCGGATTACTCTACATCGGCTTTGAATTACTACCGCCTTCCTCGCTCTCATTAGATACAATTTTCAGAGTTCTGATGTTCTGTATTGTAGCCATTATTGTTGGATGCATGACTGATCGAATGGAACGACTCAGGTGGGTCCTGCATGAAAATAATGAAAAACTTACAGAATCCCATAAAGCACTGAAACTGGGAAATAAGAAGCTAAATATGCTCTCTTCAATCACCCGCCATGATATATTAAACCAGGTAAATGTTCTTTTTCTGGTATTTGATCTATCAAAAGATGAGGAAAAAGATCCAGTTATTATTGAGTACCTGGAAAAAGGTGAGCGGGCTGCTAAAACCATCGAATCCCAGATCACTTTTACAAGAAATTATCAAAATATCGGAGTCCATGAACCATCATGGCAGAATGTAAAAGATCTGATTCAGACAGCCATAGTTGAACTACGGATTATAGACATTCAGATAGAGATCAACCTTTCAGGCATTGAAATCTATGCAGATCAACTGATACAGAAGGTCTTCTACAATCTTATTGAAAATTCAGTCAGACACGGAGGGGCTGTTTCAAATATCCGGTTCTCCTTTACACAGAGAGAGAATGAGGGAGTGATCATCTACCAGGACAATGGTGTTGGAATTTCTGCAGAGGATAGGATTCACCTGTTTGAAAAGGGTTATGGTAAACATACCGGACTCGGCTTGTTTTTATCCCGTGAGATCGTGTCAATCACAGGAATTACAATAATTGAGAATGGAGAAGAAAACAAAGGGGCCAGATTTGAAATCCATATTCCTGAAGGAAAATTCCGGGTCTAAAATTAAATAGTTGTAACAGCCTTTTATCAGAGGCAGAAATAACTCCACGTTATGTTTTTTTTCCAGCACTCATGCATATACAATTTTTGTTGATAATCTGTCACTCTTAAGAAAAATAACTGCCAAACATATGTAAAACTCCTGAATTACCAGCAGGGATGTATAACTCATTACTTTTTCTGCTGCTGTGGTAAGGATCTTCCTTTGCATTTTTTTATTTTTTTAATGGATAGCAGTTCATCGACCAGAATGGAGTTCCCTATATACACCATTGGGAAAAAATGTCAAAAACTTATAAAAGTGGTATTTAGCAGCACTGTTCCTCTGAATATTATGCCAATATATTCTCTTCTGCAGAATCTCTACAAAATAAACATGTAGACATGCTTGATGTAACAATCGACTCGACCTCTGAAAAGTTCAATGTACCGGTAAAACTGAATATATTCAGATCTGCCGGAATAGACATCTCAAAGAACTCATTGTAAGATTTTGATACAACAGAAATGCCTGACACTAATATTCTGGCATTTAATAAGAGTTCTTCTGCTGATTTTCTAATCTGTTCATTCTCGGTTGGATCATGGGTCATAATAATCAGATACAGTTCGGCTTCCCAGTTGATCATTAACTTGTATGCAACGAGAAATGCGAGATCAAAACTTAATTTCACCTTATTTACCAGTACATCCCTGAAAGTATCAGGGATGAAGAGTTGAATAACACGTCGCCTCCCAAGTCCGGCTCTGGGATGACCGGCATATATAATGACACCAATTTCTTCGGATGCCTTATCTGATAAAACTGATCTTAGTTCATTCTGTTTGTCAATACTTGTCGGTCTTCTTAAAAATAATGTATTGGGACCAAAAAATGCACTCTTCATCGCCTGAATACTCATGAGTAACCCTTCACCCAGGTTTTCTGATTGAATCATAGTCCATGATGAATATATCCCTTCATTCTGAAAGTCCTCAACTACCGGAATAAGACCTTTTTGAACCCATTGCTGATTACCCGAGTGTTCAATTCCTAAAATATTAACTGATCCGCTTGGGAAGGTAATATCGCGCAAAAATTCGGCAACTCCCCGTATTTCCTGATGATTTTCTACAGGAATCAGGATATTCGGCCTCCATGCACGACCATGCGATCTGGGAAGGGTCATCGATTTTTTTGCTGCCCATTCTGCAAGAGATACAAACAGGCTGCTTCTCATATCACCTTCAGCCTCATTAGATGAGATATGCCGTGACATTAGAAGATTATACAGCATAATTATCGTCACAATTGCAATAAGGCTGAACGCCGGATTAATTACAAACATGGTGAACAATGTGCCGAATGTCCCGATCAGAGGAATAAAAAACGGGATCTTTAAAAGAGGTCTGAAACTCACCAGATTGAGTTGCTGCTCCAGAAGGATGACCAGATTGATACTCGCATAGGTAATGAGAAAGAACATCGTGATTAATGGTGCTATTGTATTAAGATCACGAAGCATAAGAGCCATAAATGTAATACACGCAGTGAAAAGGATTGCATTTCTGGGAATTCCCTTTTTTGTCCGGTAAGCAAACCAAGAACTATTTGGCATAATAGCCTGGCCTGCCATAGCCTGAAGAACACGTGACGACCCGATTATAGAATTTAATGCAGAAGAGAATGTAGCAGCAAGCAGACCAGCAAGTGCTACCCACCTGAAAATCGCAACATCAAAAATAATCAGATAATTTTTTACAAGGTCTTCAGGAGTAGCTACTCCTGATATCCAGTACGCAAGTCCCAGATAAATCACCAGGGAAGTTCCGATTGCAGCAAGGGTTCCGACAGGAATACTTCTTCGTGGTTTTTCAAGCTCGCCAGACATGTTTGCGCCTGCCATAATACCTGTTGCAGCAGGGAAGAAAACCGCAAAAACAACCCAGAATGAGGTGTCTGATGAATATTGTATAAACTCAAAAGTGGGGGTCATTGTCATTCCTGATCCGACAATTGTGAGAAGGGAGATGGCAATGATAGCAAGGATTACGTACTGCAGCCTGAAGGCAATATCTGTGCTTATCAGTACTACACAGAACAGTACTCCAAAGGTTGTAAGATCTACCAGTAATGGGGAGAGAGAAGGGAACAACATAATAAGCCCTTCGCGAAATCCAAATATATAAAGGACAACCGATAAAGCCAGCGCAAGATAGAACGGTACACCAATACTTCCTCCGATCTCAATCCCAAGGGACCTGGTTATTATTGAAAAGGCTCCCCCTGACCCAATCCGAATATTGCTGATGATAGATGCCATCGATAACGTGGTCGTCGTTGTGATGGCAAATGCCAGAAGGATAATGAGCCAGGCTCCGGTAAGGCCGACACTTCCCACAACCCAACCGAGCCTGAGGTACATAATGACCCCGATTATCGTAAGAAGGGTTGGCACATACACTCCGGTAATCATTCCAAGCCGGGCCTCTTCCTGATTCGGTGAAACAGAGGTATCAGAGGTATGAGACAGGTTTGATCTATCGAAGAACTTCATCACACAACTCCATTTCCATGACCGGTCATTTTTTAGGTTTGATATGTCTCTATTGTATCAGGTATGAATATCTATGCCCTTTCTCCAGAAGAAGTTCTCAGGCATATAACCTCATCACACGAAGGTTTGTCTGACAACGAAGTATCTGTCCGGGAGAGTGTGTATGGCCTGAACGAGATAGAGAAACGGCAAAAGAAGAATTATATCAGAGAATATTTCTCTCAGTATCTCCAGTTTTTTGCTATTCTCCTTGAAATTGCGGCAGTTCTCTCCCTGGTGGCAGACCACTACTCTCCCGGTGAAGGGTATAATATTCTTGGTCTGGCAATTATCGGTGCCGTTGTAATCAACGCCACATTTGCATTCTGGCAGGAATACAAGGCTGACAAAACTGCAGAAGCACTACGAAAACTTATCCCCACATCAGTAACAGTCAGAAGGAACGGCAAAAAACAGAGGGTTCCTGCAATCTCTCTTGTTCCGGGTGACATACTCATACTGGAGGAAGGAGACAGAATCGGTGCTGATGCAATCATTTTAAGTGAAAACTCGCTTTACGTTAATAATTCTGCCCTTACCGGAGAATCCAGACCGGTCAGGCGGGTGAACACCCCGTCTCCTGTGCAATCACCTCTTGAAACACAAAACGGCCTGTTTGCCGGAACAATGGTTACCGGTGGAAATGCAGTTGCTGTTGTTATAGCAACAGGCGAAAAGACTGAGTTTGGAAAGATCGCCTCTCTTACCAGCACAGTTCAGAAACGACTGACGCCGATGCAGAAAGAGATCATCAGGATCACCCGGATTTTGACACTTGCAGCACTGGTTATGGGTGTCGTATTCCTAATTCTTGGATTACTTTCGGGAAAAGGCCTGCTTATGGCAGCAATCTTCTCTCTGTCATTAATCGTTGCAAATGTTCCGGAAGGCATGCTTCCGACGATAACACTCTCACTCTCAATAGCAAGCCAGAATATGGCGAAACGAAATGCCCTGATAAAAAATCTTGATTCTGCCCAGACTCTCGGGAGTGCTACCGTTATCTGCACTGATAAAACCGGAACCCTGACCAGGAACGAGATGACCGTCCAGGAGATGTATCTCACCGGTGGTGAGATTGTGAAGGTTTCCGGGGATGGCTACTTTCAGGAGGGATCATTTGAGGTGGAAGAGAAGAACAAGACGTTTGATCAACGCCTCAGGTGGTTCCTGACCGTAGGTTTGATGAACTGCCGTGCCCACATCGACGAACAGGAGACATTTGGTGACCCGACTGAACTAGCCATCGTCGCTGCTGCACGAAAAATTAATACCGACACATCAGGGTTTCAAAAAGAATCAGAGTATCCTTTTACCAGTGAACGCAAGATGATGTCTTCGGTTTACCGGTATGAAGGAAAGACATATCTCTTCTCAAAAGGGGCGGTAGAAGTTCTTCTGCCGAAATCGTCACGATATATCAATGCTTCAGGGGTGACGGCTGAGTTAGACGACAAAATGAGGGAGGACGTTACAAGAAAGGCCGAGTTATTTGAAAATAGGGCATACCGGGTTCTTGCGATTGGATACAGAGAAGGCAGTCAGGAAGAGGATCTGATAATTGCAGGTCTTGTTGCCATTATGGATCTGCCACGAGCTGAAGTCTTTGATGCCATAACCACCTGCAGAAAAGCAGGTATCAGGGTTATGATGCTGACCGGTGATAACCTGAACACTGCAAAAGCAATTGCAGAGAAGATCGGACTCAGGGTCACCGTTGCTCTTAACGGGGATGAAATCAGGGATATTTCAGATGACACATTACAGGAGTTATTGACATCTGATAGTGTGCTCTTTGCCAGAATGCATTCAGAACAGAAACTCAGGATTGCTTCCCTGCTGCAGAAAAATGGTGAAGTGGTTGCAATGACCGGTGACGGGGTGAATGATGCCCCGGCACTCAGGCGGGCAGATATCGGTATTTCCATGGGTGTGAACGGGACCGAAGTTGCTCGTGAAGCATCTGATATGATCCTGCTTGATGACAACTTTGCATCAATTGTTGCTGCCATAGAGGAAGGAAGAACGGTATACTATAACATCAAAAAGTTCGTGACATACATCCTCTCATCCAATATTCCCGAGATAGTACCGTACATCCTCCAGTTCTTCCTGATGATTCCCCTTCCCCTGTCTGTAATTCAGATTCTGACGATCGATCTCGGGTCTGATATGCTTCCCGGCCTCTCACTTGGAAATGAAAAACCGGAACGTGACATCATGGACAGGCCGCCTGTCGGAAAGGATGAGAGGATTCTGGACGCTGAAGTCTTCAAAAGGGGATACTTTTTCCTTGGGATGATTGAAGGAGTAGCAGCCATGGCAGCATTTCTCGGGTTTTTATTTCTTTCAGGATGGCAATACGGAGATCTTTCGATCACCAATACCCAGCTTCATTACCAGGCCATGACCATGACACTTCTCGGGGCAATAACATGCCAACTTCTGAACGTCTGGACACTTCGCTCCTGGGAGTATTCAGCATTCAGCAGAGGCCTTTTCACAAACAAACTACTCATTATCGCCATAATTCTAGAATTAATCTGGATATACCTGCTCCTTACAACCCCGGTTGTCCAGGCCTTCTTCAATACTGCGTCAGTTCCTCTCCCATATCTTGCATTACTGGTGCCGTTCCCGATAATTCTCTTTATCAGCCACGAGATCTACAAATGGAGAATCAGAAAAATAAAAAACCTGACCTCTTCATTGTAAAGTCGATAAAAATTAATTGTATTCCGATTCTCCCCGCCTATTCAGCTTTTCCAGGACATACACAACCACTGTTGATGTAAATATGCTGATGACAATGATTGTGAAGATCACCGGCTGAAGGTACTCAAAATCATTGATACCGTATTGGATAGGCAATGATGCCAGAACCGCTGTAGCCAGACCTTTTGGAACCATTCCTGTTGCAATCATGGCATCAAACCGGGGAATCGAGGATGATATGGTAACAAGAACAGCAGGAATTCTGAAGAGATGAATGATACAAACGGCTACGAAGCAGAAGAGAACCATATCCAGGGAGATAAACACCATAGAGACACCGATATAGATAAAGAAAAATGTTTTAAGAAGATCAGTAAGTTGTGAAAAGAGTTCAACTTCTTTATCGGTTAGCCGGTTGGTCGGAGAGTATGTAACACCACTGACGACAATTTTTTCAAGGAATGAGAGGTTTCCAAGCACTATTCCAAACACCAGTACCGCTATAGCTCCAGACCCTTCGAGCAGTTCTGTAATTCCGTATAATATGCAGACAAGGGCAGGTATGGTAAATATCGTCTCAATACTCTTAATCCGGTCACGAAAGACCGCCCAGATAATTCCACCAACAAGAGCTGCCCCGATGGCTACCAGAAAAGACTCGCCAAGGCTGATTAAAGCCTGTGTTGGTGAAAATGTGTGGGATTCAATGATTTCAAGGAGACTGATCACAGCAATAATACAGATCACGTCTGCAAGTGCAGATTCAATTGTCAGAATAGTTTTTGTCTTTTCGGTAATGCTGAGTTGTTTGATTAACGGAAGTACAACAGCAGGAGAGAGTCCGCCGATGATGCATCCAAAGATCATTGCATCAACCCGGTCCTCTCCTGTGACCATCATCAATAGCCCTGCAGAAAGAATTGCAGTTGTGATATACGTAAGAACCGACAGAAATGCAGCTCCCCTGAGTGTACCTACGATCTCCTGAATTTTAAGGCCGATTCCTCCCTCAAACAGGATGATCACCAGGGTCATTAACGAAAAGATCGGACCAACAATTCCAAGATCTGACGGTTTTATCAGCCCTGCAACCGGTCCGATGATGATACCGATAAAGATGAGAAAGATGATGTCAGGAATTTTTGTCCTGATAAAAACCTGCTTGAGTATACAGCCTATTATGATCAATAATCCCAGAGCGATTATTGATAGTGCAGTATCCACCATTTTCAGGCATTATATTTGTCGAGATATATAATGAACTCTGGCTACCGGGATAAATCTGCAATCCGGATATTTCGTTACCAGTTCAGAAAACGATCCCATTTTTGTCAGGCTATCGTCCAGGAGATTATGTCATTATTCATTTCACAGGCATTCATCAGCGAGACCGGATCTTTATGTTCAGCATTACGTGTTCTTATCGGAGCAGATCAAATATACCTGCAGACCATTATAATCGAGCATCTCTTTCAGTTAATCCCGATCAGGTTTCGATCATGCCGCCAATCATCAAGACAGAGAGCCTGACAAAAACATTTGGCTCAAATACGGCTGTCAACGGTGTATCGTTTGAGGTTCAGAAGGGCGAAGTATTTGGTCTGCTCGGACCGAATGGTGCCGGAAAAACAACCCTCCTCTCAATGCTCTGCACGATTTTAAAACCTACTTCAGGCACAGCGGTCATCAACGGGTTTGATATCATCCAGGAGGGTGCAAAAGTCAGGCAATCGATAGGTATTGTCTTCCAGGATCCCAGTGTGGATGCCGATATGACATCCCGGGAGAACCTGCAGATGCATGCCGATCTCTATGGTGTTCCTGTATCAGAGCAGGAATCCCGGATACAGGAGGTCCTGACTCTCGTGCAGCTCGAAGACCGGGCAGATCAGTTTCTCAACACATACTCAGGCGGTATGAGACGACGCCTTGAGATTGCCCGGGGACTGCTCCATTATCCCAGGGTTCTCTTCCTTGACGAGCCGACCATCGGCCTTGATCCCCAGAGCCGGGAGCACATCTGGTCTTATATCAGGCAACTTCGTGAACGTGAGGATATGACGCTCATTCTCACAACACATTACATGGAAGAGGCAGACGAGCTCTGTGACCGGATAGCCATCATCGATCATGGATCAGTCGTAGCCCTTGATGAACCGTCAGCTCTGAAACAGGCTGTGGGATGTGAGGTTATCCATCTTGAGACAGATGAACCTGAAAAACTTCAGGATCTGCTGATGAAGATCCCGGAGATCGAGAAGGTCAGGGTGACAGGCGGTGAAGTGAGGGCATCTGTAGCACATGCTGATGATGAACTTCCACGGGTTATGGAGATTGCATTCAAGGCAGGAATCCGTATGAAGTCTGTTCATCTCACCCGTCCTGACATGAATGATGTCTTCATGCACTACACAGGAAGAGAGATCAGGGAGGAGGGGCATGAATCGATGGGAAGGATGGCGATGATGAAGAGGCGGAGTTCACGATGAGCGAGCTTCGCGGAATATACACCCTCTGGCTTCGTGAGGTCAAGAAGTTCGTCAGGGAGAGATCACGGCTTGTTAATGCATTTGTCCAGCCATTGCTCTGGCTCTTCATCTTTGGGACAGGAATGAAATTCTCTGCAACAGTTCCCGGAGTTAACTACCAGCAGTTTATTTTTCCCGGGCTTGTCTGTCAGGCGATGCTCTTTACTGCCATGTTTCTTGGCATATCAGTCATCTGGGACCGTGAGTTCGGTTTTCTGAAAGAGATCCTGGTCTCCCCGATATCAAGATCATCAATATTCTTGGGGAAGATGCTTGGTGTCAGTACTGATGTCATGATCCAGGGTATCGTTATCTTTCCATTCGCCTTCCTCATCGGTGCACAGATGAATGCTGTTATCTTTCTGCTGTCACTGCCGGTCATGCTCCTTATCACCTTCGGGCTTGTTTGCATCGGGCTTACGTTTGCAAGCCTGATGAAAAGTTTTGAAGGGTTCGGACTCATTCAGACATTCATCAACATGCCGATGTTCTTTTTGAGCGGTGCACTGTTTCCACTCAATAACGTCCCACAATGGCTTCAGGTTGTGAGTCTCGTAAACCCGCTGACCTATGGGGTTGATGCTCTGAGAACAGTTATGATCGGTCAGTCATGGAATGGTATTGCACCAGTATCCGTGGATATCGCAGTTCTTCTTGTCTTTGATGTTGTAATGTTCACAGTCGGAACCTGGGCATTCAGCAGGACCGAGTAGAGAAGAACAAAGACAGAGATGAGATCTTCATTACATTCCTCGAATGTCGTATTGAGATCCCTTTACTGCAAAAAATTACCACATTTCCAGCACATTACCGCTGGATATGTTCGTTAAGGCACACCCATTCCACTTTTCTCAAAGGAGCTGGACTAATTTAATTGTGGCGAACAGGCAGTATGAAGGATAGTATTCTTTCCAAACAATCAAAATAATAGAATAGTAATTAATTTTTCAGGTTGACACAGTCAGGTTAACGGTATACGTTCCTGAATTGTTATACTGATGTGTTGGATTCTGTACTGAAGAGTTTGTCCCATCTCCAAAATTCCAGTACCAGGATGTAGGACTTCCTGTGGATGCATCATGAAACTGGATAGTGAGCGGAAATACAGTTGTACCTGGAACACCATAGAATTTTGCTGCCAAAGCAACTGGGGGTGGATTGAGGTGAATCACCCCGACACCATAATGCCTCATACCGGCATAGTACCCTCCCCAGGTCATCGTATGATCAGAATAATCCCATGTGTCGTGAACAATAACCTGATCTGTTCCTGAATATCCGACACCGAGCATGGTATGTCCGTTTATCTGAATTAGAACTGGATATCCGGCATCAATCTCTGCCTTATACTGGGCATAGGTGAATCCATACCGTAACCCCGCAGAATCAATATACTGATTATAATTTGTAACAACACTATAACCACGGGATTCTGCAAACAACTTCATACCGTGCATCCCATCACGACTAGTACTATCGTAATAGGTAAAGTCGTATGTTGGTGATCCATCTGAATAATACCAGAATGTGGTGCTTCCGTCACCGTTCCCATACTTTTTGTACATATTGGTGCCCATAAAATCAGCAACACTATCCTGGGGAGTATGCTCAGTCCAGGAGCCATAATATGGATCAGTACTCGAACCATATGCATAGTAATAATCATCTTTATGGCCTTTTGTAGTCCTTCCATCCAGCCCATATTGTGATGCAGTAAGAGGACATTGCCCATTTCCTTCTGATGATGAGCCCCAGACCGAATTAGTCAGAGGAAAAACACCCCCATTTGTCGGGCCGGTATACATATTCGAGTACCCTACCCGATCATAATACCCGAATAACATGGTTGCAGATGTAGCTGAACACCCATATGACCACCGCATTGTTGGGATATCTGTTGATGAAAGGCCCAGAACAGAGACATTAGTGGCGCTTGCAAGATTTAAGGAGGAAATCCACCCTGTTGGAGGCAGACCCGGACCGATTATTCGTTCATCAACAAGTTTGCCATCTATACTCTGACGTGATATGAATGATGTGTCTGATTCGGTAAATAATTCATATCTAACTGTCGTATTCCCTGATAATGTTGCATTAACAGTAGTATTATTTTCAGACAGGCTGGTGAGGCCTAGTACTGACCCCGAGGCAATACCTTTCAGGACATTATCGCTTCCTACATAGGGTAAAGAGAGGCCCGGGGTATCTGAAATAACCTGTGTTACAAGGTCTGAAGCAGTCAATTGAGGAGAAAACGCATTTACAGAGATGACAACAGGCAGACAACAACAGACCATCAGAACCAATAAAGCAGCACGTAAACCCATAAACAAGCACCCACCTGTTCAGATATTACCTGCAGCACCGTATCGAACTGACAGGGCATCTCTGCAGGATATATTCAGTAATATTAGATTCGGCGATCACCATATAAACCTGTTACATACATAATCTCATCTGCTCATTCTTCAAGGCAAGTATACTGCATTAATTTGAGATAAAACAAGGATTACTTCACAATTCAGGAGACGCATCCCGGAGAATGCCTATCTCAAACCCCCGTAACACCCCCTTGATAAACCACCGGATCTGTTAAAAGAATCTGATAAATCGTATTTAAACGGCTCCAACGACGAAAACGAAATACTAATGCCAGATGGTATCTCATGTTAGATTCTACGAGTGGGATGATCGAAAGAGACCACTTGTAGCATATCGCAATTAAAACGCAGCATACATGCTCGAATTCTGGTTTCAAAACCAGTAAACCACGATGAGGCTGACCATGAATTACACAAAAACAGAAGATCCCCGCACACCCATTCTAAATCTTGGCGGAAGCGGAATGATGGCAGGGAAATATACCTCATATGACATTTTGAGCACTTCTAACTTTCTATCATCCGGATGGTCAGACGATGGATCTCCTGATACGATGAACCCGGACAATTCCCATCAGATCGGAAATTGCCGGCCTTATCGTCAGTATGTCGATGCCACCACTGTTCTCTCTGTATACCAGGGTGATCGCAATGGCAGACAGTAGCCACGCAACCAGATCCATCTCCTTTGATGCGGTACGAGAACTTCAGAACGGGGGGTATCGCACCATCCGGGTTGCGGGACCTTCCCGGATCTTTGATCTCATTGCATGGAAAGGAGAGAAGGTCCTCTTTCTTGTGGTGAGGAGAACACGATCAGGCGGGATAGGAGGATTTGCTGAAACGGTACTAGACCTGGCCGGTTTTGTCAGGGAGAAGGTGGTCCCCGGACCAGTTCAGTTCTGGTTATACAGGTCAAATACCTGGCTTCGGTACCTGATTTTACCGGGAGGAGCGGTTCCAATCAGGGGGATGGTGGTATGAACCAGTCATTCTCCCGGATGCCTGAAGAGAGGGAAGAGATGAGGATGGCCGTTTCTGCCCTTCTGTCCCCGTCGAACAGGTACCTATCAAGAAATCAACTGGATACCGAGATTTCAGGCAGCCCGGAACGGTATCCCGGCCTCTGCAGGTTTTCACCCCGGTTTCGGAGGACGTTCATCACGAGGTACATGAGAGGGCGGTACCAGGCAAGGGATACCTCACGCAAAGACTGCTTTGTCTGGATCGTGGAGGTACCATGAACAGCGGTGAGATGAGGATCTGCCCGTTCATCTCGTCAGGTTCTGATCTTGTCAGATGTCTGGGCAGGGAGTGCAGGGCCTGCAGGATGGTCCTTTCTGGAGAAGGGGAGATTCTGCTCTGTGCCCTGCTGGATTCGGATCTCTCTGATTGCTGGGAGGTTGCAGATGGCGTCTTCGCGTAAAGAATCCTGCAGGTTCTCCTGCCGGTTTGTCTGCCAACCCATTCGCAGATTCTGCCAGGAACACCGGAACATCTGTAGACTCCTCCTTCCTGATCCCCTGTTTTTGATTTTGTCTCTCCGTGAGCGGTTCTCTCATAGAACTGGAGCCAGGATGAATTTCCGGATAGCAGGGAGAGGGATATGACCCATGATCTCATCCTCGCAGCTTGCCGGCTATTCTGCGGGGAAGGACAGGTTGCCGAGATCAGGGCTCTCGGGAAGCGGGGGACTGCTTCGGGTTACTTTGACGACCAGACGAAACTCGCAGCAGCAGTTTCAGGTATCGAGAGGATGGGTGAGTACAGCGGGATATACATCACGTTAAACCCGGTGAATCCTGATCTGCTTGCACGGCGTTCAAACCGGCTTGAGACCCGGATCGGGAAGAGTGATGCTTTAACCGGAGATAATGACATTGTCTCACGGCATTGGCTTGCGATCGATATCGATCCGCTCCGTCCGTCAGGAGTCTCGTCATCAGACGAGGAGCACGCAGCAGCTCTTTCAAAGGCAGAGCATATCGCAGGATATCTCTCAGATCTCGGCTGGCCTGATCCGGTTGCTGCAGATTCAGGGAACGGGGCACATCTCCTGTACAGAATCGATCTTCCAAATAACGAACAGTCAAGAGACCTTGTCAAAGGGGTACTTGAGACGCTTCACGCCCTCTTCTCTGACTCATCTGCAGAGGTTGACCGGGCAGTCTTTAACGCAGGCAGGATCTGGAAACTCTACGGTACTACCTCCCGGAAGGGCGATAATGTACCGAAGCGACCTCACCGGATCTCACGGATCCTCTCTCTTCCTGAAAACACCGGGATCGTTTCAGGAGAACTACTCCTGGCACTTGCCGGTCTGCTCCCCAAAGAACAGCCGGAACCTACATTCAGGGATAAAAAGAGGGGTGAGCCGATTGTTCTTGCCGACTGGCTCAGTTCATACGGGATCAGGTATGACCACAAGCAATATGCAGGAGGTTCTCTGTTTGTGCTTGAAGAATGTCCGTTCTCATCAGCACATACAAGCGGTGCATATGCGATTCAGTTCCCAAACGGTGCAATCTTCGCAGGGTGTCATCATACGTCATGTGGGTCAGGGACACAGCGATGGTCAGAGCTCCGTGAAAAGTTTGAAGGAACGATTGAGGATCGGCTCAAACGGCTGAAGAGGCGACACAGGGATGACGAGGAGGAGAGCGATGATACCAGCGGTTCACATCCTGAACCTGCGAGTGAAGAGACGAAGAGAGAGACAATCCATGTGTTGCAGCAGGGAGATCCGCTGCGATACATGCTTGATACCTTTGCTCTCGATCATATCGGCGATCCGGTGGTTGCAGAGTGTCTGGTGATGTCCCTTGCTTCCCGGCTGGTCATCAACGCGAAAGGGCTCCATGTCTCTGTCACCGGTGAGTCAGGAAAAGGTAAATCACATACATTTGACACAATGCTGCAGCAGGTTCCGCAGGAGTTCAGGCTTGAGGGCCGGATGAGTGACAAGGCCCTCTTTTACATAAAAGGGATGAAGCCGGGCTCTGTGATCGCTCTTGACGATGTATCGCTCTCTGATCAGATGCAGGAGATCCTGAAAGGGGTTACGACATCATTTAAGAAACCCTTCATGTACCGGACTGTTGACAAGGATCGGGGAGGGAAGACGTGCACTATTCCTGAACGGTGTGTCTGGTGGGTCGCAAAGGTTGAAGGAACCGGAGACGACCAGGTCTGGAACAGGATGCTTACCTGCTGGATCGATGATTCGCCGGAGCAGGATGCACGGGTGATGACTCATACACTGTCAGAGGCTTGCAGTGTTCCTGCCTGTGGATGTGGGAATCTCAGGGAACTTGAGGTCTGCAGGGACATCTGGCGGTCTCTTTCACAGGTCTGGGTTGTTGTTCCGTTTGCAGACCGGATTCGGTTCAGTTCTTCTCTTAACAGGAGGAATCCTGACATGCTGCTGGATCTCGTGAAAGCCCATGCGGTGCTGATGCAGAAGCAGCGTGAGTTCTCCAAGGCCGGTGATATGATGGTCGTGACCGCGACGGTTGAGGACTTCAGAAATGCCTGCAGGCTTTATTCGGAGCTGAACAATACAAGCGGCGGGCAGGAGACGAAACTGACAAAGCGGGAGTCTGAACTGGTTGATACCATAAAGCGTCATGGTCAGGGTGAGATCACGATATCAGAGATGCAGCACCTGACCGGGCTGTCACAGTCTGTTATCTACAAGATGATTCACGGTTCCACCTCGAGAGGTACGCATTATTCAGGGCTGCTTGAGAAGTGTCCAGCAATCTCGGTCTGTGATCGGACGCTTGTGAGTGATGAGAACGGGGTTACGCTTGCACACCGGAGGGAGAAGGCGTACTCATGGGATCAGGCTGTGTATGAGGCCTGGTCGTCTGACGGCTGCTGCTGGCTTGACCGGGATTCCGGTGGTTCTGATGATGTTCCACCGGCAGGTCCGTCCGGTGGGTGTAGCGGGAACGCGGTGTTAAGCGGCAGCTTCGCGGGCTGTTCCGCTACAGAAACGAAGAAAAATTCGGGAAGTATAGAAGATAATACTAATAATAATTTATTTTTATGTACTCATAGCGGAGAACACGATTGTATACAGGAGGGGATCTCTGATCGCCTGTCTGCATGTGATCATACATCTGATTCTGATTGTTCCGCCGTAGGTGATCAGAACCGGGCATCTGACGATGCATCTTTGAGGAATCACGATTCTGAAGGATTATACGCTAGCGGGAGTTTCGACTCACATCCCGCTACTGCCGGGGGGATACCGCTGACCGGAGATCATGCCCCGGTGGAGAGGATCAGCCGTCGTGAGATCAGGTCAGAGGATTTCTCCGGTATCGGGTTTGAGACCGGGCCATGTGTTTGTTGTGGGGCAAAGTGGGTTCATTTCAGGGAGAAGTCAGACACTGGAGGTCTGAAGATCTGCAGGCAGTGTTATGAGCTTGTCCGAAGGGCTGAGAGCAGCAGGGTCAGGATTCTTCCCGGGGTTGTGAACCGGTCTGCGATGGTCAGGGTTTCTTCTGACCGGGGCAGATGTCAGGTCTGCAATCTGAAGAAGGCCCAGTGGTTTGATCCGGAGACGAGAACTGCTGTCTGTGATGTCTGTTATGGAAATATCCCACCGGTGGGGGAGCGAGCCGCGAAGCGGCGAGCGATGGGGCAGATGAGTGATCCGGGAGAGATACCTATTTTTTAGGTGTTTGTTGATGGGGAGATTTGTGAGATGGTAGGACGGGGTATGTAATGGATGGGAAGTATGATGGTATTATCTCCGAAGAGCAGAGCAATCAGTAAAAACGCCATCTGTTGGTGGTGATGTAATCAACCTGCCCTACAGGTGATTCCCCCATATCCCGGTAGGGTAATGAATATGAAATTGAACTTACTCCGCATTTTTAGGAGGAGGAGAGAATGTTAAAGGAGTTTTTTCGAATTTCTCATTGAGTGGTGGAAAAGATTCAGGATAACTATTATCGTTATCGGGGAAGAGTTGGTAATATATGTCTTTTGCCGACGCCATGACCTCATTCAAGGCAGGCGATTATCAAACCGCTGCTGAACAATTCGCAGCCGTAACTGAACAGGATGAACACAACCATAAAGCATGGAACACCCTGGGAATATGCCTGTCTAAAGTGGGGAACTATGAGCAGGCGGCTATATTTTTGACAATGCTCTGACCATAGATCCGGATAATGTGACGTATACCAAGAACCAGGATAAGAACAGGGAGAAACTGGGGAAGTCTCAAGAGGATGAGGCTTTGTTGTTGGATGATGAGCCTGCACCAGTAAAGAGGTACGGGTATCAACAAAAGCCGGATGTTGGCGATAGGTTCTCAAATAAACTAGCGATAATTCTCGTAGTTCTTGGATTTCTATTAGGGATAGCTGGGGCATTCTTCACTATGATGGTTGGGGGATTGGGAGCAGTCTTCGGTACATCAGGAACAGAAACATTGGTTGCAAGAGGATGGGCTATGGTGTTTCTATGTTTCGTGGGAATTCTCGCATCAGTAATTAAACACAAACAATACGGATCGATAATCTTAATTTTAGTCGGAATATTAAATATTATTCTTACTTCTGCGATTGGGATAATCCCAGGGGCTTTATTCATGGTTTCAGGATACCTAATTTATCGTGGGATAAATTTTGACCCATATCATTTTATTGATTTCAAAACAGACCCAATAATATAAGATTCATCGTTCTACCTCTATAAAAAGGATATACATAGATGAACTCATCATTACATCCCATCTGAAACTCTTCTAACTATCCAATCAACGCCCTGTTCAATCTTTGTCTATCCGGATGAATCAATTTATTAAAAAATTCTCACAAAAAATGCATTCAATACTGCTTTTTTTGAACTGACTTCTTTGTATAATGGGGTAAAAAACCCTTGAAAGTTTTTTTACTGATACCCGGCATATAAGTTTTCAAAAAAATTTTTCTGTATGGAAACCTAAATCCAAATACCAGTATTATTATGATAGCCGAGCAATTCGCCATTCAAAAGTAGCATCTCTGCCAAAACGAGATTACTTATTTTTTTATCGAATGGTTCAATTCAAAATTTAATAGTAAACCCAGATACTGAAATACCAGATATCTCTCCGAAGTATGCATGATCACATTTTATCGAATGGATCTGATATGATGGTAATAATATCAGATTACAAAACAAGGGCGTGGTGTGTTAGTCAGGTTCCCCTGATGAACATATCATGCTCTATTTTATGATTTTAAGACGACACGGTCAAATTGACCATATATGTTCCAGAAAGATTATACTGATGGGAAGGATTCTGCAATGAAGAGTTCGTGCCGTCTCCAAAATTCCAGAACCAGGATGCAGGATTTCCTGTTGATGCATCATGAAACTGAATCGTAAGCGGTAGTACACTCACTCCGGGAACACCATAGAATTTTGCCACCAAAGGCACGGGAGGTTGATTAATATGAATTACCCCGACACCAAAGTGCTTCATCCCGGCATAATACCCTCCCCAGGTCATGGTATGATCATAATAATCCCAGGTGTCATGGACAATTACCTGATCTGTTCCTGAATATCCAACACCGAGCATTGTATGTCCGAATACCTGTATTAACACCGGATGCCCGGCATCAATTTCTCCCTTATACTGGGCATAGGTGAATCCATACGTTAACCCACCAGAATCGATATACTGGTTATAATTTGTGGCGACACTGTACCCCCGGGATTCTGCAAACAGCCTCATGCCGTGCATTCCGTCACGGCTAGTGCTATCATACCAGGTGAAATCATTTGTTGGTGAACCATCTGTGTAGTAATAAAAAGTAGTGCTGCCATCACCGTTTTCAAACTTATTGTACATATTGGTCCCCATATAATCAGCAATGCAATCCAGGGGATTATGCTCAGTCCAGGAGCCATAATAGGGATCGGTACTAGAACCGTATGCATAATAATAATCGTCCTTGTGACCTCTGGTCGACCTGCCGTCAAGCCCGGTCTGTGAAGCAGTGAGAGGACACTGCCCATATCCTTCTGATGATGAGCCCCAAACTGAATTGGTCAGAGGAAAGACACCCCCATTGGTCGGGCCGGTGTACATATTCGGGTATCCTGTTCTGTCGTAGTATCCGAATAACATCGTAGCAGATGTTGCTGAACACCCATATGACCACCTCATCGTTGGAACATCTGATGAGGAGAGGCCCTGTACTGAAACATTAGTAACACTTGCAAGGTTAAATGAAGAGATCCACCCTTTCGGTGGGAGACCCGGACCGGTTATCCGTTCATCAACTAGTTTTCCATTGATACTCTGACGCGATATGAGTGAAGTGTCTGAAGCAGTGAACAGCACTGAACTTTTTGTCACATTCTCTGAATCTGCTGCTGATACACTTGAATTATGTTCTGACTGATTTACTGATTGGGTTGTAAGGGCGGACACGGCAACTTCTGAAATACTCTTCAGCAGAATACCGTCAGGTATAGAATTCGCAGATAACATAGCGGAATCATCAGGAATTACCTGCGCAAAAAGGGTTGAAACAATCAATTGAGGAGAATCGGCATTTACAGTCATGACAGAAGGAAGACAACAACAGACCAGTAATACCAGTGAGAGAACACGTAAAACCATATATATCATTCAACCAGTCGGGATAGTACAATGAGCATCTGCCACCAGGAGTGACTGTATGCTGGGTAAATTCAACAATATAAGATTCATCGTTCTCCCTCCCAATAAAAATTACACAGACATAATCTCAACATCCCATCCCTACTGAACATCCAGGAGAAGAATGGCTTTCACCAGTAGGATGTTGGTAAAAATAGGTAAATAGAGGGTTTAAATAGAAGAGGATTATCCTGAATGAACGAAATGCTGTATGGATAACCAGGTTAACAGAACTTTATTCCGGATTACCTGTGATGGTCCGAATTATCACTCATAGACAGAGGACCGGAGATATTGAAGAGAGAAGATGCATCTTCAGTACAATAAATAGTTAAAAGTTATTAACATATATCCATCGTCATCCCCTCTGCCTCAAGATACCCGAGGCCCCACTCCTTAAGTCTGTCAAATACCGGGAGCAGGGTCTTTCCATGTTCTGTCAGCGAGTACTCAACCCGGGGAGGGACCTCCGGGAACACAACCCGGGATACGATCTTCAGTTCCTCAAGTTCACGGAGATGGGCTGTGAGCGTATTTGAATTCACCCCGTGCATCTTCTTCTGAAGATCAGTAAACCTGAGGGCATTATGGCGAAGATGCCAGATGATCAGAATATTCCACCTGCTCCCGAGAACATCGATGAAGAGTTCTATGAGACATCTGGATTTTTTATCCGATTTCATCACATTTACCACAATAGTTATTTTAAATGAGCTATGTTAGTTCTGCTTTCCTGCATAGTATAAGTAACTACCAGAGAAACAGGGACAGGAGGTAAGAATGGATACAAAACACCCGGGATGTGTTCACTGTAAAAGCAGAAGATGCGCAGCCACTGATAAGGATGGCCCAATCCCATCATCCTGCCCGACAGAGGTGTATGCAGATCTCATCAAAGAAACTACAGAGAGATATCACCTCGTTGAAAACAAGGCCGTTATCCAGGGATGGTACAAGATGATGAGCAGAATCCTTGATCCACATAACCCCCGGGAGAAGTTGTCATGGACACGGGTTGATGAGATTATGGAGTATGCCACTATCAGAGGAATGAAACGAATAGGGATCGCTACATGCTATGCATTATTATTTGAATCAGAACTGCTGTCAGATATCCTTGAAGCCAACGGATTTGAGGTACTCTCGGTCTCCTGCCTCTGTGGAGAAGTTAACCCACAGGATGCCGGACTAGACGGGAATATATTCTGCAACCCGATACTTCAGGCAGAAGTTCTCAACCGGGAAAAAACAGACCTGAACATCATGGTAGGCCTGTGTATCGGCCATGACATCCTGTTCCTCCGCCACTGCACCGGAGAGACGACACCGCTCATCATCAAAGACCGTGCACTTGGGCATAACCCGGTAGCGGCATTATACATGAGCCAGAATAATTTCTACAAAGAGAGATTTATCAGACCTGAACAATGAACCATTTTATCTATAATCATCACAATACCAGAGCAACAGCCAATACATCCACATAAACCAATGAGATTGGATCGAATGACAGACGCCGCACTCTTCTTGAGATGAGAAGATCGTTCTCATGCTCCTGATTTTTCGGCAATAAACCGAACTGCGAGACAAAAACAAAGACCTTCTGGATGGAAGGGTACCCGGATATTTTTCTGTTACAAAAGGGCCGGACATCAGGACAAACCAAACCGATCATTAGCCGAATACGGTGTTCTGATCAGAGCTCAAATGAGCCATAATTCGATTATTGTCATAGCAATACCTCTTCTCATACGCAATAACTCAAAATAACTCATTATTCGCAGGAAATCAAAGAATGATACAAAAATTATGAGATAATCATTTTGTAACTGAATTGCCAGAATATTCAACAACCCGGATAAATATCTGACAGGAGAGATGCAGGACAAATCTATAAATTGGTGAATGGAAAGATACACCGGTGAGATGAGTATGTGATCCTCTTGATAACCGGATTCAACCATGAGTAATCCAGTCAAAGTCCTTGTTGTAGAAGACGAATTTGTAACAGGCCTGGAGATACGGGCTCGCCTGGAAGATCTTGGATATGAAGTACTCGGTGTCGTTGACACCGGGGAAGAAGCCATAAAAAAGGCTGAATCTCTTCTTCCTGATATCATGATCATGGATATCACATTACGGGGGAAGATGAGCGGGATAGAATCAGCCGATATAATACGAAAAAAATTCACAATTCCGGTAATATTCCTGACTGCCCATTCGGATGACAATACAGTCGAGAAAGCAATCCAGTCAGAGCCTTTCGGGTATCTGATTAAACCCATTGATGAACGGGCATTGCACACAACCATCCAGATGGCACTATACAAATATGCAATGGATAAAGAACTTATCAAAAGTGAAAAAAGATACCGGGCCATTGCAGAGCAGGTTGATAACGCCATCATTGTTCTGAATCAGGATCTTTCTATAGCATTTCTCAATACCCATGCTAAAAAGATCTTTCAAATACCAGAATCCTCTAAAACCCGGCATCTTGATGAGATAATACCAGAAGAACTGAGCATACAAGTGAAAGAAGACCTGAATAAGGTTTTTGAAGAGAACCATTCAATAAAAAAAACTCATCATTTTTCCCATGACCATAATGAATTCTGGTTTGACTGCTCAATAATCCCGGTCTCATTAGATATCGGGGTATTCCAGGTTATTCTCCTGCTCCATGATGTCACAGAAATGATCAAAATGGAAAAGGAGATTGAAAAGAAGGGGATAGTACAGATAGAACATAATATGGAACAGTTCCAGATCCTCAATGACAGGATACGGAACCCTCTGGCAATAATAATCGCTGCTGCTTCACTATCTGACTCTAAACAAAGCGATGAGATCACCAACCAGGTTATGGTTATTGATGAGCTTGTATCGCAATTGGATCGAGGATGGGTTCAGTCAGAAGTAGTCCGGAAGTTTCTACTCCGGCATTATGGTCATGGAAAAGAGATCGACTGATAATTTCTTAGAATCATGTAGGTAAAAATGGATCATCGGTATGTAGTCCCGCTTATTCTCATTCTTGTTACAATAAGCGGTATTGCGTACATCCAGTATCAGTCAGGGGTTGATACCTCCTTAAGCGATCATCTGAACAACTGTATCATCATCGGATACGCGGTCGAACCCCCGTACGCCTATGTATCAGCAGGGAATATCACCGGTGAATCTCCAGAGGTTGCCCGGAAAATTGTTGAACGGATCGGAATACCATGTATCATCTGGAGGCAGACAGACTTTGGATCACTCATCCCGGAGCTTGAAGCAGGAAAGATAGATGTAATTGCTTCCGGGATGTTCATCTCCGACGACAGACTTCAAGAGATCTCCTTTTCTTATCCCTCATTTCGGGTGAAACAGGGGTTACTGGTCAAATCAGGAAACCCATCAGGGATTCATTCGTATAAAGAAGCGGTGGATACGAACAATATAACAATATCAGTTCTGGCCGATTCAATCGAAGAAAAAACATTTCATGAGTTAGGAATGCCTGAAGAAAGGCTCATTATTGTTCCTGATAATCCTACCGGAAGGGCATCGGTTGAGACCGGAAAAGCAGCAGGATTTGCCCTCTCAACACCCTCCATCCGGTGGCTTGCATCCCGCTCCTCTGGAAAACTGGAAGAGGCCCATCCCTTTTATCAGACAGACATACCGGCACTCAGAACGTATGGGTATGGGGCGTTTGGATTCAGAAAGCAGGATCGTGCTCTGATTTCAGCATGGAACAGCATGATGCAAGATTATATCGGGTGCGAGAACCATCTGAACCTTATCAGCAGATTTGGTTTCTCCAATGAGGAAGTACCAGTACATGATTACTCTAATCTCTCTACCCGGGATCGGTCATGAATTATCCTGATCTGAAAACGAAACTGTCAGCCATTCTTGCAAACCCACAGTTTTGGATGTGGGCAGTGATCCTCTTTACCATTTTTGTCAGTTTTTCAATCACCTGGTTCCATTATCAGGAACAGGAGGAGGTGAAATACATCACCAATGATCTCAATCTGCTTGGAACTGCACGAATTGATCTGATAAAGGGTTTTTTACACATTACCCAGGGAAATGATGCTACATCCCCATATGATAAATACCAGGGATATGCCCTGTTAGACCAATCCATTCAATCAATAGAGAATACAACCAGTGAAATCGAAAAGATCTCATCCATATATGATATCAATAAGCTCCCTGATACGACTCAGTTTCGCAACCAGGTAGAGAACTTCGAACAAATTCTTAAAAATATGGAGTTGTCTTCAGACCATGACGAGAACCTCCAGATACAACTCCGTGTCGCTCTCTATGATCTGGAAAAACAAACAGATCTCCTTGATCTGGCATTACGGCAGTCACTGAAGCAGCGGACCAAAACATGGAGCAATAATTTTATTCTGATGTTTGGGTTCATCATGGTGTTATTATCCGGGCTAAGCGGAGCAGTAATCTACTCCATGAACCTTGCAGAGAAGGCCTTCTCCAATATAAAAGAAACTGAGCAGAAGTACAGATTACTTGCAGAAAATGCAGGAGATGTCATCTGGACAATGGACATAGAGTCGGGAACGATGAGTTATGTCAGCCCCTCTGTCTACTCTCTTCTGGGATATACACCTGAAGAACTTCTGAACCTGACTCCGAAAGATTTCATTGTCACTGATTCGTTTCAACAGATGAACACCGATACAGCAGATCGAATCAAAGCAATGGAATCTGGTGATACATCGGCACGGATTCAGGTCTCGTCTCTTGAATTGAGACGAAAAGACCAGACAATTGTTCCGGTTGAACTTGTAACAACTCTCGTAGTAAATGAAAAGGGATCTGTCTCAAGTATTGTTGGTGTAGTCCGTGATATCAGTGAGAGAAAAAGGAACGAATCTGCATTACTGGAGAGTGAAGAGCGTCATCGCCGGATGCTTGACACGATGCTGGAGGGTTTTCAGATAATAACTCCGGATTTTAAATATTTATATCTCAATGATGAGGCGGTCAGGCAGAGTGGCTTTTCCAGGGAAGACCTGATGAACAGTACCCTGATAGAGAAGTATCCCGGAGTAGAGGAAACACTACTGTTTAAATCTCTTCAAAAATCCTTCAAAGAAGGCATCCCCCAGATTATTGAGAATGAATTTACATATCCAGATGGAGAAACGGGTTGGTTTAATCTGAGAATCCAGCCAGTCAGGGAAGGACTAGCAATATTATCCATAAATATCACTGACAGGAAAAAAACAGAACTCGAAATACTACGTAAGAACGCTGAACTTAATGCTGCGTTAGAAGAACTATCAGCCTCAGAAGAAGAATTAAAATCAAACTACAATGAACTTGTTGATAGTCAGAAACAACTTTACAAAAGTGAAGAAAAATTCAGAAACCTCGCTGATTATACGTATGACTGGGAATACCTGATCAATCCTGATCATGAGTATGAATACGTAACTCCATCGGTTCACCGGATCAGCGGGTATTCTCCTGAAGAATTTTACCAGAAAAAGATCACGCTTGAAGATATCATCCACCCGGATGATAAAGAAAGGTTTCTTTCACATCTGCTGAGTACTTCCGATCCTGATAAACATGAGATTCTCTTTCGCATAATTACCAAAGATAATGAGGAGAGATGGATATCCCATCATTGTTATTCTATTTTCGATAATGAGGGCGTATTTCTCGGTAGAAGAGCCGTAAACAGGGATGTAACTGATAAAAAACTGATCGAGGATGAGCTCAGGCATTCATATGAAGAACTGGAGAATCGAGTCAGAGACAGAACACTTGAATTAACCAGGAAAAATGAGGAACTGGAAGAGTTAAAGACCATCCTCGAAGAAAATCAGGAACGACTCGACAGAGCACAACATGTCGCTCATTATGGAAGCTGGGATATTAGACTAACGACCAGGGAGTTTCACTGCTCCCCGGAAGAACGTAGGATATTTGGATTTGACCCGGATTATCAGAACATTTCCATTGATGAATTGCTCGGGAGACTACATCCAGATGACAATGAAAAGGTAATGAAAGTCTTAAATAAAGTCATCCAGGAGCATTCATCCGGTTCAGTAACTCATCGTATTCTTCTGCCTGACGGGGAGATCAGGACCATCTTTGCTCAAATGGAATTTTTCGAAGATGGAAATCAGGACTCGGGAAGGATAGTTGGATCATCTCAGGATATAACAGAGATTAACAGGGCACAAGAGGAGAAACAGCGGACAACGAGAGAAATTCATGACCTCTATAATAAAGCCCCGTGTGGATATCATTCAATCGATGGAAATGGTCTTGTTATTCGGATAAATGATACCGAACTCTCGTGGTTGCAGTACTCACGGGAAGAAGTCATTGGCAGGATGAAAATCAATGAATTACTAACACCAGAAAGTCTTGAAAGATTCAATGAATTATTCCCGGTTTTTAAGAAAAAAGGGATCCTGATTGATATTGAACTGACATTTGTCAGGAAGGATGGAAGTTCCTTCCCGGCCAAGGTGAATGCATCAGCAATTTTTGATGAGTCCGGGAATTATCTGATGTCCAGGACAATCATCATTGACATCACTGAACAGAAGAAATTAGACGCTGCTATTGTAAAATCATTGAGAGAAAAGGAGATTCTCCTGAAGGAGATCCACCACAGGGTGAAGAATAACCTGCAGGTGATTTCTAGTCTTCTTTACATGCAGGCACGGGGTCTGGATGATCCTCATATGATTGAGATATTCAACGAGAGCCAGAACAGGATTCGTTCACTTGCTCTCATCCATGAAAAACTCTATCAGTCAGATAACCTCGATCACATTGACTATGGCACATATATCAAAAAGATAATAGATTACCTGTTCCAGTCCTACAAAATATCAAGGAACGATGTTTCTGTTAACCTTTCGATATCCTCAATATTCCTTGATATTGACAAGGCTGTACCCTGTAGCCTGTTAATAAATGAGATGTTATCCAATTCGCTCAAACATGCGTTCCCACCTGGATATAAGGGTATTATTACCATCGGGATGTCGTTAGACGAGAATGTGTATCTCCTGAAGTATAGTGATAATGGTATCGGACTCCCTGACGATCAATCTCTGGAGAGGAGGAATTCACTTGGATTTCAACTCATCAAGGGTTTGGCTGGACAACTGGGTGGAACACTTCAGATAATCCGGGATCAGGGAACGGTCTACATTTTGACATTTCCAAAATAAAAAAGAGGTTTTAGCAATCGGGAGTTATTAGAACGAATATGTGGTTCCGACTGTGTTCAGGATACATTTTCCGGGAATATTCTCGATAAACCTGTTGATTGCCGTCCACCCGGTGCAGTGCATTGGGACAATATAATCGGGATTTATCTCTTTCATGGCCAGAATAGTCGGCATGATCCTGGGTTCAAATACCGGACCGGTGAGATGGAATCCTCCGATGACAGCATGAACCTGATTAATCCCGGTGATCTTCTGTGAATATCTGACGGTGTTGATGATCCCGGCATGGGCACATCCGCTGAGAACTACAAGTCCTTTATTCCGGACATGAATTACAACAGCCTGATCATCCCGTATCGGGTCCGAAACCCATGTTCCGTCTGTGTTCATCTCCATACCAGGCATCCCGGTCTCAAAAGGAATAAGCCGCTCCACCTCACCAGTCACCAGCAGATGGTTTCCGGCAAGTGAAGAGGGACCGGAACTTATCCGGAGATCGGCCCCTGCTTTTTTGAGTACTGCTTTATCCACCTGAGGGAGTTCAACGGGCCCTCTCACAGGATTATTAAGTCTTCGTCTTACCAGGGCATCAGGGTGAAGAACAAGCGGAATATCCTTCCCGGCTTTTTTGAAAAGATCATACAGACCTCCGGTGTGATCAAAGTGGCCATGACTCAGCACAACAGCCTCAACGTCAGAAAGGGATATACCAAGAATGCCTGCATTCCAGAACATGCAGTTTTTTGAGAGTCCGGTATCAAGGAGGATTGTGTGCTGTTCATCTCCGCAGAAGAGTTTTACTAGACAGGACAGTCCATGTTCTGCCATGATTTCCCTGGATGGATCAAAGGGCAACCTGCGATCCACACCGGTTGATTGTGGTACAAAGATGTCGATGTAGTTGTCGACCAGAACCGTTATCTCAACTCTGTCAACCTGTTTAAGATCTTCTTTCATAATTCTCCATTAATCGATCAGGAGGAGGGCCATCAGTTCAGGATGCCCCTGAACCGGGAATCGGATCGGCATCCCTGCTTTTTCTGCTGTCTTTATCATGTTTACACCGACTGCATGCTCAGGAATTCTCGCCTGGGTAGGATGGACACAGAGACCGCCGGAGACATTGCAGGTCTCACACAGCCGGCACGACCCGTTCACCAGAGCCAGGGCAAAGGTGTTGCCTGCATTAAATGCAGTCCGCTCCAGTTCAAGCATCATCGGAGCAAACGATCCGGTGCCGTTGAAGTGGTCCTTCCAGAACTGTGTTGCCTTCTCCTTCTTCTCAGCCGGGGCTTTCGGGTCTAGCCAGTACCGGTATATCGAACAGATTACATCCTCTTCAGCCTCTGCAGGTGAGAGGAACTTGACAAGGAGGGCATAGGTATACTCTGACAGTATCCTGCGGAACTCATCAGGAGTAGGAACATGGGGCGGACATGTCAGTTTTTTTCCATACGAGATACAGCCTGCCCGGCACTTGAGGGCAACCCGGTTCTCAACAACAACATCAGATGCAGGGATCACCTTTGCATCTGCAGCGCCGAGTGAACTGGCGGTATCTACGAGATATTGTAATTTCTGAACGTTATCTGGATCAAATTGAATCGTGGATGTCATCAGTAGTACCTGTTTCCCTGCATACTACATATAAAGCAGATATGACTCTGCAGAATATCAGTGCCTGCTGTTCTGTCATCCCACAGTCACCGACCCCGGACCGCAGGCATCCTCAATCAGACATGTCTTCACAGACGCGATGGCACGTCTCATCATCATATATTTGTCATAGATGGTGACCATCCTCCATACCCGAATTGTCTGTTGCAACCGGTTGCAACAATAATATCACCCTTATTTTTGAAATACCCTGAAATATTGTAGAACTCATACCGCCCCATTCTTCCATTTACAATCAGATGCAACATCATTGGCTGATGTCTGTTCACAAAACTGGTCATAACGACCGGATAATTCCAGGAAAATCGAGCTATAAACTAACCAAATCAATTTCTAATTAATTTCTATCAGTTTTACCTATCACGTTTATAGCCTGTTTCATGCAACGAGAGTATGTCACACAGCAACCTGCACAGGCAGAGCAACACTCAGTGCCTGTGGGGAACTGTGAGCGATAGATGAGTTGCGTTCAACATGTCCTCCTACAATCCGAACTTCTCATCATCACAACCGGGCATGACTCCCAGAGGAGTTATCCCGGGTTCTCAGTTCATTACAAAAGAACAGTCCGAATTTCAGCCAGCCTCAATGAGGCTGGTCCTACTCCTACATTCTAACAATTATTAATGAGGAAACATTATGATCACACCTACAACATTCACTACATCATATAATGAAAGACAGAAGACCCTGATCGATTATCTTGAGAGTAAAATGAAGGAAGGAAAGAACTTCTTCAAGTCCAAGTACATCGCCAGGGAGACCGGACTCTCATCCAAAGAGGTAGGAACAAACATGGGAATACTGGCAGAAAACTGCCCACGGTTCACAATCCAGAAGTACAGTTACTCAAACAGCACCACCTGGCTTATAACACATTCCCAGGTATAACATTATTATACCCTCTGTTTTTATCCCACTGTTGTATCATTACATGTGGATTCATGATTCCTGCATATCATGCCCGGATTGGATCTGCTCTCATGAACCATAAATCAGACAGACTATCTCCTAACTCCGATCTCCCAGAGACTCCATCAGTCTGTAAAAGTATTCCGGCTTCTTGGTCAGCTGGAGTTGATACCAGGCCTCGAGTGTCTCTTCCTTCATGACTCCCAGTTTTTTCAGTACCTCATAAGCAAAATCAACTGCAGCAAATCCGCTTGCAGTGATGAGATTCCCATCGATGACTGCCGGCTTTGATTCATAGAATTTTTCCCCTGAATACCCGGGGCAGAACTGTTTCAGGGCTCCAAGATCATTGCTCGTATGTGGCCGGTTATCGAGCATTCCGGCATTGGCCAGGGCCATGGTCGCTCCGCAGATAGCCCCGACAACCATCCCGATATCAAGCATCTTTCTGACCTTTGAAAGCACAGCCTCATGTACCGGCTCAAGCCAGGTCATGGCCCCGGGAAGAATGAGAAGCCTGTCGGACGCAGCCTCGATCTCATCTATGGTGATATCAGGAACCAGAGGAAGACCTCCCATGGTAGTGATCGGATCACGTGTCAGGCCGCAGAGACGTACCTGGTATCGCAGATCAGGTGATGCAAGAAACCGGCCTGATACAAGTTCAGGAAGAAGATAGGCAGGTTCCCAGTCTGCCATGGTATCCAGGACATAGAGATAGAGAATGCGAGTCATTTTTATGTAGTGGTCCCATTCTGATGAAATACCTACTCATTTTTGCAAGAGACAAAAGGAGCGGTTCATACACGTTTAATCAGTACAAAATCGATACAATCTCACTGGATACCCCATTCTTTAATATACTCTCCACCTCTACCCTGTTTGTGCCAGATCAGAAAATTTCACCCGTCATACAATATCTCCCAATCCAGGAGTCTGAACTGCAGCGCCTCAATGAAATATCAAATATGCCAGATATCTCCGGGATATTTGAGACCCTCCCCCCGATTCCCATGGAGGCAACTGAACTCCTCTACAGGCAGATCGTAAACGGAATCGTCTCCCTCTGGGGAATACATCTGAATGAGCAAATGATCGGGGGGGCTGGATTCTTTGTGTACCCTCCCGGAACCAGACTCTCACACACGGCGAGTTTTTTCATCTTTCTTGAGCCTGACTACTGGGGACAGGGCATAGGAAGGAGAAGTATTGAGTTTTTGGAGGATGTTGTAAGAACCCGTGGTTATTACCGGATGGAGTGTATGGTTGTCATTCACAACACCAAAGCGATCAGACTGTACGAACTCATGGGATTCAACCGTGAAGGGATCAAACAAAAGGCTTATTTCTATGACGGAGAGTTTACAGATCTGCTGATTATGGGAAAAATTCTGGCATAATCGCCGCCAACACCGGGAACTTTACACAGAGCATCGGGAACAGGATTATATAAACATAATAAAGAGATCAGGTCACATTCAACGAGTACGTTACAGAGTATTCCTGATCCTGATGTTAGATACCAGATACCGGGCGGGTATCATACACAGAAACGACGACAGAACTATGGCATTTGAAACGGCACCATATCATATGAACAGACAACCTCTCCTGATATTGTTAACATTATCACTCATATTCCTGACATGCAGCTCAGTTGTGTATTCTGAATCCCCGGTAGAACTCTACAAGAAAGGACAAGCCTACTCAGATCAGGGCAATTATTTAGATGCCCTGAAGGTATTCGAACAGGCAATAGAGGCAAGTCCTGATTCAACACAATTATGGCTCATGAAAGGCAGCACATTATCCTCTCTCGGAAGATATCAGGATGCCCTGGATGCTTTTGATAATGTTACCCGCATTGATCTCACAAACAAGGATGTCTGGTACCCGAGAGGAATTGCATATTCAGGCCTTGGTAACAATGAACTTGCCCTTCATGCATTTGAGAAAGCCATCCGGTATTACCCTGACAACTCACTCGCGTATCACAAAAAGGGAGATACACTCATGGCTCTGGCAAGATATAGTGAGGCGATCCTTGCCTACGATGAGGAGAAACGGATAGCAGGTTGATTTCTGATCTTCCTTGTCCCTTTTTTTCAGGGCAAGACGGGATAGAAAGATTCACTCTTGCCTTGTCTTCTGTGGCTGACCTTTCTCATAAGTGATGTACCGTCTGAAGCGGTATTTTCTTAAAGTCTGATTCTTAATTTGGTTATATGGTTTCTGGATCCTGGTGGCGGACCGAAAGGATAACCACCGGATGTATTCCAGATGATTTGTATTACTCAATAATCCAGGGTATGGTTACCATTTCATCCTCTGCGATTTAAGGATAATTATCTCCGATATGATGAAACCAGGAAATAACAAGGAGACAAAGGGATGAGAGCGATCCCGGAAGATGAAGAGAATTACTCCGAAGGAGATTATTATCTCAGGGTGCTGGACGACTTTCCCAACCCGGTCTGGCGTTCTAACATATCAGGAAAATGCGATTTCTTCAACAGAAACTGGCTTGAGTTCACCGGAAGACTCATGGATGAGGAAGTCGGGGATGGATGGACAGAAGGGGTCCACCCTGATGACTTTGAGAGATGTCTTGCGATATACCTTGAGAACTTCGGCAGACAGTCACCATTCGAGATGGAGTATCGCCTTCGCTATCATGATGGTACCTACCGGTGGATCCTTGACTGCGGAAACCCGTTCTACTCACCAGACGGGGCATTCAAGGGATATATTGGATCATGCTACGATATCCAGGACCGGAAAACTGCGGAAGAACTACTGAACATGGCCAACCGGCAGCTGGAAGAGAAAATATCAGAGATAAACGCCAGCCGGTCGCAACTCCAGGAGACGAAAGATTACCTGGAAAAACTCATAGCATCCGCAAGTGCTCCGATTATCGTGTGGAACCCGTTAGGAATAATAACAAAGGTCAATCAGGCACTGGGAGACCTTATCGGGTTATCACCGGCTGAGATCATCGGAACCGATCTCTCTTTTGTCTTTCCCCAGGAATCACTCAATAAAATCCGGATCCAGGATCCCTGCCTCTCTGAACACATGCCCAAAGAGGTTATTGAGATAGCAATAACCCACCGGTCAGGTGAGATGAGGCTGGTTGTCTGGAATCTGGCACCTGTCTTCAGCCATTCTGATGAATGTGTGGCTATTATTGCGCAGGGTCAGGATGTTACAGAGCACATCCAGAACGAGAAAGCCCTCAAACAGTTAAACCGGCAGCTCAACCTCATGAGCAGTATTACCAGGCATGATATCCTCAACCAGGTAAACATCATAAAATTACTTATTGAACTGCTCAAGGATTCAGTTACACAGGAGCCTAATAAGAAATATCTTGACGGAGTTAAAACTGCAACCGGGAATATCCATTCACAGATAGAGTTCACCAAAGTGTACCAGGAACTGGGATCTCACGATCCGAAGTGGGAGAATATCCCGTTCCTTATACGTTCTCTCCATATCCCGGAGACAATAACCCTCTCATCCGATGTACAGGAGATCGAGGTATATGCAGATCACCTTCTCATACGCGTCTTTGATAATCTCCTTGATAACTCAATCAGGCATGGAGAACATGTATCGAAGATACACATATCCTGTACAAAGACCCCGGCAGGAGTAGTCCTGACATGGGAAGATGATGGTGTTGGTGTGAAACCTGAAGAGAAGAAGAAGATATTTGATATGGGGTATGGCAAAAACACCGGACTAGGACTCTTTCTCATTCGGGAAGTTTTACAGATAACAGGAATTACAATTCAGGAAACTGGTCATCATGGAAAGGGAGCAAGATTTGAGATGACTATTCCGAACCAGGGGTGGAGGTTATCCAGATAATAATTGATAATGATATCACAGGAAGCATTGGACAGGTTCAGGTAACTCAGGACTCTCACGCAAATCATACCCGTACATCTCGTGTCTTCTCCGCGACAAGATCAGAATCTGATGACCAAAAACCATCCGGTCATCATGCGGATCTGAAAATATATGGATGTTGCAACTGGTTGCAACAATCTGAACTGAAAATTCCGGGATGAATCGGGTACAATAGTAAGGATCTTTTCCACCTCTTTCCACTAATGAAAACCGGGTGCAACATAGAACTGATGCCCCGGTTGACAAAACATCACGGATTTTAGAGAGGGTAATTCAAAATAACTGATATTTACAACTAAAAGCGATTTCTAACTATTCTCCATCAGTTTTATCTATCTGATTTATACCCTGTTTCAGGCAACGATAGTATGTCACACCGGGACCTGCATAAATCCCGCCGGGAAAACTCCCAGGAGGTGTCTGCAGGACAGGTGCACAATAGATGAGCTGCGTTCAACATGTCCTCCTACAATCGTTGCCTCTCATCATCTATTGCAGGGAAGGGATCCAAGAAGATCCCACTCCCGCTGCTAAATCAGGTTGCTGCAAAGACCAACCGAATTTCAGCCAGTCGCTATGCGGCTGGTACTCCTCCTACACACGATTATACAAATGGGGTAATTATGTTCACAAACAAACTGAGCACCACATATAATGACAGACAGATGTGCCTGATCAACTACCTTGAATCAAGGGTGAAAGAAGGAAAGAACTTCTTTAAATCAAAGTACATTGCAAGAGAGACAGGCCTCTCATCAAAGGAAGTGGGAACAAACATGGGTATACTTGCTGAAATCTGCCCGGGATTTAAAATTCAGAAGTACAGCTACTCAAACAGTACCACCTGGCTCATCACTCCCTCCCGGTCATAACCGGTATACCCCTTTTCTCCTCCTATATGCGATTCAGTCTGACAACCTCTCAATGGAGATAAACCTCCTTTCTCCGGGGATTTTAGGGAGTGAACAGGTTCTTCAGAGCAGATCCGATCCACATCTCGACGACGACACCTGGTTGTATCAGTGATACTCCGGGCAGGAGACGGCCTGAACAGCGGTATTAGAACACGGCCAAATGCTATGCAGGGAACCGCCGGACAGAACCCAATCCAACGCCAATACAGGCTCCCGGTTATATTACAACAACATTCCCGACAGGCCAGACTCGAGAACATCCCGGTTCCAGGTATCGCTCATTGACAGATCAACAGGCGGTATGGCATTCAGGACATGGAATCCCGGAGAAAGTCCCATTTCCAGAACCAGAATATCACTCATATCCACACAAGCAAAGGAGTATATACCGTATGCCTTTCAGCGCAGAACAAAAAATCATCAGGCAGCATCAAAAAGAGCGGAATAATAAATATCAGGATAAATTGAAGTTTTCATTTGATCAGGGTAACAGATTATTTCAGATCCCTCTCACCTGTTTTTGACTCGATGATGAGGAGTCATAAAAACAGTTAAGGTGGTCCGGGCATTATTCTGCAGTGAAGTGATTGAGTTGATGCACATAACCCGGTTATTACTGCTCCTGATTACTGTAACTCTGCTTCTACAGCCCACCATGGCAGATGTCCCCAACCTCTCGATAGAGGCTCTGAACCTTACAAATATCACCGAACATCAGGAGAAAGGATTTCGGGCAATGGAACAGAGAGACTGGGATGACCTCCTTCGCATCGCTGATGAGGGTCTCTCTATTGATCAGAACAATCCACAGATGCATTCGATGAAGGGGTATGCCCTCAGAAAACTCGGCCAGAGCCAGCAGGCACTTGTTGAAGATTCAAAGGCTATTGCTATTGAACCAAATCCGGTCAGATACACAAATCGTGGAATGACATATCTGTCCCTGATGAATTATTCTGCAGCTCTTGCCGACGGAGAGAATGCTCTCACTATCATGCCAGATTATGCATCCGGATATGCCCTCAAATCTCTTGCATATCTGAAAATGGGAAACATCACCGCTGCGAAAGAGAATATTGACAAAGCACTCTTAATTAGACCTGATATCGCCTCACATCTTCACTTCAAAGGGATTATTGCAATGCAGGATGGCAACTATGATGACGCTGTATACTTCCTGAACAGGTCAATTGCCATTGATGCTAATTATTCACTTCCGTGGCCAGGGATGACAAATGCAACCGTTGATCTAGAGAATATCAGGATGACCGGTCAAGGATGAAGCCATTCAATCTACAACAAGAATACTCCTTCTAAGCCTTCTTTTACTCTCATAATCCTCCGTGGATGGAGGAGATTTACCAGGACCAGGGGTATTACCGGAACCAGATGCAGTAACCTCAGGAACTCTTCGTCTCCCACACCTTCACCAGGTCAGTGGAACCTTCAATCATCTCCTGCATGGCAGAACCGGACCAATCTCCTCTCTTTTATTTGCCAGGCATTCGTGAATCAGCATCATGATCAGGATATCGCAGACAGAGATGATCTGTAGGACAGAACCAGTTGCACAAATTAACAGGTATGAATTTTCCTCCGAACTCCTCGTTGTGACGATTTGTATACCGTCAGAAGGGATCAGGAAAATTCGATGAGTATAGTCAAATGTTTGAGGGATATTACAAGCAGAACAGAATAAGGGTATTTTGTTATTCCAGCCAGTTTGACGGGATGTAATACTAATTCAAATCAACGGCATCTATATCCGGTATCTTCACCATTTACCACATATCAGATGTTGTCATTGCCGTTGAAGATTTTATACGTTGACGATGAGAAGACACTCCTCGAAATTGTAAAAATATATCTAGAACGGACTAACGATTTCAGCGTAGATACCTGTTTATCAGCAAAATCAGCATTACAAATCCTTGAATCATCCCGTTTCGATGCGGTAATATCTGACTACCAGATGCCTGAAATGGACGGCATTGAGTTTCTCATCCAGGTCAGATCCAGATTCTGTGATCTTCCATTCATTCTTTTCACCGGAAGAGGGCGTGAAGAGGTCGTAATCAATGCGATCAACAACGGAGCTGACTTTTATCTGCAGAAAGGCGGAGATCTGAAGGCACAGTTTGCAGAACTGATCCACAAGATCAAGATGTCAGTTGAACGAAGCCGGGCTTTCAGAGAACTGGCAGATAACGAAGAAAGGATGAGACTTGCTCTTGATGGAACAAAAGAGGCACACTGGGAGATTAATACTGCAACAGGAAAGTCCTTCATCAGCCCACGTGGATACGAGATGCTGGGCTACAATACGCCTGAAGATATCGAAAACCTGGAGGGGTATAGATGGAGGGATATTACTCATCCTGATGATGTAATAAAGACTGATGCAATCTTAAAGGAATATTATGCAGGAAACATGCCGTTTTTCCAGGTAGAACAACGCATCAGGATGAAAACCGGTGAATGGAAATGGATGCTTGTCAGGGGAAAGGTTATCGAATACAACAAGAACAACAATCCGGTCAGGTTTGTGGGAACGCATACAGATATTACCGACCAGAAAAAGGCAGAAAATGAGTTACTCCTGGCTAAAAAAGACTGGGAGGCAATCTTTCGTGGTATCGGAAATCCTACAGCAATCGTTGATACAAATCATGTAATAATTGATGCAAATGAGGCCATGTTAACGTTGACAGGGCTGAAATTAGAGGAGATCAAAGGCCTGAACTGTTCAAACCTCTTCCATGGTATTGATTCATCATCAGTTCCGGTAAACTGTCCGCTTGAAGAGATGAAAAAAACCGGTGGATTAGAGACCAGAACAGTCAATGCTGAAGCATTTGGCAGAATTTTCATTACCTCCTGCACACCGGTGTATGATGAAACAGGATCGATCACAAAGGCAATCCATATCGCCACTGATATCACCGAGAATAAGCGGCTCGAGTACGAACTTACCGAGAGTCGCGACTATCTGACACAGATCTTCTCATCAGTACGTGAAGGAATTGTTATCATAGATGCTCTTACCCATCAGATTCTGGATGTCAATCCTGCTGCCATCAAGATGATCGGAACATCTAAAGAGAAGATAATCGGGAATAACTGTCATAAATTCATATGTCCTGCACAGGAATCCAGGTGCCCGATTACCGATTTCAATCAGGAATTGGACAATGCTGAACGTGAACTCCTCACGGCTGATGGAGGACAGATCCCAATCATAAAATCTGTCGTTCCTTTTAATTTTCATGGAAGGGCGTGTCTGCTTGAGACCTTCATTGACAACTCTGACAGGAAAAAAGCTCATGATGAACTGATTGTGGCATATGAGAAGATATCAGAGGATGAAAAAGAGTTACGAAATCAGTATAATGAGCTGGTTCATCTGAAAAACACCCTTCAGTCAAGTGAGAAGAAGTTCAAGACAATTATTGAGACGACCCCGGATGTGATCTGGGATATTACATTTGACGGGGTGATCACCTACATCAGTCCAAGCTGTTATGAGATGTTCGGGTACTCACATGATCAACTCACAGGAGTCTCAATCCTTGACCTTCTGCCGCCTGACAAAAAAGAGAGTGTACGTTCATTATTGCAGGAGGCCCGCACACGAAAACCCGGGATAATCTCAACCAACTTCGCCATTGTTCACAGAGATGGAAGGGAACGGATTGTTAATATCCGGTCATCCCTGCTGTTTGATGAAGACGAAACACGGGTCGGGCTTCGTTGTGTTGTGGGAGATGTAACTGACACCATCCGTTCGATGGAACTTCTGAAAGAACAGAAACATGAGATCGAACGGTTATCTGAACAGAAGGATCTCTTCCTCTATCAGCTGGCCCACGACCTCAGAACACCTCTTACCCCGATAATCGGTATGGGCCCTCTGCTCATGCAGGGAATATCTGACCCTGATGCACAGGAACTTATCAGAATCTTCCTAAACAGTATCGATTATCTCAGGAAGATGGTAGAGGATATATTAATCAATGCAAAGTTGAACAGAACGAGTACCCTTGAGTCATTTGAAGAGTATAACCTGTCAAATCTGATATCTGATGCTGTTGAGGCCAACGGGTTCCTGGCCGAGCAAAAAGAAGTCACAATAGAGCAGTTCATCCCTCCTGACATAATACTCTCAATGTCAAGACCTTATGCCAGCGTGGTATTTCGAAACCTTGTCAACAACGCAGTTAAATACAATTTTCCGAAAGGAAAGGTGACGATATCTGCCAAAGCAGAGGATGGAGATGTACAAATAACAATAAAAGATACTGGAATGGGCATTAAACCTGAAATACTCGAGAAGATCTGGGATGAACTATTTATCGGTGATCAGTCACGACATGATCCGCTGTCCAAGGGTTTCGGTCTTTCCATCGTTAAAAAAATCGTAAAACTTCACCATGGCTCAATTGAAGTAATGAGTGATGGTGATATGATAGGTTCAACCTTTATCATGAGACTGCCGGTTACAAGGATAAACCGGGAATAGAAGAGTGCCGGTCCGGGATTCGTCTTCTATATGGATGAGGGAATAACCGGATGATCACACCTCTGGGATGAACACATCCGGTCATGTCCGTAACCAGCGATTTCTGCCGGAATCCCTGTTTCTGCAAAGAAATCACGGATCTTTTCCATTTCAATTCTCCGGACCGGATACACCCAGGACTCAGTTCCGGGCCGATCCAGTGAGTTCAGTTGTATCAGATCAGGCCTGATTGAGACAATTGTCTCTCTGATTCTCTTCAGTTCTTCTCTGCCTGTATTGATCCCTGGAACCAGGAAGATTTCAGCCCAGATCTGTCCTGCGAACTCATTGCGTAATGCACCGAGACCGGTAATTATGGATGAATATGAGAGGGTATGATGTGGTCTGAAGATACGGTTCTGTATCACTGGATCAGATGACGGAACTGTAGGGATGATAAGATCGGCCCTGATAAGGTCTTTTCTTACTTCAGGTAGAGTGCAGAGGGTTCCGTTTGTCAGAACTGCCACATGATACCAGGGATACGTATCTTTCAGGTGCCTGATTACCGGACCGAGAGAGTGGGAGAGCGTCGGTTCACCAGATCCTGCAAACGTGATATAATCAAGCACCGGCCTCTTTGAAAGGATATTATCCAGTTCAGCAATAACATCAGCAGTCGGAAAGAACTCCTTTCTGGTGAGAGTAAGATCAGTGGTTGCTCCACACTCACAGTATACACAGTTGTACGAACAGGTCTTGGATGGAAGCAGATCGATACCGAGTGATCGCCCAAGTCGTCTTGATAAAACCGGTCCGAATACGTATCTGTTCATGATGGGTCTCTTCCTGACTGGATCTGTGCTGGAACTTTAGGGTTCGCTCCGAAGGTATGAGAGAGTATCGGTGCAGGCAACTTCAAAAAAGGAATTCATCTGGTGAACCGGTTCTTTGCTAACCCTGGAGCGAGAATTCACAACCTGTTACAGAGTATCTCCTACCTGGTCTTTTCATACGAAAACCGGAATCATTATGTCCCTAAAAACTCATTCGCTATTATCATGCCCGGATATCGCATAGCTGCCGCTCTGTCTATCATACCAATAACCACACACGTGAAGATTACGGGCTGCTTCCGGATATAAACATGGAAGACGCTACGGCTGATAAAAATGGACAGGCAAAGATTTCAGTCCTTTATGTCGATGATGAACGCGATCTTCTTGACCTTGGGAAGATCTTTCTGGAGCGTTCAGGTGAGTTCAGAGTTGATACCCGGACATCAGCAACTGACACCTTAAATTCATCATCTCTTCAGGAGTATGATGCCATCGTCTCTGATTACCAGATGCCTGACATGAATGGTATCAATTTTTTAGAAGCGATCAGAAAAACTCACACAAATATTCCATTCATCCTCTTTACCGGCAGAGGACGTGAAGAGGTGGTTATCCAGGCCATCAATAAAGGAGCAGATTTTTACATCCAGAAGGGTGGCGATCCGATCGCACAATTTGCTGAACTCGGACACAAGATCAAGGAAGCAGTTGGGAGAAGGCACATAGAGCAGATGCTTAGGGATACTGAAAAAAAATTCTCTGATATCATCGCCTTTCTTCCTGATCCCACATTTGCAATTGATCAATCAGGAAGAGTAATTGCATGGAACCGGGCCCTGGAAGAGTTCACAGGAGTCCGGTCTGATAGAATGCTCGGAAGTACAAAGAAGCAGTATCATTCTGCTTTTTACACAACAGACCGTCCTCTACTCATTGACCTGATTGATGAACCCGATGAAGAGGTCAGGAAGTACTACTCGATCATTCACCGTGAAGGGGGTTCGATCACTGCCGAAGCTGAAACAATAAAACTCAACGGTACAAAAATATTCGTTCTTATCAAAGTGAGCAGGCTCTATAACCAGTCCGGAGTTGTAACCGGAGCGATAGAGTCAATTCGTGATATCACATTCATAAAAGAGAAAGACCTTGAGGTTCAAAAGATCGAGGAACAGTATCGCTCCATATTACATGATCAGACCGAGATGGTCATCAGGTTTTTACCAGATGGAACAGTTACATTCCTCAACCATGCATTTTGTCTCTTCTATTCCCAGATAATGAATAGGACTCCACGTGAAGGGGAGAAGATGAGTGACCTTTTGCAGGAGACATACCCTAAGTTTGAGAAGTTCTTATCATTATTCACCAAAGAAAGCCCGATTCACACCAGTGAACAGGCGATCACCTGTAGTGATGGCAAAAGATACTGGCAGATATGGTCTGTCAGAGCGTTTTTTGACCAGGATGGCATCATTTCAGAGTATCAGGCCGAGGGCAGGGACATTACAGGGTTGAAACTGGCTGAAACAGCTCTTCGGGAGAGTGAAGCAGGACTCCGGTTATTCATCGAGAAGACTAGCGACTCAATCGTCCAGATCGATGAAGAAGGGGTCATTATAGAATGGAATTCAAGTTCTGAACAACTCTTCGGTCTTTCAAAGCAAGAAGTAATAGGGATGGCGATCTGGGATCTGTTCTGCAAACTAACAACCAAAGACATGCGGTCCGATGAGTACAGGGCAAAGACAGAAGAGACGTTCAGAAGATCACTCACTACTGGTATTCCTCCATTTCCTGATGAGCGGATAATTGAGATTGAGAGATCAGACGGGGCACGGGTGAGCGTCAGGCAGACAATATTTTCCATTAAAACTGCGAGAGGATTCAGATTCGGATTGATAACCAGGGATTTACCAAAGGAGAGAGATGAGCGAGCGTCCATATAATCCTGAACGTTCATTCATTGGGATTGAACGACAATTCAGGGAGATTGTGGAGCGATCAACTGATTTGATTCTTCTCCTCGACAATGACCTGAAATCCGTGTATGCATCTCCCTCATCAAAATCTCTTCTCGGGTATGAACCGGAAGAACTAGTCGGGAAAAATATAGAATTCGCTTCATCAGTGATCTTTCCCCTGACCAGACATGAGATTAGGAACATTCACAATGCTCTCATCGAGGGTAAACCGACTTGTAACCTGGAGATAAAAGCAAAAAAGAAGAACGGAGAGATCATCCAGGCCTCCCTATCTGTTGTACCGGTTCTCAAAGAGGGAGTTGTCACCGGAGCCCAGATCTCGATCAGGGATATCACACAAGCAAGGAGGGTAGATACCGAACTGAGGGAGAGTGAAGAGAAATTCAAACGGTTTGCTGACAATGCCAGGGATATATTGTATCGGATGACCCTCCCGGATCGCAGGTTTGAGTTTGTGAGCAGAGCAGTTACTATCCTTACCGGTTATACTCCGGAAGAGTTCTATGCAGACTCTACCCTGATATGGTCACTCATCCATCCGGATTCCAGGGATATTTTCAGGAAACGATGGGACAATATCATTGAAAATCAAAATCCACCATATTTTGAATACCGGATCACGGCCAAAAATGGCGTAAATCGCTGGTTTAACATCAGGAATGTGGTTATCAAAGACAATATTGGAGATCCTGTTGCCCTCGAAGGTATTGTTACTGATGTATCAAAGCAGAAAGAGATCGAGAATCGGCTGAGGAGGAGTGAAAAGCGGTTCCTGGCCGTAACTCAGAATGCAGGTTCATGGGTCTGGGAGATCGACCCTGATGGGATCTTCACCTATGCAAGTCCTGCGGTGTACTCCATCCTTGGATACTGGCCTGATGAACTTGTGGGAAAGAAGCACTTTTCAGATCTCTTTGATCCCACTGTCAGGGATGAACTCAAAGCCAATGCAATGGATGCGATATCCAGATTCCGTGTAATCAATGACCTTGTCAACTGTAACCGTCACAGGGACGGAAAAAAGGTTTTAATCAAGACAAACGGGATTCCTGTCTTTGATGATTCAGGTACCTTCACCGGGTACTGTGGTGTTGACCAGGACATCACATCAGAAAAGGAAGCAGAGGAGAAACGTATTGAGAGCGAAGCAAAATATCGGTTACTTGCAGAGAATATATCAGATGTGATCTGGGCAGTAGACAAAGATCTGAATCTCATCTATATCTCTCCATCTGTCCTGGCACTCAGGGGAATTTCACCTGAAGAAGCGTTATCTGAATCGGTTTCAGATGCTCTTATCCCTGATTCATTGCAAAAACTGACACATTCATGTAAAAAATGGAGAGAGATGATCAACCATGGAGAACGGATACCGAAAGATAATATAATAGAACTTGTGTTCAGACGCAAAAACGGTTCAACAGTCTGGACCGAAGTGAAGATAACACCCATTAGAGACAGGGATCAACAGTTCAACGGATTCATCGGTGTTACCAGAGATATTACTGAACGAAAATGGGCTGAAGTGACACTCAAAGAGAGTGAGGAGAAGTTCAGAACATTTGTGGAGAATGCGAATGAACTCGTGTACGCCCTGACCCCGGATGGAACCTTCACATATGTAGCCCCAAACTGGACCGAGTTTCTCGGGTATGAACCTGAAGAGATGACTGGAAAACCAGCAGAAACAGTAGTTCATCCTGATGATTATCCTCGTGTTCATTCATTTTTCAAAAAAATTGTAAAAACAGGGGAGAAAGATCGGTTGGAAGGATACAGGGTTCGACACCGGAATGGAACATGGCAGTGGCATACCCAGAGCATCTCACCGGTCTTTGATGAGAAAGGGAAGGTATTCAGTCTTCTGGGTGTCTGCCATGACATCACAGAGCGGAAGCGGACTGACGAAGCGCTCAGGGAGAGTGAGGAAAAGTTCAGATCGTTTGTAGAGAATGCAAACGATGTGGTTTTTTCAATAAATCCGGATGGCATATTTACATACCTCTCTCCCAAGTGGTCGGGCCTTCTCGGGTATGATGAGGACGATGGTGTTGGAAAATCTCTTTTTTCTTTTATCCACCCTGATGATCTACCTGATATTCATGAGTTTGTAACAGAGGCAATAACAAAAGGAATCAGAAAAAGCGGAAATACTTACCGGATACGACAGAAAGACGGGAGCTGGCAGTGGCACACCCAGAGCATCTCACCGGTCTTTGACGATAAGGGCACCGTTGTAAGCCTTCAGGGAATATGCCACGATATCACTAGGCGTAAAGAGAACGAAGAGGCATTGGCTAATGTAAACCGCCAGCTCAGCCTTCTCACCGGGATTACCAGACATGATATTCTCAATAAGATCACGGTAATTCTCGGCCATGTCGGTGTTGCAGAACTGGAGTGCAAGGATGAAGAGTTTGTTGAGTACTTACGCAGGATAAAATCAGCAACCAACGATATCAGGTCACAGATTGAGTTCACCAGGGTTTATGAAGATCTCGGGGTGCAGGAACCGGGGTGGATTGATCTCGGTGCCATCACACCCGGAGACAACATTCCAGCCGGTATCTCCCTGATATCAGATCTCCATAATGTTTCTGTTTTTGCTGATCCCATGATTGAAAGGGTTTTTTACAATCTGTTCGATAATTCTGTCAGGCATGGTGAGCGGGTGACAGCAATCAGGCTCTCTTCACATGTAGAGGGAGGAGATCTGATCGTTGTATGGGAGGATAACGGGGTCGGAATCCCTGATTCTGATAAGATGCTGATATTTGAGCGGGGATTTGGAAAGAATACCGGTCTTGGAATGTTTCTGGTCAGAGAGATCCTCTCACTTACCGGGATCTCAATTCAGGAGACTGGAAAAAAAGGGACCGGGGCACGTTTTGAGATCAGAGTTCCTGCCGGGAAATACAGGATCTGAACGAGACAGACTCACCTGATACAACCAATGGCAGGATCTCGCTCATTGATCAGGATTACTGAAACGTCGCCACATTCCATCAGGAACATGGATATCGAACCTGACACCATTTCCAGCTCTCCCGGTTTCAATGATTGATATTGTGGTTATATGAAGAATCTCCCGCACCAGAAACATTCCAAGCCCGGTATTCTTCCCAAATCCCTTCTCAAATACCAGTTCTTTCTCATCATCGGCAATACCAACTCCATCATCGGTGTATACCAGCACAACACCCCCTTTTTCTTCTTCCATTCGCATCGAAATATGAGAGACGTTCTTGCCGTGACGCAATGAATTCTCGATCAGGTTGAAGAAGACCTTCTCAAGCATATTGTCACCATAGATCTCGATACCGGTTATATCACATGAAAACCGGATATTTGTCTCACTGAACGCATCATTTACCTGTCTGAAGAGTACACCAACATCGTGCCATCCGGGTTTTTTGATCCCGATCTCCTGGTAGTCACGGGTAAACTCGATCTGCTTTCTCATCTTTGAGATAGAGGCACCCATGAGTTTGAGATATACTGAGTTCTGGTTGTCATCGGGATTCTCATTGATGATATGCAGGTACCCGATAATGGATGTCATCGTGTTGAGCAGATCATGCCGTGTAATGGTTGAGAGCAGGCTGAGCTTGACATTAGCCTCCTGGATAGCGGCTTCAAGTTTTCTCCGCTCAGTGATATCACTCCCGACAGAGATGACAGATATCACCTTCCCATAATCGTCGCGTATTGCACGGTTTGTCCAGAGAATCCAGACTTCTTCACCGCTTTTTTTAAGGTTAGCATTCTCATGCTGCTTGAACTTATCCGGATTCGTTCCAAGATCAGATACAAACCGGTTCAGACCTTCGGGATTCTCGAGATCTTCAGGGATGATTGTCCCGATAAGATGTTTCCCGATAAGTTCAGCAGCTGTGTAACCAAAGAAGTGTTCAGCATACGGGTTGACATACGTCACGATTCCTTCAGGCGTAAAGGTTACCAGAATGTTATTGATATCTTCAACCAGGTTCCTGAACTTCTCCTCGCTCTTGTGCAGATCCTTCTCCCTGAGTGTAAGAAATGTTACGTACTGCTGTAGTTTCTTCTGTGTAGTGTTGAGTTCTGTATTTGACTGGTTCAGCTCGCGGGTTCTGGCTTCAACCATCTCTTCAAGATGCCCCTGGTACTTCAGAAGTGCCTGCTCTGCCAGTCTACGCCTCCTGATAGTTATCACCATGACAATCAGGAGGATGGTCAGACATATAATTATAAGAAAGGCAACCAGGATGTAAACCCTGTACTCATCAAAGATGGATACCGGATGGTTGATGATAGTAGATCCAGAAGGGAGAGCTGAAGGTTCAATTCCGAATTTACTCATCTCATTGTAATCAAACACGACCACGTTCGGGCTTTCTCTCATAACAGGAATCCATGATGGAGGGGTACCTTTCAGTATATGGTCTGCTATTAACGCCGCATTTCTTCCCTGTTCATACTGCGAGATAAGAACTCCTCCCATGATTCCATCCCCCATTCCATGATACCTGAGGTGATAGAGAGGAACAGGCAGATTCTCTTTTATAAATTTGAGACCTTCTTCAAAATTCGTAGATTTATTGGTTTTATCCTGGTAAGCAGAGAGCAGAAGCACTGAAGAGGACTGATTTATTTTCTGCAGCTTCAGGGCATACTCACTCCAGGTCAGGTTTGCAAGTGATAGGACAGTTAATGTATACCCGGGATAGGAGGTGTTGTATCCAAGAAATGTCGCAGCATCAGCCCTGCCGCTGACGGTATCATCAGATAGGGCGATAATAGATCTGGATTCAGGATTAAGCCGTATCATCAGGTCAATGGTCTCTTTCATCGAGACCGATTCCATCACACCGGTGATGAGAGGATCAGTATCATGAAGTTCTGCTTTCTTCTGATCATTGATCCCAAAGAAGACGACAGGCGTGTTGTTGAACAACTCCTGCTTCTTTGCAAGGACCAGGTTCAGAGCATTGTCATCTGCAACAAGGATGAGATCGTAGGCAGGAAGTTGCTGTATCTTCCTCGAAAAAATATGTGAAAACTCCCTTATATCCTCTGGAGAGGAGAAGCGTTTTGCATCCACGAACTCGATATCAAGATTGACCTTATCGGGAGAGAGAACAGATTTAACGCCGTTTATCTGCTGAAAAAATGTTGGGAACCCGGGATGATATGAGCTGATGAGCAGGACACGGGGATTAGTGTAGATCTGACCCGGACTCTGATAACCTGCAGATGCCACAGCAGAGCAGAGAAGAACGAGTACCAGTACAAGATATATTACTCTGATACGTATCACAAACCTGCTTCTCCTGCGTTTGTGGTATAGCACACCAAAATGGATAAACCTCACTGAATGCAGGATATTTTTATCGTTTATTTTGATGTCTGATTAATTAATGGCATGTTTTATTCAACCTCAAGGTTGAGAGACACATCAATCACCTATTTATCTTCTGAACAAGGAACTGAGTAAGAGGAGGAGAAACAAATGGCATCACCACTACTTGCAGCAGTTCTCTCGTTTATCATCCCCGGACTCGGCCAGTTCTACACCGGGCAACTGACAAAAGCAATCGTGCTCTTCGTTGCAGCCGTTATCTTTGCACTGCTCTCTACAATTCTTATCGGAATACCATTCTATATCATTGTCCTCGTCTACAGCATCGTTGATGCCTACAACGCTGCTGACAAGAACTGATTAAAACAGGAGGGAGAACATGGCAGTTGATCCACTCCTTCCCCATAACTTTTCAATATCACCGGTAGAGGAGGTCTGCTGCTCTTTCTATCTGAACCGGGACCGGATCTCATTCTCTGTTCCTGCCCCGTACCCTGGATGGGGAGCAATCAGAGCGGGAATTGCCAACAAGATTGCTGCTCTGCCAGATACCAGTAAGGTAACAGAATGCAGCCTCATATACAGGGATCGGTTTCTTCTGAATAATGATGAGATTTCCCGGTTTCAGAGCAGGATCAATCAGGATATCTTTCATATAACCCGGGTATCAGATACCGAATCCGCATTAATCCCAACTGCTCAGAGCCCTGAACTCAATGCGTGTGTCTCTTCCCGCTTTGAAGGAGGAGACCGGCAAGCCTGGACTCTGAACTTTGTTGTAACAACACGGGAGTCTTGTCGCTTTGATGATCAGGATGAGATCCTCTCATGGTTTGATGAGGCTCATGCACTCATTCACACACTCTTTGACCAGATTGTTCCTGCAGAAATCGTGGAAATAATCAGGTGATCCCGGGACAGATGCCGGGATCATCTGACCGGTTGAGGAAATTCCTGTTACACAGGGATGTGTTCAGAGATCCGGCAGGTCCGAAGAGTTCCTGCCTGCAGGCTTTACCAGTACTCTGATTGAGCACACCATCCCTCTGAAACCTGGAGAAGATCTCTTTTGCACAGGCATCATCAAGGACATAATGCCAGTATATACCGGCATTGTCAGATATGAAAAATGCCGGGTTCAGGATCAGGGACGATGGACCAGTCCCTGCCTTATAACCGGTCAGGTTTTGGTATAGCCGGTCATACGTGCTGAAAAAATCAGGGCTCCCGTTCCCGGAATGAAGTTCGAGATCCAGGAGTGAGAGAAAATAGGGATAGACCTGGATGTATCCAGAACCCCATCCGGCCTCTTCCCCGTGACCTGCAATGATCTGATCCCTCAATGATGGAGGAAGTCCGGTTCCGTTCAGTTTCTTTCCGGAGAGACGCTCCAGAACCTCAGGGGTCCAGAGAAACTGCTCAAAGAAGAGCGAGCAGACTTCGCTATACCCGGCTGGATCTCGTGCACTGCTGGAGAGAGTGGCGTATCTGCCGGTAGCAAGATTGTGTCTGAGAAGGTGGCCGTATTCATGAAACAGCACCTGGAGATCAACAGGTGACAGGTTACTCTCTCTCCCCCGGGTCGCAGGTACAGAGACTATCAGAGCAGATACCGGAGGGATCCATCTGCCATCTGACTCATGACCGGCTCGTAGATAATATGTCTTTCCTGATGTACTGCCGATGTTGTCCTCTTCCCGGATCCAGAGGTAAAACCAGGCCTGTGTATCTGATGAACCAGAACGCGGGATTCTGAAGAGATGAATCCCCGGATCTCCAGAGAATTTGACCGGGGATATGTTTATCCCGAATATCTCTGATACCAGATCGTTGAGTCGTTCGATTACCTTCCCGGTGGGAAAAAACACTGATATTGTACTGGTATCATTCATACGGGATGACGGGGCTGATCGGAGCAAAGGAATCTCATAGTCATAGACCACCGATGAACCTGGATCTTTCTTCTGCTTTTCACGAAGGAGTTCTGTAGCTTCTTCTTTTGATGCTCTGGAGGATATATCTGATGAGTTATACAGATACGAGATGAGACAGGTTCTGTCAATTGGAACGCCTGACTGTGCGATCTGGTAGTCTGCAAAAGAGTTGTATCCGAGAAGGGTTGAAATCTGATCTCTCATCCTGATGATATCAGGGATCAACGGAAGATTCAGTGATGCATTCCCATCCTGCTGATTTGCAAGATATGAAGAACCATATGCTGACAGGTTCGCACTGAGAAGGGTAATCTCACCGGTTACATTTTTCTGAAGAAGGGCAAGGCTAAAATCTTCTTTCAACCGGTTATGCAGTTCTGTATCTGTTATCTGATCAGGGGTCGTCTGTGAGAGAGCATGGGCGAGATCCTCTCGTAGATATACTGAGTTAAGAAATTCGTCACGACGGTATGATGACTGATCAGCCTCTGATTTTACCACCGGATCTGAAGATATATCAGCAACCAGTAGATACTTCAGGGTTTTTTCGTCAAAATCAGCAAGGATCTCATCGAGCCTGACATCTGTGTTCGTGAAGTTGCGTAAAGCATCCGGTATTGTAGCGAGTTCATCAAGATCACGGGTGGTATCAGCGATACTCTGGTTGATCTCATCAGGGATTTCTCCGGGAGCATAGGTAAGTCGTATCGGATCACCAATGTCAGGAGATTCGGGCCCGGCTTGAAGAGTATTATCTTCAGTGTTGAACCAGATTACTGAAAGGGCTACGATAACCAGGAGAAGAGTGATTGCTCCTGCTATGACGACCTGCCGGCCCATACTTTTGTATTAGTGTGAACAGGGATATGAAATGTAAGTATTTCCAGACGTATCCGAGAGAAGAGTATCTATCAGGGAACTCAATCATCACAAGATAACATTTCCGGATGTGGCCCGATAGCCTGTACAAGAAAAACATCATCAGTCGGGCCAGGTTTTTGTATGCAGATATCATGGATACTTGAAACTGTTGCAGACCAAATGGTGAACAATATGGTCATAATAACGGCAATGGCACCATATGATGAATCATCCTTCAAAACTCCGGAGTTTCCGGAGTCAGAACCAGGTGCTGAGTATAAAATAACAATAGAAACGAATCCAACAAGAAGAGCAGAGCACGCAATTGAATTTCTTCTTATAAATGCAGGAACAATATCAGGCCCACCTGATCTTTCAGACGAACATTTTCATTACCTCCATGAAACCCTGAAAACGGGCGAGTAATGAGAATAAGATCTGTCTTCACCGACACCTCCTTATCTTTGCACTTTTCACACCAGAAGGCAGGATCCATAAACAGGCTCTGGACATTGTACATGAACTATGTAATGATACAGAGATCAGGATTACAGGTGTCTTATTAGATGAGGGTTATTCCTTTTCGAGTACAGGCAAACACATACCTAAAGAGTATATCAGGAATTATTACTCTACCGGACAGATATATATTGTAAAGACTGATGAACCACCTCTCATGAAAGCTCTCACGACTCATTCTGTTTATCCCGACAAAGGCTGGAGTCTGACAGACTATCTCCCTTTTGAAGTGATAAACGAGAGAAATATTTCAACAATTTACTCTTCAGATAACCAGATTGAGCATGCTGGCTTCCAATACGGCTTCGATAAAACTCATCTGATGAACTCCTTCACTCATGTCAATTGGTAAAGGCGAATACCTGCGAACCCTCACCGCTGCAACGGTGCATATGAAGTCTGTACCGATAGGTACAGACCTTGCAGGAAGTTCTCCACCATCGGTCTTTATCGGCTCTTCGAACTACCCGAAGGTCTATGCAGGCCCGATGATAGCACCGATGCACGGGGATACATCGGTCATGGATCGACCAGAAGAGTGGATCCCGGGAAACATCCCACAGGATGAGATCATCAGGTACAGACTCAGCCTGGTCAGGGGTATGCACCAGGTAAAGGCAACTGAAATCGATGACAGGTTCATCGGAAAACTCCAGGAGATAGCACTCTCTGACAAGTCTATCGAGAGCGAGGCAACCTTTTCCACGGCACCGGCCGGGTTTTCGTTCAGCGAGGAGCACACACCTTATGGTCCGAGTGCACCGATAAAACGCCTGGAGATTGAGGAACAGCGCTGGAACCGTGACCTTGAGAAGGTGTATTACGATACCGATCTGAAGGCAGCTGATGCAGTTGTCGACCTGCATCGCAATAACACCCCCTTCTCGCATATACAAAAGGCCTTCTCGGTCGGTGTGATGGGAAACAGGCGGGGAAGACGCCTTGTACCCACCCGGTGGTCGATAACAGCCTGTGACACCATCATCGGAAACCACCTGCTCAGAGAGGTGAAGAAGTGTTCTGCCATCGATACCTGGAAGGTGCACGAGTTCAGCAGCCTCAACAACCGGTACGCTGTCATCCTCATGCCAACTCCGTGGCAATACGAATGGACAGAGGCTTTTGTCAGAGTCCTTGGAAATGAGGAACTCGTCTTTTCAGATCACGAACTGCACAAACCAAAGACCCGGTACTCACACCTTGGAGGATGTTATTACTCCTGCAAGATGGCGGTCCTTGAAGCACTGGCAGAGCAGCAGAGGCAGGCAGGAGCGATCATTCTCCGGGAAGCATCTTCAGGGTATGTACCACTCGGAGTATTCAACGTACGTGAAAATGTGCGAAACGCGATGAAGCAGAAACCAAAGGAGTTCGAGGATGAGAACCAGGTCAAGGATTACCTGTCAGATATGTTCACCTTACCGCTCAGACGGTTCGAAGAGGCTGGGACGATCTTTCAGAATCTTGGAAGAAAACGGCAGGCAACACTTGGTGAGTTTTGAGATAGCAGCGTCATGTCACAGGTTTCAATGTTCATAACCCTGACCGGATCAGAAAAAGGATTAGATCGGAAGGGGTGGACGGTTTATTTCTCTTCTTCCTCGCTCATCTCATAAACTGGCTCTTTTTCCGCCGCCTCTTCATCATCAGAATCCTGAATCTCTTCAGGATCATCCTCGCGTTTTCTCCTGAGCAGGTACACCAGCAGACCGATGAATCCGGCAATCAGGAGACCGACGCCCATCCCGGTGAAGAGAGAGGTCATCCGGTCATCCGGCTGCGGAGGTACAGGTGTTGCAGTCGGGACCGGGGCCTGTATGGTCTCAACAGGTGCCGGGGGAGTCGTAATCTGATCAGATATAGTCGGCACTACAAACGTGTTTGAAAGGTTGGCAGACTCATTTACCGGAGATTCAGAGGGTTGTTCAGGCCTGATCGTGGGCACAAAGGTAGGCTCCTGAAGTGGCTGTGTCACTGTCAGAAGACCTGATGTGGTCGCTTCTGATTCAACAGACTGTACCAGGACCCTGTACTCTCCCGGAGCAAGCCGTCCCTGTGGAACAGTCAGGGAGAACTTCGGGTCTCCCTCTCCGTCCTGGATCTCAGCAGTTCCTGAGAATCCGTATGAGTCCTCGCGGAGATCCTTCCTTGTCGGAGCAAACTTATTATCACTCACCTCGATGAGAAGTCGTTTGCCTGCACCCAGGTTGGTGGTGCCCCTGATCACTACAGGACCGTCAGCCTCCTGCCTCATCGATGATGAGTCAAGCGTGATCTTCGGGCTCATGACCCTGATATCCCATCGGGTATAGGTATCATCGATGTATGCACTGTTTAACGCACTGATGAGTGCGTTTGCTGCATCAGAGCCCATAAGAGCGCCAGGACCTGCAACCCTGAATATCGGAGAGCCCGAATACGGGTACCTGCCAAGGACCAGTTGCCTCTGGCTGTCAGGCCAGATATCAAACTCACCATTTGTCATCGGATGCTGGATGATCACTACGTACTGACCGGCAACCATGTCACTGGTCTGCCATGCGGGAATCTCATACTCAAAGTATCCGTCACGTTCAACCGATGCCTGGTCGTATCTGAAGTAATTTCTCCCAAAGATCCAGACCGCAACGGAACCGCTGCCGATGCCGGAGCTCCTGCCGGTGAGGGTTAAGGAGTCGCCTTTCGCAACTTCAGTCTGTTGGGGTTTGAGTGTCACATAGGGCCTTCGGAGGGTCAGGGATATTGTCTGGTACGGGACCGAACCGAGGCTGTTCCTGCTCACAGGGGAAGGGACTGCGTAAATGGTGTATGTTCCTGCATCAAGCCCGAGTTCTCCGGTGTACAGGCGGTAGTCCCAGGTTTCACAGTCCCCAGATGCAGTCGTGAACGATGAGGGATCACCTGTTGTGACTGCCTGACGGGGCCGGTCAAGCCTGCCTCCGGCAGATGGCAGGTTCGGGCCGGTGATGAAGAGATATGTATCGCAGGACTCCGAGTTTTGGCCCGAGAGTCTCACCTCTTCACCGATGGCATACGAGTCCTTTCCTGTCGCTACACTGACCGAACCCTTCTGCACGGTAATCGGGATCTCGTCGGTATGAACATTCGATCCGCCTGAAGGGCTCTCAACCTTGAGCGTGTATCTGGCATCATCTGTCTGATCAGTAGTTCTCAGTTCAAGGGTCCGTTTCCCGTTCCTGTCAGGTACGATCATACCATAGTACTTCACACCGTTGTATGGCTCCTTTGGAACCAGATCCCTGATACTTCTTCCCCCAGATGATCTCGGTTGGTACGACCCGATCACGTACGGACCTTCAGGAGAATCCTGGCTGACACCCTCCTGGGCAAAGAGGATCATCGGCGGCTGGTCCCCGGGACTGCCACTCCTCGATCCTGCATCAACCCAGAAGTAGACTGGAACTCCCGGTGTTCCGGATATCGTGACAGAGAAGGAGTGGCCCCTGATGACCTGATCATCGCGGGTCCCGATCGTGGTACGGTCAGAGCCAAGTGTGACCGATGCTCCCCTGATAGTATATCCCAGAGAGGCAGACTTGAGATTCTCATCTGCACGGTTAAAGGCAAGTCGTGGCTGGACGGTATACACACCGGCTCCATAGAGATAGTTACTCCCACCTGAAGCACCGGTATCCCACCCGCCGGTCCGGACCGCAGGGTATGTCTGAAGTGAATCCTGTGGGGTAACCCTCATGAGGGAGACGCTGCCTCCGTTTTTCGTTTCTACAGCAGTAAGTGTGCCGCCCCCGGGGGTGGCTATGAGGAGATCTAGTAATCCGTCGCTGGCAGGATTGTATCCGGGGCGCTGTGTCACTGAACCAAGATTGGTGTCGAGCTGGAGCAGAAGATCAGAACCCCGTGGCACCGTTCCTGAGGAGATATCTTCCATGGTGGCCCGTTGCAGGATACGGACATTCACCCTCGGTTCTCTCACTGTAAACGCGATAATTCCCGGCATTGCTGACCTGCTGTTCCACTGGTACCATGAGCCGACCCGGTCAGAGTAGAGGCTGGGACTCACGGCGAATGAGGATGTTTCAATATGCCTGATATCAAGCGGCATATCACGGCCAGGTGAAGATCCAGGAGGATAAAACGCAATCGCATCATAGGGTGACGGAACCGCTGCCCTCACATCAAGTCCTTCCTCACCGAGAAATACATCTCCCCCTGCTGGAATTATCACAGAGGTGGCTGATGCAAGTCCCGGGATGATCAGAAGCAGTACGGCAACAATGAGAAACCTGATTGTCATGTGTCACCCTATCAGGTGGAAAGGAGATGAGGTTTCCCATTACAAAATGTGAAGGATACTATAGTGCAAAAATTTCATTCTTGAGTAGATTGAATTCAATGAAGGTCATTCTACCGCGTGATACTGAATTATATCGCATAGTCTGACAGACTCTCATTCAGTTGTGCCATTATAATCATATAAGATAAAGATCTCGCGGAATGGGAACGGTCGATCCTGAAAGCACGGTGAATGCGTCATACTTCGTAACCGAAGATCCGTTCTGTATCTTTAGGCTCATGTTGTACACGCCTGTGGATACACCCTTGAGTGGGAGAGTGACGTACATGGTTGAACTGGAATTCGTCTTCCCTTCGGTCCAGTATCCCTTCAAAGTCTTATCCCCTTTCCACAGGGTCACCGTGCCTGATCCAAGGTTTTTACCAGATATGGTGATCGGGAGCGGCCCGGTGCTATGCCCAAACGCCGGATGAATTGTCATGATTGAAGGGGTGGTGACCGGAGTTGTGTTGTTCTGGCACAGACTGAAGACCTCAATGCGGTTGTTGAAGGTATCACAGACGTACACAGACCCGCTTGCATTGACTACCAGCCCTTCCGGATTGTTAAATTTTCCGAGTCCGGTGCCAAATCCACCCCATGCGCCGGTTTGGGTTCCATTAGAGGTGAACACCCTGACTGCATTCAGATCGGTGTCAGTGACATAGACATCTCCGGCAGTGTCAACCGCCACTCCCTGAGGATTCACCATACCTGTCTCTGACCCATTCCAGGAATCCTGAAATGAACCGGATGTATTGAACATCTGGATACGCGAGTTGTACCGGTCAGCAACATACAGGCTACCGCTTTGATGAACAGCAATTCCAGAAGGAGAGTTGAACTCACCGGTGTATGATCCCTGTGAGCCCCATGCGATGAGGAAATTCCCGATTGAATTGAATTTCTGGATACGGTTGTTACCGGTATCTGCAACATACACGGTACCTACTGCATCTGCGGCAATGCCTGACGGCCTCATAAACTGACCAGAATCTGACCCCTCACAGCCCCACGAGAGGAGATAATCGCCCTGATTACTGAACTTCTGAATCCGGTTGTTGCCGGTATCAGAAACATACACCCCACCACAATGGTCTGCTGCAATACCCGAAAGATTCCTGAACTGACCTGGGTTCGAACCATAACTACCCCAGGAGAGGAGATATCCCCCGGTTGAGTTGAACTTCTGGACACGGTTGTTACCGGTATCTGCTACGTATATGTCACCGTTCTGATCCACGGCAATGGAGGAGGGATTATCAAACTGACTGGTATTGGAACCCTCACTTCCCCAGGAGTTCACACATTGGTAACTCTCACCTGATGCAGAGGCTGCCACGATCATGCTCCCACCTGCAAGACAGAAGAGAACAAGAATTAGAGAATTACAGTTCATCCATCACCCGCTCTAGCAGAGTATGGGTCATAAGTATATAGATAACAATTGGCAACCGGAAGGTTGGGTCTTTTCTGATACCAGACAGATCAGCGGCACCGTGCCCACATCTTGTACACCTCGAACCAGATGATGCTTACAAGGCCTGCAAGAATACTCAGAGAGAGATCAACAGGTGAGACTTCCCCGAATTTGAAGAGGACCATGAGCTGCGGGACACTGATTACAAGTCCGAGGCTGATGAGAGTCCCTGCAAACACCCAGACCATTGCACGGTTCGGGGTCAGAAGAATTGTCCTGAGTGTCTCATACCATGACCGGTTGGTGAGGATCAGACAGAGGTTTGCGATCACGATCGTTGTGAATGTGAGTGTCCGCACTGCCGGTTCATCAAGACCCCGTGATAGCGCCATATGATAGACAACGTACACCATGACAAGTGCTATGAGTCCCTGCAGAATGCTGATGAAAAGTGTCTTTCTGGTAAACAGACGCTCGTCATCCTTTCGTGGAGGCCGGTTCATCACGTTCTTCTCTTCAGGCTCTGACTCAAACACGATGGAACAGGCGGGATCGATGACCAGCTCAAGAAAAACGATATGTACCGGCATGAGGATGAGGGGGGTGTTGAAGAGGACAGGAATCATCGAGATACCTGCAATGGGGATGTGGACTGAGAAGATATACACCATTGCTTTCTTCAGGTTGTCAAAGATCCTTCTGCCCTGTCTGACTGCCGAGACGATTGAAGCGAAGTTGTCATCAAGCAGGACAAGGGAAGCCGCTTCACGTGCGACATCAGTGCCACGCCCTCCCATCGCAATGCCGATATCAGCCGATTTGAGGGCCGGAGCGTCATTCACACCGTCACCGGTCATTGCGACAACATCCCCGTTGGCTTTGAGCGCATTGACGATCTGCAGTTTCTGTTCCGGGACTGCCCTGGCAAAGATCGTTGTTGTTTTGATACGGGATCTGAGTTCATCATCACTCATTTCCCTCAGTTCAGGCCCGGTAATGCAGGTATCAGAAAGCTGAAGACCGATCTCTCTGCCAATTTGCATAGCGGTCTGGGGATAATCACCGGTGATCATGATGATTCTCATCCCTGCAGAGTAGCACTCCTGTACCGCTCCTGCTATCTCCTCACCTATCGGGTCAGCAAATCCTATCAGTCCGATAAATAAGAAATCAAACTCATGCTGCTGTGGTGGAAGTTCTTCCTGGGTGAATGATGCCCGTGCAACACCCAGGACCCTGAGACCATCAGCTGCAAGTGCATTGATGTGGGATGAGAGTTTCCCGACCTCTGCCTCACATAGATGACAGAGATCCGCCACGGCTTCAGGTGCTCCTTTTGCGGCGATGATATATTCACTTCCGTCAGAAGAACGCCATACATTAGACATCGCCAGCAGTTCAGGAGAGAGGGGATATTCAACGACATGCTCATAGGTGTGGATATGCTCCGTTTTTCCGAAATCCCCTTCCGCAAGTTCGAGCAGGGCTTTTTCCATCGGATCAAAGGGATCTTTCTTACAGGCAAGGATGGCGTATTCAGCAAGTTCATGGCAGGGATCAGCCACCGGGTTGATCTGTGACGGATCATACCGGGTGATACATTGTGCTGTACAGAAGGAACGGACAATCATCCGGTTTTTGGTAAGCGTTCCGGTCTTGTCCACACAGAGCACGGTTGCAGAACCCAGGGTCTCTATTGCAGGAACCTGCCTGGTCAGGACGTGATATCCAGACAACCTCCAGGCTCCAAGGGCGAGAAAGACGGTCAGAACAACGGGAAACTCTTCTGGAAGGATAGCCATTGCAAGGGTAATTCCGGCAAGCAGCCCCTCGATCCAGTTGCCATGAACAAACCCATAGACCAGGACGATAATACTGCAGAGCAGTATTCCGACTGTGGCGATCACCCTGACCATCCATGCGATCTCTCCTTTGAGCCGGGTCTCGCTCCGTTCCACAGACTGCAGAATAGTACCGATCTTTCCCATCCCGGTACGACTCCCGGTAGCCCTGACCTCCACAAGTCCCTGACCCTGAACAACCAGGGTTCCGGAGTACACAAAGGGCTGGTCATCACCACCGGGTTCTGGTGCGCCAGAATCGCCATCGACAGGACCGGAAACCGGAACCTTTCGTACAGGAACTGATTCTCCGGTCAGGAGTGACTCATCAATCGTGATATGGCTGGCAGCAAGAAGAATTCCATCAGCAGGAACGCGGTCTCCTTCGGCAAGGATCAGGAGATCGCCGACCACAACCTCTCTTCCTGCAATCCGTTTCTGCTCACCATTCCGGATTACAAGAGCACGGGGGCTGGAAAGATTTTTCAGCGATTCAAGTGCCCTCTCTGTCTTCTGCTCCTGGTATACTGTGATGCCGATGATGACAAACACAAATCCCATCAGCATGAACCCCTCGGTGATGTCACCAAGGAGGAAATAGAGTAGTCCGCTGGCGACAAGAAGCAGGAACATCGGTTCTCTGACAACCCCGGCAATGATACTGAGGATGCTGCTCTTTGTTGCTCCTGCGATCTCGTTGTATCCGTCAGTCTTAAGCCTGACTGCTGCCTCTTCGTCTGAGAGTCCGGTGATCGATTCAAGGGTAAGAAACTCTACAGGCATGATTATGGTTGAAGGTTCCAGGAACAGGAGAGTGAATAGTTCAGAATAACGGTGAATTGTTGCTCATTGCACTTATACTCCCCGGTCTTATGCAATATAGGTTTTGAAAAAGACGATCAGGATATGATCGGAACAGAACTCCTGGAGTATGAATCTCACAGAACTCACAGGTACCTGTCATTCGTGCGGTATCTTACTCTCCGGTGCAGGATCAATCCGACCTGAGAAATCTCCCTGGATCTAAATTTCACAAAATTAATCAAGCCAATTCAGGGTCAGGTCGGGAGGTCGGGATACGTACACTCATGTACTCCTGACTGCCAAAGACCACCGCAATCTCCATGCACCTTTTTTCCCGACCTAAGAAAACTAAATCAAATAATATTTACTTAATTTTAATTTAAAGAGAGTAAACATGGATTTGATAGGTCGGGAGCTGCCGCCCTAACGAAAATGCTTGCCCCGTTTTCCCGCACTCCCGACCTGAGCAGATCAACGGTTACCGGTACGTATTCATTAACCGGTGTTATGGTGAGAATTAGTGATCAGGACAAACATTCAGACACCCGGAACTTTTGGATAAAAGCATACTCTATGGAGGAGAAACTCCAACCCTGCCCTGACATTACCCTGGGTCTGATCAATGCTGAGAAAGACTCCCGGAGTGAACCTTGTATACAATAAGATAGAGAATATCACTATCCACAGGAGGTGGAGTACTGATTATGTCACTCTTTACCTGGAATGAAAAATACTCTGTTCATGTAGAAGCGATGGACACTCAACACAAAAAACTCTTTGAACTTATCGCAAAACTCCATGAGGCCATGTCTGCAGGAAAAGGGAACGCGGAGGTGGGAGAGATTCTCAGAGGCCTCAACGAGTATACAACCACCCACTTTGCAGATGAAGAGAAGTACATGGAATCATTTGGGTACACCGGGCTTGCAGAGCAGAAGAAACAGCATCAGATATTCATCGATAAGATCACCGGATACGAGAAGGATCTGAGTGAAAAGAGACTCGGTCTTTCTATCGAGGTGCTTAATTTTCTGAAAGACTGGCTGGTCAACCACATCCAGACAATAGATGCAAAATATTCAGAGAATTTTCATTCTCATGGAATGAAGTAAACCGGGTCACCGGTTCTGATCAGAACCACCTGATGAACAAGTATCTGAAGCCTCTTCAATCTGAAGAAGCACCACATCACCTGTTTTTCGGGTAGATATGTAAAGGTTAACAGAGGCGGTTTTCCCCTGAAGATCCTGCGATATGGTTGCAGGCCGTCTGTTCACCGGTCTTCCGGTCTGGTACGTCTCTTTCACTGAATCTCTGATGACACATCCGGAGCAGTGCGTAGTATTCCCACACCCTCCCGGACAACGTGTATACTCGCATTCAAACACCTCGCCACTAACCTGACCGATCAGATCAGGGATCTCTTTCCTGGTAACCTTCCGGGTCTCCTGGTTTGCAGAGAGGATATGCAAATCCTGATCAACCAGTATTACCGGCTGATCTAGCATGGCAAGATATTCAGTGATGTCTACACCCATGCTGGCCTTGATATGATTATAACAGGATGTACACACTCCATGGGATATCCTGTCATCATCAATGGCATCAGGGGAGAGTTCCTCATTACAGAATGCACAAACCCGTCTCAACGTTATCTCCTCGCATATGAGTGTAATTTAGTATATACATATCTACCCGGCAATGTATGAGCATTGGGAAACAGGCATACTTCAGTCCGGGTCAGTGAGACCATTGTCACAATCCGGTATGAGAATGGAAGACACTATAAATACTGAAACGCGAATCTCTGGTTACCAGGTGAACAGGAATGAGAACACGGGTGCCGATATTATCCATTTTTCTTCTTATGATGGTCATCCTGCCTTTCCTCGGGGCAGCAGATTCTGATGAATCCCGGTCAGCAGGCAATAGTGCTGATAACAGCGGGCAGACTATAACGATCCTTGACGATCGAGGCCAGTACTTAACCATCAGGTACCCGGTCACCCATGTGGTATTCCTCGTTGAAAATGCCATGAATAGTATGTATGCAGTCGGGGGAGCTGACAAAATATCAGGAATCGGAACCATCTGGATGCCTGAAAAGAAAGAGGTCTTCTTCCGGGCCATCGATCCCGGGTACGATACCAAACCCAAGATCAGTACCAACGGAGGAGTTGTGGATCTGGATACACTCAGAAAGGCGGATCCTGACCTGGTTGTGCTCTGGTCTTCAGATTATAATGATGAGGCAACTACAGCAATCAGAGAGGAACTCAAAGTGCCGGTTTACGGCGTTTACTACACAAAACTCTCTGACGTCTCCAGAGCTAACAACGTCTATGCAAAGATAATCGGGAATGAAGCACGTGAAGCTGAGGTATCAGCAATCATGGGTGAATACACACGGATGGTCACAGACAGAACCAGGAACATACCTGACGAGAAGCGCCAGCGGGTGTACTGGATGTGGAACGATATCTACGGCACAGCAGGGTTGAACAGCGCAACAAATGATCTCATCAGGCTTGCAGGTGGAAAGAACATTCTTGAAGAGGCAGATCTTGAAGGAAAGGCGCAAGAACATCCGACAATCTCCCTGGAACTACTCAAAAGGCTTAATCCCGATGTTATTTACATGTGGTATAGTCAGGATATTGATCCTGCTGATATCATAAGCGGAAAAGGGGATTTTGCAGACTGGAAGAACCTGAAAGCCGTTAAAACAGGCAGAGTCTATGAAGTAACTGATCCATTCGTCTTTGATTCATTCTCCCCGCAACAGCCCCTGGCTCTGATGGCTATCGCAAAAGACCTGTACCCTGACCTCTTTGCAGAGATTAATCTGGATAAAATCATCGATTCATTCTTTATAAAAATATACAAGGTTCATTACCCGGGATTCACCCCGGCCTGACCCTTTTAAAAAACCCAATATGCCGGAATTTTGTACCATTGAAACCGATCTGCTGTCAAAGCGGGGTTTCGGAATAAATAAATACAATAGGAAGTCATCCCGGATCAATGAAACTCAGATCCAAGGTTCTGATCCTGTACTTCTGCATCATGATTCTTGTTCTGATCTGTGTAGGAATACTTCTGCCATCCTCATTACATGAGAAGAATCTTGGAAGAATACAGACAGATACAACTAATCAACTCAAGCACATAGATTTTGCTCTCTCTAATTTTATCAGCGAACTTGAGAACGATGTAAGGCAGCTCAAGACCGATGATGATGTGAGTTATCCGGATGATACCGGGTTTACATCGTTTCTTAATGCATCTGAAGATACATTTCAGTACTCGATCGGGGATCGTGAGCGGGCCGTCATCAATGAGTTAAACTCATTCAGACTTACCCACCCGGTTGTTAACTCCGTATACATGGGAAGGGAGACCGGATCATTTGTCAGGTCACATCCACGCCCGAACTCGACTGCCTATGATCCCAGGACACGACCCTGGTACATCCTGGCAAAAGAGCATTCAGGCGATGTCCTGATAACCGATCCCTATCAGTCTGTTACCTCATCAGATCTGAACATTGGAATCGTCTCTGCGATGACAAATCCAAATGGCTCTGTGTATGGAGTGATTGGTGCTGACATCACCCTTGTTGATCTGACAAAGTACATGACCGAATTTGACTTCGGGAGAGATGTGAAGATCATTCTGGTGAATCAGACCGGGACCATCCTTGCTGCCAAAGATCCATCCTTACTCTCCATGAATATCAGCAGAGTCACCGGAGATCAGACACAGTCATTCCTGCACGCTTCAGAGGGAATGATAACGCTCTCTGGATCTTACATGATATATTATACATCGCCGCATCTTGGATGGAAATATGCCGTTGTAATCCCATTCTCACAGATTGAAAAGGAGATGTCAGAATCTATCATCACTATCCTTATCTTCGTCTTCATTGCACTCATCCTGCTCAGTGTTCTCACTATGATAATCCTCGATCGGACGGTTATCAATCCGATCTCAAACCTCACCTCCATTGCACACAGGATCACAGAGACAGGAGATCTCAACCAGGACATCCCAACAAATATGGAAGGTGAGATTGGAGAACTTGCAAACTCGTTCAGCACGATGATAACCACCATCCAGGTGAAAGAGGATGCACGTCTGATGGCTATCGATGAGTTATCCAGGTACCGGGATAACCTGAGTGAACTTGTTAAAGAGCGGACCCGCCAGCTCGAGGAAGCCAATAAGAATATTTTACAGGCAAAGGAACGGGCAGAGGATGCAGACCGGCTCAAATCTGCATTCCTGGCAACAATGTCTCATGAACTGCGAACACCACTGAACTCGATCATCGGCTTTACCGGAATTCTTCTGCAGAGGCTTGCAGGTCCCCTGACTGGTGAACAGGAGAAACAACTCGGGCTTGTCCAATATAGCGCACGGCATCTTCTGGATCTCATCAATGATGTCCTCGATATCTCAAAGATTGAAGCTGGAGAACTGAAGATATCCGCCGAACCTGTAGACATATCAGCATCACTCAGATCAGTTGTCAGAACGATGCAACCTATTGCAGCAGAGAAAGGACTCCAATTAGAAATAAACGAACCAGAACACCCGGTTGGATCAGTAACCGGAGATAAACGGAGGCTTGAGCAGGTTATCATGAATTTAATCAGCAATGCAATTAAATTCACAGAAGCCGGAACAATTTCTATCAGTATCAGAAATGTATCAGACCGCGTTGAAATATCTGTGGAAGATACCGGAATCGGGATATCAGAAGAGGATCTTACTACCATATTCAGACCATTCCACCAGATCGATTCAGGTACCACACGAAGGCATGACGGGACAGGCCTTGGGCTTTCCATCAGCAAAAAGCTTGTAGAACTTCATGGAGGAGACATCACGGTACATAGCACCATAGGGAAGGGGAGCGTGTTTACCATACTCCTGCCTGGACAAAAGGAGTTGAAGTAATGGGCTTTAGAATTCTTGTGATTGAGGATAATGAGCAGAACATGTACCTGATGCACTTTCTCCTCGAGTCTATGGGACATACAGTTATAGAAGCAATGGAAGGAGAAGAGGGCATTCATCTGGCTAAAGAGGGCAGCCCGGACATCATCCTTCTTGATATCCAACTTCCCGGTATGGACGGATACGAGATTGCACAGCGGATCAGAAGCACACCTGATATTGAACAGATCCCGATCATTGCAGTCACCTCCTATGCAATGGCAGGAGACCGTGAAAAGGCATTAGCTTCTGGAGTGAACGATTACATTGAGAAACCCATCAACCCGGCCACCTTTCATGATCAGATAAAGAAGTACTTTCCCGGTCAGGTGACATGATGAAAGTGCTTGTGGTGGATGATCTGTATATCAACCGTTATCTGCTGGAAAAGTTACTTGAAGGGAACGGACTTGAGGTTATCTCTGCTGTCGATGGTGCTGATGCGTATGAGAAGGTACAAAGCGGAGAGATCGACCTCATCATATCAGACATCCTCTATCCCAGGATGGACGGGTTTCAGTTCTGTAGAGAGATAAAAAGCAACGAGGCGTATAAACACATTCCCTTTGTCTTTTACACCGCTGCTTATACAGAAGAGAAAGACCAGGAGTTTGCATATCATCTGGGAGCAGATCGCTATATCCTCAAACCTACGGACCCCTCTGAATTTATCAGAATAATAAACGGACTGATTGCAGAGTACCCCCATCTTTCAACGTGTGCACAGCCCCAGGTCATGAAAGAGGAGCAGTATCTATCAGAGCACAATAGCCGACTCTTTCATCAGCTTGAGAAGAAACTCATCGAACTCGATGAGCTGAACAGGGCACTTCGCATATCAGAAAAACGGTACCGAAGTCTGTTTGAGAACGTGAACGATGCAATCATCCTCCACGAGATGCTTCCTTCCGGTGAGCCAGGCATGATCAGGGAGGTAAACTCAGTAGCCTGCAAACGGCTCGGGTACTCCCATGAGGAGATGCTGAAAAAGGAGATCTCACAGATTGAAACTCCTGTCTCGGCAGCCAGATACAGGGAACTGCAATCTCATGCAGGAGATGCAGGGATCATCTCATTTGAAGGTGAACAGGTAGCAAAGGACGGCACAATAATTCCGGTTGAGATCAATGCCCACCTCTACCAGGAAAACGGAACCTTGTTCTGTCTCTCTGTCTGCCGGGATATAACAATACGGAAGCAGGCGATGGGAGAAATATCACGTGCTCTCTCCCAGATTAACCAGAATATCTACCAGATGGCAACGATCGGTGACAAGATCAGAAACCCGCTTGCAGTCATCATATCAACCTGTGAAGAGTGCTGTGGGGAGAGAACAGAGGCCGTGCACTCAGTGGTCCAGGAGATTGATGAGTTTATCAATAAACTCGACCAGGGCTGGGTAGAATCAGAGAAAGTCAGAGCTTTCCTTCTGAAACAATACGGAATCGGGAGTAATGGGATACATCATCCAGCTGCATTCTGATACCACACAACGAACATAAGGGATGAGTACCTATTCCTTACCTGGTGGGGTACGGTGGCCGCTCGCTCTCAGAGATCTCCTGGTGAGACGCTCACTCTTCTGGTCGTCGATGATGAATACCATGTCTGCAGATTTATCGCTGATTATCTGAGATCAACGTACCAGTACCTGGTCGATACAGTTTCATCCGGACCAGCAGCCCTGGATCTCCTTGCCAGCAGAAAATATGATGCAGTCATCTCTGATTATGAGATGGCCGGTATGTCTGGTATCGACCTTCTCCGGGGTCTTCGTGGAAAGGGAGACAAAACTCCATTCATAATCTTCACGGGAAGAGGCCGCGAAGAAGTTGTTATTGAGGCATTCGAGAGCGGAGCAGACGGATACGTACAGAAAGGAGACGACATTCAGGCTCAGTTTACCGAACTGGTTCAGAAAATCAATAATGCTGTTGCCACACGTAATGCTGAAGATGCCCTCTCCCAGAGCGAGAACTTTCTCAGCAGTATTATTGAGAATATTCCGGATGTTGTTTTTGTAAAAAGTGTACCTGATTTCAGGTACATCAGGTTTAACAGGGCTGGAGAAGACTTTCTGGGATTACACCGGGAAAAAATTCTAGGAAAAACAAACTATGACCTTTTCAGCCGTGAAGAGGCTGATCATTTTGCCATAAGTGATCAGGAAGCAATAGAGTCACGTTCTGTTGTAAACATTCCAGAAGAGCCGATCTGGATAAGAGATAAAGGAAAACGCATTCTCCACACCAAGAAAGTACCGCTGTACGATGAATCAGGGACTCCTGTCTTTTTACTTGGCATTTCAGAGGATATCACCGACCGGATACGAGTGACAGAGGATCGGGACAGGCTCAAAATTCATCTTGAATATCTGCTTGGGGTAACCGGTACGGGTATCGATATCGTAGATCCTGATCACAACCTCGTGTATGTAGATCCGGCCTGGCAGAAGACATATGGTGACTACCACGGAAAGAAATGCTACGATTACTTCATGGACGCAGACAGACCATGCCGGTTATGCGGGGTCCGTGATGCTCTTGCTTCAAAAAAACCGGTCATAAATGATGAGGTTCTTGCACGTGAAGGAGATCGTATCGTTGAGGTACACACCATCCCATATCAGGAGAAGGACGGCTCCTGGCTAATTGCAGAATTTAACCTTGATGTTACCGACAGAAAACAGTATGAAGAACAGATAACTGGGTATGCAAGGGATCTTGAGCTGCTTTCACACCGATCCATTGAGATGCTGGATCTTGAAAGTGATGACCAGATTTACATATTAATCGGCTCTATCATAAAAGATCTGGTCCCTGAAGGGACGATTGTTGTTACAAGCCAGGTGAACACAGGAGGAGGATCAGTAACTCCCCGTTCAGTCATTGGGCTTGAGTCATCGCATCATGAGATCATTGAAGGGTACCTGGACGGGCTCCTTCAGTCATCCTATCCACTCACCGATGAACTCATCAGGCAGATGATAACCGGAAAACTCTATCTTGTCCCTGACGGGTTCAGAGGCCTCACATTGGACGTTCTGTCAGACGAACTCTACCAGAAGATCGAGAGTTCAGGATGTGTAGGTTCAATCTATGAGGTTGGACTTGCCTGGAAACATGAGACCCGTGGATCAGTCTCAATTATCCTTCCCCCGGACACAGAACTGAAAAACCCCTCTCTGATAGAGATCTTTATTCAGCTGGCAGCACTCGAACTGCAACGAAGGGAGACTGCAGCAGCCCTTCAGGAGGAGCGTGGACTCTTTATCGGCGGTCCGGTAGTGGTCTTCAGGTGGAAGGTATCAGATGAATGGCCGGTTCAATATGTAACCCCGAACTGTAGCAGTCAGTTTGGATATCTTCCCGAAGAGTTTTCAGACGGATCAATCAGTTTTGCAGATATTGTGCATCCTGACGACTGGGACCGTATCAGAAGCGATGTCCATAAGTTTGCTGATACGGGGATAAACTCCTTTGAACAGGAGTTCAGGCTCAGGAGGCGTGACGGGGAATACAGATGGGTATATGACTTCACGGTCATCGAGAGGGATGTGGCAGGCTCTATAACATCCTTCCAAGGATACATTCTGGATGTGCATGAACGAAGGCTTGTCGAACATCGCCTCCGGGAGACAGAAGAGAATGCCAGGTCCCTGATCAACGCTCCCAAAGAGTCAATCATGATGATCGATCTGGACGGGACCGTTCTCTATGCCAATGAAACAGTAGCCTCCCGGATGCATACAACGGTGGAAGATATGGTAGGAAGATCAGCCTATACGTTTCTTTCCCATGATATTGCAGACAAAAGAAGGCTGTATGCCATAGAAGCTGTCAGATCAGGCAGGCCGGTGCAGTTCATCGATCACCGATCTGGCCATGCCATAGAGAATAATATCTATCCTCTAAAAAATGAAACCGGACAGGTTACCAGGATTGCATTGTATGGACGTGATATCACAGAAAAACTCGATGCTGAGAGAAAGATAGCAGAGAGTGAGATCAAATACCGTGAACTGGTCCAGAACGCCAATAGCATCATCATCAGATTTGGCAACAATGGGAACATCGTCTTCTTTAACGAGTTCGGCCAGGAATTTTTCGGATACTCAGAGAAAGAACTCATTGAGAAAGGTCTGCTTGGAACCATTCTTGAGGAGACAGGTATTGATGGGCGGGATCACCGGGAGATGATGCGAGAACTCTTCAGGCAGCCTGATAAGTATGTTCACAACGAGAACTGGAACGTCTGCAGAGATGGGAGAAAGGTCTGGATCGCATGGAGAAACCGCCCGATTTACGAACACGGAGAGTTAACCGGACTTCTTTCAGTTGGAACCGATATCACAGATCGAAGGAAGATGGAAGAAGCACTCTCACAGGCGAACAAGAAACTTAACCTCCTGTCAAGCATCACCCGTCATGATGTTCTCAACCTGATCACAGCTCTTCGTGGATTTCAGGATATCAGCGAGGAACTCACCCCTGAAGGAGAACTCCGTGATTACCTGAAGAAAGAGATCGCGATCACCTCTTCTATCCAGACCCAGATAGAATTTACAAAGGATTACCAGGATCTGGGAGTTGCTGCACCGATATGGCATGATCTGAATACCATCATCAACCATGCTGCAGGAAAACTACCAGTGAAACATATCCGGATAACGGTGGACATTCCGGAAATAGAGGTACTTGCAGATCCACTCTTTGAAAAGGTCTTCTATACCCTTATCGAGAACGGAATCAGACATGGGGAACGGATCGACACCATATCATGGTCTGGATACGAGACTGGAGAGGGATTTTCGATCGTGTACGAAGATAACGGAATCGGAATTGAAACTCAGGAGAAAGAACGGATCTTTATCAGGGGTATCGGGAAGCATACGGGCCTGGGCCTCTTTTTGATCCGGGAGATCCTAACCATCACCGGGCTCTCTATCAGGGAGACAGGTATACCAGGAAAAGGAGCACGGTTTGAGATCATGATCCCCAAAGGGGCATACCGGAAAAATGATGAAAGATCCAAAGGATCTCAATAACAGAACGGCTCCCCGTTACCGCATCACCGCACCGGTGTCAGCCTGACCGACACCGGCAACATACCGTGCAAGAATTCCATCAAGGCTCCGGGACACAGGTTTCCATGATCTTCTGCGATCTTCCAATTCTACAGGAGAAACCAGAAGATCTATCTTTCGTTCATGAAGGTCCACCTGAATCTGATCTCCATCCCTCACAAGACCGATCGGCCCGCCTGCAGCGGCTTCTGGTGCCACATGACCGATGCAAGGGCCACGAGTACCGCCTGAGAACCTGCCGTCAGTCACAAGGACCACCCGGGTGTACCCAAGTCCCATCAGGGCAGATGTGGGTGAGAGCATCTCCGGCATTCCAGGCCCTCCTTTCGGCCCTTCTCCCCTGATCACAATAACCTCTCCTTCTGTAATTGATCTCGCAAGGATCGCCTTCATTGCTTCCTGTTCACCATCAAAGACACGTGCCGGCCCGGTGTGCTTCCACATTTCATCACGGACAGCACCACATTTGACAACCGCTCCGTCAGGTGCAAGAGAGCCTTTGAGAATCCGAAGTCCTCCGGCAGCATGGACCGGTTTTGAAACAGGTTGAATCACCGACTCATCAAGATAGGTCACACGATCTGCTATCTCATAAACAGTCTTCCCGGAGACTGTCATGCAGGGTTCAAGATGGGCACGAAGTTGTTTAAAGACTGCAGGAATGCCTCCTGCCTTGAAAAGATCATACATCGAGTGGGGACCTCCCGGCTGCATGGCTGCGATATGAGGTACCTCACTTCCGATCCGGTTGAACTCATCAAGAGTGAACGGAACTCCCGCCTCCTGTGCGACGGCCATCAGGTGCAGAACCGTATTGGTTGACCCTCCAAGAGCCATGTCAACTCTGATGGCATTACGCAGGCTGACCGGAGTGATAAGCGATCTGGGAAGGATCTGCTGATTGACAAGCTGAACCGAGCGGACACCGGTTGAGTAGGCAAGTCTGAGTTTTTCCGCAAACACAGCAGGAGTCGCTGCACAACCAGGAAGCGACATCCCCATCGCTTCAGTCATACAGGCCATGGTGTTTGCAGTATACAGACCCTGACAACTTCCACATCCCGGCATCGCCGCAGCCTCAATCTCCTTAAGTTCATCCTCGCTCATAGTCCCGGCAGCGACCTTGCCGACACCTTCAAAGATGTCGGTCAGTGAGATCTCACAACCGTGATGATGGCCGGGGAGCATGTTTCCGCCGGTGATAACGATAGCAGGGATGTTGCATCGGGCTGCGGCCATAAGCATACCGGGAACGATCTTGTCGCAGGTACAGATGCAGACGATACCATCAAACCGGTGAGCCCTGATCATCAGTTCAACAGAGTCTGCGATATTTTCACGTGAAGGGAGCGAGTACCGCATTCCCTCGTGCCCCATTGCAATACCATCACAGATCCCGATGGTGTTGAACTCAAACGGGGTTCCTCCCCCGGCTGCAACACCCTCTCGTACCCGTTCTGCAACCTGGCGAAGGTGTGTGTGACCGGGAACAATGGTATTCCACGAGTTTGCGATCCCGATGAACGGCCGGTTCATCTCCTCTTCAGTGATCCCGAGGGATCTGATCAGTGACCGGTTGGGTGCACGGGCGTACCCTTCCTTGACGTCATCGCTGCGCATTTATACCACTCAGGTGATTAGGGTGCAGAGGTTATGAAGATACGCAGTATGGTGCAGACAGATTGACATACTGCACCAGTATTCAGACACTGATATGATGATGAATATGAGCAGCACCTAATACTCAGTATGGGTTTTGAGTGCCGGATTTGTGGTACCTGCTGCATGTATCTGGGAGATTACATTGTCATTGAGAAACAGACAGGCAGGTACAGATTTGACTGTAGTTGTGTCAGCACGGGCACCTCATTTTCAGCAGAAGTCGATCCAGACAAACGTGAATGGTTCGATGATTCCTCGTTTCCAGATCAGAACCCAACCGCATGCAGATTTCTGCGGCCCCTCAGTCAAGGAAGAATCGGATGCACCATCCACACAGACAGCCCTGCACAGTGCAAATACTACCGGTGCAGAATTATTGATATCCTCTCACCAGAAGGAAAAGAGGTGGGATATATCACTGGAACACTTGCACTGCACAGCAATGATTCCTGCCTCCGGGATGCGTATGATGAAGTTATGAAGGAGATATCAGGACCCGGAGATGAAGCAGAGGAGCAGATCAGGGCCGGACTCATCAGGGCAGGGTACAAGGTCAGGTAAATTCCCCATGATCGAACAGTTCTGCGGGAACCGGCGTATCCTGATCGTTGATGATGCTGAACTTGCCCGCGATATCGAGGCTCTCTTTCTGCACCAGGCCGGTTGCATGGTGGTAGAGGCTGTGGACGGGGTTGAGGCACTCATGAAGTTTCAGGAACTCAGGCCGGTTCTTGTTGTCCTTGATCTCATCATGCCCCATCTCAACGGCATCCAGACCCTCAGACAGTTAAAAAAACTCGACCCTGCAGTCAGGGTGCTGGTCTGCACTGCCGCGGATGATTACCGGATGATCGACCTGGCACTCAAGCAAGGAGCGCTTGGATACATCATAAAACCGTTCAAAGGAGACGAATTTCTGAAAACGGTTCATGATATCATCGGTGACATCTGATTCCCGGACCAGCAACCTGACGGGATCTATCAGGTTCCCAGCAAGGCAGAGAGATCCCCGGACCTTATTATCCGCACACCGATATTCTCCATATCCCTGACATTACTCATATGGATCTCATCATTTTGGGCAGCGGTTGCATCAATGACCAGCCAGGCATGGTAATTGTATGCCAGGGCATCGAAGACCGTTGTTCTGATGCAGTTCGGGGTCTGAATGCCTGCAACAACGACAGTATCAACCCCGAGTATACGCAGGGTCAGATCAAGCCCGGTCCCGATGAAAGCACTCATCCTGATCTTTGGGAGGAGATACTCACCTCCTGCCGGAACGAGATCACCGATGACTGCAGCACCATCTGTGCCTTCAACAGCAAACGGAGTTTTCCTAAAGAGATCCTGCCTCATGATCTCTACATCAGAACCATCAGCACGGTGAACTCTCACGACATGAAATACAGGGAGACCAGCAGATCTGAACTGTTCCAGAATAGTTCTGATTGAGGGAATGATCGATTGAGCCCCTTTGACCTGAAGCGGTCTTCCATCAAGGACGAAGTCATTCTGCATATCGATGATCAACAGGGCAGGTCTGGACATGCTTAGAATACCTGACCTGAACCGGTATCATACCTGTGGCACAGCAATAAGTGGCGTGACAAAGATATCCTGTTGAGACTTCACAACAATCATCGGAGCCCGGTTCATTCATGGATATCATTCTTTACCTGTTCAGTCTGGTTACAACCGGTTCTATAGCCGGATTTGCATCAGGCATGGTCGGCGTCGGCGGATGTTTCATTATGGTCCCTGTTCAGTACTGGCTGCTCGTAGGGGACGGACTTGACAGCACCCTTGCGATCAGGGTTGCTTTTGCAACCGGGCTTGCAGTCACTCTGCCGACAGTGATGACCTCTGCAATCGGACACCATCGCAAAGGAGCGGTTGACTGGCAGACCGCGATCCCGATGGGTATTGCAGCGGTCTGCGGAGCGGTAACAGGAGGAACTATCGCAGCCTGGTTACCGGGGCAGGTGCTCAAGACATTTTTCGCCGTGCTCGTTACCCTGATGGCAGTCAGGATGTTCTGGAATGTAAAGGAGTGTCTGGTCTGTCCTCCCAGGCAGTCAATTCCGATTCTGCTCGCAATCGGGTTCTGTATCGGAAACATTACAAGCCTGGCTGGTGTAGGAGGCGGTGTAGTCCTTGTCCCGGTTCTGGTACTCCTCCTCCATTATCCGGTACATTCGGCAGTCGGAACCTCTTCAGCCTGCCTTATATTCTCATCTGCAGGAGCGGTAGCCACCTATCTGTGGCATGGACTCGGGGTTGCAGGACTTCCCCCATACTCAGTAGGGTATATTGACCTCGTCCAGTGGGCTGTTCTCGTCGGGACCACAATACCCCTCTCTATCCTGGGAGTCAGGTATGCACACCGGTGCACAGCAAAGATACTCAGATATTTTTTTGCTGGGATTATGTTCGTAGTTGGAATTCTGATGCTAATTCCATGAGAAACAAAAAAGTGGTTCGTTATTGATTGGTTTATCTGATATTCTTATAGAGGGTCAGAATATCAGTAAAGTCGATCCTGCCGTTTCCTGAAAAGTCAAATGCAAATACCGGCTCATGTGTTGCAATCCATTCAATCTGCCTGAAGTATAGTTCAACATCGGTCTGGTTGCAGACGCCGTCACCATTCAGATCCTCATACTTCCCGTCGTTGTTGAGATCTCGGGGCTGATTTGACTGGCCCTGGAGAGGCGCAACCGAGGAGTCAGGGTTTTGTGTAACTGTCGGGATTGCTGTCGGAACCTGGGTCGGGATGTCCGTAGGTACAGGAGTCTGCGTCACTGTTGGGATCACTGTCGGTACCTGGGTGGGCATCTCAGTCGGAACCGGGGTCTGCGTTGCAGTCGGTATTACTGTTGGAACCTGGGTAGGCAACTCAGTCGGAATCACCGTTGGTGCCTGGGTGGGCGTTGAACCGGTTGCAGCATTGAGAGTCTTTTCAACATCGATCCTTCCTCCTGATACAATCTTGCCTGAGAATGCAGATTCCTGATCAGCATTGTTCATGATCAACTGCTTGATCTGGTCGGGTGAGAGGCCCGGACTTATCGAGAGAAGGAGTGCAGCAAGACCGGAGACCTGCGGTGTTGCCATAGAGGTCCCCTTCATCTTGATATAGTCATAGCCTAGAGCAGTCGGGTATGTCGAGAGGATCCAGTCACCAGGAGCTGCGACATCCACTGAGCTCGGACCATAGTTCGAGTAGGATGGAATTCCATCTTTGGCGTCACTAGCTGCAACCGAGATGATCTGAGGGGAGTCAAAACAGGACGGATACTGGGCAATTACATCAGTATTGACACCAGAGTTTCCGGCTGCACAGATGATCGGGAGATTCGTCTGTGCGATGGCATCGCCAAGGGCCTCACTGCGGGTTGTTCCTCCCCATGAGCAGCTGATGACATTGGCTCCCATGCTCCGGGCATAGGCGAAGGCCTTCAATATGCTTGCCATGTCTCCATTGCCGTCTTTCCCAAGGACTTTCAACGGCATGACTTTAACCTTCTGATTCACGCCTGAGATCCCGATGCCATTGTTTCCTACTGCCCCGATCACTCCGGCACAATGGGTTCCATGTCCGTTATCATCCATGGGATCGTTGGTGTTGGATGCGAAGTTCCAGCCATGGACATCATCGATATAGCCGTTTCCATCATCATCAATCCCGTTTCCCGGGGTTTCCTTTGTGTTGGTCCAAATATTCTGGGCCAGGTCAGGATGGTTATAATCTGCACCGGTATCAATGACTGCTACCACGATTGAGTCAGAGCCGGTTGTTTTCGCCCATGCCGGAATGACATTGATATCAGCACCACTGGTACCACCATCCTGTCCTGTGTTATAGAGCGCCCACTGCTCACTGAACCTTGGATCATTCGGCCCGCCTGACACGGATTCAGCACTCATCTTTTCAGGGCCGGGTGGTGTTGAGTTCTCATTTGGCATCAGGGATACAATGTAGTTCGGCTCTGCATACTCCACAAAGGACGAGTTGTGCAGCTCAGTGACCGCCTGCTGAACCGTGACATTCTCTCCTACATGGATCATCTGCATATCCTTCAGGCCTTCAGCCGAGAAGTCGTCAGAGAGTTCTGCCCCCATTGCCATAAGACCGGGTGACATGACACTCTGTGCCGAGAATCCGCCGGTTGGTTTTTTGTACCTGACAATCACTTCTCCAGGCACATATGCAGCGCCTGAAGAGGTGTAAGCCACCTGCGTGCCCGCAGGTGCCACATTACCCGCTGTCTGCGGCGTAGAATAGTTATCTGCAGCAGAACCTGATCCGGAAGCATCCACAACCGGAACCAGGATTATTCCAAGAAAAATGATGAAGATGAGAGATCTCCATATTACATGCTGATTTAACATAGCATACCTTCCCCACCAGGGCTCAATAGAGGCACGTCCCTGTTAGTATGAGTATTGGATCCATGAGAATTAAGTACTACCTGATCACGGGTGATCAACCCACCAGGAAAAGGAGCACGAGCCATCAGATCCCGTATAGTGTCATCTCCGCTCTGCCTCACATCCGGCTGCAATGGTAGCATAATATATTGAAATATTCCGGGCCCCCTGAATGAGTACCTGGTTGAGACTCACCCCTTTCTCGATCAGGTATACCTGAAAGGCTCTGTCAGTCAGATCCTGGTCTCCCGAATAGTACCTGATCTTCCATTTCATATCAGGACCCAATCCGGGGATTGTATTGTTGGCCTCTGTTACCGGCCCATACCATTTCCCATCCTGGTGTTCTGTATAAAGCAGGATCTGATAGTGAAGGGGAAACGAGATATTCTGAACTGTTCCCCATACATAGTATTCATCATTTCCGGAGATATTGACAGAAGGGTCAGGAGATACAGAGCCGGTCACTCCAAAACTAAAGGAAAGGAGGATACAACTGAGTATCACACTCCCTGAATGGATATGCAGTCGTGAACTCATAGTATCCAGATCTCTCTGCTCTCCTATACCTGTTTATCCATACAGTTGTCAATATGGACCAGTACGCGGACAGATGTGAAACAAGGGTCTATGATCAGACAAATCCCAACAGATGAGAACTGATCATTGACCCTAATACACGAAAGAACTCCTGATGGTTCTTCATAACCTGTCCGTTCTGTTCTTCGATTGATCAAAAGAAATTTCCACCCTTTGGATCAATGCCGATCTGTTCATATGTGAAGACAAAGGTCCCGGTATGACGGCCTGACTGTACGGACCGATAGATTCAGGCGCTGAACTGGTTTGTATGATCTCTCCGGAAGGGGAAGATATGACAGTAATCATCAGGCACATGAGAACCATACCAAGCAGAATACTCAATACTGCCGTGCCCGGATCTTAGTTTCTGACAGTGACATCCCGGATACCGCCAGAAGGGTATTTGAGTGTACAGGTATCTCTCACAAAAAGACCCAGAAAAAAAGAGTTTCACATCTGCTTTCCGGTTTTTCCTGCAAGATATATCATCACTGCCCCAAGGCAGAGAATGAACGTAATCACCGGCCATCCGCTGTCAAGTGTTTTGAAGACCGTGATGAGATACCCGGTTATCACCGGACCGACAAAACCACCTAGATTTCCTATTGAATTTATTACAGCCACACCGACCGGCTGCTCATCCGGGGTAAGAACGGAGAGGACATATGACCAGAATGGTCCGATTATGGAGATGATTCCGGATAAGGCGATCGTGATGCCAAGGAGCGAGATGAGTGGATCGATAGAGATCTGATCAAGAGTCAGACCAGCTCCGGCGATAAGAAACAAGATCACAATGTGGTACAGCCGTTCACCCTTTTGATCAGAATGGCATGACACGAGGAACATGCAGATGAGAGTGATGATATATGGAATCGTTAAAAGCAGCCCGATTACGCTCATATTGAAATCATGCAGAAATGAACTTGAAAGTGTTGGGAGGAAGAAGATGATCGCATACATCCCAACCGTCACAGAGAAATAGGTCCCTGATAAGAGCAGTACCTTCCAATCGGTGAGTATCTCTATGAGCCGAAGAGAGCGGGTATTTGTCTTTCCCGGGTCCAGCTCCCGAATAAGCCACAGTTTCTGATCATGGTCAAGCCATTCAGCATCAGCAGGGCTGTTTTTCAGAATTTTAAGCGAGAGAACACCAAGCAGGATGGCGGGAATCCCTTCAACGATAAAGAGCCATCGCCATGAGGCAATAGATCCCCAGTTCAGAGTATCAAGAATATACATCGAAAGAGGGGCCCCTATGATATTTGAGACCACGATTCCTGTTGCAAAGAGTGCAATCGAACGTGCCAGATACCGGGGAGGAAACCATGTACCCAGGTACCATATCATACCTGGAAAGAACCCTGCTTCAGCGACACCGAGCAGAAACCGGAGAGCGATCAACTGGTCCGGGTTCTGAACAAAGCCCATCAACATTGCTACCAGGCCCCAGGAGATCATAATCCTCCCGATCCAGATCCTGGCACCGACCCTCTGCATGATGATGTTGCTTGGAACCTCGAAGACCAGGTACCCGATAAAAAAGATGCCTGTTATAACCCCGAATAACTCGGCACTGATCCCAAGATCAGGATTCATGACTATTGCCGCATACCCCAGATTAACCCGGTCAAGAAACGCGACGATGTAGAGGATCAGTGCAAACGGAATAATATGAAGGCGAACCAGTCCGAGTATCCGCTTCTCTGATTCCCGGTTAATCTGCATGGATCATCGTCACCCTTTCCATGAGAAATAGATATCCAAATGATAATTACAGGAGAATCGTCGATGCTTGTGAAGGGAATCACAGAAAAATAAGTGAAATGTGAGGGATACGAGATGATGATCAGGAGATCCTGCTGAACACAACCGGTGGATGTTCTTCCGATGTCAGGCCCTCAGCCAGCACAGTTTCAGTTCTTCCATACACATCAGACTCAATGGAAAGCATGCCATCCGGGCCTGCTCCCTGAATCTGCGGCATGAATCTGAAGAGAAATGTCGTTGAGTTGACAGGAGTCAGATTCAGGCGAAGTGGCCGTGGACCGAGTTCAGCGATAAAATTACCAGAATCGTTCGTGATATTCATCATGCCATAGTAGTTGTTCTGGTATGATCCAGCAAGATAATTGTAGTCTTTCCGAATGTCACCACCAGATTCAGGATATGGAGATACCGGAGGTGAGGGCCTGATATCATTGCCGAGTGAACTGATGTTGGTGTACTCATGGTAATCTGATGGATTTGAGATCATGAACATGAAGGTATCACCAATAAAATCGGCAACACCATTCTGCCCGGCATTTGTCAGGACCACGATCCCAATCCCCTCTTCAGGAATGAACCCGTTGTATGAACTCATCCCTGATGTCTCCCCGTTGTGCCAGATAACAGGGTGTGGCAGCATGGGATCGCACTTTACCACCCACCCTTTGGCATATGTAAAATTAAATCCCGGCCCCGAAGCAATAGTATTTACCGGTCTGATGATCTCATGGATGGTCTCATTTTTCAGAATTCGTGCTCCGGAAACATTCCCATTATTCAGCCAGAACCGGAGCCATTTTGTCATATCTATCACATTCGAACTGATACCGCCTGCTCCCACTTCGCCATACTCACCACAGAGGTACTCCTTCTCCATCGGGACCTGAACATACCCTCTGTCAGTTATGACATGATGTGATGCATACCCTCCAGGTGTCTCTACAGTAGATGAGAGAAGATCAAACCCAGTTGTGGTGTTCTGCATCCCGAGAGGGCTGAATATCAGACCATGAAAAGTCCGGTCCAGTGGACTGCCGGTCGTCCTGTTGATCACTTCTGATGCCACAAGATAGTGGAGGTTGTTATACCCGTACCCTGACCTGAACGGTCTCTCCATCTCAAGGTATCGCATCTGATGAATAATTTCTACAGGATTTATACCCATCCGGATCAGGAGATCCCCGTCATACGACCAGAGCCCGGAGTTATGTTCCAGCAGATCTCCGACTGTTATTTCCCGGGTTGCTTCTGTATCATTCAGGGCAAAATAGGGAAGGATCGAGACGACGGTGTCATTCCAGGAGAGTTGCCCTCTATCAACCAGAATCCCGATAACTGCTGACGTGAAGGCCTTTGACATGGAGTTGATCAGAAAGACCGTATCAGGTGTTACCGGCTCCTGTTTTTCAAGAGATCTGACACCAAATCCTTTAGCATACAGGATATGCTTCCGGTCAGTGATGGCAACAGCCATTCCCGGGATCTCAGACTCATTGAATACCTCACCGGCAAACGTATCGAAATCTTCAATGACCTGATCCTGCGCCTGTTTATTCATCTCACCAAGTGAGGGCACAGAAAAGACAACGCTACAGATTAGGAAAACTCGCAGAATCTGACAGATTTGAGCAGCTGATAACAAAACCTCTCCTTCATCCGGATTCAGAAATGAAAGAGATTCATTTCCGGATTATCCAGAACGTTAGGCTGTACACTATAAAGACTTGATGAGTACAGCACCTTTACGCATATCGATAGCCATATGGGTTATGAGATAAACCACTCTTCATGAATCTTCTCCTCATTCTCACGGTGTTTAGTCTTGCCGGGATTATAACAGCATGTTTTGCTGACACCGATTCGGTTGATTCATGGACCAGCAGAGGAGAGGAGTTTGTTAACCTGGGCCAGTATGATAATGCCACTGCTGCATTTGACAAGGCTATTGCAATGGCCCCGCAGAACTCAACGATCCTGGTGATGAAAGGATATGCACTGCAAATGTCAGGTCAGTACGAGAAGGCGATCAGAGTATATGACCAGGCGATACAACTCAGCCCGCAAAAGGAGGAGGCATGGCTGAACACCGGGAAATCATTGTTAAAGCTCGGAAAATTTGAAGAGGCCGTCAAGGCATTCAGTTCAATCATAGAGATCACCCCTGAAGACGAAGAGGCATGGGTTGGAATGGGAGACGCATTGAACAGCCTGGATAAACCCGGACGGGCAGCTGAGGCATATGATAAGGCACTAGCGATTAACCAGAAAAATCCGCAGGCCTGGACTGGTAAAGGGGAAACACTTGCAAAGCAGGGGCAGTATGACGATGCTATCTCTTCACTTGATAAGGCGACGGTAATTAACCCGAATGATCCAGATACATGGAGCAGGAAAGGAGAGGTCCTGGAAGCACAGGGAAGGTTCAATGAGGCGGCATCTGCATTTGGACAGGCGTTATCCATCAGGGAGGATCCAAAGATTCTGAATGCCAAAGGGGATGTATTGCTCAAACTTGGCAGATATAGCGAGGCATATACAGCATATGACAAAGCAGCAGGATATGATCCATCCAATGAAGCGTCATGGATCGGGAAAGGTGATGCACTTGCCGGAACCGGAAAGAAGACCGAAGCAGTAGCGGCATTTGAGCAGGCGATAGCCAGGAATCCAGGTGCTGCAGATGCGTGGTACCAGAAAGGAGTCGCGCTATCAGGCATCAACAGAAGTGCTGATGCTCTGGAGGCATACGAACAGGCCCTTAAACTGAACCCGGGGAATACTGAAGTATGGATGAAAAAGGGTGAGGTATATGCAGGAAGGGGAGAGAGTGAAGACGCAGCGAAAGCGTTTGAGCAGGCAACAGACATTAATCCCAGTGACATTGCAGCCTGGATAAATAAAGGGGATGCACTAGTTGAGAGCGGTAAATTCCAGGGAGCAATGGCTGCATATACCGCTGCACTGGATATTGATCCAAAAAATTATGATCTCTGGAAAAAACAGGGGGCAGTTCTCATGCATATGGGCAAGTATGGAGATGCAATTGTTGCGTACAACCAGTCATTGATCCGGTATCCTGACGACCCCGCCCTCTGGGTTGCGAAAGGTGATGCATCCAGGAACATAGGAAAAAATGAGGATGCCATTGAGTCTTACAACCGGGCAATAGCAATAGATCCACAAAGTGCTGTCGCATGGAGCAGGAAAGGAGATGCATACAAAGGACTTCAGAAGTATGCTGATGCCCTTCAGGCATACGACCAGGCACTCACACTCAATTCTTCAGATAACGGAACGATAATTTCACGAAATTTCATCGTCAATAAAACGAAAGACAGCAAAATAAAAGGGTCATAACCGGCCCTGTTCCCGATCTGACGGGTTGTTCATCTGGAACAATATGCATTCTTCTTGATCCATTCGACATAATGGTCCATCCAGTTCTGAATAAATGGCCTGCTCCTCTCTCCGATAGTGCCATCATCTGCAAACAACCCTTCCCTGTTCTGGATGTAGGCTTCAGGCTGGCGAAGAACAGCAACATCAAGGAACGAGAGAACATTGCGGAGATGCTGCTGTGCCATCGATGTACCTGCAGATCCTGTTGATACCCCGATGATACCGGCAGGTTTCCCGGCCCAGCAATTCTGATCATACGGTCTTGATCCCTGATCAAGCGCATTTTTCAGTACACCCGGGATTGACCGGTTATATTCAGGAGTAACAAACATCAGCCCGTCTTTCCTGCTGATCTCATCCTTCATCCGAAGCACAGAGGGGGCCTGGTTTTGATCATCATCCTGATTATAAAGCGGCAGATCACTGATCTGAATCCGAGTGAATGAAAACTCAGCCGGTGCCAGATGAACGATAGCAGTTGCCAGCTTCTGATTAAACGACTCTCTGCGCAGACTTCCTACGATTACGCCGATCTGATACGCACTCATGGAACTTCCCACTCTTCTCTTTGTTCTGATCAGACATATTACCCATCTTTCAGAACAGGTGGAGACACACGGGAGAGCGAATACATGCGAATCAGCCTATTGAAACAGGATTAGCCAGTATCAAGATGTAACTGCTCTGAACCCGTGTTCACCGGCTCGATTAATGATGAATCATCGTTCCCAACCCAGTTTACCCGGGATGAAACCTGATGCATCTTCAGAACGATCGAAGGCGGAATATCGCCTCCGGATAAGTATTCCCGACGGTCAGTGAGTGAGATGAGAACAGGCATCCGGTTATGAACTTCAGAATAGGGAGGCATGGCCCCTGTTGTGAGTATGACCGCCTCACAACCTGATGAACATCGCCTGAGCAGACCAGCCAGTGCAAACAACGGATCTGATTGTGATGAGAAGTAATATGGAACACGACGAGCTCTCTCGTGCTTCCACTCATAGTACCCGGATGCCGGGATCAGGCATCGGTGACTAGTAAACTGTTCTTTCAGGACTGGATGCTCATGCACAGACTCGATTCTTGCATTGATTATCCGCTTCACCCCTCCGGTATGAAACCCCCATTCAACCATTCGCGAAGATGAACCGGTTACGGCAAGGATCATCTGGCCTGGTGAAACGTTATAACTTGGTCTGTACTCGGGGGGGACAGATACCCTGAACCGGGTTTCGATCTCACCCGGTGAGGCTGCTATACAGAACCTCCCACACATCCAGAATTTATAGTCGCCTTTGAACTATGATAATCTGCCGACTGGAGGCTTTCCTTAACCCTGCATGATGAATAGTGCCCACACGATCTCTGCTCATCAGGTCAGGTAACAGGGATAAACTTTTACAATTCCAGATCCATCATTAAAACATCCGGCCTCCCATCCCGGTGGAAAAAGAATGATACCAGATCAATACCGGATTCTCTATGTTGACGACGATGAAGAACTACTGTCAATAGGGAAATTATTCCTGGAGTTATCCAGTGATTTCTCTGTGGATATCATATCATCCCCCGGAGAAGCACTTAAAGAGGTGTTATCAGGTTCCTATCATGCAATCGTTTCAGACTACGAGATGCCGGTACTTAACGGGATCGAACTGCTCAGAAAGATCAGGGAGTCTGGAAATAACATTCCCTTTATCATATTCACAGGAAGAGGACGGGAAGAGGTCGTTATTGAGGCTCTCAACAGCGGAGCAGACTTTTATCTGCAGAAAGGTGGAGAGCCGAGATCTGAGTTTGTCGAGCTGAGCCACAAGATCAGAAGTGCCATTGAGCGGAGAGAGGCGATCGACGCACTCAAGGCATCAAGAAGACAGTTTTCAGAGATGATATCGGCCCTTCCTGATCCCACCTTTGCTATCGACAGGGATCATCGCGTTATTGCCTGGAACCGTGCATTAGAGCAGTTCACCGGGATCTCAGCAGCGGACATCATAGGTCTTTCCGGATATGCGTACTCTGTTCCATTCATGGGATCACCAAAGCCCATGATCATTGATCTGATACTGGATGATATTCAGGGAGTTGCAGATGACTACCCTGAGTTCAAACGTGAAGGAGACCAGATTCTCGCTGAAAACTACTTCCACCTTCCGAAAGGTGAACGGTATCTGCGGATTCATGCCGGGCCGCTCTACTCAAAAGAAAAGCAGGTTACAGGTGCGATTGCAACCATCAGGGATATCACCGACCAGTTCCTTTCTGAGCTTGAACTACGGAATTTTGTGGACACATACCAGTACATCGCAGACTACACAGCAGACTGGGAGTACTGGGAGAGCCCGGCAAAACAGATCATCTACTGTTCACCAACTGCCCTGACCATCACCGGATTTCCAAATACCGAATTTGTCAGTAACCCGGCTCTTATCTCACAGATCGTTCATCCGGACGATCAGGAAGTATGGCAGAAACATAAGCATGACCAGAAGAACTCACACGATAGTGACAGGATCGAGTTCAGGATTGTCACCTGTGATGGAGATATCAGATGGATCGAACACATCTGTATCCCGGTGCATGGATCACATGGAACTTACATCGGCAGGCGGGTAAGCAACAGGGACATCACAGAACGAAAACAGGCAGAAGAAACAATACGGGAGAATGAATCCCGGCTCCGGACTCTGATCAATGCCATGCCTGACATCGTCTGCTTCAAGGATGCACAGGGCAGGTGGATTGAAGCGAACGACTTCGACATTGAGTTATTCCAACTCGAAGGGATTGATTATAAGCATAAAACGGACTCTGAACTTGCAGAGTTCAACACTTTTTTTCATGATGCCTTCCTGGCATGTGAAAAGTCTGATGATGAGGCATGGAAGGCGGGTACCCATGTCAGGGGCATTGAGGTAATTCCACGTCCTGATGGCTCAAACAGAGTCTTTGACATCATCAAGGTACCGACATTTCATGAAAACGGAAGCAGAAAAGGGCTGGTTGTAATCGGTAGGGATATTACTGATCTCTATGAAACCCAACAGGCATTAAAAAAGAGAGAACACGATTTTAAAAACATCTTTGACAATGCTGCACTGGGCATATTCCAAACCACACCAGAGGGAATAAACCGTGCTCTCAATCCGGCATTTGCGAGGATATTCGGGTACGATTCTCCAGAGCAGATGATTGCAGAAGTGGTCAGTATCGGTGACCAGGTTTATGTACATCCTGAAGAACGCAGGGAGTTTGTCAGGATATTACTTGAAACGGGATCGATCGAAGGATATGAAGTTGAGATGTACCGCAAAGATAAAACGCGGATCTGGATCTCACTCTATGCCCGAAAAGTTCAGGAAGGTAACGAAGTATGGTTTGAAGGAACGATAGAGGATATCACTGCACGAAAGAAAGCAGAAGATGAACTGCTTGAGGCTTATACTAATCTCCAGGCTGCAAATGAGGAACTTACCGCAACCGAAGAGGAACTCAAAGAGCAATACTCATCAAATGAAAAAACACTCACAGAACTTGTAGAAACACAATCACAGTTCAGGGATCTCTTTTTCAGTTCTCCGATCGGTCATGAGTGGTTCGATATCAATGGAAGACTTATCGAGATTAATCAGGCATGTATGGACATATTTGGTGTATCCAGTTCAGAACATATGGAAGAATTCTGTCTCTGGTCTGATCCGAATATCCCCGAAGAGGTTCTGGAGAGAGGGAAACAAGGGGAAGTACAAATGTTCGAACTTGCTTATGATTTTGAAAAGGTGAAATCCAAAAACCTGTACAAGACCTCAAAATCTGGAACGATGTACCTTGAAACAGTTATCAGCCCGACATGGGATTCAGAAAACCAATCTTTGAACGGGTTTCTTGTGCATGTTCAGGACATTACTGCAAAAAAGAGTCTTGAAAAATCTCTTGTTGATAGAATTGTAGCATTAACACAGCCTTTAAATGAACCTTCATCTGCTCAGTTTTCAGACCTCTTCAACATTGATCAGCTCCAGCAGTTGCAGGATGCATTTGCAGAGGCGACACAGGTTGCTTCGCTGATCACACTCCCTGACGGCACATGGGTAACACAACCGAGTAACTTCTGCCGACTTTGCAACGATATTATCAGAAAGACCGAAAAAGGGATGAATAACTGCACATATTCAGATCAGTGTATCGGCAGGTTTCACCCATCCGGGCCACTTATCCAGCCCTGCCTGAGCGGAGGCTTGTGGGATGCAGCAGCAAACATCACAATCGGAGGAAACCATATTGCAAGCTGGTTTATTGGTCAGGTAAAGAACGAAGATATCGATGAAGATAAAATTCTTGCCTATGCCGATGAGATTGGAGCAGACAGGACACAGTTCAGGGAGGCACTTGCCGAAGTACCGAAGATGTCCAGAGATCAGTTTGAAAAGGTTGCCTCTATCCTCTATCTTTTTGCAAATGAACTCTCAAACCGGGCATATCAGAATGTTCAGCAGGCACGATTCATCAGTGAGCGGCAGCGTGCAGAATCTGCATTGAAAAGGGCAAATGATCAGATCAATCTGCTCACCAGCATCACCCGCCATGATATCAGGAACAAACTGACTGCGATGATCGCATACCTTGTCCTGATCAAAGAGATACCACATTCACCTGAATGCACCATCTATATCGATAAAATTGAACATCTAACCAACACCATCAGAAATCAGATCGAGTTCACCAGGGTATACCAGGATCTCGGATCCCATGAACCGATATGGCAGAATGTCTACGATATTCTGCCATTCCAGGAGATACCATCTGAATTAACCTTTAAAACAGAAGTGTCAAATCTGGAGATCTATGCTGATCCGATGCTTGAAAAGGTCTTTCAGACTCTTCTTGACAACTCGATCAGGCATGGGGAGAGGGTCACTGAGATAACTATCTCATACAACCATACCCCTACAGGATGTACGATAATCTGGGAAGACAACGGGGCAGGTATTGATAAAGAAGAAAAATCTTCAATCTTTGAGAGAGGATATGGAAAAAATACAGGACTCGGGCTCTTCCTTGCAAAGGAGATCCTCAATATTACCGGGATAGGTATTCATGAAACCGGAATCCCAGGAGAAGGGGCCCGATTTGAAATACTCGTCCCTCTTGAAATGTTCAGGATTCATGATAAGATGTGATAGTATCAGGAGAATGAACTACGATCTGATCTGAAATCCGGCTTTTCTTACGATATCACACATCTTCTGATCCCAGACTGCATCTTCAGGTTCATGGAGCTCTCTGACATACAGATCCCAAATCTCCTGGAGATACGGACTTTCTGCATGGAGATGCCTGCTCTGCATCACTCTTCCTGCACGGTTGCCTGATTCATCGAGAAAGAGAAACCGCCAGCATCCATACTCCTGACAGATCTCCGGTCTTGTCAGATGAACGGTGCAGTAGTAAAGACCGTCATCATCATTTCTCCTGAAGAATGGACACGCATCTGGACGTTCTGAAAAAATATCCAGGGTATCATAGAGATGACGGAGCAGTGGTGTGACAGAGACCACATGTTTTTGCCCGGTATATTGGTTCTCAATCCTGAAAGTGTACTGATCAATGGTGGTAATAATCTGAAATACCAGGCCGAGGTAACTGCAGCATTCACCGCATTGCTGACACTCAAATGAAATAGTCCTGCCCTCCCTGAATGAAGTTGAAGAGTGTATATTCCAGGTACGGTGAGATAATTTTTCCTCTGATACCCATAACCGGGTCATATATTCCAGAAGAGAGAGATGAGAAGAAAGCATATGTAAAATATGCTTTACATATTGTATGGTGACACCTGGAACAATCTTCCAGATGAGCCATCACACTAGTATCTCCATGAAAGATTTTGCATGCAGGAAGGAATAGCGGTCTACATAACGAACAGGAGGTAATCACAAAAACACAGTGAACCAGGAGACATGAAACTAGATCCATCCATCCCTATAGCGGGAAATCAAGTGAAACGGGAAACATTTGTAAATACCTCTCTCCTCCGTTTCACTTTGAATGATGATAGTATTTGGATCCAGATCATCAGGAAAGAAAACCTTTCTAAAAAAGTCAGAATATTGATTCTCTGGCATTATAACCAGAGCATGGTTAACCCGATACCTCGACCCTGCAGAACAGCGAGATAGCCGCTCTTTTATCACCGGTATTTACCCACGATGATCTGTCCGTTCAAACCGGCAATGAACAATCGGAACAGATGGATAATCCTATGTAGGAAAAAAGAGCAGGTTGGTCTTATGAAGTTTCATCCAGTGGCAGTTCTCATTCTTGCAGGACTCATAATAATACCAGGTTTATCTGACTCAGGGGGGAGAGAGAGGATTGGATATATAAGTGTCATCTCTTCACCTTCCGGAGCAACGGTTTTCTGTGATGAAGATGAGGTTGGAGTAACCCCGGTAATAATTCCTATTTCACAGAATGCCACACCTCCGCATACAATTACCCTTCAAAAAACAGGGTTTCAGGACTGGACAACAACCCTTACCCGGAACCCTGAACCTGGCACTGCTGAAACAATCTCTGCGACCCTGACCGGAGGAGAAGACTCCGGAACCATCAAGGTTATATCAGAACCTGCAGGAGCAACCGTGACCTGTGATGGGGTTAATACTCAGATAACCCCCTATTCATACCAAGGGGTCTCACCGGGTAAGCATGATATCACCCTTACTATTGATGGATACATCCCCTATTCTACGACGATTACAGTCGCTTCAGGGGCAGAATCAGTTGTATCAGCTGTACTCAGCAGGGGTGACTTAAACGACTCTGGATCATTATCAGTCTCATCAGATCCCACGGGGGCAACAGTGACCATAGATGGAACACAGGAAAAGAAAACCCCATATACGTACACAAACATTCAGCCGGGAACCTACTCTGTAGAGATCAAGAAATCAGGATACACATCATACACAAAAACGGTGAAAATCACATCTGGTGCTGATTCAAAGATCTCTGCATCGCTCAGTCCTGTCACCACTACTGGTTCTCTTACGGTTAATTCTGATCCATCAGGAGCAAGCATCTATCTCAACGGTGTGTACCGGGGAATCTCTCCCATTCACATTGATTCGCTTGATTCCGGCATTTATACTATCAAGGCTGAAAAGTCATCATATAAAACCGAGACAGAGATCATCAACCTGATTGCCGGACAGGAGAACAGTGCCAGTTTGTCACTCTCACTAATAATGCCAGAACGCCCATTTAACTTTCAGATGAACAGAGTGCCATTCGGGATTCCATTCGGTGGGGAAATTCCCATGACCGGAGGTCCGGGTATGCCTCCCGGACCCGGGTAACCTGTTCCGGAAGCCAGGTCAGTTTTTTTGAAGAAGTGATCGTGCCTGTCCTGTCACCTAAATACCTCTGGTTAGTGAGAACAGAATGAACAAACCGGCAGAATAGGACATACGAAGGTCTGACCGGTATCACTTGGTGAAAACCGGGGTCATTGCGGAACTTTGGCAAGGTGCAACAATATCGCGGAATTTTCCGCAACATATCAGACCACAAATTACGCCCTGAATAAGAAATAAAGAATAATAATATATCATTATGTACTTATTGCGGAAAATGCATAAACACAGAGGGATTACAAGGAAGCAGTATGGTGATCTCTTCTCTCCATCTATTATCCGCAGTTCCACAATAAGAGATCGTGATCACCATTTAGGAGCCACTTTAACACCTATTCAGGAAACAGGACCAAGATTAGGTTGCGGATTATTCTGCAACGGTTCCGTAATTACTCAAAATGAGCCTGGCTTGAAATTACCTCTCGCAACAATCTATCGAAGGTACGCAAGCAATGAATCTGAACAAAGTGATAACTGCCAGAAGGATTGGATATGCTTAAACCTCTTCCCTGATAACACATCTCCGGATTATTATGACAGAAAAGATCACACTCGGACCGATGCCATACATGAGTGTCATGCCTGCCGTTCTTGTCGGCAGTAATGTCAAGGGAAAGCCAAACTACATGACTGCAGCCTGGGCAACGGTCGCCTCCATGGCACCACCAATGGTCTGTGTCGCCATCAACAAGGTCAGGTACACGGCCCAGGGTATTGAAGAGAATAAAACATTCAGCCTGAATGTTACATCCTCAAAACAGGTGATAGAGACCGATTACTGTGGGATAACATCAGGATCACACAAGGACAAGTCCGGTGTCTTCACCTCATTCTATGGAAAACTCGGGACTGCTCCTATGGCAAAAGAATGCCCGGTTAACATCGAGTGTAAGTTCTTCAACTCGGTTGATTGCGGGAGTCACCTGCTGTACATCGGAGAGGTCATAGAGATTCATGCAGACGAGACCTGCGTTACAGATGGAAAGCCGGATATCAGAAAGATCAACCCGATAGTGTACGCTCAGGCAACGTACTTTGATGTGGGAACAGAGACTGGGAAGGCCTTTTCAGACGGGAAAAAATACCAGCAATAAATATTGTGTCATGTAATGAAGAGGTTGAATTGGGATTAGCCCAATTTCACTCCCCTACACATTCTGAACTGATGCAAGGGGAATATGGGGGATAAACCGGACCACATCAGGAAGATCAATCCCCAATGCCTCACGGAGAACCTCTTCGATACTCTCAACCGGGATAAATTTCAGTTCATTTCTGACATCTTCCGGAATCTCCTCTAGATCACGCTCGTTCTCTTTCGGCAGAATTACCTTTGTTACCCCTGCCCGGTGAGCAGCAAGAACCTTCTCCTTGATTCCTCCAACCGGAAGAACCGCTCCACTCAATGTTATCTCACCGGTCATAGCAAGTTTCGGATCGACAGTCTTTCCGGTTATAAGTGACACCAGGGCGGTAAACAGGGTAACACCTGCAGATGGCCCGTCCTTTGGAGTTGCTCCTGATGGAACATGGATGTGGATATCACTGGTCATGAAGTCAAACCGGTTCGCAGAGTTAGCAAACCGTGACCTGATCAAACTCATGGAAATATTTGCCGACTCTTTCATGACATCACCGAGCTGACCGGTCAGTGTAAGCTTCCCTGTGCCTGGCATGAATGTCCCCTCGATAAAGAGGATCTCTCCCCCCACCGGTGTCCAGGCAAGACCTGTAGCCACTCCGGGAGTGAGCCGGTTTCTGGCAGTATCATGCCTAAAGATCTCCTTGCCTAGGATATCCGGAGCCAGATCCGCTGATACCACAAACGGTAGATCAGCTTTACCTGATACAATCTTTTCAGAGACAAAGCGGGCTATCCGGTCAAGTTGCTTTTTCAGACCACGGACACCTGCTTCACGGGTATACTTTTCGATGATCAGAGACAGGGCATCATCCTTGACCTGTAGTTTTCCTTCATCAAGCCCGTGTTCTTCCATCGTCTTTGGTAGCAGATGCCTTTTTGCGATGGCGAACACCTCATGTCGTGTATAACTTGAGATCTCAATCAGTTCCATCCGGTCAAGCAGCGGTCCCGGTATTGAAGAGAGAGAGTTCGCAGTCGCAATAAAGAGAACATCTGAGAGATCATACGGAACCTCAAGGTAATGATCAGAGAAGCTGTTGTTCTGCTCAGGATCGAGCACCTCCAGCAGGGCACTTGCAGGATCCCCGGAGTATGATGCACTTAACTTATCAATTTCATCAAGTACAAATACCGGATTTTTTGTACCTGCACGCCTCATTCCCTGTATGATCCTCCCGGGAAGAGCCCCGACGTACGTCCTCCGGTGCCCACGGATCTCTGCCTCATCCTTTACTCCACCAAGACTGATACGGATATATTTTCGACCCAGAGCCTCTGCGATGCTCTTGCCAAGACTCGTCTTACCGGTTCCCGGAGGACCTGCAAAGAGGAGGATCGATCCCTGCTTGTCATTCTTGAGCTTCATGACGGCAAGATGCTGAACGATCCGCTCCTTTACCTTCTCAAGCCCGTAATGGTTGTTTTCCAGAACCTGTCTGGTCGTCTCAATAACGATCTCAGATCTCTCTCCAGTAACCCAGGGTAGATCAAGCAGAAGGTCCAGGTAATTTCTGATAACAGGTGCTTCGTGGTTATGTGGTCCTCCTGCTTCGAGTTTCTTCACCTCTGCAAGGGCTTTCTTCTTGACCTCTTCAGGCATCAGTGACAGTTCAATCTTCTCCCGGTATCCGGTATCACCAGGACCGTTTCCTTCGATCTCGTTCAGCTCATCCTGAATAACCTTCAGCTGCTCACGGAGCATCGCCTCACGGTTAGTTTTAGAGACCTTTTCTGATACCTTCTGGGTGACCTCGATCCTGATATTGATCTGCTCCTTAACCCTGAGTAACAAGTCCAGAAAAGCTTCAGCCCGTTCCTTTTCTGATGTGATCTCCAGGAGGGCCTGTTTTTCTTCGAGTGAGACCGGGACATACGGCATGGTGAACCCGATCACCGCATCGATAGAGGTCATCTTGTCTACCGGTTTGGTAAACTGATCAGAACCCTGAAAATGCTCGCTGATTGAGTAGATGGTCTCTTTAATCTCTCCAAGTAACTCATCATGCTCGCTGGTGCTCAGATCAGATATATCATCAACCGGTACCCAGGTTGCGAACAATCGGCCATCACGCTCGGTGATGCTTTCAGCCCTGATCTTTCTAAGGGCATGGATGCATACGAGATACCCCTCTTCAGCAGGCTGGATGAAGGATATTTCCAGGAGATTGCCGATGGGATATACTGTGGACGCTGATATTTCTGACTGGCTTGTCCCGGCCCTGACAGCGAGAGCTATCGGAGATCCGTCATTCCGGCTCATCTCCTGTAGGAGAAGACCTCCGGTCTCCTTGTCAACAACGATCTTTGTCCGTGTTTTGGGAAACACAACAATCTCATAGAGGGGCAGAACGAAATGCTCCTGCATTGCTGGTGATTGTGTGAATTCAGTGGTACTCATGTGAACCTTTAGTTTTACTTAACCTAACTAAATTTTATGATAAATTTTTTTACCGTACTTTTCGCAGGATCTCTATCAGAACATCTATCTCATGATCATCGAGTGATTCTGTGAGCCGTTCTATAACCTGCTCCAGGGCTCTCTGTTCAGCCCGGGCGATCTTCTCTCCTCTCCCGGTCAGACGGATATAGTGAATCCTCCCATCATGGGGACAGGACTGCCTGTAAACACAACCCATATGATCCAACTTTCGAATCATCTCTGTGATGGTTGGCTTAGAGTTGCTGGTGATCTCTGCAAGCCTGCTGAAGGTTATCTCATCGCTCGTGTCGATCACCTTCAGATAGTTGATCTGCTTCACCGTGATATCAGAGAGTTCACAGGCAGAGAAGATACTACAAGAACATTCCTGTTTCAGTCTGATCAGAGTATCAAAGACCTCAAAGAGATGTTCTTTCTGGTCTGTCATGGATCCGTATTAGTTAGTTAGGTTTCTCCAAACTATAAAGGTTCTCTATGAGGTAAAAATTGTCCTGAGAAAACTGGTACAAAATAAATGAGAAAATTTACGATAACCACTGCTTAGAGAGCAATATCATTGTGGATACAATCCATAATGGATGTTAACCCATGTCCTGGAGGTCTTAAGATTCATAAATCATAAGAGCAAAGAGTAGGATGTGATGGACAACCATGACTGAGTGTTTTGTTGGTCCGAAAGGACATTACATCCAAGAACAGAGATACTGACGAACTGAGAACTTCTTTTGATTCTGTAGCAGACCAGATCCTGACCTTCATTCAGGAGGACCGATTCTTACCAGCACAGGGTATACTCGATCACCGTCAGGTCTCTCGATCAGGCCTTAATTCTCGGGGATGGTTCAGGTGAAGACAGGTGCAGGAATCCTCATCGATTCACTTGTATCCCAGGGGGTTGAGACGATATTCGGGTATCCCGGAGCCGCAGTGCTTCCGATATATGATGAAATTTTGGATTGTGGGATCAGGCACATCCTTGTCAGGCATGAACAGGCTGCAGCACACGCTGCAGATGGATACGCCAGGGCAGGAGGTGGAGCAGGTGTCTGCCTTGCAACATCAGGACCCGGAGCCTGCAACCTTGTCACAGGTATTGCCACTGCATACATGGACTCAATACCAGTGGTGGCAATAACAGGACAGGTTCCCACAAATCAGATTGGAAATCAATCATTTCTGGAGGCAGATATCACCGGAATCACGAGAACGGTCACCAAACAGAACTACCTGGTGACAAAAACTGCAGATCTTGCAGAAACGGTGAGTGATGCATTCAGGGTTGCATTAACAGGGAGGCCCGGCCCAGTGCTTATCGACATTCCCAGGGACGTTTCAACAGGCATGGCACCTGAACACAGGCAGGAACCATTGAAACCTGGAATTTACCCAGACCACCGGATCGACCAGAAGACAGGAAGGCTTTGCATCAGGGCAGCCGGGTTGATTACAACCGCTGAAAGACCCATAATTCTTGCAGGTGGAGGTGTTATCGCCAGCCAGGCGTCCGGAGAGATTCTGACTCTTGCCGAGCAGTTCGGGATACCTGTTGCAACGACCCTTCTTGGAATCGGAGCAGTTCCTTCGGATCATCACCTTAACCTTGGCATGATAGGAATGCACGGGACAGTTGCAGCAAATCACGCGATTCACACCTGTGATCTTCTCATCGCTGTAGGTACCAGATTTTCTGATCGGAGTTGTGGGACAGGAGGGCTCTTTGCACCTCATGCGGCAGTCATTCAGATCGATATCGATCCAAATGAAGTCGGTAGGAACCGTATTGTGGATATTTCCCTCGTAGGTGACGCAAAGGGTATCCTTCTGGAAATTTCCAGGAATGTCATAAGGACAAACTCATGCAATGCATGGAAAGAACAGATCAAAATTTGGAAACACCAGGCGAATCTGCCTTTTCTGCCCGGGAACGGTGGTCTGTACCCACAACATATCATCAGTGAACTCGCTTCGGTTCTTGAAGGAAATGGAATCATCGTATCCGAAGTCGGGCAGAATCAGATGTGGACTGCTCAGTACTATAAATTTGCAAGACCCAGGTCATTCCTTACATCAGGAGGCATGGGAACGATGGGATTCGGACTACCTGCTGCAATGGGAGCCTCGTTTGCATGTCCTGATCAGCAGATCTGCACTATCGCAGGGGATGGATCCCTGCAGATGAACATTCAGGAGTTCGCCACCCTGGCTGAATACAGAATACCAGTTAAGATCCTGGTTTTGAATAATCAGTACCTTGGGATGGTAAGACAATGGCAGGAACTCTTCTATGATCGAAGGTACTCATTCACGGAGCTCCCATCAATTGAATTTACAAAGATTGCTGCTGCGTACGGGATAGACGGAGTCAGAGTTGAGAGTCCGGATGAAGTCCGGCCGGCAATCAATGACGCTCTTGCAACGAGTGGGCCATTTCTCATTGATTTCAGGATAGAACGTGAAGAAAACGTCTTTCCGATGGTCCCGTCAGGAGCGAAAGCCACAGAGATGCTTTTTAAAAATCCATGCTAATCTGTCAGATAGACAGAACCCTTTTTTTTGTTCAGAATGCACAAATATTGTATGCATATCAATCCGAGATCCCTGATAATACCCGGAGTTCTTGGTGGATTATCTCTGCTCATCCTGAGTTTTGTAGCTGATGCCCTGACCCAGTTTGTGGCACCATACAGCATCTTTGAGGTCCCGGGAATGCGGTCCATCACTGATCCTGTGATGATGCTATACTTTCTGTACCCGTTTGTCTTCTCATTCATATCTGCCGGGTTCTGGCAGATCATACGAGAATCACTCTCTAAAGACACAAAGGAAGCAGCATGGCAGTTTGCAGGGATCCTGTTCGTGCTTGTAGTCATCCCGAACATATGGGTGGTATTCACCTCGATGTCTTACCCGGCAGGGTTCTATATCTCAAATATTCTGTCAGGGATTATCGGATACCCGTGTATCGGGTACCTGAATGCACGCTACAACAGGGAGTACTGAAGACCATTCACTCTTTTCTCTTCTGGTATCCGTGATGCTTTCGCAGGTATGAAAGGATCTTTTCACTTGCAACCCACTGCCGGTCGAGTGATCGTATCAACTCATCAATTCGTGAGATCTGTGTGAGTATCAGATCACGATCGACAGGATCCTCTTCCACCAGGGACTGAATGATCGTCAGGGGATTGCGAATTCCATCATTTAAGATCGAAAGTTCTGCGATATTCTTCTCTATCTGTCCCAGTGCCCGGGCATTCTCTTCCTCTGCTGTCTTACGATCGTGAATATCCCTGCCCACGCTCTGATATTCAAGAAGAACTCCGTTTTCATCAAAGATGGCCCGGTCAGACCATTGCTGCCACCTGAACTCCCCGGTTTTTGTCTTCATCCGACACTCATGAGTATGGTTTGGACTTTCAGGAGAGAACAAGGAGAGATATCGGGTAAGATCTTCCAGATCCTCATCAGCTATTGTCAGAATCTTCTGCCTTCCAACTGCATCCTCATACGTCACCCCGAAATATCTACAGAACGCGACATTTACAAACAGGACAGTGCCATCAGCAGTGAACCGATAAATAAACTCGGTCTGATCCTCGATGAGATTCTTATACCGGTTCTCACTCTCTACAAGTTCTCTCTCTTTTCGTGAGAGTTCATTGTACTGAAACCTGAGTTCCTCCTCTGTTGCTGCGATCTGCTCATACGCTGCGAAAAGTTCTTCGTTTTTCTTTACTATCTCTCGCTGGGCCTCTTTTATCAGCGTTATATCAACAAGTGATGCCAGGTACTGCTGATTATCCGGTAACATGCTGATGCTTACAACAATGTCTCTGACATCACCTGTCTTTGTGATCATTTTAAACTCATATTTCCAGGGAACATTCTCCGGGTGTTCACGTCTCTCTCTGTTGTATGAGAGCATCCGATCCCGATCTTCAGAATCAGCAACAAAGGACACCCATTGCATCTTCCCTTCGATATCGGTCCGGGAATATCCTAATAACTTCACAAACTCCGGGTTTACAAGGCGGATAATCATCTTCTCATCAACCAGGATGAGGGGTGTGGCACTTTCTTCAAACAATGCACGGTAATACTCTTCAGAAAGTTTGAGCTCATGTTGCAGAATCGAGAGTTCGTTTATCTGATCCTCCAGTTTTGTATATGATGTGCTCAACTTATCCTGCATATTCCTGACAGCACGTGCCAGAATCCCAATCTCATCATCTCTGTCAGTTTCAGGAACATCATTACGCAGATCTCCTGTACCTATCCTGTCGGCCACTGATGTAATTTCACGAATCGGGCCAATAATTGTCCTGGTACTGATATATGCAATCAGAAGAATCAGGCCTGCTGTAACTCCGGCGATAAGAAACAGAACCTGCTGCGAACGGTTTACCTCATCTTTCAGATATGACACCAGTACAATGTTCTGTGCAGAAAGATCTCGTGAGAGGTCATTAGAAGGTGCAGAAAATTCATCCAGATATGTTGTCGCACTCACCTGGAGAGTAATATTGTCTGCAGTCTGAAAATCAACAGTGGAGATGTATATGTACTTCTTCTTCGCTGAACCATCAGGATCTATCCAGTCGTAAAATCCCCCAGCCTCACCTTCACGTTGTGCCTTTCTGATTATAGAATAGAAGTCTGGCAGTTCGTCCTTCAGTGGCTCAAAAGTCTCCCCTATTCGTAGAGGATTCGGATGAAAGCGGGTTATCAAAGAGTCTTTTTCATGGATTCCGAAGTAGCCGGTTTTTCCAACCCTCTGACCGGTCAGGTTGAGAAACCCAGGATCCTTCTGAAGATCAGCGATAGTCATTGTCGGGTGTGATCTGATGTAAAGACTCAGTTCATGTGCAACACCCTGTGACTGGTACTGTATTACCTTAATTCCAAGAGAGTCAAGAGCCATTGTTGAAGAGTTTACAACCTGATCGTGGGTGTCAGAAACATGGCCAACAATAGCATCAATCACCGTATTCTCATTCAGAATGACAAAAACACCAAGTATCACCAGTGGTATTAGTGATAACCCGAGCAGGATAAGAAGAAATCTCGTAAGCAGGTTCAATGGATCCCAGAAATATCAAGAGGAGGGATTACGTAAAAAAGATACCGTTAAATTGAAGGTGGTTACCGGTGGCTGTAATATGCCACGATCTGGTTACCGGTCTCATCGATTCTGGTAAAACCTACCCGCTCGAACTGGACCATCCTGCCTTTCCAGGTCGAGACTTCAGGCTCGCAGACACCGGTTATATCCCCGTCTGCTTTTCTGATCAGGCATGGAGTTCCGTATCCTGACGGGAGCCACTGAATGATAGGGGCCTTTGCTTCACGGGCCTGCTGGAGTTCATCACCAGCATAGGTTGCAGAGTATGAGTTCCCATCTCTACTGACAGAGATGTTGAAGAGATCCTTGAGCCTGATCATCGATACACCGGATTCGAACTCTGCCCGAGGTACCACGAGTTTCCCGGAGAACGGGATCTCGCGGAATCCTCTGGCTTCATCTCCGGGATACCGCATCGCTTTTGCAGTCATAGGATGAGCACCGTCAATACTGAGTTCAACGGGATCTGCGACAAAGAAGAAGCGATCAGCCTTTACATCCACAATATCCTTGTTCTTTGCATAGAGGTTCTCCCAGGAGAACTGGATGTCGGTCTCACCGATACCAATCTCAACAACAGCATTCCGTACTGCTTCAGGCTCGATACCACGTCGTGCCATTGCCCGCAGGGTACCAAGGTGAACATCGTCCCATCCGGTGTACTCGCCGGCAACGATCCCCTGCCTCATCTGGGATGTTGAAAGCACAACGCCTTCAATTCCCATCCTGCCATAATGACGGTACACCGGCTGTTTCCAGTCCATGTAATCGAAGATGAACTTCTGTCTTCCGGTGTTGGCGATGTGATCCTTACCTCTGATCACATGCGTCATCCCGAGGAGATGATCATCAACAGCAACCGAGAGGTTCATCAGCGGATACACGATTGCATCGACCCGCTGGTGCGGAACTGAGGTCAGCACCCTGAAGAGAGGGAAATCTCTCATTGCAGGATCAGGATGATTAAGGTCCGTCTTCAGTCTGACTGATACCTCTCCCTCTGCAAACTTCCCCTCAAGCATCTGGTCAAACAGTTCTCCCGCCTCTTCGACGGTCTGTGACCGGCATGGGCAGGCTGCCTTGTGCATCTTGAGGTTCTTGAACTCCTCATTATCACAGTTGCAAACGTAGGCTGCCCCTTTCTCGATCAGTTTTCTACCCACATCGTAGTAGAGCGGGAACCGATCAGACTGGTAGATCGTATCGGTGATATTGAGCCCCATCCACTTGATGTCTTCAGGGACCATCTGGTATGCATCGGTGTCAACCCGTTTCGGATCAGTATCCTCGATACGAAGGATGTACTTTCCTCCATACCGCTTGATGTACTCATCGTTGAGAAATGCCGCCCTTGCATGCCCAAGGTGGAGAGGTCCTGAAGGATTCGGGGCAAACCGCATCACCACTCCACCTTCTGAATTTGGAAGGTCAGGGAGTGTGTGCTTCTTCTTCTCCTTCTTTTCAGAGAGGGCTGCATGGAGATCCGGTGCTATCTCCTCGAGCTTCATCTCCTGCTCTTCATGAGAGAGTGCAGCTACCTCAGCGATAACCTCACCGAGAAGAGTCTTGATCTCTCCGGAGCGTGACCGGAGTTCTGGATGACCACCCATCACAGCCCCCATCACGGCACCTGCCGATGGTATACTCTTGTGCTTTACTGCGTTCTGCAATGCAGCACCAAGGAGAATGGACCTGAGATCGTCCAATTCAGTACCCCCGCTGGACAAAGAAGTAGGCAAGGTCTGAGAGGAGCTGGCGTTCCGGACACTCCCGAAGCACAGAAAGCCCGTTAATGGCGTCACGGACCATGGAGTCAGCTGTCTCCTGGACCTCTGCGATCACACCGTTCTCCTGAAGAAGAGTGATGAGCGAATTGATCTCAGCAGGATCAAGTTTCCTGCGGTACGGGGAGAGATCCACACCTTTTTCACGGGCTGTTATAGCGATGATGGTCTGCTTCCCTTCCCTGATATCAGATGCCTGATCCTTTCCTGACTGCTCGGGAGGAGCCATCAGGTCGATGATATCGTCCTGGATCTGAAATGCTGCCCCGATTCTACATCCATACGTGTAGAGGGCATTAACCTGTGGCTTTGTTGCACCGGCAAGCAGTGCCCCCATTGCAGCTGCTGCACCATAGAGCACACCGGTCTTCTTGGTGACCATGTCAAGGTACTCATCCCTGACAACGTCCTGTCTTGACTCAAATGACATGTCAAGTTGCTGTCCTTCGCAGATCTCAACACAGGTCTTTGCCAGAAGTGCAGAGGCCTCCACCTTGGCTGCATCAGGAGCTATCGCATCGGCAACAAGACAGAATGAACGTGCAAAGAGTACATCTCCGGCAAGAATCGCGGCAGGTTCTCCCCAGATGGTGTGGACAGTCGGCTTTCCCCTCCGAGTCGCATCACCATCCATGATGTCATCATGAATGAGTGTGAAGTTGTGAGTAACTTCAAGTGCAAGTCCTGCAGGTAGGATTCCTGCAGAACTGCCAGAGCGGATGGTATCGGCTGCCAGTTTGAAGAGCGCCGGCCGCAGACGCTTTCCTCCTGCAAAGAGCAGGTGGTTTGATGCCTTTGATAGTTCGGTTCCGGGATTGCCGTAGTACTGGTCAAGCAGCGTGTTGACCTCGGTTGCAGTTTTTCGCAGATAGGTCTCCAGATCCATAAGTTTCACCGTTCAGGCCAGTCTCTGCCGCTGGCCGTTTGCCATCAGGAAGAAGTCTTTGTTTAAGGTGTACCCGCAATCAGTGGCGAGATTCAGGTACTCGGAGGTGAGATTCACACCTCCGTGTGCAGCGATAACAAACTGGGGGTTGAGCATGGTAAGGAACTCATAATGATCCTCACAGTATGCATGCCCTGACACGTGAAGGTCGTCAAAGATACGGCCACCCTGCTGACTGAGCATCGTGAACATCCGGTACCGCTGGGCACGGTTCATATCATTTGGAATCAGCTGGGCACTGATCATGATCTTATCGCCCTTCTCAATCCGGTACGGAGTATCCTTCTGGGCCATTCTCGTGAGAATGGAACCGGGCTCACCCTGGTGACCGGTCACGATAGGCACGTACTCATCCCTCGGACCCTTTATGATCCTGCGCAGTGTCCGCTCCACAACCCTGCGGTTACCAAAGATGCTCGTGGTGTCAGGGAACCTGACGTACTTCATCTGTTCTGCAGTGCTGCAGTAGCGTTCCATCGACCTGCCAAGGAGCAGTGGTTTTCTTCCAATCTCATGAGCACACTCTGCGATGGTCTTGACCCTCGCGATATGGGATGCGAACGTGCTGACAATGATGGCGTTCTTGTCATCCTCGTAGCTTGTCATCACATCGCGGACCATACTCTTGGCAAGCTGCTCGCTCGGACATCGTCCTTTCCTGTTCACATTGGTAGATTCTGTGATCAGGCAGAGCACTCCTTCTTTGCCGATCTTGCGAAACTTTGCAAAGTCCGGTGGTTCACCGAGGACCGGGTTTCTGTCAAGTTTGAAGTCGAGGGCATACACAATCGCCCCTTTCGGGGTGTACAGCACGACTGTCGCTGTATCAATAATACTGTGCTGAGTCCTCACAAACTCAAGCGAGAGTGTGTTTGAGATCGTGTACCGCTGTGAGTATTTGAGCGGGTAGAGTTTGTTGTTCACTCCGAACTTCTTCTCACCCTCGATCTGCTGTCTTACGAGTTCAATCGTGTATGGAGTCCCGATGATCGGGGCATTATACCGGTGTGCCAGTTTTGGCACGGCACCAAGGTGATCAAGGTGACCGTGGGAGAGAACGATCGCCTTGACCGTTCCCTCGATCTGGTTCATCACCGTATCATCAGGGATGACACCCATCTCAATAAGATCGAGCGAATGAGTATTCTCCATCTCGATATCAGGGTGCATCATCAGGGAGTCAAGCCTGATCCCCATATCAATAATGACTATTTCCTTGCCGCAGCGGACGGCGGTCATATTTCGGCCAAATTCGTTATAGCCACCCACTGCAAGGACTTCAATGTCCAAGTTATATCCTCCTGTAAATTATTTTTGCTGTATCAGTTGCGCTGTCGGACCGGTAACGTACCATCTGGTATCGGGCATCTCTGACACCCGGGTGTGCCCGGTCAGGAAGAGGGCGATCCGAAGTTGCTGCTGGATCGTCTCTATCGTCTCTGACAGGGCCTCTATTCCATCGCATGCCGGTTTGAGCAGGGGAAGAGCCATTCCTCCGAGACTGGCACCAAGAACCAGGGCTTTTGCTATATCAATCCCGGTTCTGATCCCACCACTGGCGATAACCGGGCCGCCACATCTGACAACCTCAGTGAGACTCACCGCAGTGGGGATGCCCCACTCTTTAAAAAGCAGGCCCAGATCCGAGAGCCGTTGATCTCCACCTGCTTCCCCTTTCCCTGCTCTGTAACTCTCGATCGCCGCCCATGACGATCCGCCATATCCTCCGACGTCTATGCAGGTAGCACCTGCTCCATAGCAGAGCCGTGCAATCTCTTCTGAGAACCCACACCCGGTCTCTTTCACGATGACCGGGACTTTGAACTCTCTGCAGAGTTCCCGGAGTGCATCAAGGCACCCGGCTGCATTATGATCTCCTTCAGGCTGTGTAGCCTCCTGGAGAAAATTCAGATGAATGGCAAGAGCATCTGCATCGATCATCTCAACCGCGGTTTCAGCCCATTCGATCCCATGATCCCTGAGCTGCACGATACCGAGATTGCCGACGACGAATGCATCTGGGGCACTTTCCCTGACGACCGAGAATGTTTCGGCGAGAGTCTGATCTTCAATTGCCGCTCGCTGTGATCCTACCCCTATCCCAAGGCCGTATTTCTGTGCGGCCTGTGCAAGTACCTTGTTCACCCTGGTAGTTTCAGGATGACCACCTGTCATTGCAGAGATAAAGAGTGGGGATCCGAACCTGTGTCCAAAGAGATCGGTTGAGAGATCCAGCGTATCCATATTAGAATCAGGAAGAGCATTGTGAACGAGCCTGATATCTTCAAACCCGGTACTTCCTGACTCAATATCTTCTTCAAGGCAGATCCGAAGGTGATCCAGTTTCCGTGATGATGTAAACCTTCTCCGGTTCATGCATCCTCCGGCAGGATTCGTGTCCCGCCATGATCCTTCCCGGCGAGAAACGCTTCAAACTGCGATATATGGAACATCTCTGACCTGATCCCGTGATCTGCAAGAGCGAGAAGTTCGGCTATCTTTCCTTCCATTCCCCCGGTCACATCAATATGACCCGAGTTGCCGATGGTAACCTGGTGCGCCGTTGATCGACGCAGCTCCCTCACAACTGACCCGTCACTGTCAAGAAGACCTGCCACATCGGTCGCAAGACCGACACGGTCCATTTGAAGCCCTTCTGCAAGGACCCGGATCAGCTGATCACCGGAAACAATACAGGCACCCCTTTTACGATCCATCACCACGTCACCGTGGATGACCGGAACCAACCCAAGGCTGATCATCCGGTCCATGTGACCGAAGATCGGATCTACGAGTTTGCCATCAGACGCCTCGCACCCATGGAGCGGATGAATCGGAACTGCTTCGATACCATTGCTCCGGAGGGCATCCACTACTGCGGTGTTGAGTTCCCTGACCGCCTGGTGTGTCTCAAAGATCCCTTTCCGGTTCTCCCTCGTCACACCTTCCTGGATGTGATAGGCTTTCGCCTGGGGATGACCAAATGAGCCTGCACCATGCACAATCAGGAATGGCATGTCAGGATATTGTGCAAGACTTTTTGCAATAGTCGCGAGGGTATCATACCTGATAACGCCTGCAGAGCCTGCTGACTTCTCAGTTATCACGCTCCCGCCGAGCTTGAGTATCGTTCGATTACGCATCCTTTTCTTTCCGGAGTCCTTCTGTGTCAAGGCAGGTGATAAGCGCCCGCCCATCGGTAACCTCCAGTGCCCCGGCGATCCGGGCCTTGAGGTTCTTGGGTGCCAGTGCAACCATGCAGCCACCGCCACCTGCTCCGGTTATCTTTGCACCATATGCTCCGGTTGCCCGGGCTGCAAGTACCAGTTTGGAGAGTTGGGGATGGCCCACCCCGAGCACGTCGAGGAGAGCATGATTCATATCCATGAGACGGCCGAGATATTGCGGCTCGTCGAGATGCTTCATTGCATCAAGGGTGATTGCCTCGATTGCATCCATTACCGGTTCGCAGATTGTAGGATACTTCCCTTTCAGATCTGCAACCTTCTCGACCATTCTCGCGGTCGAATGCGTTACCTGGCTGTTTCCGACAACCAGATGGTAATTCTGAGGTGCCAGCCGCTTACGGGTTCCTTCCTTTATCAGGAACATGCCCCCGTAGGTTGATACGGTTGTATCGGTCGGGCTTGCCCTTCCTTTCTGCACCCGTTTCTCGATCTTATATGCCTGTTCAGCGATCTGATCACGGGTCTTGCCAAGTCCGAACTCATCATTGATAGCAGCCATCGTTGCCACTGTCACAGCTGCTGATGAGCCGAGTCCTGAAGAACTGGGGAGTTGTGAGTTTATATAGACACTCCCTTTCACGTTCAGTTCCTTGAAACACTGATCGATGTATGGTGATTTTGCATGGTGTGCATGGCTGGTTTTACGGACAGTTACATAGACACGTGGACGGATCGCAAGTGCAATACCTGGTTTTCCGTACACCACCGCATGCTCACCAAAGAGGAACACCTTCCCGGGTGCACTCCAGGTTGCCAATCAGTTCACCGCCAGTGCCGCATATCCGACTACCTGCTCAAAGTCCCCGCTTGCTTCTCCGCTGGTAGTATATGAGATGAGATCACACCGGGTTGCACCTTGCGGCCTGAGGGCCTCGATCATTGCCCCGATCGGGCCATATCCGCAGGCGGTCACCCGGTGTTGTTGTATTCGATTATAAAATTCCTGCACGTTCAGATCCTTCAGTGCTTCAATGACAAAAAGATCGTCTTTTTGTGCCTTATCTGCAGGAACATAATGCGAGAAGTCACTTGAGGCAACAATCCTCACATCTTTGTCATAATCACGAACAGCGCTGATGATATGCCCTGACACTCTCACAATCTCCCGCATTGTCTGAGGTCCCATCATGATGGCAACGATCGACGCGTCAGGGAACCGGTATCTGATAAAGGGAACCTGAACCTCCAGTGAGTTCTCATTCCCAAATGCCATTGCCTGATCATCCACCTGAAGTCCTAACCGGGCCACGAGATCGGTATCTGATCTGACCGGACCGATCGGAGTATCCCAGGGTATTCCAGAGACACAGGTAGGAAATCCACGATGACTGGGGCCGATCAGGATAAATGTTCCGCTAAATCCCTCTCTGATTGCACTAAATGCATGTGCAGAGGTCTGACCAGAATAGATATAGCCGGCATGAGGGGATGCAACTCCCTTTGCATCCCCACCGGTACGAGCAGACCTGAAGAACGCGTCCAGCATGTGAGTCAGCTGAACCGGGTCAGCCGGGTAGAACATCCCGGCCACGCCACAACGCCTGATCATCATGGGACTGTGTGTTGACGTGTGAGTACATCAGGGTATCGCCCTGATGAATCACCCAGATTTACAGATCAGTCTCAAAGTCCTCAGGAGTCAGGGAGGTTGAATATCCCTTGTGTCTGAGGAATTCCTTGGTGAGCAGGAAGTAGATCATGGAGAGAGCCTTGCGACCCTTGTTGTTGGTTGGGATAACGATGTCAACAAGGCTGGTCATATTGTTGGTATCACAGAGTGCAACGACCGGGATTCCGATCTGAAGAGCCTCTTTGATGACCTGAATATCGCTGACAGGGTCGGTCACGACGATGACCTCTGGTTCTGCGTACTTTGGCAGAATCGGGTTGGTCAGGGTACCGGGGATGTACCGGCCGGTCATCGGGTATGCACCGATTGCTTCGGCAAACTGACGTGCCGGGAACTGCCCGTACTGACGGGAGGTCACAACGAGAACCTTGGCAGGATCATACTGTGAGAGGAACTTTGCTGCGAGCTTGATCCGCTCGTCGGTCTCCCTGATGTCCAGAATGTAGAGCCCATCACCGCGGACGCGGTAGATGAAGTTCTTCATATCGCTGCTTTTCTGCTGTGTTCCAATGTGTACACCGGCCGCCAGGTACTCCTCAACAGAGACAAGGGGCTCGTTCAGTTCAATCTCCATCTCATTTCCGTTCATATCATGTTCTCCTCTATCCGAATGAGTTCATTCAGTTTTTCTGTTCGTTCTCCGCCGACAACACCGGTCTTGATGAATACACACCCAAACGCACATCCCAGATGGGCGATGGTTGTATCCCCGGTCTCCCCGGAGCGGTGGCTCATGACGGTCTCCATACCGAACTTTCTGGCGAGTGATACCGCTTCGAAAGTGTCGGTCAGAGTTCCGATCTGGTTCGGCTTGATGAGCACACAGTTTGCCGAACCTTCTTCTATGCCCTTCTCTATACGGGAAGGATTGGTGACGAAGAGATCATCACCGCAGATGAGGCATGCACTCCCCATCTGTTCAGTCAGGGTGGCGAAGGACTCGAAATCTTCTTCATAGAGAGGATCTTCGACATATACAAGTCCGAACTCGTCGATGAGCTCGGCAACATAGTTGATCTGCTCATCGGCTGTTCTGACAAGGCCACCCCTGTATTCGTAGAGTTCAGTTCCCGGGTTGTAGAACTGGCTGGCAGCAATATCAACACCGGTGCTCAGGGCAAATCCGACTTCATCAGATACCTGACTGACAGCTTCAGTAACCACCTCGAAGGCGTCCTGGTCAGGTATTGCCGGTGCCCATGCTCCTTCATCACCCTTTCCGCAGGAGATCCCCCGCTTGTGCAGGAGTTCCTTCACCACCGCATGAGTACGTGCATTTGCGTAGATACCATCACTGATGCTGGTGCATCCGGTTGGAACAACCAGAAACTCCTGTATCTCAGTGGAAGCTGCTGCATGAGCCCCGCCCCCAATCACATTCCCTAACGGGAGGGGAGCAGAGGATACAAACGATCCTCCGAGATGTCGCCAGAGTGGTATCTTCATGGCTGCCGCGGCAGCCTTGGCGTTTGCCATTGAGAGGGCGACCGCCACATTTGCACCTATCCCTGCAAAATTATCAGTCCCGTCCACTTCACGCAGAAGGGCATCAAACCCGATCTGGTCGGCTGAATTCAGACCGATAAGATAAGGGATAACCTGAGATCGTCCATTACTTACTGCCGCAGTCGCATCTTTGACTGCAGCTTCGTGAGCACCAGTACTGGCACCCCCCGGAGCTGCTGCTCTGCCAAATCCTCCCTCAACAGATACATCTGCTTCAACAGTTTTGCGACCGCGAGAGTCAAGTATAACTCTCAGATCAACGGCACGTATGGTGGTCATCCTGATCAGTTCTTATCTCCGCTTAACCGTGATGGGGATGACATCCTTGTCAAACTCCTCCATCGCGAGGTAGAGCGGATCTATGGTCGTGCTCGTAATGAGAATGGGAGCGCCCATCGAGATCTGTAACGCCCGGGCACCGACGATGCGGGCCTTTTCATAGCGTGTATAGTTCTGCATCCGATTCCTCAAGAATTAGTCAACACAAGAATGGGGTCGCTGAGATTTGAACTCAGGTCAGAGCGTCCCGAACGCCCTAGGATGGTCCAGGCTACCCTACGACCCCTCATTGATAAGGATTGAGTTCATCAATAATCTCCTTGTGCGTGAGCAACATACGCCGGCAACAATACCGATCCATATTGAGATCGTCGAGGATCTTTTTAGGATCCTCGCCCGCATCTCGGCGGCGCTTATATTCCTCATATGCAGTGGAGATTACTTTTCCACAGGTGAAACAGCGAACCGGTATCATATAGTTGCACCACTAACGTAAGCTGTCTTTGTAATAAAGCTCACCGGTATGACTTCTGGAATTTCTTGCGTGCACCACGGCCGTGCGGTTTCTTGGCTTCCTTCTGACGGGAATCATTCACCAACAGGCTGCGATCGTATGCAAGATACACATCCTTGAGTTTGGGGTCGCTGTGCCACTGTACAATCCCACGTGCTAGCGCGGTTCGGGCAGCTTCTGCCTGACCCATAATGCCGCCACCGCGAACCTTGATAGAGACGTCAACGCCTTCAAGTGCGGTAGGGACCAGCTGGAGCGGCTCTGCAATCTTCATCCGTGCAAGTTCGGTGGAAAAGACGTCTAGAATCAGGGAGTTAATCCTGACGACACCCTTTCCCGGTCTGAAGGTTGCACGGGCAATCGCTGTCTTCCGCTTACCACTTGTGTTGATCACTTTTGCCATCTTCATCCCTCCTCAGAACTTTGCTCCGAGGAAACTGCTGACCGTTCCAAGGGTTACACATGCGGGTGTGTTCAGGCGGGTCTTGTGTGCATCTGCCAGCTTCTCAGCTGCGATCCCGTCGAGTTCACAGGGAACACCGACATAGATCTTGATCCGCTTCATCGCCTCAACACCACGCATCTTCTTGTACGGGACCATCCCGCGGATAGTCCGCTTCAGGATGTGATCCGGTCTGCGTGGGAAGAACGGACCGCCTTCACGGGATCCGCGTTCCCTCTTGTGCTTGTAGTTGCCAAGAACACGGGCACGGCTTCCGGAGATCACTGCCTTCTCTGCATTGATGACTGCGATCTCTTCACCGGCAAGTGCACGCTTTGCAACCACGCTGGAAAGTCTGCCTACGAGCAGCCCGTCTCCATCGATTACCGTTACCATCTGATACTCACCTCAGAATCCTTACGTGGCTGCCCTTGGGGTTCTGTGCGAGGAGCTGCTCGATGCTGAGGCATTCTCCCTGCTTCCCGGCGATCTTGTCTTCTGCTGCTTCTGAAAAGTTCAGTGCTGCAACAGTGACCCGGCATTCCAGAAGGCCACTCCCCAGTACCTTTCCAGGTACCAGCAGGGTCTCGCCATCCTTGGCATACCGGTTGATCTTGCTCACGTTCACTTCTGCGTAGTTGTTGCTCGACTTTTCAAGTCTGATCGCAATGTCGCGCCAGATCTGCACCTCATTCTCACTCGACGTCTTCTTCAGGAGCCTGATGAGTTCGGTGAGGCGCGGATTGGACTTATCATATCTTTTGCTCATGATCCGTTACCCCCTGATTTCGCTGAGCGCTTCGAGGAGTCCGTCTGATTGATTCTTCAGAAACAGCAGCCCCTGGTTGAGGATCTCTCGTGCAGGAAGTGAACCATCACCCTCCATCGAGAAGATAAACCGCTTATCATCCATGAGTATATGGATAGCTGGTTCATCACCGATCCCGCTGTTCAGGCAGGCCTGCTCACAGAGCCGGCAGAGTGAACACTGTATATCGCCACCCTCCTTGACTGTGATCTTGCCGCCTTTGACCTCCAGGATGTTCTTGGGACAGACCTCTACACACAATCCGCATCCGTCACATGTCTTTTCCGGACTGATGATCGGATAGTTCTTGTACCCGCAGACCGTTACCGGCTGCCACTTTGAGTGTTCAAAGCCGCGGTTCAGGATTGCATATACTTCAATTACGACCTTCTGATTCTTCTCGAGCTTGACAATTGGAATGTTGTCTGCAGCGGGATGAACTGCTGGATCCTGAGAGATGAGATCCGAAGAGAGGACCATTCGTGGCCCTTCAACACTCATCGTCAGGGTGACCGTGCACTGGGAACAGCCCTTGCCTTCGCATGAACATTTGTCCCGGGGTACGTAACTTTTCAGGTCTGTGGTGAGTGGTATGAGTCCGATCCGGTGTGCAAGCATCTCGTCAAAGAGTGCGCTTGTGTTGTCGTAGATCTTGAGATCCTCGACAGCGAACGTCATGACTTCGCTCTGCATCGCCCGGCGGAGTGCATTTGCAAATGCAATATGCGATTCACTCAGCACAAACGAGGTGCTGTTGTCCTCAAGGCTGCTGAATTCGATCTTCATCAGACCCGACGACCTCTCTTCCCGCCCTTTGCTCTGCAGGAGTCGTGTGGTACTGGCGTGACATCTTCAATGAGTCCGATACGAACACCTGCACGGGCGAGAGCACGGATTGCTGCCTGGGCACCCGGCCCTGGTGAGCGTTGCTTTCCCCGTCCGGGAGCACGGACCTTTACATGAAGTCCGACAAGCCCTTTTTCCTTGGCTGCCTGGGCAACATTCTGCGCCATCTGCATTGCAGCGTATGGAGAACTTTCGTTGCGTGCCTGCTTGACGACCATTCCACCACTGCTTTTGGTGATGGTCTCTGCGCCGGTCTGATCGGTGACGGTGATGATGGTGTTGTTAAAGGAGGCGTAGATGTGTGCAACGCCCCACTTTTCCTTCCCTTCAGCCATATTTATCTCCCTACCTTGGCGATACGCTGTCTCTCTCCGTGAATGTCACTGACCAGCGGTGAAGAGCCTGCATACGAGATCAGTTCCTGCTCAGCTGCGCTGACAGTGTATCCCGGAATGGTGACTCTTCTGCCGTTGATGGAGATGTGTCCATGCGTAATGAACTGACGGGCCTGTTTTGGTGAGCGGGCAAACCCGCGGCGGTAGACCTGGCTCTGGAGCCGGCGATCGAGCTGCTGCTCAACACGGACAGAGAGCACATCGTCAATACCTGCATTCTCACCAAGAATGCCGATGCGGTTCAGGTGCCCGACAAGCTCGGCCTTCTTCCGCTCGATGATCTCCTGACCTGCACCGCCAGACTGCAGTGCGATGATCTCACGGGCAGCCTTGCGGTACCGACGGAGCGCACCCTTGGCGATCCAGACTTCCCGCTTGTTACGCAGACCGTACTCAATCACCAGTTTGGTCTCTTCCTCAATACGGGAGAGCTCAAACGGGCGCTTTGGGGTCTGGTACTGTTTATGGTTCTTTCCTGGATATCCCATGATTCACCCTCACTCTTTCTTTCTCTTCACACCAACGATCAGACCGGTTCTTCCGGTAGACTTGGTGCGCTGACCACGGACCTTCTGGCCGGTCTCGTGTCTGATTCCACGGTAAGCACGAATCTTCTTGAGAATGTTGATGTCGTCCTCGTTGATGAGGGCAAGATCAGTTCCAAGAATATGCTTTGGGGTACCGGTGTAGACATCCTTTGGCCGGTTGGTCATCCATACAGGAATGCGCTCTGCATAGGTATTGACAACCTCACGAATCCGGTCAACTGACGCTTCATCAATTTTTCCCATAAGTTCGTGCTTGGGGACCTCAGCCGCCTTCGCAATGATCTGGGCGGCATGTCTGCCAACCCCTTTGATACCTGTCAGTGCAACAATGACTGATTTGGTACCGTCGAGGTCAGTGTTGAGAACCCTGACGAAATAATTAATCTCCTGATCTTCCTGAGCCATGCAATGCCTCGCTTTATGAGAAAGCGCCTGCGTGTCAAGCGTTGAGGGAGGGATTTGAACCCCCGAGTCCCAAGGGGACACAGGGTTAGCAACCCTGCGCCATACCTGGCTTGGCTACCTCAACAATCAAATTCGCATCTGTGTAGACACTCGCAACAGAAACTCTGTTGCTACAGGAATTGTGCTTACCAATGTGGTGGGGAATCAGATATAAGAGTTATGATTTCCCCAACGATAAATGCAGAAAAATAATCTGAATCCAGGGAATCCAGAATGATTATTCAAATTTTTTTGCTGCACGTACTGCACCTGAACCGATGAGCGCAGAGGTTACCAGCGGAAGGGCAATGGTTGCATCACAGAAGCACTGTACATTTGTGCAGGTGCACGACTCCTTCCCCCATGACATCGCCTCTTCAAAGGTGCATCCCGAAAGACCACCAAAGTGCGGGGTATCTGTGGTGTACTGGATTGCATAATCATGGCCTGAACAATCACTCTTGTGAATCGATGCGATGACCTGAGTCTGTTGGATAAAGTTCTTCGGAACCCCGCCCCCGATGTAGACAACACCGGTTTTTGCGGTCTTCTCAACAAATGTGGTGATCTCATCTGCGTCCCTGATCTGGTCCACGATGATCGGAATACCCTGCCGTCGTGCGATCACGAGTCCGATCCCAATAGATGAGTCGCTCAGTGCAGGGATGAAGATCGGAACATTAGATGCAGCACATGTGGCAGTCAGCGATCTGCCGCCTGGATACGTATCGATCAGCCACTTACCGAGAGTTCTGATAAAGGAGGCTGACGATCCCTCAAACCCACCGTGGGATCGTGCAAACTCTGCGATGATATTGTCAACCTTTCTGAACTGCTCTTCGTACGCAAAGACATCGTAGATCCGATCGATCCCCTTCTCAAAGAGTTCGATGTCATCCACATGGTGGTGGCCGATGTAATGCCTGACTCCGCAGTGCTCGCAGATATCATGGAAGATATTTGCACCAGTGGAGACGATCGCATCAACATACCTTCTGCTGACCAGTTCAATGAGGCATTCCTGCATCCCTGCCGGTATCATCGCACCGGAAAGACCAAGCAGGATACTGACCTGTGGATCCTTCAGCATCTCCTTCCAGACAGTCACCGATTCACCAAGTTTTCTGCCCTGAAATCCGGTCCTGCTCATAGCATCGAGAAGGGCGGCAACATCAGAGACGGGCTTGACAGGTGTTGTAGGATCCAGCATCATTGGATAGCGTAGGAAATATGCGGATATATAGTATAATGGAAGGCGTTTCTTAAACCGGGGCAACTGCTTTCAATAATATTATACAGACAAACATCTGTTGCCTGCACGGTATCTGCCTGTATGAAGCAGAAAAAAAGATCAGAGTGCCTGGATAAGGGACTGGCGGGTCACGATTCCGACAACCTTGCCCTTCTCTGTAACCGGCACACTGCTGAAGTTCTTGGTACGCATGAGATCGACGACCTTGCTGACCGGCGTTCCCATCTCAATGCTCTGCACTGATGGGGTCATGATATCCTGCACGAGAATGTTGCGGACCTGGTGTTCCTGGTGACGATCATCAACAGATTCCCGGAACTTCAGGACAGCGACAGCAACATCGGTCTCAGAGACTATACCGGACATCTTTCCGTCATTCATGACAACGAACCGGGAGATGTTCTCATCGATCATCCTCCTGCGAAGGTGGACCATCCTCTCACCTGCCTCGATGAACTGGGCACGCTCCATTACTGATGCAAGGTCCCCGTCTGGTATCATCTTACCGAGGATGTCACTTGAGTTGACCTGACCGATAAGTTTGTTATCTGAATCATACACAACCGCGAGTTTATACCGTTCCTGAAGGAGCGGAATGAGAACATCAACCTCCTGATCATCATAGATGAAGGTAAAGTCGTCATCGACCGTATTGGAAACGTGGATGGCAGTCGGTGACACTTCTGAGCTGTGCTTTGCACCGAGCTTCTCCACAATTTTGTGACGGGAAATTGTACCGACCACTTCATCGTTGTGAACCACGATCAACGGGTCCATTCCGACATCGAGCATCTTATCCAGTGCATCGGTCACCGGTACTGACTTTGCAACAGTTACCGGTTTGGACATAACATCCCTGACAAGTATAGTATTGGTCATAAAATCACTTCTCCTATGATATCATCTCTGGTTATAATTCCTTTTAGTCCCAGTCCGTTCGTGATAATAAGGCTTGATATATGCTTTTCTGCCATCTCACGAATTACATCCACGGTCCGCGCTGTCTCATCCATGGTTACCACCGGTGACCTCATCACATCACCAGCCCGGAGTTTTTCGGGCTGGGAACGTCCTTCCTGTGCGAAGGTGAGATCACTCTCTGAAATGATGCCACTTATCGTGCCCTCTTCACCGGTTACCACGACTTTTCCACAACCAGACCGCATCAGATCGATCACATGATCGAGTGAGTGTTCCTCTGTTACCTGCTGTACATCATGCATCACCCCGGCTACCGGACGATCCAGACTCTTTACAAGAGGTGATCGTATCATATCAGACTTGGTCACCAAACCGAGAACCATTCCCTGGTCAATCACAGGGAGGCCCGAGATCTTATGGGTGACCATCAGGACCAGTGCATCATGAATGCTGCTGCCCGGTGATATGCTGATAATATCCTGTTTCATTACCGATGAGACCGGTTCATTATCAGGAGATCTCCGTCGCCACACCGGATCACGACTTCTGAGCCTGTATCCGATATCCTTCTTTGTGATGATCCCTGCTATCCTCTCATCGTCCATAACCAGAACCCTGGAGATATGATGTTTCAGCATCAGGTTTCTGGCATATGAGATCGTGTCATCGGGACGGCAGATCCGCACAGGCGAACTCATCAGATCAGATATCAACATGTTCATCGTCCGTTCTGTTGTTCGGTCGACAGTGCCCTTACCAGATCAAACTCGGTTACAAGACCGGCTAACCTGCTGTTTTCTATCACCGGAAGTGCACCAACACCCTTCTCAAGCATCGTTCGGGCAGCCTCGGTGATCGTCTTGTCAGGCTCAATCGTGTACAGGTTCCCGTTCACCAGATCCCTGACAGGCTTTGACATCACCTCTGCCACATGTCCGGTGACGAGGCTCTCAAACACCTTGCCGGACCCGATGTATCGTACGATGTCGGTGGCCGTAATGATCCCGAAGACGACATCATTCTTTACAATCGGGAGCCGTCTGAACTGGTGGCTGGTCATCACCTTTGTCACCATCGAGAGCGGGCAGTCAGGTTCCTGGACAAGGAGTGAGGAGGTCATCACATCCTTGACCTTCAACGTACTGTATGTCCGGCAGAGCAGTTTGAGCACATCCCGCTCGGTAACAATACCCGTGAGAACTCCATCTTCATCAACGATCGGGATACCACCGATGCGGTCCTGAAGAATGATATCAATCGCTTCGCTCAGGTTTGCATGGGGAGGCAGCGTTCTTACATCAGGCTTCATAATCCTGCTGACGCTCTCGTTGATGGCAGCCAGGAAGTTGCCATCATGCTTGACGTTGATGAGTTTGAACTTCTCCCCGCCACCAAGGAAATCCACAACGTCCCGTGCAGTCAGAATGCCTTTGAGACGATGAGTCCCTGGATCTACGATGGGAAGACGGCGGACACCCCACTCTGTGAGAGTCTCGATGGCACCAATGATCCGCATCGTCTGTGGAGCCGAGATTACTTGTCTTGTAGCGATTGAGAGTACTGTACCTAGATCATTGTCATGTCTGGTGTGCATAATCGGTCTGATATTTGAGAAATGTGATCAACCATCCGTTACCTGCGGGCAGGTCCCGGTCTTTCTGAAAAACCGTGGGGATGGAGTAATTCCGGTCAAAGTCGGTCTTCTTCATTGCAAAGGGAGCAGATGAGAGACCCGTCTACTGTTCTGAGGTCATCTGACATTCGTCCGCATCTGCTACACATACCTGAAGAGAGATCTTTCGTCTGATTGATGACAACAAGTTCACCCATGAGCTCGTTGATTTCAGTCGAAACAGCCACAATATCCCTGACACTCACAATCCCGATGACGATCCCCTTGTCATTGATGATAGGAAGGCGACGGACCCGGCTCTTGATCATAAGATGGGCCGCATCTTCCACTGTTTTATCAGCATGAAGCGTAATGAGCGGGGATGTCATGATCTCGTAGACATAGGCCTCACTCGGCCTGATATCTTTTGCCACAACCTTACAGTTGAGATCCTGTTCAGTCACTATCCCGACGGCAACATTCTCCTTGAGCACGATACAGCTTCCGGAGGGATCTTTGTTGCACATCTTCCGTGCTGCATCTGCAACCGTTGCTCTATAATCGATGGTCTTCGGGTTCCTTCGCATGATGTCCCGCACGGCCACCTTGGTGTCGAGCTGGATCTTTTCATTTGCGTATGTCATGGCGTTCACCTCTGTGATACCCGGGCAGATGCATCCAATCAGTTAATCATCCGGTTCAGATATTAATCCATCGGTCCTTAAATTTTCAGAAAAGATAGAAAACAAGTTCAGAAGGATAACAACAATAATAATCCCTTCAGATCATATCCATACAGAAGCAACTCCGGATTTGCGGGAGTAATTGCCGCTTCTGCCGGTCAGGACGATACATATGGGACTGAGTCAGACCTTCTCCAAAATCCTTACAAATCTCTTCCATAAGAAGACATCGCGGATAGGAATTTACGGGCCTCCAAATGCAGGAAAAACCACTCTTGCTAACCGGATTGCCAAAGAGTGGTCAACAGGAATTGAAGGTACCGTCAGTGAGGTCCCTCATGAAACCCGGAGAGCGCTCCGGGCAGAAAACATCACGATCACCGGATCAAACGGGAGAGCCATCACTATCGATATCGTTGACACTCCGGGAGTCACAACGAAGATCGACTATAATGAGTTCATCGAGTACGGCATAGCCCGTGACGAAGCGATCGACCGTGCCCGGGAAGCAACCGAAGGGGTAGCAGAGGCGATGCACTGGCTCAGAGAGGATATCGACGGGGTGATCTACATGATGGATGCAACTGCAGATCCCTTTGCCCAGGTAAACATCATGATGGTCGGTATCATCGAGAGCAGGCATCTTCCGGTTGTGATCGCCGCCAATAAGACAGATCTTCCAGATGCATCACCGCAGAGGATCAAGACCGCGTTCCCCCAGCATCCGGTGGTCCCGATATCTTCACTCACCGGAACCAAGGTGGAAGATCTTTATGAAGAGATGATCAGGGCTTTCCGGTGAGATCATGCAGGGTGTTCAAATCGATCTGATATCTGCAGAGCGGCTCTCACGGATGGCATCCATGGAGAAGATCCGCCTGATTCTGGACAAAGTCAGGGATGGGACCATCGTTATTCTTGAGTCAGGGCTTTCACCGGAAGAGCAGAGTTCCCTCATCGAGATGACAATGCAGGAGATCCTTCCTGACGGATTCTCCGGAATTGAGATCGAGACGTATCCCTCGAAACAGAAGAGCGGGATGCTCTCCCGTCTGGTCCGCGGGGAGAGTGAGTTCAGGAGGCTGACAGTAATAGGCCCTGCTAACCAGCTCAGGATGATCAGGCGTGATCGGGACTTCATCAGTGCCTGGATCTCTTCCCGGTGATCATGCCTCATATCTGCCTCCGCTGTAAAACCCGTCTCGAAGCAGCCCCGGGTCTGGCACCCCGCTGCCCAGAATGCGGGGGAACCAGGTTTGCGTTTGAATCCCCGCGAAAGGCAGAAGCAGCAAAGGCACCCCAGCCTGAATTAGACATACCGCAGGAGCCTGAAAACGCTGATACAGACAGCATCCCTGTAGAGAACAAACCGCTCCCGGAAGAGAATACTGAACCACTCACACCAGAATCGGTAGAGAGTATCAGGATTGTGGAGCCGGGAAAGTATGATCTGAACCTGCTCAGACTTGCTGAGTCAGATGATCGTGTGATTAACCTGGGAAAAGATGGAAACTTCAGGCTTGATCTTCACTCAATGATGAGACAACAGAAAAAACGTTGAAATACGGGCATGCCCGTTATGAGATATTGTCCACCGCGTATCCTTTGCTTGCAAGCAGATCGATAACCCGGTCACGATGATTTCCCTGCAGTTCAATCGAGCTCTCTTTCACAGTACCCCCACAGGCGAGTTTACTCTTCATGAACTTGGAGAGGTCTTCGAGATCAATGTCAGTAGGATCGAGCCCCTCGATCACTGTGACTTCTTTCCCGTAACGACGTTTGTTGACCTTTACGTTAATTCTCTGCTGCTCTTTTGCAACTTCTTCACAGATACACAGTTCTTTTGGTAGCCCGCATATGGAGCAAATACCACCATTCATTACTATACCATCTCCCGTTTTGTTATTAAAGCCTTTTTACTGTCCAGTATCAGAACAAATCCATTTATAACCGAGATTGGAACAAGCGGGTCATGGGAGATTATTACCCAGCCCGTCCAACGTAAGATCATGTCTATTATGGTCCTCGGTACCGCATCCCACGTGGGGAAGAGTACCGTGGTAACCGCCATCTGCAGATCTCTATACCGGCGTTCAATCAGGCATGCACCATACAAATCACAGAACATGAGCCTGAACTCCTATGTGACCCGCGACGGGGGTGAGATCGGGATAGCCCAGGCGATGCAGGCGATGGCTGCAGGGCTAGAGCCCCAGATCGCCATGAACCCGATCCTGCTCAAACCTAAAGGGGATCAGACCTCCCAGATCGTGCTCATGGGAAGACCATACCGCGATGTCAAGGCCTCATCATATTATCAAGAGACTGATCAGCTTCTCAGGACAGCGATGGAGGCTGCAAAGATCCTGCTTGACCAGTACGGACACCTGGTTATCGAAGGAGCAGGTGGTGCAGCCGAGGTGAACCTTTACTCCCGCGATATTGCCAACATCCGTCTCGCAAGGCTGCTCAGATACCCGATCATCCTGGTGGCAGACATCGAACGCGGAGGTGTATTTGCCCAAGTATACGGAACAATCTCTCTTCTCCCAGATGACATCAGGCCCCTTGTATGTGGTATCATAATCAACAAGTTCAGAGGAGACACGGCCCTGTTTGATGAAGGGATCACGATCATCGAGGATCTCTGTAAGGTTCCGGTGCTCGGGCTGGTCCCAGCAACTGATATTGCCATCCCGAGTGAAGACTCACTCTCCCTGAAAGATAAGAAAACCGCGAACTCCCCGGTGAATGTTGCCGTGATCCACCTCCCCCGGATATCCAACTTCACCGACTTCGAGCTGCTTGAACGTCATGCTTCGGTCACGTATGTGCTTCCCGGCCACCTGCTTGATGAGTATGATGCAATCATCATTCCGGGAACAAAAAACACGGTTGAAGACCTGGAGGTGATCCAGGCGTCAGGCACTGCTGATCAGATCAGAGAAGCACGAAAGAAAGGAGTCCCGGTGATCGGAATCTGTGGTGGATACCAGATGCTCTGTAGAACGATCATCGATTCAGGAGTGGAATCGTGTGAGGGCGTGTATGAAGGAATCGGCCTCATCGATGGAACAACCAGGTTTACGGGTTACGAGAAGACAACAACCCAGGTAACCCGTTACTCGTCAGGAGTCGGTCCTATCCTCTCGAGGATCTCAGAGGTGAACGGGTATGAGATCCACATGGGAGATACCGAGCACCCGGGAGTACAGGGAGCATTCCAGGATGAGGGAGCGGTCTCTGATGACGGGCTAGTGATCGGAACCTACATGCACGGTCTGTTCACCAATCCTAAAGCAGTCACAGCTCTCGTCTCATATCTTTATGAACAGAAAGGGGTCTCATGGAATCCGCATAACGAAGAGGAGGATCCATTTGATGCACTGGCTGATCACTTTGAGAAACATGTCAGGATCGAAGAGATCCTGAAGCATTTCTGAAAATTTTTGAAACCCGATGAGTCGGGAGTTCTCAGTTATCCGATAATGTTCATGATGCTGCGAAATCCCTCTGATGAGAGATCATCACAGATGACCGCTTCCACTTTTGAAAGGTCCACCTCTTCGGTCTTTCGCTGAAGAGTACAGTATGCACGGGCAGGGGACGGGACCTCCCTGCCTGCAATCCTGAACCTGACCGAATGGGCACAGAACCGGCAGTGATCAAGATCCTCTTTCTTTGAAGGGAGGCAGTAAACATGACCTTTAACAACCGGGAGATCCCGGACAGGACGGGTCATGCTTCACCACCAGAGAACTCATTCACCGTGATCTCTCCTCCTGACAACTCCTTCATCTCATCGTTGATGATGGTTGTTGCCTTCTCTTTTTCACGCTTCAGATGCTGAACACGGCCTTCCAGTTTTCCGGCCTCATCATCGCCATGTTTAATCTCACGGTCCAGATCAAGGATCGAGGTCTCGAATGAACTATGAGTTTCTGCTGCCGGATGGGAAGCGATAGCCTCTCTTTCATGCTGACACTTCTCCTCAGCATTGTGCCATGATTCAACTGCACCGGTCATCTGATCCACATAGGCATCAGCATTCACATACAGGGACTTCTCAAATGAGTTCTTAAGGGGGATCGCCTCACTCTCTATTGATCTGAAGATCTCTGTTGAAGTTGATCTGATCAGTCTGGAAAACTCCGGATCTGCATAATGCTGGAGCACAGCCTCCTGGATTAACCGGTCTAATTGTTTCTCCTCGTCCTTCTTTCGTTCATCCTGCACGATCCTGAGTGCCCGTCTCCATATGGGAAGAGCAGTTCTCACGAGGGCATCAAGGGCATCGAAGAGTTCAAGGCTTCTCCGTTTCTCTTCCTCAAATGCAGCCAGCGATGCAGCATACTCACTGTACTCAGGGCTTACAGCATGGAGATCCCGATCACGGGAGAGTTGTTCCTTTCTTCTGACAAGTTCACTGCGTTTCTCATCCATCTCTTTTCTGATCGCAGCAACCTCTGCAAGTTCATCATCGGCATCCCTGACTAGTCTCATCCCCTCCCTGACAGCATCAATACGTGCAAGCCTGACCCGGGAATTTTTTATAGCCTCGGTCAGGAGATTGAGTTCTTTACCGATCTGATCCATCAGCTGCCTGAAGACCTTCACCTCGTCTCCGTAGAGATGATGCAGGTACCTGCCCGGGCCCCGGTATGCCTTGAAGCAGCTGTTGATCATCTCTGCCACCTGCTGATAGTAAGCCTCATCCTCATCAGAAAATTCGACATCAAGGGCATCCTCAACCTTGTGTTTGAACTGCGGGAGGTTGTGCCGGTTCACCTGCTCAACCTTGGGATGCATCGGCTCCATAGCCGAGTCTTCAGCCCCGAACTCTGCCAGAAGCTGAAGAATATCCTGCCTTGCCTTCTCGATGATCTCTCGTGAATCGTTGAACTGTTCTGAACGGAGACTGATGCAGGTCTGCTCTTCTGTATCAAGCCATGCAGGAAGATCAGCAAGGGTCGTCGTGTTGGCTTTCGAGTCTTGTTTTTTTGATCTGAATAATTCGGTTATTCGTTTAAACATGGTTGGCCCCTGATGAATTCCTGAACGAGGGATCACCATCACTCCGATCGAGATCCCTGATGCGATCAATCCCATCAATCTCTGTGACCACATCAACAACTACCCCGGGAACCAGGTCTTCCCATGATTCGCCGGTCCGCATCCGCTCTCTGATCGAGGTTCCGGAGTGGGACTCACGTTTGAACATCTCTGGAGAGCAGACAGGAATTCCTGCTTCTGAAAAGAGCCGTATCACCAGTGGATTGCTTGTGTAAACGGTATCAAAGGGAGGGGTCATGGAGACAATATGGGCAACCCAGAGGGCATTGCGCTTTATATCCTCTATCGGGATGACATAGAACGGCCTGCTCAGACCTTCCAGTGCACGTGTGATCATCAGCACCCGTTCACCAGCAGTAAACGGGTTCTCTAGGTCGTGGCTGAGTTGGGCACTTCCGATTCCGATGATCAGTTCATCAGCTTCCCTGATGATCCGGTTGATGACAGTCAGGTGGCCGTTGTGAAAGGGCTGAAACCTGCCGATGTAAAATACACGTTTCACGATCTTCTCCCTGCAGCCATGGTTGCTATCCTCGCTGCGAAAGCACCGGCAACAAACCCGGCATCAATATTTACGACTGTCAACACAGAGCAGGACTGCAGCATACTTGCTAGTGCCGCCTCTCCCTTTCCCATAAATCCGTACCCGGTTGAGACCGGAACTCCGATCACCGGCTGATCCATGAGGCCTGCAACAACTGCCGGAAGAGTCCCTTCCCTTCCTGCAGCCACCACAAAGGCATGACAGTCCTTCATACTTTCCAGCACGGGAAAGAGCCGGTGCAGTCCAGCAACTCCGACATCATAAGCCGTGCAGACTTTGCACCCCATCTCCTCTGCAATGACACGTGCCTCTTCTGCAACCCTGATATCAGACGTTCCCGCGGTGATAACTCCGATAATACCACCGGTGTCAGCCATCTTCGGAGCCCCGGCTAGAACCATCACACGCCCTTCCGATGAATATTCGTATGAGATACCCAGCTGTCTGGTGATCTCCTGCAGACTCGGAAGAGTAACCGGATCGATCCTTGTGATGACGCATCGTCCGGCCCTGCGTGCATATCCTTCTGCAATGGCATACAGGTGTGCAGGATCCTTGCCCTCTGCAAGCACCACTTCAGGAATGCCACAACGGCCCACCCGCTCAAGATCCAGATGTGCAATCGACCCGATATGGCCGGAACTTCTGCTCTGAATCTCCTTTTCAGCCTCATCAGGGGATAAAACCCCTCTTCTGACACGCTCCAGAAGATCCCGCAGATCACCATCTGACCCCATATAAGATAGTAAGATATGAGTCAAAGATTACATAATAGGTTCATTGTGGTGAGTTATCTCTTCTATATCGCCATCTTCGGTACAGCCACAGGTCTCTTTCTGTGGCTGCGAGATATCAGAATTTATATGAGGACCGGGCTTGCCGGGTACCGGAGAGCGGCACGAATGGGAGTATTACACACCGCGATCACAACCGCAGGAGCAGGAGAGATTCTACTCTTCCCGTCTGTCGATATCCTGGGAATAGGTATCGTTCTGCTTGGTCTCTGGCTTCAGGGGCAGGAGAAACGGGAGCAGGTATTTTCCAACGAACCGGTGCTTGACCGGGCACTTGGAAGAACACCCGCCAGGCGGTAGTTACAGAGGGTACACATGCTGAGCAGACCACGAGGAACACGGGATATGCTCCCTGATGAGATGGAGCAGCGCAGGGAGATCGAGGCACGTATGCGGGCAAAGGCCCGGACCTGGGGGTACCGCGAAGTATCAACACCTACTTTTGAGGAACTCGAACTCTTCACGATCCGCTCTGGTGAAGGGATCATCGACGAGATGTATGTCTTTGAGGACAAGGGTGGCAGGTCTCTCGCTCTCAGGCCTGAACTCACGGCACCGGTACTCAGGACCTTTGTCAACGAAGGGCGGTCTCTGACCAAACCGATCAAGTGGAGTTACTATGCAGACTGTTATCGGTACGAGCGCCCGCAGAAGGGACGATACAGGCAGTTCTGGCAGTTTGGAATCGAACTGATCGGGGCTGACTCAGCGATGGCTGATGCTGAAGTGATGATGGTTGCCGATGAACTGCTCAGGACCGCTGGTGTTACGTTTGTCATGAAGATCGGGCACCTCTCCTTTATGCGGACACTCTTGAAAGATCTTCCTGCTGAAGATCAGAAGAAGGTCAGAACGTTCCTTGACAAGCGTGATACCGATGCCGCTTCAGCGTTTCTATCTGAAACCGGAAGAGAGAACCTTGCAGCCCCTCTCCAGCAGCTCATTAGTGCGCGGACACTCGACGAGGTGTTTGCAGTCATCGGTGAGATCCCGGAAGCAGACCGGATCAGGGAGACCTTCAGGATACTTGACAGTCAGGGGATCAAATACGAGATAAACCCGGCAATCGCCCGAGGTCTCGATTACTATACTGGCGTTGTCTTTGAATGCTTTGCAGAAGGTCTCGGTGCAGAGAACCAGATACTCGGAGGCGGGGCATACCGTCTTGCCCATCTCTTTGGTGGGGAGGATACTCCGTCAGTCGGGTTCGCGATAGGATTTGACCGGGTGATGGTTGCTCTCGGTGAGCAGATCTGGATGCCATTCCAGCCACAGGTGACCGTGGTCTTTACCCCGGAAGCCCGGGAGCGGGCCCTTACTGTTGCACGTGAACTTCGGGCGAGCGGGATCATCTGCAGTATCGATCTGATGGGGAGAGGATTTTCAGCCCAGATGAAGAATGCCGGTAAGAGTGCAGATTATGTGATCATCATCGGTGAGGAAGAGGTCAGATCAGGTATGGCAACCCTGAAGAACATGAAAGAAGGAGAACAGCAGACCCTTCCACTTCCCGATGTGATCACCTCCCTTTCTGCACAATAATTATCGCAGAATGGTACCGTTGCACGAGTACTGACACTTCACAATTATTCAGACCCGATGGCACGAAAAAAAGAGACCGGACCTGTGCAGGCAGATCTTCCGGCTGAAACCCTTGCAGACGAACTGGCACGTCAGCAGCGGAGCATCAGCGTTGCCGAGTTTTTTGAGAAGAACAAACACCTTCTCGGATTTGACTCCCCGGTAAGGGGAATCATCACAACAGTCAAAGAGGCGATAGACAACGCTCTGGATGCCTGTGAAGAGGCAGGGGTTCTCCCTGACATATATCTCGGGATATTCAGGATGCAGGAGGATGTCTTCAAGGTCGTGGTCGAGGACAACGGTCCCGGTATCGTTCCTGAAAATATCCCTTATGTCTTTGGAAAACTCCTCTACGGCTCCCGGTTCCACCAGATCCGCCAGTCACGAGGGCAGCAGGGTATCGGAATTTCAGCAGCAGTACTGTACGCCCAGCTCACAACCGGTACACCGACTCTCATTATCTCCCGGTGTGGTGCTGACCGGGGAGCATACAGAATGCTCATCCAGATTAAGACCGAGACAAACGAGCCGGAGGTCCTCTCACGCGAAGAGATAACCTGGGATCGGACTCACGGAACCAGGATCGAGATAGAGTTCAGGAGCAGCCTGACTGCTCGGAAACGGCTCGTTGAGTACCTCAGGTATACTTCGGTTGTGAACCCGCACTGTCGGATCAGGGTCGATCTCGATGGAGAGACGATGACGTTCGACCGTGCAAGTGAGGAGCCGATCGTCCCGCCAAAAGCGATCAAGCCACATCCCCACGGTGTCGAACTCGGTGAGCTCAAGCGGATGGCAGCGGCATCCAAAGAACCACTCAGGACATTTCTTATCGAAGGGTTCAGCAGGGTTGGTGAGAAGACAGCGACCGAGATCCTGAACGGAGCAGGGATGAAAGATGACCGGGCTGTTTCTTCACTTAATACAAAAGAACTTGGTACGTTGCTTGCAGCCATGCAGGGTGCGAATGTGCCACCACCTCCGGCGCAGCAGTGCCTATCCCCGATTGGAGAAGACCTCATCCGGCAGGGTCTTGAGAAAGAGTTTCAGCTCGATTATATTTCTGCACGGACACGGCCTGCTGCAGTGTACCATGGGCATCCGTTCATCGTGGAGGCCGCACTTGGATGGGGTGGCAAACTCGAAGCAGAAGGGACTGCCAGGATCATGCGGTTTGCAAACCGGGTGCCGCTGATGTACCAACAGGGAGCCTGTGCTGTCACAGCCTGCATCAATGGCGTGAACTGGAAGACCTACGGCATCAGTCAGCAGGGACTCCCCACCGGACCGCTGATCATCCTCGTACATGTGGCCTCTACCAACGTCCCGTTTACAAGTGAGAGCAAGGATGCAGTTGCATCCATTCCCGAGATAGAGCGTGAAGTAACCCTTGCTCTCCAGGATCTCGGACGTGATCTCAAGACCTTTATCCAGCGTCGCGACCGGAGCAGACAGAGCGAGGAGCGGGCACGGGCAATATGTTCCATCATTCCTGACATTGCTGCAAAGGTAGCAGAGACTCTAGAGTTGCCTGTTCCTGACACCTCACCTATCGAAGGTCAGATCATGAGACGGCTGGTTGCCAAGAAGAGAACCACTGATGGGATCGTCTCCATACTTGTGAGCAACTATACTGCCCATGCTGTTGACATCTCACTCTACGCCATCACCCAGGATGATCCACAGAAGGCAGACAAACCACCTGTCTTTGTCGAGAAGATCGGGGATGAATACTCGGCAGTCTGGCAGCTCCGAATCGCCCCTTCAGAGACATGGATAACTGAGTACCCGGGATCCGGCAGGGGTAGCATTGACATCAGGGGAATAGACGAGAAGAAGAAGGTAGTGGTGGATCTTGATCGATAAGGAAGCCAGAAAGAAAGAGACACTCGAGAAACTGCTGGGGATTCCAAGACAGTGGTACTCACAGATGTCAAGGGGAGATCTCCCGTCCATCACGATGCCTACCAGGACCAAGAAGAACATCGAATACGATGAAGACACCGAGGTCTGGAAGTACGGTGACCGGGAGAGGCTCCGCGAGGCAGGTAGCGAGAAGAGTGCTCTGCATATCCTCAAGATGGCATATGTGATCTGGTTCATCAGGCACCAGATCGTGGAGAGTCGTTCATCCACCTTAAGAGAACTGTATTACATCTCAGAGGGCTGGAAGAGGGCAAAGTTTGCAGCACAGAACGACTCCAATCTTCTTATCGAGGATCTTGAGATCCTCACGGACGTCCAGCGTGAACAGTTCAACTTAAGGCCTGAGGAGGATGGGGCAAGTATCTTCGGCCCACTCAGGATCAGGGAGGAGACACGTCGTGGCCCCAAGGAGATCCACTGTGGCAACGATGTCGGTGAGACCGGGTACCAGATCCCGACGAATGTCGAGAAACTTGAACTCGTGGATCATGATGCCAGGATGGTCATCGCTATAGAGACCGGTGGTATGTATGCCCGTCTGATCGAGAACGGTTTTGACGAGAAGTACGATGCCATCCTTGTCCACCTCAAGGGCCAGCCTGCACGATCAACCAGGCGTGTGCTGAACAGACTCGCCAAAGAGTTCGAACTCCCGGTCACGGTCTTCACCGATGGTGACCCGTGGTCATACCGGATCTATGCCTCGGTAGCCTATGGCTCGATCAAGAGTGCACATATATCTGAGATCCTTGCTACACCCTCTGCCAGATTCATCGGTGTGCAGCCGACTGATATCAGGGATTATGATCTCCCTTCAGACAAACTAACAGATCAGGATATTGCAGCTCTCAGGGCAGAACTGACAGATCCACGGTTTGCATCAGATTACTGGCGTGAACAGATCGATCTCCAGCTCTCATTGAACCTGAAGTCAGAACAGCAGGCATTTGCTGCCCGCGGACTTGACTTCGTTACCGATGAATATCTGCCGGCCAGGCTTGCTGAGATGGGTGTCCTGAAGCGATAACCATCATCCAGGGATCGAACACAAGATTAATGATCGGAGAGAAGAGGTATCATGGATATTTTCAGCATGCCTGCGGTCATGCTCCCTCTTGCGGTTAACGCCCTGGCCCTTATCATAACCCTCATCTACGGATGCTGGGAGGACATCAAGGAACGTGCAGTTCCGGTTGTGATGTGGTACCCGGCAGTCGCAATCGGTATTCCCATGCTCATCTGGTTTTGGTACTCAGTGGCAGAAGCAGGGGATCTGCGCATGATGATGCCACTCATCCCGCTGATCCTCTTCTTTGTTGTTGCTTTCTACCTCTTCACCAGGTTCAACCTGATGGGAATGGCAGATACAAAAGCCCTGATACTCATCACCGTTCTCATACCGTGTTTTCCATTCATTCCCGTTACAGGATATCCGGTCTTCGGATTTCCCCCCTATGTATTCCTCCCGTTCAGTGTCCTCTTCAATGCAGTGGTCATCAATCTCATCCTCCCTGTTGCATTCTTCATAATGAATGTCATCAGGGGAAACCGTGCACCGCTGCCCTATCTCTTTCTCGGGTTCCCGGTGCAGGGATCCACAATTGAGGATCAGTTCGGGATCGTTATGGAGGAGTTCACTGAGGTGAATGGGGAACTTCAACGGAAATTTATCGGAGTGGGGGCTGCGATAAAGGATCTCGTATCAGGCGGGAAACGTGTGTACACCAAGTCACTCAAGGAACACCCCGAAAAGTACCGCAGAGAACTCGCACTATACAGGAAGGCAGGAACTGTCTGGATCAGTTATGGGGTGCCGTTCCTTATTCCGATCACAGGCGGACTCATCTCTGCACTCTTCCTTGGTGATCTCTTCGGGTTTCTCATCAGGCTGGTTGTCTCATGAATAGCAGATCAGAAGATATTCAACTCAACTTTGATGAAAAAGGGTTGATCCCGGTAATAGCCCAGGACCGCGAGACTAAAGACATCCTTATGCTCGCTTATGCCAGTCGTGAGGCTGTTGCCTGTACGCAGGAGACCGGATATGCCCACTATTACAGCAGATCACGGAAGAAGATCTGGAAGAAGGGTGAGGAGTCAGGAAATCTCCAGCAGGTCCACGAGATCAGGATCGACTGCGATGCAGACGCCCTGATCTATGTAGTCTCACAACAATGTGCAGCATGTCACACCGGACACTGGACCTGTTTTTACCGGACTATCAGCGGTAAAATTATTGCAGACCGCCTATTTGAGCCGGATAAGGTATATAATAAAAGCAATGAATGACCACGTTATAAGTGGTGAATATTTTTGAAATTGGTTCCAGATACTAGCGTCGTCATCGACGGACGCATCACCACTCTCATCGATACAGGTGAATATAACGGAGCTCAAATAATAATACCGGAAGCAGTTGTTGCCGAACTGGAGGCGCAGGCAAATCAGGGACGGGAGATCGGTTTTTCAGGCCTGACCGAACTCCAGGAACTGTGCAAACTCGCCGAAAAGGGTATAATATCAATAGAGTTCTATGGAGAACGCCCGACACTTGAGCAGGTAAAACTCGCAAGTGGCGGTGAAATAGATTCGCTCATCCGCAGGGTTGCAATAACCCATGGTGCACGATTTATCACAAGCGATGTAGTCCAGTCCGAGGTTGCCAAGGCAAAAGGCCTTGATGTGTTATACCTCAGGCCTCAGGTCGAGGACTTCACACCACTTGCAATAGATCAGTTTTTTGATGAGTACACCATTGCGGTCTACCTGAAGGAACGGGCCAAGCCGATGGTTCGGAAAGGTACCATCGGAAAGACAGAGACCTTCACAGTGAGGGAGACGCTCTGTACTGAGTATGAACTCAGGTCGATGGCACAGGAGATCCTGGAGCGTGCAAAACGCGATCCTGACGGCTTCATCGAGATAGAAAAGCGTGGAGTGACTGTCGTCCAGATCGGGTCCATGAGGATATCCATCGCCCGGCGTCCTTTCTCTGACGGAATGGAGATCACTGCAGTCAGACCGATCGTGGATCTCGCTCTACAGGACTACAGCCAGGCTGAGATCATCAAAAAGCTGCTGATGAGCGAGAAACCGGGAATTCTGATCACCGGAACGCCAGGTTGTGGTAAAACCACTCTCGCCCAGGCAATCGCCACATATCTTTCCGAAACTGGTTGTATCGTCAAGACGATGGAGCAGCCACGGGAGATGCAGGTCCCTGACCAGATCACCCAGTACACTGCTCTTGATGGCAGCATGGTCAACACCGCAGATGTCATGCTCCTTGTTCGCCCTGATTTTGTTATCTTTGATGAACTCAGGAAGAACGATGACTTTGACGTCTTTGCTGATATGAGGCTGGCCGGTATCGGTATGGTCGGCATTCTTCATGCGGTATCACCTCTTGAGGCACTGCAGAGAATGGCATACAGGATAGACTTCTCAGCCCTCTCGCAGGTCTTCGGAAGTCTCATCTACATGAAAGACGGGCAGATCCAACACATCTACTCAACCAGTTTCTCGATGAAAGTTCCGGAAGGGGCTGACAACGAGATGCACATCCGCCCGGTAACAACCCTTTCAGAACTCCAGACCGGCGAGATCTCCTTCGAGATCTTCAAGTTCGGCACTGAGACAGTCGTGCTTCCGGTTGCTTCAATTGAAGAAGAGGAGACTCCGGCATACGAGCCTCCGCAGGAGACCGGCAAGGGCCTTGAACCTGAGAAGGCTGTGGTTGCAGTAACAACAGTGCAGAGCCCTGAACCCCAGCAGTCCGAAGAGGAGAGTGACGATGAGGATGAAGAGAGTTCAACCTGGGAGGTCACTGAACGTGACATCCAGCGTGAGATCGGCAGATACTCAAACGGCGAAATCCTCGTCGAGATGCTCTCAGCAACCAAGGCGGTCGTATACATCGACGACCGTGATGTTCCGGCAGCCATCGGAAAGGGTGGCAAGAACATTGCAGCTATCGTAAACAAGGTGGGTGTCGGGATCGACATCAGACCAGCAAGCGAACTTGCAAAGAAGGCAAAGGTTGCAGCAGCTTCAGCTCCGGTTGAGAAAGAGGAACTGAACCTCGGTGAGGGACTGCAGGTCAGGATCGACAAGAAGCAGCTCTCGATCATCTCACCTGGCAATACCGGCAAGATCGTGGACGTCTTTGCAGGAAGAGAGTACCTCTTCACTGCCACTGTCAACGACTCAGGTGAAATCCACCTCGCAAAGAACAGCACCATTGCCCAGGAGATGCTCCGCAGGTACAACGAAGGCGAGCCCATACGGCTCAAGACGGTCTGAAGGTTTTTGGGAGGATATATTGTGACTCAGGAGACCAATAACCAGGAGACCGCAATCAGATCCAGATGGGAAGGTGCATTTGTCACAAAACCATCTGACAAGCAGAAATTCTACCTCACTGTTGCATATCCGTACCCGAGCGGTGCGATGCATGTCGGCCATGGCCGGACCTACATCGTTCCTGATGTTATCGCACGGTTCTGGAGGATGCGGGGGCGTGAAGTATTGTACCCGATGGCATTCCATGTCACCGGTGCACCGGTCGTTGGAATATCAAAGCGGATTGCCCGCAAGGACGAGAAGGCAATCAAACTGTACAGGGATCTCTACAGGGTTCCCCAGAACGTGCTTGACTCGTTCACCGATCCTCTCAACATCGTCAACCATTTCGCCAACGAGTACGAAAGGGTGATGAAGCAGGCCGGGCTCTCGATAGACTGGACACGACGGTTCACCACCGTTGAGCCCACCTACAGCAAGTTCATCGAGTGGCAGTGGAAGCACCTCAATGAGGCAGGGCATGTTGTCAAGGGTGCACACCCGGTCAGGTACTGCCCGCAGGATGACAATCCTGTCGGGGACCATGATCTTCTTGAAGGAGATAAGGCAGAGATTCAGAAGTTCATCCTGATCCTCTTCAAGTACGGAGATGTCACAATCCCCTGTGCAACCCTCAGACCCGAGACCATTTATGGTGTAACCAACCTCTGGGTCAACCCGGATGTCGAGTATGTACGGGCCCAGGTAGACGGAAAGGAGTGGATCCTTTCACGTGATGCCATGACCAAACTCGGCCTTCAGGATCACGAGGTGAAAGAACTCGGCGTAATCAAGGGATCAGAGCTTGTCGACAAGACAGTGACCCACCCGTTCTGCGGTGAGATCCCAATCCTCCCTGCAGTCTTCGTAGATCCTGACATGGCTACCGGGCTTGTAATGAGTGTGCCGGCTCATGCACCATATGATTATATCGCACTCCGGGACCTGCAGCAGAAAGGGAAGTATACCGCTATCAAACCGGTCGGCCTGATCAAGGTTGATGGGTATGGCGAATTCCCGGCAGTTGAGGCAGTTGAGAAGGCAGATATCATCAACCAGGATGACCCCAACCTCGAAGCACTGACACAGGAGGTCTACTCAGCTGAACACAGCACCGGGAAGATGTACGAGCAGTACGGAGGCAAACCGGTAAAGTTCGCACGTGATGAGATTGGTCAGGTGCTAACTGAGAAGCATGGCTCATTTGTCATGTACGAGTTTGACACCCGTCCGGTCGTCTGCAGATGTGGATCACGTGTATATGTCAAAGTCCTGCACAACCAGTGGTTCCTTGAGTACAGTGACCCCGCCTGGAAGAAGCAGGTTTCTGATCAACTCGCCACAATGGAACTGGTACCCCCGGAGGTCAGGGTAGAGTTTGACAGGACAGTCGGCTGGCTCAAGGACTGGGCATGTTCACGAAGGGTAGGGCTGGGAACAAGGCTGCCGTGGGATCCTGAATGGCTCATTGAGCCACTCTCTGACTCCACTATATACATGGCATACTACACCATCGCTGCCCGGGTCAAGAAGATGGATCCTGCTATCCTGACTCCGGAGGTCTTTGACTATATCTTCCTTGGAAAAGAGTCACCAGACCTTCCAGAGCGTGCCGAACTGGATGCGATGAGGAAGGAGTTCCTCTTCTGGTACCCCTATGACTTCAGGTTTTCAGCAAAGGATCTCATCTCCAACCACCTGACCTTCCAGATCTTCCATCACTGCTCCATATTCCCAAAGAACCTGCTCCCACACGGGATGGTCGTCTTCGGCATGGGTCTTCTGAACGGGGCGAAGATGTCATCCTCAAAGGGCAATGTATATCTGCTCGAGGATGCGATCAACGACTTCGGGGCTGACACAGTCAGGATGTTTCTGATCGGCAGCGGCGAGCCATGGCAGGATTTTGACTGGAGAAATGAACTGGTCGCTTCTACCAGGAAACAGATCGAGCGGTTCGCTTCAACCATTCGTGAAGCAAACTCAGCGGAAGGCAGCCCGGTATCCATCGACCGCTGGATACTCTCACGGTTACAGGAGCACATCAGGGAGGTCACCAGAGCAATGGAGAACTTCCAGACCCGCCAGGCCCTGCAGGAGGCATTCTTCGGACTCGAATCTGACCTGAAATGGTACAGGCGCCGTCTCGGCGGTGATCTCACCGGAGGGAAGGAGACACTTCAGGAGATCAGTTCCACATGGGTGCGGCTGCTTGCACCGATCATCCCATTCACAGCAGAAGAACTCTGGACAGATATGGGTCATGAGGGATTGATCTCCTTCGCACCCTGGCCTGAGGCAGATGAGGCGAAGAGCGATATCAGTGCAGAGATAGGTGAAGAACTTCTGGCACGAACTGTTGAGGATATCGAGTCACTGCTCCGCATCATCAAGATGAAGCCCCAGCAGGTCACCATCTGTATCTCTCCTGAATGGAAGTGGGATATCTTCAGGATGATCGCTTCAGCTCCGGACAAGAAGAATGTCATGCGTGAGATCATGCAGAACGAGAGTGTCAGGGCACGTGGAAAGGAAGCAGCAGATGCAGTGAAGAACTGCACGACTCATTACCACCGGCTCTCATCAGAACTTGTAGACCAGATTGTTGCAATCAGACCTGATGAACTGGCTGTATTTACTGCTGCCCAGAAGTTCCTGGAGAGCGAGTTCAACCTTAAATTTTCAGTTGTTACAGCCGAGAACTGCCCGCATGAGAAGGCAGGATATGCTCTGCCATTCAAACCGGCAATAATTATAGAATAAGGGGTTATTCAACCGCTTTTGCTTTTTTTACGCGTTCCTTTGTCGTGTAACCGGTAACATCATCGAGGTACCGTCTGAATCTGCGGTTTGTGTCCAGAATGATCTGTTCATCCTCAATCCCGGTCTTTGACTTTGTCTCAACGAGCACACTCTTACCGGCTGCCCCGACCTTCACCTGCATTGACTCGATGGCACCGAAGCTGATCTGGTAAAACCCGTCTACCTCTTTAGGTTCGATTTCAAAGTGCTCTTTGAGTTTTTCTACGATGTTCACAGGAAGTTGCTTTATATGAGTTCGCTTGATGGGATACTCCTGCATACTCATTTTATAGCTGCGACGGGTATCTTAATGTAATGATGAACAGTCAGATGCCCGACGTCATCGTGCAGTCACCACCACCTTCAGGACAGCCCGTCACTGTCTTTATCGGATTCCCCGGGAGTGGTCTTGTAGGGAGCATTGCTCTCTCATATATCGTAGAGAAGCTAGGATTTACCCAGATTGGGGTGATCACCAGTAAGTACTTCCCGCCGATGGCAATGATGACCGAGGGAATCATTGCAGTTCCGGTACGGATCTATGAGAAAGATGCAACAGTTGCGATATTTGCTGATATCCCTATTCATCCCCAGATCTGTTACGAGGTCGCCAATGCAATTCTTGACTGGCTCAAACCGGTGACGGTTGCTGAAGTGGTAACCATCGCTGGTATCATCACAAATGAACCGGAGAAACGGGTGTTCTGTGTCACCACAGGTAAAGAACTGCTTGACAAGATCGGTGAGAACGCACTCAGGCTTCCTATCGGAAGTATATCAGGGATTGCCAGCAGTATCCTCACCGAATGTAAAGTAAGGGGGATACCTGCCATCGGACTTCTGGGTGAGACGATCAACGCACCGGATCCCCGGGCAGCAGCAGCAACGATCGAGGTAATGAACACGATTTATCAGTTGCAGGTTGATACAAGCGGTCTTTTAGAACAGGCAGATGAGATTGAAGCACAGATGCACCGGCTCTCAGAAGAGGTGCAGTCTGCAGAGGAGCAGCCGGTGAAGACTGATCCAATGCTGCCGATGTACGGGTGACCCCCATGGAGTGCATCACATTATCAGGGATCTCACCGCAGGTGATAGATGAACTGAGAAAAGGAACCCCAAGGACTGTTGAACTTACGAGTGCCCATAACGTCATCGCGCTCTCATCAGTTGCTCCCGGTGCCAAAGTCTTCATGACTTCAGTCGACTGTGAAGATATCGTGACGGGAGACACCGGAATCATTGTTGAGATCCTCTCTGTCTCTATCACGATGAAACACATCGTTGAAGTTTCACAAGGATATCATGTTATGGAAAGGGAGCGGATGTCAGCACGCTGTAAGCTGAAGTACATCTCAAACACAACAATTAAGGCAACAGTAAACCCCTGCCGGCTGACCGAACCACGCCGGGTAGATGTGGTCAGACCGATAGTTTTTCATGCAGGATAACCCCTTTTTTTCGCTAGGTTTATCCCACTCCAGATATAATATATAGAGGCCCAGGTGGACCTGTGGCTTAGCCTGGATATAGCGTCGGGCTTCTAACCCGAATGTCGGGGGTTCGAATCCCCCCAGGTCCGTACATTTTTTTTAAAAAAAAGTTATGAAGTCCTGCTGATATGGAGGACCTTATCATAGAAATGATACTGCGTTCCATCCATAAACGCTACATCAGCACCGATCCGCTCCATGCAGTTGTTTGATGCTACGAACGTTACTGTTGAGCCGGTAGTGGTTCCAAGATCCTTTGTCTCTGTAGTTCCATCCGGAGCATACCTGGTAACCTTCAGTGACTTGATTATATTCTGACCAAATCCACCACGGTATTCCACAGTGATGGTCCTTATATCCACATTAGCCTGAATGGCCACAGATTTGTTTCCCGGGATCTCCTCGATAGGATCGGGTTTCAATGCCGGTGATGCAGCAATCTCCTCGCAGGGATCCACAACCACTTTATAGTCAGTACTGCATATTCCAGGTACAGACGGAATCACTTCATTCAGGAATGGATATTCAATTCCATCCATGTATACTGCAGTTCCGGTTACCTGATCGCCACACCCGGTACCGGTGAATGTAACTGTGTCACCTGTTGCCCATCCAAGGTTCTTCGTCTGAGTTTTACCATCTGACGATGTGACTGTAATCTGTAATGACTTCAGAAGATTCTGACCAAAGCCGCCACGGAAGGTCGCAGTGATTGTTGATCCCATCTGATCAACCTGCACTCCGATCGATTGATTTGCCGGTGGCTGAATCGTTTCTACGGGTACTGGAAATGTCCCGGTCTCTGCTGCTGATCCAATTCCTATGACTGTCAGTGAGAGCAGAACAAGACATACCAGTAACGCTCTGGTTCCATCCATAATAGAAGTCTGTTCAACCTGATTACTATTTCAGGATTATGATCTGGATCAAACAGACAAATGGTTCAAAAAAAAGAGGTTACTCGAGAATAATGTTCTGGATATTGTGCTCACGGAGAGCAAGCATCTTTGTGCGATTCAGATTCTTGCCTGCCTTTCCAATGGCAAGTCCACGATCCTCATCCCTGATCACCACGTGGGCGATCTGATCACCATGATAATCCGAGTACTGGATCTCCGTGACCTTGGCTGGATGGAAGCAGTTCTTGAGGAACTGACTCGGGTCATCCGAGTACTCCACAACCTCACAGCGCTTGCCCAGCGTCTCGGCTGCTTTCTTTATATTGGCACCCTGTTTGCCGATGGCAAGCCCCATCTCACCGTTATTTACGATAAAGATAAACCGGTTATTCTCCTCGTCGGCGATGACGTCACGGCTTCCCGCACCGGTCAGGTGCTCAAACCGGGCGATCAGGGCCAGCTTCTCTTCGTTAAGAACTACTCCCATACCACTCGCTTACCTTGAAAGGCTCAGGATGTCAGACTCGCCTGCTTCTACAACTGCCAGGGCACTTACCATGAATGGCTTACCGCAGGCACGGCCGAGCTGGACACTTGAACCCGGGAAGGTATGAGCCTTTACCTGTTCCTTGCCGGAAAGGTACTCAACAAACTCCTTCGGGCAGTTCTCTGCAACCACAATGAGCTGTGCTTTCTTGCTCTCGATACTCTCTTTTGTCTCATTCTGACCAAGGATCACTGTCCCGGTCTTGATTGCCCGTCTGAGGGAAGTGTTGAAATCCATATGAAATACCCTATACTTTCTGCCTTACTACTAATTTAACATCCCCGGTCCCGAGCTGAATCGGCTGACCGACGATGACGTTCTCAGTGACCCCGCAGAGAACATCTGCTTCATGGGCTACCGCTGCATCAAGGAGGTGATTGACAGTCACTTCGAATGCCGCACGGGAGAGGACACTCTCCTTCTCTCCTGCAATACCGTGACGTCCGATCTGCTTGACCTCGCCTTCCATACACATCATATCAGCAACGAGCATGATGTGACGGACATCGACCATGATACCCTGCTCACCAAGTGTTGCAAGGGCTTCATTGATGATGGCATTGCGTGCTGCCTCGATACCAAGCACCTGGGAGATCTCGTTGATGTTGTTGGTCCTCGTCCTTGTAGTATCAACACCACGAACCGCGAAGACATCCTTCAGGTTTGAACCCTCGGTATAGAGGATGTACTCCCCAGACTCTTTCCTGACCACCACACGCTCGATGTCATCGATTCCCTGAACGATGACGTTTCGGACATGCTCCTTGAGCTGGAAGAGGTTCTGGTAGCTCCCGCGATCCTTTGGCAGGAAGACGATGATACCATTCGCCTCATCAATCTCGTGATCAAAATCACGATAGTGGCGACGCTCACGGATCTTCTTCGGCCCAGCTTCAAGGATCTCCTTGATGCTGATCTTTCGCTTGTCACAGACCTGCTTGTTGAGGTGAACCACAATCTGCATCTTAGCCATATCGGTGGTGATATCACCAAACTCCTGGAGTGGAGCTGCCTCGATCTGCCATGAGACCTGCCTGGCCTTGTCACGGTCGGCTGCATATCCTTCACGCAGGTAGATCGTCATCGTCGGAGTGGATGGCTCCTTTCTGGCATCCATGATCTCGATGAGACGGGGCAGACCGAGGGTAACGTTGATCTCGGCCACTCCTGCGTAGTGGAAGGTACGCATGGTCATCTGGGTACCAGGTTCACCGATGGACTGAGCAGCGATCACACCTACAGCTTCACACGGTTCAATCCGGGTGTGCTTGTACTCCTTGAGTACCTGTGCCATGATCCCGGCAAACTGATCATCGGTAATGAACCTTTCAGGGACCTCAACTCCTTCGATCTCACGCTTAATGACAATCTTAGCAAGTGCAGTATTGGTACGGTGCGGAAGGTTGGGTTCAAGAATACCAAAGAACCGGTTGTTGATCCTGGCAAGTGCTTGAGGATGCTCTGTGAGTTCCTCAATCTTTGGCAGATGATCGCGAAGCAGTTCTCTGTATTTATCCTGCTGGAACCGGTCAAGTGTCTCAAACCGTGAGAGATCGACCCAGTCAGGGATCTTCATCTCTTCTACAGGCTCATCCCGGCGGACAGGGATGTCGCCTTTGCCAAGATCTGCAGACAGAGGGAATGCCTGGACAAGCCAGTTCTCGAAGTTGCCCTGTTTCAGCTGTTCTCCAAGGAAAACATTGTATTGCTTCTGGGTCAGCCTGAAGTTCGGGTTCTCATCCTTCTTGAACTCCTTGATCTGCTCCTTCAGGAGTTTCTCTATCCTTTCTGGAATCTCCGAAATCTTATCGGAAGTAAGGATATGATCAGCAAAGAACTCCCTGATCTCGATTGCCTTCTTATCCTGATTCGTAAGTTTGGTCTTTCGGATCGGGGTGATGATGACCTCGCCTTCAACAGGAGGAAGTTCTTCACTCTCACCCTCGCTCTCGGGTTCCTGATCCTGCAGAGTCAGTTGATAAAAGCGGTCATTAAGCCACTCATAAAACTTCTCAGCATGGATGAGATCTTCCATCCTGGCGATGAAAGCCTGATCATCAAGAAGTGAGTCCTCGACTCCCTCCTCCTCTTTCATCACCCACTCGACCATCTCCATGAGGATCTCACGGATATGGTCAGGAACATCCTCAGGAAACCTGCGTTTTACGCGGTGCTCTTCAAAATATTTGAGCACAACCTTGGCTGCCTCTGCCGATATGTCGGGAAGTTCTCCTATCATCAGATCTCCTCCTTGAGAATGTTGCCCACAATACCTTCGACATCCACAGGTTCACCAAACGAACTCTTCATCGGATCTGTTGAGTCTTCACCATACTCGATCTGGATGATACGACCTCCTGTGGTCCGGACTGAACCGTCGTATGCAACCTTGAGATCCTGGAGTGCGTTGATCATACGCCGCTGGAGGTAACCGGACTGTGAAGTACGGACTGCAGTGTCCACAAGACCTTCACGACCTCCGATTGCATGGAAGAAGAACTCGGTAGGGTTGAGACCGGATTTGTAACTGTTCATAACAAACCCGTGACCCATCGCCCCGCGTTCATCTTTCTTGAAATGCGGAAGCGTACGGTCTTCATATCCTCTCATGATACGCTCACCACGAACTGCCTGCTGTCCGACACAACCTGCCATCTGGGTCAGGTTCAGCATCGAACCACGGGCTCCGGATACGGCCATGACCACTGCCGAGTTTGAGAGACCAAGGTGACGGCCTGCAATCTCACCAGTATTATCACGGGCCTTTCCAAGCACCTGCATGATCTGCATCTCAAGAGTCTCTTCAGGAGTCCGGCCCGGCATCGGCTCGAGCTGGCCATCCTCAAAAATCTTGATTCTCCGGTTCACATCTTCAGCAGCCTGAGCAAGAACCTCACGAATCTGACCGTAGTCACTCTTTGAGAGGTCTTCATCATCGATACCGAACGTGAACCCGTCATGCATGATTGCACGGATGGAGAGCCTGGTCACATCATCAATGAACCGGGCTGCACGTGAATACCCATACTGTCTGATGATACGGTGAAGGATTGCACCATCGAATGCCCCGACAGCACGCTTATCGATGACTCCTGAGACGAGGTCACCGTCACGGATCTGAACGTATGCATCACGATCACACTCGACTTTCAGGCACTTCTCACAGTTCTTACAGGATGATGCCTGGAAGACCATGTTCAGGTCAGTCGGGAGAATCCTGGAGAATACCTGTTTGTTACTCCAGTATTCAACACCATCCTCAACCTTCCCGGGTTTTCCAAGGCGATCTACATTATTGTTTTTGAGAAGATCGATAGCCTCACTCTTGGTGAACCATCTTACCATATGCGTAAGCAGGAAGATCCCTGATATATGATCGTGGATACCACCGATGATCGGACCGCCGAAACGCGGTGAAAGAATGTTCTCCTGAACACTGGCAAGCATTGCTGCCTCTGCCCGTGCTTCCTCGGTCTGAGGAATATGCAGGTTCATCTCATCACCATCGAAATCTGCGTTATATGGAGGACATACTGCAGGATTGAGCCTGAATGTCTTTCCGTCCATCAGTTTGACCCAGTGGGCCATGATGGACATCCGGTGCAGTGATGGCTGACGGTTGAAGAGCACAATGTCACCGTCACGCAGATGACGCTCAACGATCCAGCCGGGTTCAATCTGGTCTGATACGAAGTCAAGGTTTCCGTCTTCTGCTCCGGTTCCCTTCACCAGTCTGATACGCCGCTTGTCAGGTCTGATAACGTAGTTTGCCCCGCACGGACTCTTCACGCCAGGTCTCTCCGGACCTATCTTGACGATCTGGCGTAGCTCATCAATATTGTATATTGTTGCCTGAACAGGGATGGTCATCTCGTTGGCAATCTTGAGTGGAATACCAACCTCGTTGACAGAGAGGTTCGGGCTTGGAGAGATAACGGTACGCGAGGAGAAGTTCACACGCTTACCGGAAAGACTGCCACGGAAACGACCGTCCTTTCCTTTCAGACGCTGCGAGAGGGTCTTAAGTGGTCTTCCTGACCGGTGACGTGCCGGCGGACATCCTGCAACCTCGTTGTCCATGTACGTGGTGACATGGTACTGAAGCAGTTCCCAGAGATCCTCAATGATCAGTTGTGGTGCACCGGCATCCTGGTTCTCTTTGAACCGCTGGTTGATACGGATGATATCCACGAGCTTGTGGGTAAGATCGTCTTCAGACCGCTGACCGTTCTCCAGGATAATCGACGGGCGCATCGTAACCGGTGGAACCGGAAGTACGGTGAGGATCGTCCATTCAGGTCGTGCAACCGCTGGCTCAATCCCGAGGTGTATCAGGTCCTCATCAGGGATCTTCTCAAGTCGTGCCCTGATATCTGCAGGTGTCAGTTTGTTCTCGACCTTCTTGCCACGGTCATCAGTGGTAACCTCGGCAAAGGTGGTAGGTTTCTCAAAGTTAATCTTGAGCTGCTGCTCTCCACAGTGAGGGCAGATACGTTCCTTTTTAACATCCTTCTCAGAGAGAGAGTCACCACTGCTCTCATCCTCCGGACCCATGATCTTCTCGATCTCTTCTGGTGAGAGAAGAAGGCGGCCACATTCTCTGCAGGTAACCCTGAGCAGTTTCCTGATCAGACGGGTGTACCCGACATGAATAACCGGTTTCGCGAGTTCGATGTGACCGAAGTGACCCGGGCATTCACCGGCCTTCTGGCTGCAGGTCTTACACCGCAGGCCAGGGTCGATAACACCAAGATGCAGATCCATGAGACCCTGGGGATACGGGAATCCGTCATCATCATAGGTGTCTGCCCAGATGATCTTGCGGACACTCATCTGACGGATCTCTTTCGGGGAGAGGAGACCGAACTCGATCCTCCCAATTCGTTTTGGGCTTGGCATGTTTCACTCCTCCTTATACGACATCCTCAAGGTTGAGACGGGGTGCGATCATCATACTCTTCATCTCATCGAGGAGGAGTTTGAACGCGTAACTCATCTCAACAGGATAGATATCTGTTTCATTACCACAGTTGAGGCAGCGGGTGATGTTCATCTTCCGATCGAGCATCGCAACCATACCGCAGTTGGCACAGACGAACTCGGTGACCTTATCGGACTCTTCAAGCAGGCGTTCCTTGAGAGCCATTGCTGCTCCGTGTCCGATCATCACATCACGTTCCATCTCACCAAAACGAAGACCTCCTTCACGGGCACGACCTTCGGTTGGCTGACGGGTCAGAACCTGAACCGGACCGCGTGAACGTGCGTGCATCTTCGAGGATACCATGTGGTAGAGCTTCTGATAGTAGATGACACCGATATAGATGTCTGCCTGGAATCTTCTGCCGGTGATCCCGTCCCACATAGCCTGCCGTCCGGTGTGTGAAAACCCGAATGCCTTGAGTGAACCACGAAGGTTTTCTTCTCTGGCTCCTGAGAAGGCGGTTCCATTCACTCTGTGACCTTCGAGCGATCCGACCTTGCCACCAAGCATCTCAAGCATATGTCCGATGGTCATACGGGATGGAATTGCATGTGGGTTGATGACGAGATCAGGCTGCATTCCCGACTCGGTGAACGGCATGTCCACGGCAGGGGTGATGAGTCCTACGACTCCTTTCTGCCCGTGGCGTGATGCGAACTTATCGCCGACCTCGGGTATACGGAGATCACGGGTTCTGACCTTGACGAGTTTGGAGTTGTTCTCTCCCTCGGTCAGGATGACTGTATCAACAATACCATGCTCATTGCTTCGCATGGTGACCGACGTATCACGCCTTTTCTCGACCGTAATCAGTTCAGAACTTGGTTCTTCAAGGAAACGGGGTGGAGAGGTCTTGCCGATAATAACATCCTTCTCGTTGACAACAGTTTCAGGGTTGATGATACCGTCATCATCCAGGTTTGCATAATAGTCAGCACCGTGAGCACCGACGACGTCCTCATCTGGTACCTGGATTCGGTCGATCTGACCTCCTGGATACCGGCGTTCCTCACCCTCATACGTTCTTAAAAAGTGGGATCTGCCAAGACCGCGATCGATTGAGGCCTTATTGAAGATGAGTGCATCTTCAATGTTGTACCCTTCGTACGAAAGGATAGCAACCACAAAGTTCTGACCAGCAGCACGATCATCGGATCCGATACCTTCAGAGGTCTGCGTGTACACGAGAGGTTTCTGGACATAGTGAAGCAGGTGGCCTCGGGTATCAGGCCTGAGTTTCATATTGGCGTTCGCAAATCCGAGCGCCTGCTTGACCATTCCTGCTCCCATCGTTACACGCGGGGATGCATTGTGTTCAGGGAACGGGACATGTGCTGCCCCTATACCGAGAATAAGTGACGGATCAATCTCAAGGTGAGTGTGAGCAGGAGTGATGTCATCCGGCGTCATTGCAATGAAGAGGTCTTCTTCCTCTTCAGCATCCACGAACTCGATGACACCGCTGGTGATCAGATCAAGGAACCCGATCTCTTTATTTTTCAGTTTCTGCAGATCGTCCTCGGTGATCAGAGGTTTCCCATCCTGAAGAACAATCAACGGCCTTCGGGCACGCCCGCGGTCAGTATGGATGATAATATCGCCGTTGAACTCCTTGTGTGAACAGTTCACCTCGGTTGAGATGACACCCTGCCTGCGCATGGTTCTGATCTTCTGGACCAGATCCTTTGGATCATCAACCAGGCCAATTAGTGCCCCGTCAACGAACACACGGGATTTTGTCTCTATCACTGAATCTCACCTCTGATCTGTTCAACACCAAGGCCATAGAGCATCCTGATGATCTCTTCATCATCATATACTCCCTTGCTGATCTCAACCATCTGGGCGAAGTTCTTCACCAGACCACAGTTCGGACCTTCAGGGGTCTCACTCGGACAGATCCGTCCCCACTGGGTCGGATGGAGATCACGAGCCTCGAAGTGAGGCTGGGAACGGGAGAGCGGGGAGATGACACGACGCAGGTGTGATAGCACACTCATGTGATCAATCCGGTCAAGGAGCTGTGATACACCGGTCCTTCCACCAACCCAGTTACCGGTGGCAAGCGGGTGGAGCAGCCTTTCGGTCAGCACATCAGCACGGACCGCAGTTGCTATTGAAAGGTCACGGTGTCTCATGCTGGCCCGCTCGAGCTGATATTTGATATCACGTGTCAGCCGGTTGAGGGAGATCCGGAAGAGATCCTCCATCAGGTCACCGGCAAGTTTGAGCCGCTTGTTTGCGTAGTGGTCTTTGTCATCGATACGCCGGCGGTCAAGTACGAGATCGAAACAGGCTTCAGCCATACGACCGAGGAAGTGTGCTTTTGCAAGTCTGACAGAGCGGACGATCTTCATCTGCTCCTCATCCTCTTCATGCACAAACCGTGGCATCATGTAGTTGAGATGCGGGAGCAGGTAGTTGTCAAGCACGAACTCTGCCCGTTTCTTCTGGTAGTCACGGGTCTGGTTTGGTGCGAGTTTCTTACCGACATACATGACTCCGCACTCGACCGAGTCACACTCGCTCTCTTCAAGATTCTGCATCATGAAGGTGAGGATCTCTTCGTCAGTTGAAACGGCTTTGACAACCTCTGCATCGCTGGTCATCCCGAGGGCACGCATCAGATCCACAAACCTGAGGTGACCTGCAACGGATGGGAAGGTGACCTCAAGCAGATTCTTGCGGTTACGCTCCACGACCACAAGGGCACGGTATCCACGGAACTGGGAGAACACTTTTGCAACGTAAATGCGCTCGTTGTACCGTTCAGTGTACTCGGTCATGATCTTGTTTGAGGCAAGATCCTCGAGCGTCATCAGCACACGCTCAGTTCCGTTGACTATGAAATAGCCCCCTGGATCGAGCGGGTCCTCACCATGAGATACACGCTCCTCTTCGGTCAGACCTGACAGGTTGCAGGCAACCGAGCCGACCATAATCGGGAGCTGCCCGATGGTTGCGGTCACCGGTTCCTGGCGGACTCCACCCTGAACAAGGGTAAGATCAAGCTGAATCGGTGCAGCATATGTGATATTGCGCAGCCGCGCCTCTCCTGGGAAGAGTTCAGACTGCGAACCGTCTGCTTCCCTGACAAGAGGACGTAATATTTTCAGATCTCCAAGCTCAACCGATACCGGTTCGTTCCCTTTTCCCCGTGACTCAATATCTGTTTCAATAATCCGCTGCTCTTCAACGACCTTATGCAGATTATGAGTCAGAAAATAATTGAACGAATCCAACTGATGCCGGGCAACATGGTCCCGGGCAAAATATGCCTGTGAAAGGATGCTCCTATCAATCAAAAGATCAGCCCCAGGCTCACTTCTTGGGTCTCTTTACTACCTGACGGTAGGACTCTGCACGACCAGCTGTCATACTCTTTCTGACGATCTTGATGACGTCATTGATCCGGGCCCCTATGGCCAGCACTGCCGGATCATCGTGGTATATTTTGGGCAGGTGTTCCTGTCCGATATTATACTTGGAAAAGAGCGCTTTGACATCTTCATCGCTCATGATACTGTGCTCTGGTACCATCTCATGCTTAAGTACATTCAGCTCGGCGTTCAACGCCATACCCCCTCGATTGCGAACGCAATTCGATTAAAAAGTCTGTGCACGAAAAAACCACAACTGCAAGTGGAACGGGCTCGAGGGGATTTGAACCCCCGACCACCTGGTTAAAAGCCAGGCGCTCTGCCAAACTGAGCTACGAACCCACTTACTCATCTCTCTTGTAGCATCATAAAGAGGCTGCGATGAGGGATAAAGGTTTGCCCACTTCATTCATTTCCAGACCGGCCAGGTTCATCACACCTGCCTGAAACCCGGACAATTCAGCAGGAGAATAAACAGCACACCGGCGCGAGTATAACTTATATGCAGGATCAGATAAACAGTTTTACTGGAATCACTGTTCATACATCACGATAGCTGAAGGGATCCCGGATCCTGCAGGCCAATAGGTACTCAGAGATTCCATTTTTTCAGGGGGCGATACTGAGTGGCACCAATATGGCTAATACAGGCTGGGCATCATGGATGAACTCAGCCGATGGATAGAAGAGAACAAAAAACTCTGTCAGCCGAGAAAGGAGCACGCAATAAGGGCAGTCAGGCACCTTTCCCGGATCGAACGGCAGAACCTCTTCTCAGAAGAAATCTCATACATGCGGTCTGCCGAAGGTCGCTGGTTTGAGATGATCTCGTATGAACTCTTTCTTGATCTCGCATCCCGTACAAACGCCATCAAGGCTGTAGTGCTCAAAGGAGCAGACGTAAGAGGTAAGAAAGAGATCCCTGCACTCGGACAGGATGGGTTCTTCTACTCGCGCAACGGGGATATCACCCTTCGGGGTAACGGGCAGGATCTTGCAGAGTTCGATCTGCTTCTCATCAAATCTGATAACTCCCTGGTTTTTGTAGAGGTGGTCACATCACCATCAGATCTCAAAGATTTCATGCAGGAGATCTACTACAAAAAACAGATGATCCGGTACCTCTTCGATCAGAAGGCGGTCACTTTCATCCTGATAACCTCCTTTCCCCTTACAAACTACAAAGGGGGCAGAAAGGTGCTCGGATCTGAGGAGCATCTTTCGATATGTACCCAGGCATGTGAAACATTCAGATCCCACATCTCCGGAACCTGGAATAAAAATACCATGAAGCCGGTCCTTCCAGCAGGAAAAACGGTACGGGCCACTAGTCTTGACCTCGCAAACCCTCTGTCATACAAAATATTTCATGATCTGGAGCGCGAATGGGTCTTCACTCACCTTCCTGAAGGAGATGGCATGCCCGCCTTGCCATCGCCTCACAAGACGGCAACGCTCGTAAAGAAGATCCTCTTCGGCCGGCTGTATCCATCAACAATTAAACGGCTTTGTGAACGATACCGGTTCACATACAAAGACAAAAACCTGTCTCCAGAGGATATTCTTGAGCAGTTCTCCAAGATGATCCTTGCTGCAGATCTCCCTGACTATACCCCGCTTATTTACTTCAGACTCCGGCAGAAGAAGGAGTATTACAAGATGGTCTTTGATGGGCAGGGATGTTTTAAGTTTGAACGGAAAACCCCTCCGAAGGTTGGTTTCTTTGTCTGGCTCGAATCTATGGAGCCCGAACTCGGGGCAGGGATCTCAATAAAAGTGATTGATGCACTTGCGAAGTACTGTTTTACAACCGGGCAGATGACTCCACCCCAGTCATAATCACTAGATCAGGGATTGTAGAGCAGATACTGCAAAGTATCTGATTAATAACGCAGATTAAAAAAGGGGGATTCCCCTGTAGGGTAGTCTGATGCGTTGTCCTGCAGTTATTGAAGAAGGATATCCCATGCTTCATCCCGGTATGCTTCCATCACATACGGGATACCTGATACTTCTGAAGCCTCAGGGGTAAGTGCCATCAGATCTCTGCGTGAGACTGATTTGAACGAGAAGTTCCGGCTTCCTGCCATGATCTGTGACATACCGGTCTTGAACTTCTGTGCATAGGTGTAGATACCAAGAGCACCGAGCGGTATCTCATCCATCTTGGATCCAAACTTCTCCTTAAGCTCTTCGTATGCAACAAAGATCTCAGGAACCGATGAACCATACTTGGAGACACTCTTCGGAAGTTCCCCTGCCTTGAGCCACTTCTCAATGTTCTTGCCGACCATTCCCGGAATCATGAGGCCACGGCCCATACAGACTGCCTTGAAGTACGGTGCACCCATGGCGAGAGCCTTGAATGCATTTGCCTCATCAGCAAATCCACCAGCAATTGCAAGGTCAGGAACCCGCATTCCCTTCTTCTGGAGATCACAGGCCATCTGGTATGCCAGGGACTGGATGTAGAATGTCGGAATACCCCACTCGTTCATCATCGGCCAGGGGCTCATCCCGGTACCACCCGGCGCACCGTCGATGGTGAGAAGATCGATCTTTGCTTCAGAACTCCACCGGATTGCCATGGCGAGTTCCTTCATGGAGTATGCACCGGTCTTGAGTGTAACCCGTTTGAACCCTATTCCGCGGAGCCGATCAACTTCTTCAAGGAATCCTTCTTTTGAGACAAACCCAAGCCGTGAATGGCGCTCAAACTCCCTGATTGCTCCATCTTTGAATGCCGCCTGGACATCAGAACGTGTCGGGTCAGGAAGGACAATGTATCCACGCTTCTTGAGTTCCTGTGCACGTGCAAGGTCCTTGACCTTGATCTCACCACCGATACACTTGGCACCCTGACCCCACTTGAGCTCGATGGTCTCAAGGTTGTGCTTGGATGCGACATACTCTGCAGTTCCAAGCCTGGTATCCTCGACGTTCATCTGAACAAGAATTTCTCCATATCCCTGGTGGAACTTCTTGTACGTATTGATACGGCGATCCATTTCTGGGGATGAAGCCACTTTCTTATCTGAACCCAGGGTCAACTGCGGATCGACACCACAGACATTCTCTCCACAGACAAGAGTTACCCCGGAGATGGCTGCACCGACGGCGAAGTGCTCCCAGTTGATTCGTGCAATATCAGTGGAGCCCAGTGCACCGGTGAAGATTGGAACTTTCATCTTGACTTTGATGTCCCAGCCGTAATCAACCTCGGTGTTGACATCATCGAAAACAGCGGTGTCAGGATTTGCTGTCACACCATCAGGCAGCCCGTTTGCACCGACAGCATAGCCCTGAATATTCAGATGAGAGTAATCGATCGGGTAGTTTTTGTCTGCCCCTGCGGTGACCTCACCAAAAGGCCCGGGATACAGAACTTCACGGCCACGGAACGATGCAAGCCAGATGTCACAGGCGCCTTTACATCCGTCAACACACCGGGAACACATTCCCGACATGGGCACTACGTCTTTTGAACGATTCACTGTGCCTACGGCTTCATTGGAATTAGGACGTTTCAAATTCATGAGGCATCTCCCCTGCACATGAATTCATGTGCGGGATCTCACAACTCCGGTCCGAAAGGATGCCGGATAACAGAAATAGATCGCATTGAGGTATAATCCCTTTCCTTCTCTCGTTCTTAAAAAAAATGGATACAATTAAGTCAATTGGATAGAAGGAAGTTGTCGATCATCTCTCCCGCTTTTTTGAATATTCACCGCATCAATATATATGAACAGAGCATAACAGCACTCATGGCACCAGCACGAAAGGTCACTCCAAAGGGTGCAATGAACCCTAAACTCGAAAAAGCGATAAATGATCAGGTAAATGCAGAGTTTTACTCTGCATACCTGTACCTCTCAATGTCATCCTGGTTCGATTCAACCGGACTGAAAGGGTTTGCCAGTTGGGAACGCATTCAGGCGATGGAAGAGCGCGATCATGCCCTGAAGTTCTTTGATTATCTATGCGCACGGGGTGGACGGGCTTTGATGCAACCTGTTGAGGCACCACCATCATCATGGAAAAACCCGCAGGACGCATTTGAAGCACAACTCGAACATGAACTCAAGGTGACCGGACTGATAAACAATCTGGTAGATCTTGCTATGACAGAGAAGGATCATGCCACCGTGAACTTCTTACAATGGTTCGTCAGCGAACAGGTAGAAGAAGAGGAGAATGCAAGAACCACCCTTGACCAGCTGAAGATGATCAGTCAGGAGAAAGGAGTCGGGCTGCTGTACATGCTTGACAAGGAGATGGCTACCCGGGTGTACACTCCTCCGGCACCAACGACCTCTTAAGTCATACTAATTATTTCATCTTCCTTTTTCCAACACTTCTGGATCATAAGACTGGGTCGAAGTGCCGATATCAGGAGAGAATCAATAAGGTAGGTATGGTACGGGTACTCAATGAACAGGATATCAAACTCCTCACAGCCATGGCTCCTGAATTCAACGGTGAGGCCTGCAGAGGATCAGGTGTGGCATATAAATCACTCCTTCCCCCGGTTGCCAACCATTATTCTAAAGACGCAGATGACTTTGATGTCCGGATCGGGCGACTTTCAGATGATGAGTTCAGGTACCTGATCGATCTCATGCTTACCGGGGAAGAGAGTCTGCACTGCCTATCTCCGGAGTACTTCTTCCGTTTGGAAGAGAGGATCAGGAAAGTTGGAGGCCAGGACACAGCACGGAAGATAGGAGCACGCTATGCCATGGAGTGTGACTAAACAGGATGGCTGAATCAGGCGATAAGGCCTAATATTCTGGGATCAGATCTCTTGGTATGTCATTCAGATCCCGGATTATCATCATTCTTCTTATTGCATCAGCCCTGATCTGCAGTGCTGATGCATATATTATCACCATTGATGCACCGGATCGTATCAATTCGGGTGTACCCCTGACGGTCACCGGAGAAACATCATTTCCTGAAAATACCCACTTTGATATCGTCCTCTACTATTCAAAATACACTGCAGGGGAAGTCGCGAGACAGAAGATAATAGTTGATCAGAGCAGGTTATTCAGGACTGATTTTGAGACCCGAGATCTCCAGAAGGGGCAGTATAAACTTGAAATCCACAATATTGTGTCAGACGGGAAGGAGTTTGTAGAAAGCTCACTGGGTTCTGCTTCGGTCACACGCAGGGTTGTGACAATTGTAGATCGCTCCGATGAACTGGTGCTGGAGTCATCGCAGACACAGGATATCGGAACAGCTCTGGTTGTAACCGGGAAGATCAAAGACATGGATAACGGCGTGATCACACTCCGTGCATTCGGTCCGGACAACTTCACCTTCGGACCACAACAGTTGATTACAAGCTCCGGGTATGCAGACAAAGACGGACACTTTTCCACCAGGATACCGGTCACTGAGGCAGGAGAGTATCAGATCAGCCTCTCTGATAAGAAGGGTTTTATCAGTGAGATCTCTGTTAACGTCACCGGAGGAGAGAAGAGTACACCAACTGTCACTCCAACACAGACTGTGACTGTTACCCCAACACCAACACCCAATGAGACCAGCACTAAACCCACGCAGACAGCCCAGCCAACACCAACCAAGTCTCCACTACCTGGAATCATAGGGGTCTGCAGTCTTCTAGTTGCATCAGCCTTATTCCGGAAAGAATAATCCCCCTTATTTCAACCCTTTTATCAAATCTGGTACATTGATGATGCCAGAAAAAAAGAACGAAAAATGAGACGGATTTTCCCGTCAGTATTGTAAGAAATATCAGACTTTCAGGGCACTGATTATCTTATCACGTCCGGATTCAAGTGCCTGATCGATCTTTGCAATATCAGGCCCTCCACCCTGCGCAAGGTTTGGTTTCCCGCCACCTTTTCCACCAAGGATCGTACATACTGCAGCGATCAGATCTCCTGCTTTTACTCCCTCAACTCCACTGGCAACAACTGCACGGGCAGTCTCTCCACCTGCAATAAGCAGGGCCACTCCGCCTGATGCAGAAATGCTGGTGGCAATCTTTACCAGTTCAACAGACGGGAGATCAATACGTTTGATTAGGATACTCTTTCCATTGATTTCTTCAGGTGTAAGGTTCTTGAGTTCAAGCTCACTGACCTTTGCCGAGAGTCGCTCGATCTCTTTTCGCTGATCCTTCCACTCACCAAAGAATCTCTGAGCCGTGGATGGAAGTGCCTCATTCTGGACAGAAAAAGCCTCTGCTGCTCCGGTAAGAAGGTCCTCCATCCAGTGGAGATACTGTACTGCAGCAAGACCGGCAGCAAACTCGAGTCGTTCGATTCCGTCCTGTATGTGTTCAACCCTGATGATCTTGATAAGACCAACATCACCGGTGTGGGCACAGTGTGTTCCGGCACATGCCTCTATATCACCGGCAACCTTGACAACCCTGATCCGTGAGCCTGGTGGAACTCCTCCCTGGTACAGACAGAACCCGTACTTCTGCTCTGCATCAGTCCGATCTTCCCAGGCAATAGATGTCGGTGTGTTGGCCATTACCAGCCGGTTTGCAACAGCTTCGATCTTCTTGAGTTCTGCCGGAGTGATATGCTTGTAATGACGGAGATCCATACGTGAACTGGTCTCTCCTTTCTGGGCACCTGCCTGATGAATATGGGCACCAAGTACCTCCTGGGCAGCATGCAGAAGAATATGAGTTGCTGTGTGGTGTCGCATCAGAGAAAGACGCCGTTCTTCATCTATGATCCCACGGACAGTATCGCCTTTTTGCAGGTTTCCCCCGGATATTTTATGGAGGATCGACTCCCCGAGTTTTATTGTATCCTCTACCCGGATCGTAAGTCCGTCCGGTGCCAGGAGAAGACCTGTATCACCAGGCTGTCCTCCTCCTTCGGGATAATAGAGAGTGGCATCCAGGACAACATACTGATTGTCCAGAACATCAAGGACTTTAGCCTCGAACTCCATGGAGCCCTGCTTCTCATAGTAGAGTTTCTTTGTTTCAGGAAGATGGGCGAGCCGGTCCAGATAGTCATAGAGCGGATTACGTTCTGGTTCGCGTTCAGATTCAGAATGCATGTCTGCAATCTGTGAGTAGAAGTCATCAGGCAGATCAACAACAGCACCCTGTTCTGCAGCAAGGTCCCTGACCATCTCTGGCGGGATACCATGAGAGTCGTAGAGAGTGACCATCTCGCTGAGCGGGATCTTCTCACATTTCTTCTTATAGGTCTGGGCAAGCCGTTCGACAGTTCTGGTTCCCCTCTCCATTGTGGTGCGGTATTTCTCGATCTCACGCTCGATGATCTCGCTGACCACTTCCGGATCCTGTTCAAACCTCTCAGTCCCGATGATCTTCATCTGTCTGCTTACCATCTCACCGAGGAAACCGGTCTCAATGTTCAGGTCCTTCATCATCCTGAGGGTCCGCCTGATCACGAGACGGGCAAGGTATCCGTCCTTGACATTCGAAGGAACAATACAATCCCCGAGCATATACGAGAGGCAGCGGGTGTGATCCACGATGGCATACACACTCTCCACCGGGGCGATCATCTTCTCAAGTTTCTCGACCGGGATGTTGATCTGATCGGCGACCTTCTGCCTGAGTTCAAAGATACGCTGACCCGAGATGTCCATGAGACCTGCAAACTTGGCATTCTCTCCAAGGATATGGATGAAGTCAGGATCATTGAGACGATGACCAAGACCTGCCTCCTGCATTACACTGCTGACCATTTCAGGGAAGACGGCATCATAGATCGTAGGCGAACCTTTTGAGGCCCATACCAGGCGTTCAAGTCCGTAACCCGTATCCACAATGCGGAGGTTCATCGGGTAGTACGGAGTTCCTTCGAGCATGACCGGAGTCTTATCTGTCTTCTGCTTTCCAAGGCTCATGAAGACCAGGGTGGCCACTTCGAGCCCTCCGATGAGAACCTCGACACTCGGTCCTGCGTTTCCTCCACCGATCCACGGGTGTTCCTTATAAGTCACCCGGTTCATGTCAGCACCGATGCTTGCAAGGAACTGGTCGCAGAGTTCAACAGTACGGTCCTTCCAGTATACCTCTTTTCCATTTGAGTTGAAGGCGTGATGAGCCATCATCTCAAAACAGGTCAGATGTCTGCCAGATCTTCCTACTGAGTCGAGATCATTGAGACGGACACAGGGCTGTGATATTGTCAACGGGTTTGCCGGCGGTGGAACAACACCACTGGTTACGAACGGCTGAAAATCAGCTATCGATGCGATGGTTAGGTAAATATCATCACGCCACCGCGCTGCAACAGGATAGCGGGATATCCGGGTATGACCTTCCTTCTCAAAGAAGGAGAGATATGCTTCCCGCATCTGATCAACGGTGTGAGCTCTGAAGAGAGGGTTTCCAATAAACTGATACGGTTCACAAGGGGCATCCCCACAGACCGTTCGCTCGGGGTCTCTCGTCCAGAACGCTTTTCCGCACGAGGTACAGACCTTCCGCACCAGATCCTGGGATCGGAAGTATTCGAGCTGATATTCTTCTTCCATCATGAAGATTCCCGCAGTGCCTTAGCTATTCTCCTGCCTTCTATAAGGCAGTACCACCCGGGCCGGCTGCAAGATCCTCATGATACCAGAGATCGATCAGTTCAAACCTGCCGGTTATCCGTGCCATTTTCACTGCCAGAATATGAGCGCAACGTCCTCCACGGTGGAGAAAATCATCACATGAACAGAACTCATCCTCTACCACATACTCTCCTGTATCGCCCACAACAACAAAAAAGTCGCGATATCGTTTGACCCTGCCCTGGTCAACGATATCAAGTGCCTTCTTTCCCCGGCTTTTATAATAAGCACCGATTCTCTTTCTCATCCATTCATTGAGCGGAGAACCGGCAGCAAGATCCGAGAGGGGATCACTCATGGATATGTACTCAATGCAGGTGGATCATCGATGTAACTCCAGCCATTTCTACCAGCAAGAATCCGCATGGCCGGGGCTTCAAGTGCATAATGGGTTGCTTCGAGGAGTGGGATAGGAGAAGCCCTCGCAACAGAATGTTTCAGTTCAGCAGAAAGAAAGGCCTGTGCTCCTACCGCAGCAGCTTCACTGATCAGGACAGGATCAAATCCGGATCCCCCGACGACAGCAAGTCGTCTTATGTCACCGACACTGCCCCAGATTCTGAGTGAAGTCCCGAGATGATCAGCGATCATTGAAGGGGTCAGGTAACAGTCTCCGACTACCCCGAGCGAGAGAGAGCGGACAGAACCAAGTCCGAGCAGGCCGGCGAGACATTGATTCACCCCGTTCACTGCATGGTCGTAGTTGGTATGCATGACATACACATTGATTCCATGACTGAGAAGATCACGGAGGATTGATGCATCTGATCCCTTTATACTGGTAAGGGGATACCAGAACGGCGTGTGATGGGCAACAATCAGATCTGATCCAAGTTCGATCGCCTGCCTCACAACTGAGGGGGTCACATCAAGACAGGTACAAACCCTGGATATCTCCTGCCTGCCCTCAACGATCAGCCCTATCTTTCCCTGATCAAACGGTTCAGCCAGTTCTGGTGGTGCAAAAGTTTCTAGATCAAGGACAATATCATCCCGGTACATTATCGGCTCCCGGTTCCCGGCATTCTTCTACTCAACAGCACAACAAAAAATGGTGGCAGGAAATGATTCCCCAACCGGTTCATAACTGAAGATCAGCTCCTGAGGAGTAGCGGAGGATGATCATGTATAATAGATGCACGCTTCTGCACCTTTTCATCGATGAGTTGCTGAATCTCTCCAAGTTTTCGAGCAAAGATCACCTCTTCAGAATCAGAACCGTCAGGGATACATCGGGGGTTTACGATCTCCTTTAATCCTTTCAATGCACGGATCTGACGTGATAAATGAACCCATTCATCACACACATCAGAAGGAACCCCTTTAGATTCTGCACCGGAAGCATAAGAGAGGACTGTATCGTACCAGTCAAAGAACGAGTTGATGTACTCACAGATATCAGAGTCAACAAAGGGTTTTTTTATAAATCCACTGATCTGTTCTCCGAACCGGAGTATCTCATCTGCAAACACAGTTTTTGCTGAGGACATAAAAACTGGAATTTCCTGACCCTGAGGAAGATTCTTGATCAGATCAAGGGTGTCCCATCCATCAAGAGGATCCATCATGATATCCAGAAGAACGAGATCGTAGTGTTCAGATTTCAGGCGCTGTATTCCATCACCCGCACTCTCCACTGCAATGCATGAATATCCACATCTGGTCAGAGCATTACTCTGTGCCTCCCTGAATACTGCCTCGTCGTCGATTATCAGTATCTTCTTCTGTTTCTGACCCATGAGCATCCGACCCCTGTCCGTATCAACTATCATGTGTCTGAAAGAGTGAAAAACACTTTCATTCCTTCAATTCGTGAGGTTCTTCCGGGTTATTCTGGCTAGTTCTGCTTCTCCTTCAGCAACCTCCCCGCTGCAGATAAAGGCCGCAGCACGGATGAGATATGCAAGGTGCTGGTCATCTGAAGCAGGGTCTGAAGAATCGAGGATCTTTTCTGTCAGATCAAGTACATCCTTATCAGCTCCGGTCTGAAGCAGTACAATGGCATGGCTGATATATGCAGAACATCGTCCTGGTTTCAGTCTGCGGCCTCTGCTTCCCGGGGCAAACCATGACGGATGATATGTACGCCTCCACTCGATTATGTTCAGCAACTGGCCTGCCTGCTCAAATATCATCTCTTCTGCAGGAACATTTGAAACAATATCATACAGCCAGGATACTGCCTGATCCAGATCCCCATCTTCACGTGAGACCTCCCTGACTGCAGCCTGAAATATCTGCTGAAGAGGGGAGGGATACCTGCAGCAGAACTTTGGGGCGATTCGATCAGCAAGCAGATACCAGAGTGCAGGAAGAAGCTCCTGAATCTCATTGCCGATAGTAATTCCCATCTGTTCACCAGTCCCCTGATCAGTCACCGGACTTGTGAGATCAGATTCTGGATCCTTTTTTTGTTGCATGATCAGCCACTAACCCGGCCATAATCGTCATCACGGGAATGACGAGATACCGAAGTCCAATCTGGGATGTATAAGAGATGAGATCAAGTCCACTCAGAGGTATCAGGATCAGAACATCAAGGGCCCAGTTTATCAAAAACCACGCCACAGCAGTAACATATCCGGCAGTTAGGTACTCCCAGCTCATGACTCTGAAGAGATGAATGATCAGGATTGCTCCGGTCAGAGAACCGATGATGATCATGATACTCTTGAATAACTGCTGGTCGATCAGGAGTTCTCCGCCTGAATAGAAGGGTACTGACAGCAGAAAAGGAATGAGCCAGGTCAGTATTCCATACAACAGAACACGAACACTGTCACGCATAGATACCCTCATCATGTGCATACGCCGGATTCAAACAGATCCCAATACGCACAAATTCTCCGGAAATCTTCATTTTCGCCTCTTACTGAAATATTCATTAAGAATATATAACTGATCAGACCGCGAACCAGATAGTAGTATGGATAAAAGCATCGATGAGATCAACCGGCGGATACGGGAGGGATCGGCCAGGGTGGTCACTGCCGATGAGATGCCCGCAATCGTCAGTGAACTCGGGGAAGAAGGGGCCCTCAAGGAGGTGGATGTAGTAACCACCGGAACCTTCGGAGCGATGTGTTCATCTGGTGCATTTCTCAATTTTGGTCATGCAGAACCTCCCATCAAGATGGAGCGGATCTGGCTCAATGATGTAGATGCATATGGAGGTATTGCAGCAGTTGACACCTACATCGGAGCTACGAATAAATCGGTAACCAGAGCCGAGACATATGGAGGAGCTCATGTTATCGAGGATTTCATCGCTGGGAAAGCGATAGAACTCAGGGCACAATCCTCTGGATCCGACTGTTATCCACGCCGCAATATTACCACAGAAATACGGCTTGAAGATCTCAACCAGGCGATCATGGTCAACCCGCGCAACGCCTACCAGCGGTACGATGGAGCAACCAATACTTCAGATGATACTCTCTACACCTATATGGGGACCCTCCTTCCTCACTCTGGAAATGTGACCTATTCAGGTGCAGGGACTCTCAACCCTCTCTGCAATGATCCTGCCCTCAGGCTTATCGGAAGCGGAGTGCCAATCCTCCTTGGAGGTGCCCCGGGGATGGTCGTCGGCGAAGGAACGCAGCACTCTTCTGCAGGAAACTTCGGGACCCTCATGACAACTGCCGACATGAACGATATGTCCACCGACTTCCTTAGAGCCGCATACATGTACCGGTATGGTCCGACACTTTACATGGGAGTGGGAGTTCCCCTGCCGGTTCTTGATATCGAGGTGGTCAGAAGAACTGCAATCAGGGATGAGGATATCCCGGTAAGTATCAAGGATTATGGAGTCCCCTCGAGAAGCCGGCCGGTCATCACACAGGTCAGTTATGCTGATCTGAAAACCGGCAGAATCGAACTCAATGGTGAAGAGGTCAGAACCTCCTCTCTCTCCAGTTACCGCAACGCCCTGAAGGTTGCCAGAACCCTGAAGCAGTGGATCGAGGACGGACAGATGACATTGTGTCTTCCGACGAGACGCCTCGATCCATCAAAGCAGGTTAAGCCGATGAGAGAGACCAGGAAGGTTGTACTGGTCCAGGAGATCATGCAACGAAAGGTCGTGACGGTCAAGGAGGATGAGGAGATACCAGAGGCAGCCAGAAAACTTCTGAAAGGTGAGACGAATCATCTTCCAGTCCTTAACGAACAGGGCAGGCTTGTCGGGGTAGTAACCACATTCGATGTAGCCAAGGCCGTCGCCCATCCTGAACGCAGAGTCCGGGTCAGGGATGTCATGACCAGGAATGTTATCACAACACGGTCGGATGAACCAATAGATATCGCAGCACAAAAACTGGATCATCATCGGATCAGTGCTCTTCCGGTCGTAGATGCACAGAACCAGTGCATTGCCATTCTTCATGCAAGTGATCTCGGCAAACTCTTCAAACCCGGAGGTCAGGGAGTATGAAACTTCTGGTAAAACTTTCACATAAGAGCAGGCCCATAATCGCCGAGGTCGTCAAGGATACCGGTGTGCTGATCAATGTTGACCGGGCACGATCAGATGCTCACGAAGGAGAAGAAGCCCTGGTGGACGTACCTGATGAATCCTGTAAGCTCATCAGTGAAAAAATGCGGAGCCTGGGAGCAGAAGTCAGTATTCTTGAAGAGGGTATCCGTCATGATCGCGATGAATGCGTTGACTGTGGCTCCTGCATTAGTGTCTGTCCGAAAGAGGTATTCTCATTTAACAGTGAATGGGAACTTCAGGTTGAGACAAAACGCTGTATACTCTGTGGCAGATGTGTAATTGCCTGCCCACATCAGGCCCTTTCCAACAATGATATCTGATGCCGGTCAGGTATCATTTCGAGTTGCATGAGACAATAGCTACAATAGTGGCAGATAGAAATGAGGATATCAGGATGGCATGCCAGGGTCTTGCCGATGCCAGGCATGAGATTGAGCGGTATATTCTCGTAGATCCCTTTTTTAGAACTAGTTTTGATCCACTTGTAGTTACCACAACATCCCCAATCATCAACCGGATGGCAGATGCCGCAGAAAAAGCCGGGGTAGGCCCCATGGCAGCGGTGGCAGGGGCAGTCGCCACCTTTGCACTTCAGGATGTGATCAAACAGGGAAGTGAGTTCTGCCTGATCGATAACGGGGGAGATATCGCACTGATAACTGATCGTGAGGTAACCATTGGTCTTTTTGCAGGTGAATCCCCGCTTTCAGGAAAATACGCATTTCTTGTTGGACCAACTTCAGGAATGTACGGAGTTTGTACCTCTTCAGCAACCGTGGGCCCCTCGATATCACTGGGGACAGCAGACAGTGTTACCGTTTTCAGCCCGGATCCCATTCTTGCAGATGCTGTAGCAACTGCTGTATGCAATGATCTTACACCTGATGATCACAGATGCCTGGAGAGATTGCCAGAAGGTATCGATGGAGTCTTTGCAGTATTTGGAGATAAAAGTGTGATGTGGGGAGAGATTCCAAAAATTATTCCAACGACTGTTGACGAGAGCCTCATTACTGCCGGAGGGATTTCAAGTCCTGCCGGTCACAAATGATAGGACTGTAAAAAATAAAGATTGACAGACACCAGAAAACCGTGCCTGGATCAACTATTCTAATTCTTCTATTCCGTGAGACTACCTCATCCGGATTGCCGGGTTGGAATAATTGCAGAACTACACGCTCAGGCAGAACTTAACTCTTTGTAGATCTTTTCCTGTTGAATGCCTGCCGATACAGATTCACTGTTAATATCATCACCGATATCAGGTGCTGCAGATCTCACTGGGCAATCCCAGAACGGGTATGCACAGGAACGGTTAAGGGTCTCTTCTGAACAGACTGCTTTTCCATGTAGAAACCAGAGATAAAAGCAGTGTGGTCGGTTGCCTTTAACTGACTGAGGCTGATTAGTGGACGTTTCTTCACCCTGCATTATGCAATAGTACCGTTATACACCAGAGGTTATACAATTTATCCATACCAGATCAGGTGCCTCATGGATAACAGACAAAAAAGTTCCCGGTCGGGATTGACCGGAGATCTGAATCAAAACTCAGTTCGTGTTTTTATCAGCCTTTTCAACATCATCAAAGACTGCAATGACCGATGAGTCTGGTGCAGGAGTCAGCATACTGACGACGTAGATCGCGATGAGAGCGATAATAAATCCCGGTACGATCTCGTACAGGTTGAAGAGGTTGAGCTGTTTCCAGATGAGAACAGTCACTCCACCACTGATAATTCCGGCAAGAGCACCAGCCTTTGTCATGCGGCGCCAGAAGAGTGCCATCAGAAGAGCAGGTCCGAATGCTGCTCCGAATCCGGCCCACGCATAAGAGACAATACCATATACAAGGCTGTCCGGGTTGAGACCAAGAATGATTGCAATGACTGCAGCGACAAGAACTGAGATCCTGCTCACCCAGACCCCTTCTTTTTCACTTGCCTGCGGACGCAGGTAGGTCCGGTAGAGATCCTCTGATACCGCGGAGGAGGTGACCAGAAGTTGTGATGAAGCGGTACTCATGATCGCCGCAAGAATACCACAGAGGATAATCCCGGCAATGAATGAGAAGAAGATCTGATCGGTCATCACCATGAATACTGTTTCTGATGCAGGACCAACAAGAGGTTTTGAGAGGAAAACTTTCCCCACGAGACCTATTGCAACTGCTGCAGCAAGAGAGAGAATGACCCAGATCATTGCGACTGTCCGGGCATGGGCGATCTCTTTGGGATCACGGATGGCCATGAATCTGACAAGGATATGAGGCTGGCCAAAATATCCGAGACCCCAGGCCATGAGAGAGATGATCGCGATTGCCGTGAGCGGAGTTCCATCGGTATCAGCAAACGGATTGAGCAGGTTCGGGTTTGCTGCACTGATAGCATCGAAAGTTGCAACCGGCCCACCAAGGAGACCTATTGCAGCAATAGGAACTATCAGAATTGCAAAGAGCATCAGGAGACCCTGGAAAAAGTCAGTCCAGCATACTGCCATAAATCCGCCAAAAAATGTGTACACCACAACGATGAGAGAACCGATGAGAAGAGCCGTGGTATAATCAATGCCGAAGACGGTGTTGAAGAGTTTACCTGTGGAGACAAACTGGGCAGACGTATACAGAAGGAAGAATATCAGGATGAAGATCGCACAAATTCCCCCGATGATATCTGACTTGTCATGAAACCGGTTCTTAAAAAACTCAGGCAGAGTCAGTGAATCCCCGGCCTCCTGTGTGTAGATACGAAGACGTTTTGCAACCAGTTTCCAGTTCAGAAAAGTTCCAATGATAAGACCCAGGGCAACCCATCCGGCCTGCATACCAGATGCATATGCCAGACCCGGTAAACCTATAAGAAGCCACCCACTCATATCAGATGCTTCAGCACTGAGCGAAGCAACATATTTGTTCAGGCCTCTGCTTCCAAGAATATAATCAGAAACATTGTGTGTCTTTTTATAGTATAATGCACCGACGGTGAGCATCAGGGCAAGATACACAACAAATGCGGCAATGATGCCAATATCAGCGTTGACCATAGAGGTTCTCCATATATGCGATCTGTAACCAGCCGGACTTACAGAGATGATTGCTGGATGGTTACACCAAGCGCAGGAGAAGCAGTTACCCCGGAAAGTAATTATAAGATGAGTACTTGAACCGGATACAAAAAATATATTTAGAAGATTCAGAAGGGTCTTATTTTAGAATGACTTCAAGATCTTCAAGCAGACTCTGAAGATCTTCTTCATGTTCTACCTCCTGCGAGATTATTGTCAGAACCATATTATATGTGATCGGATCTTTGTCTTTGACTATTGCCATCAGCTTGTTGTAGGTCTCGATCGCACACCGTTCACCCTTAATGTTCTGTTCAAGGATCATTCTGACAAACGGGTCAGATGGAACATCATACCCACAGTTTGTCAGATTGTACCACTCTTTCGGTTCAAGAACAGGAGTCCCCCCGAGTTGCATGATCCTGAGTGCGATCATATCTGCATGCCCGAGTTCTTCGGTTGCATGCTGGACGAGTTCAGTTATCACTGCATCTTTGGTCGGTCCCTTCACCACCTTGGCTCCGATCCAGTACTGATAGTATGCAAGCCACTCATCACTCAGGGCTTTGTTGAGCAGTCCGATGAGCTCATCAACGTCCATACCGACGATCATGCGTCCTTTCGTTCCCATAATTTACCAGATTGATCTATGGTAATATAGATAGAGCTGGTCATAGAGCTAAAGTGTCTGTCAAAAGCTGATCGAAATTTATTATATGGAGGCCACAGAGAAACTGAAAATTATCAACACCCCTTTGTTTCCACTGGAGCGCGGAGGAATCAGAGGCTATTTCCCTGAATATCAATGATTGGAAAAGATCTGGCTGAAGCAGATCAAAGTGTTCAAATATTGTTTATTCATCTTCTGTCCGGGTGTGCCAGAATAATATACCCGGCCACAGTGATCATATTTCAGGGTGATCTGCGCCATCTATCAGACCCACAAACTCTTTCCTTGTGCTGGCAATATTACCTTCAGGAGAGAGTATGCGAACATCCATCATCATCGTACTCATGCTGGCAACACTGGTGATCATGCCCCTGGAGGCTGATATCGCGGTGACAGGAATGAAACAACAGACTTACCAGTACATTATCAATAACACAGAGGACTATCCTGATTATCAGTTCCTGACAAGCAGTGAGATCTGGAATTATGAATATCCCTCTCTGGTTATCAACGGAACATTTGGTGGAGGGTACAAACTTGACGGATTTATCCTGCATGCAATCAGACAGAACGATCTGGATCCTGCAGTAAGGGCAGAACTCAACACATCAGATCACGAGAAGAAGAACCTTTCTGTATATTTTGAATCTGCACCGATGGCAACATCAGACCTGCTTCTTCCGGTGGCAACCACACTCAATGAAACACTGCAGGTACAAAACCTTACAGTTATTCTCAGGATAGATGAGATCAGTAACAGGACTCTGAATGTTACCAGACTAAAGACTATTTATCAGTACGAAAATGGTACGAGTTCAGAAGAACTTGAGCAGAATAAGCCGGATGATAACGACGCTGCTGTGTTGAATGATATCAACCAGATGTTCTCACCAGATACGCTGCTCGATAAGATCTGACCACCGAATTATTACCAGGCCTGATATCCCTAATTGATAAAACAGTCAGAAGAATCTGATGATACATAGCCTTGATCTAATTCTTCTCAACCTCTGGTTTTTTTTCGTTCCCTCCCTATCGGGTCTGTTCGTTATTCTCATTCTTATTAGACGGAGAATCCAGTGAACCAACTCTTACTTTCACTTGTATCTGCATTGATTGGAACCATCATCACTGAATACCTGGTCCTGGTCCTGTTGATCAGAAAGGAGTTTCTGAAACTTTTCGTATATACGATTCTCATCAACGGCATCACAAACCCACTGATGAATTACGGACTCATCTTTCTCGATATTCACCTGATCCCACTTGAAGCAGGAGTAATACTTGCAGAGATGATCCTGATCTGGATGTTAACCGGAGTGGGCATGCGATACGCTGGTTTTTGTTCACTCTGTGTTAACGGAGTCTCTGTATTAACCGGTTTATTCTGGCAGATATTGCATTAACTTAAAGTTAGTAATCCTGCAGTTTGTGAAATCAGATTTATCAACCTTTTTTTGCAATATCTTCCCATTTTTTTGATATTACTCCATTGAGAAAGTAACTATTATGTAGTATTGATAGTGAATGTTGAATAAATATTATATAGAACCACATTACAACAGATATGGTGACCACGTATGATTAATTCCGAAGATGAAAGGGCTCCGCAGGAACCCAGAGAAGATCAGGGTGAAGCCGGAGAACTGATTCCTGAGGAATCTCCTCCACAGGATGAACGCACTCCCCTTGAGATCCTGCAGGGTGAGTACGATGAACTCCACAACCGCTATCTGAGACTTGCAGCTGACTTTGAAAATTTCAGAAAGAGAAGTGCCCGTGACATTGAGTCACGCACCAGCTCAGCAATCGAACGGTTCGCAAAAGACATGCTCGAGGTTGCTGACAGCCTTGAACGTGCCCTTGTATCAGAGGGTGCAGACCATGAAGGGATGAACCAGATCAAGAAGCTGCTTGAAAATGTTCTCGACAGGCAGGGGATAGCATCCTATGAATCATCTGGAGAAAAATTTGATCCAACCCATCATGAGGCGATCGCCTATGTCCCATCCGATAAGGATGAAGGGATTGTCTGTGATGAAGTCTGTAAGGGCTACTGCCTGAACAGCAAGGTTATCAGACCGGCAAAAGTTACAGTATCACGCGGCAACGAAGCAGAACAATCAAAGGAGTAAATAAAATGGCTAGTGAAAAAATTCTGGGTATCGATCTCGGAACAACCAACTCATGCATGTCGATCATGGAAGGTGGAAAGGCTGTTGTCATTCCAAACGCTGAAGGCGGCAGAACCACTCCATCGGTTGTGGCTTTTACCAAGGATGGGGAGAGACTGGTCGGGAGCCTTGCAAAGCGTCAGGCAATCACCAACCATCAGAACACAATCATCTCAGTAAAGCGGAGCATGGGAACTGACAAGAAGTTCAGTCTCAACGGAAAGAACTTCAGTCCGCAGGAGATCTCTGCTATGATCCTCCAGAAGCTCAAGAGCGATGCGGAGGCATACCTTGGCGAAGAGATCAAGAAAGCAGTCATTACGGTCCCCGCCTACTTCAACGACGCCCAGCGGCAGGCTACCAAGGATGCAGGAACCATTGCAGGGCTTGAAGTACTCCGTATCATCAACGAGCCGACTGCAAGTGCCCTTGCATACGGTATCGACAAAGAAGAGGACAAGACCGTTCTGGTGTACGACCTTGGTGGTGGTACATTCGATGTCTCGATCCTTACCCTTGGTGACGGAGTCTTCGAGGTAAAGGCTACTGCAGGAAACAATCACCTTGGTGGTGACGACTTTGATAAACTCGTCACTGACTTCCTTGTCGAGGAGTTCAAGAAGAAAGAGGGCATCGACCTGACCAAGGACCCGATGGCCATGCAGCGACTGCGTGATGCATCTGAGAACGCGAAGATCGAGCTTTCACAGAAGCAGAAGACCAATGTAAACCTGCCGTACATCACCACCGATTCAAGCGGTCCGAAGTTCCTGGATATCGATCTTACCAAGTCCAAGTTCGAGCAGCTCATCGGCAATCTGGTTGAGAGTACCATAGGACCGGTCAAGCAGGCTCTTTCAGACGCAGGTATGACCCCGTCTGATATCGACCACGTACTGCTTGTTGGAGGATCCACCCGTGTCCCGCTCGTTCAGCAGAAGGTCAAGGAGATCCTTGGAAAAGAACCTGACAAGGGTATCAACCCGGATGAGTGTGTCGCAGTCGGTGCAGCTATCCAGGGAGGTGTTCTCGGCGGTGAGACCAGTGATATCGTCCTGCTCGATGTTGCCCCGCTGACACTCTCTATCGAGACCCTCGGTGGAATTGCAACTCCGATAATCGACCGGAACACAACCATCCCGACCAAGAAAAGCCAGGTCTTCTCCACTGCAGCAGATAACCAGACCTCGGTCGAGATCCATGTTGTTCAGGGTGAGCGAAAACTCGCAGCTGATAACTTCACGCTCGGAAAGTTCATGCTGACCGGTATCCCACCGGCACCACGTGGTATCCCCCAGATCGAGGTTACCTTTGACATCGATGCAAACGGTATCATCCATGTATCTGCCAAGGATCTCGGCACCGGTAACGAGCAAAAGATCACCATCAAGGGAAGCAAGAAACTCTCTGATGATGAGATCGAACGGATGGTAGACGACGCCAAGAAATTCGAGGAAGAGGATACCAAGAAGAAAGAAGAGATCGAGGTTCGTAACAGTGCTGACATGGCAGTCTTCTCTGCAGAGAAACTCCTGAAAGAGTCTGAGGACAAGATCGAAGAGGAAGACAAGACCAAGGTTCGTGAACAGATCGATGTCGTCAAGAAGGCACTCGAAGGAACCGACTCAGAGCAGATCAAGAAAGCGATGGAAGATCTGACCGAGGCTGTCTACACAATAACCACCAAGATCTACCAGAAGGTTCAGCAGGAACAGGCATCCCAGCAGCAGGCCGGAGGCGCAGGAGAACAGCAGAACTCAGGACCTTCTGACGACAACGTCGTTGATGCTGACTTCACAGAGAAGAAGGAGTGAACCTGAATCATGGTTGCGGGAGATTACTATGACAGACTCGGCGTCTCACGGACAGCCGATGACAAGGAGATAAAAAAAGCCTACCGCAACCTTGCCAGGAAGTACCACCCGGATGTAAACAAGGATCCCGGAGCAGAGGATAAGTTTAAGGAGATCAACGAGGCGTATAGTGTTCTCTCTGATGCCCAGAAACGTGCCCAGTATGATCAGATGGGGCATGAAAACTTCACCAATGCTTCCAAGGGATCCTACGGCGGCGGAGGGTACAGCGGCGGGTTTAACGCAGACTTCTCAGGATTTGGTGATATCTTCGACTTTGCAAGCGACATCTTCGGAGGGTTCGGCGGCGGAAGGCAGCGTGGTCCGCGGAGGGGCGATGACCTGCTCATGCGGATGGATATCACGCTGAAGGATGCGGCGTTCGGACTCGACAAAGAGATCGAGGTTATGCATGCCGAGGCCTGTCAGACCTGTGAAGGTACCGGAAGTGAGAACCGGAACCAGAAGAACTGTCCCAAGTGTGGTGGATCAGGCCAGATCAGACAACAGACCCAGACCCCATTTGGTAACTTCGTGAGGCAGGGAACCTGTGATCTCTGTCATGGCAGAGGGAAGGTGCCAGAAAAACCATGCCCGACCTGTCACGGTACCGGCCATGCCAAGGTTCGCAGAAAGGTATCAGTCCATATCCCTGCCGGGGTTGACTCAGGAATGCGCCTCAGGATGGAGGGATACGGCGAGGCGGGCGATCACGGTGCCCCGAATGGAGATCTTTACATCGAGATGCATGTAAAACCCGATTCGCGGTTCCAGCGCGAAGGTGATAACCTCGGGACAAAAGTGCAGGTTTCACCCTCACAGGCAGTCCTGGGTACCTCAGTTGAGATCGAAACCATTGACAATAGGAAACTGGAGGTGAAAGTCCCTGCAGGCACTCAGGGAGGAAAGAGACTCCGGGTTGCCGGGGAAGGAATCAGAAGGCGTGGCAGACATGGAGATCTTCTGGTCCTTGTTGAAGTTGTCATTCCTAAAAATGTTCATGGTGAGATCAAGGAGTTGTATGAGAAGATCCTGGCTCTCGAAGGACATACACAGAAAGGAAACGGCGAAAAGAAGGGATTCTTTGAGTCAATCCTGGGTAGTTAATCTCTCATGAAACAGGTGGCTTATTGCCACCCCAAACTCTTTATGAAAACCCTTAATTGGATTTAAGCGTAAATTACATATCATGGGCAGCCTCCTCCTTGTTGACGATGCAGCATATATGCGCAGGCTCATCGGCATCATGGCAAAAAAGGGAGGGCATGAGGTAGTGGGTGAGGCAGAGACCGGAGAGCAGGCGATAGATCTCTTTTTGCGGCTTTCTCCGGATCTTGTCATACTGGACATCCTTATGCCTGATATGAATGGACTTGCTGTTTTAAAGAAGATCAAAGAGTTGAAGAGTGATGCAAAAATTATCATGTGCACAGCATCTGAACAGTCTCACCACGTGCAGGAAGCAATCTCATCCGGGGCAAAAGGATACATTGTAAAGCCTTTTACTCAGGAGAGTCTGAACGAGAAGATAAACGCTGCCCTTGCATCATAACCCGATACGCATCTTCTGACAATTCCACATCTTTTATGCATTCCCGGCCAACAATAGACAGTGAAACTGATCTTTGAGCTCTGGGGTGAACATCCGGATATTCCCAGGGCTGAAATCTCATGCCTGGGCAGAGTGATTGATCATAGGGTCCAGGTTGCGATCGCTGACATACCTGATCCGGAATCGGTCCAGAGGCTTGCATATACCCACCGGGTAATGAAGTACCTGGGAGAGTGTGATGCCAATGAAGAGTCATTGGTCAGGATGCTGACCGACCTCTCTCTCACATCTGATCTCCCATTCTGTGGGAGAGTCAAGAAGATGGAAGGTTCAGAGATGAGCCTCTCAACCACACAGATGGAGCGTTTTATCGGAACTCACATCGAAGGTCCGGTATCAGTATCAGCACCAGACCGAATCTTTCGTGCTATCGCATCAGGTGACCGGATCTTTTTTGGGGAAGTACTCTGGGAACTAGATCGTGGGCCATACCATGAGCGAAAACCCGGCAACAGAGAGTTCTTCCATCCGGGAGTGATGATGCCGAGGATGATCCGCTGCCTCGTGAACCTTGCCAACGCAATGCCTGGTGAGACAGTTCTGGATCCTTTCTGTGGAACGGGAGGGACCCAGATAGAGGCAGAACTGATCGGGTGCAATGTAGTGGGAACAGACGCCGATCCTTTTATGATTCAGGGAACACGCCTGAACCTTCCGGGATCCAAGGCAGCCATCGCCGATGTCAGATACCTTCCCTTCCCTGACAACTCAATAGATCATGTGGTATCAGATCTTCCATACGGGCAATCGGTGTTCATCATCGGATCAGCACTTGAAGAGTTGTACCAGAGTGCTCTTGGAGAGATACTCAGAGTCACAAAGCCTGGAATGCGGTCGGTGATCGTAACTCACCGGGATATCAGAACACTCGTTTCAGAGTATTTCACTATCTGTGAATATTTTGAACAGCGGGTTCATCGGAGTCTCACAAGAAGGATTCTTGTGATAACACACTGACAGGATCAGTCATACATATTATAAGGGCAGATCTGAACAATAAAAGAGAGTTCAAGATTAAACAGAGGCTGTTCTCGCAGAAAACATATGGCATTTACATTCTTTTTCAGGGATGCCCAGACACTGCGTCTGGCAATAGAACATTTACACCCATATATCCAGAGCAGATCGCGAATAACAATATGGAGCGCCGGCTGTGCAATGGGGCAGGAGCCCTATACATTTGCAATCATCCTTCGTGAGATCATCGGCCCTTACCTGTTCAGAAATGTCAGGATTTACGCAACGGATCTGGATCAGTATGGAAACTATGGAAAGATAATCAATGAGGGGAGGTATCCATTAAAAGATCTGGAGCGGATTCCAGAGGATATTCTTGCACGGTACTTTACCCCTGCCGCTGATGATCCATCGCAGCGAATCATATCAGAGGAGATCAAAGGATCTGTAGAGTTCCAGCAGCATGATCTCCTCTCATTCGAGCCGATCAGATCAGGAGTTCACTTGATCATCTGCAAAAATGTTCTTCTTCACTTTTCTGCAGAAGAGAGGATGAAAGTCTGGATGATGTTCTATAATACACTTGAAGAAGGGGGTTTTATGCTTCATGAGCACACTCAGAAGTTACCAGATGAACTGAACGGGATGTTTGAACAGATCGTCATGAACGCACAGATATTCAGAAAGATCAGGAGATAACATGCAGATCCGAAACCTTACCGGACAGAGCACAGAGTATACCTCCAATGTCTATCACGTCACCGGTGATTACCTGCAACTGAGTGATCAGAGCAGTCTCATCGATGTCGGCCGTGATGTGAGCATACTTGGAGAACTCAGGACTATTCGCACAGGGATCGGAAAGAAACCAGTTGACCAGATTTTCCTGACACATTCGCACTTTGATCATGCAGGTCTTCTTCATGAGATCCTTGACAGGTACCCGGCTCCGGTTTATGCACATCCTAATAGCCGGGTACAGGGGATTATCCCATTGCATGACGGCCAGATGATCCATATAGGGGATCACAACTGCGAGGTGATCTGGGGAGTAACTCATAGTGAGGATTCAGTATGCTACTTCTGTCATGAAGATGGAGTTCTCTTTTCAGGAGATATCCCGATAAGAATATACACCGATGACGGCGTGTATGATCCTGCTTTTCTCACTGTTTTCGAACGGATATGCTCGTATGAGGTACGGGTGATCTATCCCGGCCATGGAGATCCAATCCGTGAAGGAGTCAGACATATGCTTGATGAGTCGCTGCACAACCTGAAGAGGAGCAAGTTTGTCTGAATGGATCAGGAATGGAATGAAGAGCCCTGATAGGATTAATTCAATTGTGACAGGACAAAAAACCTACGGGCAGGGGCTTGGAGGTACTACAGAATGCAGGTAATAAACCTGACCGCACAATCTGAAGTTTACACCTCAAATGCCTACCTCTGTTCTCCGTCTTTACCGGATAACGATTCAGAATCTGATGGAAGTACAAAATGCGGTCTTCTTATTGACACCGGGTGCGACCCCCTCATACTTCCTGCACTGAAACAGATCGAGTACGAAAACAGGATTCAACCGGTATGCCAGGTTATCCTGACACATAGCCATTATGATCACACCAAAATACTGAAAGATATCAGAGCAACCTGGCAGGTGACCACATATGCATATTCTGCATACCTGAACGGAATTGATCATGTAATTAAAGGAGGGGAGACAGTCCAGGTGAACGGGAATAATTTTGATCTCATCCATGTTCCCGGCCATACTACTGATTCGATCTGTGTTTACTGTAAAGAAGAACAGATACTTTTTTCTGGCGATTCTCCCCTGATGATCTGGGGAACTGAAGGAACGTATGAACTTTCGTTCGTCAAAGCGTTTGAAAAACTCGTCCAGCTCCCGGTGCGTACAATATATCCCGGCCACGGTGATGCAATTGTAAAAGACTGCAACAGGATCCTGGATCAATCCCTCAGAAACCTGCGGAAAAGCAGGGTACTCTGATTTGACTTTTATGAATCTATGAGAATCCGGATTTGAATTGGTTTTCTGTCAGGTATCACTTTATTTCTGCACCGCCCATTTATGAGAAGTGAAGACGGCAATCCTCGGGGGCGGACTTGCAGGGGTAACCCTGGCCCGCCTCCTTTCCAAACAGGGTGAAGATGTTCTGGTGCTTGAACAGGATTCCCGTATCGGGGGTCTCTGTAAATCCATCACCACTGATGGCTTCACATTTGATATCGGCGGTTCTCATATCATCTTCTCCAGGGATCAGGAGGTTCTTTCATTTATGCATCAGGTTCTCAAAGAGAACCGGGACGAACGAAAGAGAGATACAAAAATATTTTATAAAAATCGTTACATCAAATATCCTTTTGAGAACGGACTGAGTGAACTTCCAAAAGAGGACTGTTTTGTCTGCCTGAATGAGTTTATCAGAACGCTCGTTGCCCATGAGAAGGGAGAACTGAAAAACCCGGAAAATTTTAGCGAATGGATCTACCATACCTTTGGAAAAGGCATAGCAGAAGCATACCTTGTTCCCTATAATGAAAAGATATGGAACTATCCACTCGATCAGATTTCTGCTCACTGGGTTGAGGGACGTGTTCCCCGCCCACCGGTTGAAGACATAATCAAGGCTGCTGTGGGAGTTGAAACCGAAGGATATGCACATCAGGCCGTCTTTTCATACCCGGTGACCGGGGGAATTGAAGCACTAATTGAGGCGATTGCCCGACCGGTATTGGATCGGATCAGGACCGGGTTCAAAGTTACCGCCATTCGGAAAAGCGGAGACGGATGGGAGATCAGTAATGGATCTGAAACAATCAGGGCAGACAGACTGATCAACACCCTGCCTCTGCAGATACTGCAGTCATGCCTGAACGACCTTCCAGATAATGTCAGCACTGCCATCAATGATCTCAAATACAACTCTATCGTCTGCGTAGGAATCGGGTTGAACGGGCAGACACTCCCCTTCTCCTGGATGTACCTTCCTGAAAAGGAGGGATCATCAGCGAACAGAATATCATTCCCGTCAAACTTCTCAACAGAGGTTGCTCCAGACGGTTGCTCATCCATCCTAGCCGAAATCACTTACAATGCCGGGGATCAGATAGATCAGATGAGTGATGCGGATGTTGTCAGGGAGACGATCAATGCACTTGGATCAGCAGGAATCCTTGACCCTGATCAGGTCAGATCCGCCCTTGCGGTTCGGCACCGGTTTGCCTATGTCGTCTACGATCTCGCCTGGCAGCAGAATATGAAGATAATAAAGGAACATTTCTCTTCAGCCAACATTTCTCTTGTCGGACGATTCTCCCAGTTTGAGTACCTTAATATGGACGGGGTCATCAGATCGGTATTTGATTTTGTAGGGAGCTCATGATGGACGTCAACTTTGTCGTCGAGGACATGTTTCTATTCAAGTACATAGGATGCTCCACGGTTGCCCGCACTCTGTATAAAACCCTGAAACAGGAGTCTGATCTGAATCTTACCTGGGAACGGTTCAGGTACGATGCAGACGTATCCCATTACCACACCTTCGGTCCTATTGCACTTCTCAACCGGAGACTTTCAGGGGGTAAAAGAATCCTCACCGCCCATTCGACTCCACGGGTTAACATAGGTAATCTTGCCCTCACCAAAGCGATCAACAAACGATACCCTGACATCTACCGTAAATTCGATCATATCGTGACCATATCCGAATCATGTGAACAGGAGGTTCAGGAGATGGTCCCGGATGTGCCGGTAACACGTATTCCCAACGGGATTAACAGGAATTACTTTAAGCCATCACCTGAGAAGAGGGCTGCATTCAGGGAGATGCATGGAATTGGTGAGGATGAACAGGTGATCCTGACAGTGGCACAGGTTAGTCCGAGGAAAGGGTTCTATGACTTCATGGAACTTGCATCAAAACACCAGGATACAAGATTTGTCTGGGTTGGAGGCTTCCCATATGGCCTTGCATCAAAAGACTACCTGAAGATCAAATGGCTCATCCAGCAAAGAACTGACAATGTCATGTTCACCGGGTTTGTCCGTGATATTGTTGAGGCATACTGTGCAGCAGACATCTTTTTTATGCCGACATTTGCCGAGACGTTCGGCCTAGCGGTTCTTGAGGCACAGGCTTGCGGTCTGCCGGTTGTTGCGAGAAGTATCCTTGAATTTCATGAAGTATATAATGACACAATCAGGTATTTTTCAACGGTTGCCGATGCAGAACGTGAGATCAACGATGAAAATTCGCTCCGGACCTGTGCAGCACAGGCACGGGATGCATCAGCCCGGTATGATATTATGGACGTCTGTTCTGCACATATCAAACTATACAAGGAGATTTTTAACACATGATATCAGTAATTGTTCCTTCATTTAACGAGGAAGAGCGGATTGACGGGTGTCTCTACTCGCTCTCTCATCAGACCCTGCCCAGGGATTGCTATGAGATAATCGTGGTCGATGGCGGATCAAAAGATAAAACACGAGAGATTGCAGAGAAGTATGCTGACACCGTCTTCATCCAGACCAGCCCAAAAGTTGGAGGTGCCCGAAATGATGGTGCGGGGAAGGCAAAAGGAGAGATCCTGGTGACGACGGATGCTGATACCTACCTCCCGCCTGACTGGCTTGAGCGGATAGAGCAGGGTTTTACAGATCCCAACGTTGTGATGATCTACGGTCCCGTCAGGCCAATAGAACGAACCCTGAAGAACCGGTTCTACCTCTTCCTTGCTAACACCTTTGCAGGCATCGGGTACCTGACCGGAACGGTTCTTTTTACCTTGGGATGTAACAGTGCATTCAGACGGGATGCATTTATGAGAGCGGGGATGTACCGGGTTTCTGATGCAGGAGATGATCTGGAAGTTGCTCACCGGATGAAGAGATTGGGAAAGATTAAGTTTGACCGACGACTGTGGGTCGGTTTCTCCATGCGGCGGTATGATCAATTCGGTGCCCTGAAATCAGTGTACGAATGGTTTTATATCGTCTTTCATGGAGGAGACGCTGATAAGTACTCATATACAAGGCGTGAATATCGCTAAATACCAACTTTTTTGACCCTTTTTGCCGGTGATGTACCACATGATCTCACTCCAGATAGCGATATATACGCATCAGGCTGGAATGGTTCTTAAATATGAATAGACAATCCTATAATAATCTGAAATTATCCCGCACGTTGAAAGGCAGGTACAGGTAATGTTTGACCATCCAAAAAATGCACTCACCGAGGTTCTCATTGTTGAGGATGATGAGATCATCGCTTCACTGATCGAGAAATTCCTCCTTCAGCGGGAGTACGTGATAACCGCAAAGGTTAGTACTGGTGAAGAGGCACTCTACAAGGTTGCCGAGCATCTACCAGATATCGTTCTGATGGATATCAATCTTGCAGGAAAGATCGATGGGATCACTGCAACAAAATACATCACCTCAATATTCAGAATTCCGGTCATCTTCCTCTCTGCCCAGGATGACGAGAAGACACTCAATCGTGCAGCCCATGCTGAACCGGCAAGTTTTATCATTAAACCATTCAGTGCAAAAGATCTCTACTCAAATATCGAGATCGCTCTTCACAATGATCGATTACTCAAACGATCCAAAGACTTCCAGTTCAGTAAGATACGCAGGGTTGCACGAGCTGCGCTCTCAGAGCTGGATGCATATTTTATCCTTGACAACAGGGGAAGGATTCTCTTTATCAATCCATATGGTGAGCACATCCTGAACGTGTCACGAAATGATGTGATCAACGATCCTATCGGAAAATTCCTGACTTTTTACGATACCAGACAGAATACCATCTTTACTGACACATTCCAGGATGTTATCAGAGAGAGCCTTGTTCTTGGAATAAAACAGCACATTGCAGTTAAGATGAAGGATGGAACCTTCAGACACGTTGTAATTCAGTCATCATCAATCAGAGATGCTGCAAACGAGACGATCGGAGTGATGGTCCGGATGCACATGAAGATGAAGAACGAAGTCTGAATCAGACAGGAGGGTTTATACCTCCCCACGACTCACTTGTATAAGCACCTCAGTCCCGGTAGGGTAGTGGATATCCTAGAAGCCTGCGGAGCTTTTGACCCGGGTTCAAGTCCCGGCCGGGGCGTACCTTTTTTCTTTGGAATTATTCAACAGCATTTTGTCATTTGAACATTCTCGCTAAACCAAATTGTATAAATCCTAAAAAAACCGGACCCAAAACAATAAATTCACACAGTTTTTATAATTCTTCATAAACCCAATTTTAATTATAATTCTCTATTATCATCATCTGTGAAATGAGATTCATGTCAATGGATTAAAAAAACCACATTGTCTATCAAATTCATAAACGGTTTGGTATCACTCTTTATACCAATTAATCTTCTTGGGACAATGAATAGAAAAAACGTGATTATCATGCCATGGCACGAGTACCATCACGGAATAATTGTTCTTTCATATGTGAAAGAAAGATTTGGATAAATTTGTCAGATTACCGGAGAAGCAGACAATGCAGCATACCATCTGACTTTCTATAGAAGAATATGTCTGGCTAACACTATTGAAGAAAAAATCTGTATCACCAAGAAAGTGAAGCTTGTTTGCAGATCTTTACTTGCATATAATCTGATACTCAAAGACACATCCCATAAAATAGTTTTTTAATAATTCCCAAAAATGCAGAACCATTCTAACCTCCCGATATCTGCAAACAAAAGTATCTATAGTTATTTATAAAAGGCACAGGATTCTTATTCATTTTCTTACATAGACCATTAAGGATAGGGGAAGAAACAAGATCAATAATAATATAATCTGGGGGTGACTTCACCATCATTGTTATGAGTTGTATAGATATAGGATGAAAACAGAAATCGTTTATTTGATAAGAGGTTGCCCAAAGAAGAGTTCTATATTGGAAAGTCTCGATTATCAACTCAAATTTTATGAGAATAGAATCAAATAAAATTTTAATATAAATATTCTCTAATAATCTTAAAAATTAGGATCGATACCTATCGACAAATATCAAAATTGATCAGAAATACGTTAAAATTTAGTGATATCTTATGCCTAATAGAATATTTTATATAATATATCTCAATACTTTACATGAGAGATGAATACCACTCGTGAATGTCTAAATCTCCATCGATCAATGGCTTTATCTCTTTTCATAATTCTTATAATTCTCCAGGGAGTTTTTGCTGATTCAATAAGTAGTACCATAAATCCTGGAGAGATATTCCATTACAATAATCCAGTTGCCCAGTCTTCCTCTGTCAGTACACCGATTTTTAAAACTACAGGCATTCAGACTACAACTATCACCACAATCCCAACAATCATCAATCCTAAAATAGATGCCGTACCAAGCCCAGGAATATCCTCCCTCAATATGAATATAATTCTTAATCCAGGTTGGAATTTTATAACAACTCCATTTTCTTTAGTATCTGGAAAAAATACGTTTAATATTTTTAGAGATATAAACACAGGGGGTCATTCACTGTATAGATTTGATCCACAATCAGGGTGGAGAAGATTAAATAGTTCAGACTATTTTGAGCCCATCAGAGGGATCTGGATTTATTCAATCAGACAAACATCTGTTCCTCTTGAATTTGAAAAAGATAATTATCAAAATCCAGAAGGAATCAATTTGAAGAAAGGATGGAATGCAATAGGTACCAGTTCAATTACAAAAATATCTATCACAGATTTATTGTCATCGGTAAATGATAAATGGGTTTTTTTTGTTCCATTCAATTCAACCATTCAAAGTGTAGAATCGCCGTTAATTAGAGGTTGGAAGCCTGATCCACTGAATGAAGAATTCTCTATTCAGCCAGGGATCGCCTATTGGCTGTTCATGAGTTGTGATGCTTTTTTAACAAATCATAAAAAAAATCCTGACATTGCAGTAACCGGGACTGTTGCCTATAATACTGAAAGTGACGGGGGATGGAAATTCACAATTCCAGGTACAGTGAAAGGATCCATCTCCCCAGATACGGGAGTAGTTACTATCGAATCTTCAGATGCATATCTAACATATGCAGGAAAAAAATACCCAATTAAAATGAATATTAATGCTCTAATGAATCAAAAAAGTTGATTAACCTCATGTTTTTATGTGACAAGTGCTGAGAATCCAACTTAGTCTAATAATTAAAATGGAGCGATCTGAAGAGATTATTTCTCTGATTCTGAATACGCTTACAATTCAGAAGGAGAGCATGAGCATTATGGAAATTGCTGACCTCACTGGAGTTCATCGCAATGTTCTGGCAAAATATATTAAAGTACTGGAAGGACAAGGAAAAATCGAAGTCTCACATAAAGGAACGAAAAAGTACATTCAACTAAGCCAGAGAATCCCAGGTTCTTTTTTAAAAATAATAACCACACATCCTTTTTTTATAACTAATAAATATTTATCAATAATAGAAACAGGCAACAATTTTTTTGAATTATATCACAAGGAAGAAATAATTAGTGATAGAAATACTAGTTTAACAGACTTTGAAGGATTATTTTTTACCGATGATGTAAAAAAAGCACTCACTCTAGCGATAAGTGGAGAAAAATCAACATACAAGTTAGAAATTTTCCATCAGTCATCATCTCATTTTTACTTTTTGACATTTCTTCCGATAGTCCTGGATAATGGAAGAGTCGGAGCAGGAGTAATTGTTCAAGACATTTCTGAAAAAGAACAACTGATAAAAAATGTAGAATTGATAAATGCAGCGTATCATGATCTTATGGAGAACCAGATTCAATATCTTGTCCGGTTTAAACCAGACAATAGAATTTTTTCTGCAAATAGAATTTTTATTCAACATACAGGCATAAGTGAACAGAACCTCTCTGGATCTCTGTTTATTCCGACATATCCAAAAGAAAGTTTTGACTCTGCGATTACCCAGTTATCATCAATCTCCGAGAATAATCCAATTATATCCCTTGATTTGAGAAGAATAGATGCAAATGGAGATTATTCTTGGGAAAGATGGAAAATTCATGGGATATATGACAAAGAAACAGGTATACTATCTGAATATTCCGCAATTGGATTGGATATTACCGAATTAAAACGAGCGGAACAAGAATATCAACACTTTCAAAAAAATTTAGAGTCCTTAATAATATCCAGAACATCTGAACTTCGTGAGTTAAACAGCGAATTAGTAACTGAAATTAATCGTCGGGAAAACATCGAACGTGAACTTAGGGTTACCAAATTTGTTATGGATAGTGCCAAAGATTATATTTTTCTTCTCAACTCCGAAGGTGATATAAAATATATGAATATTAGGGCAAAAGAGATTCTTTCACCGTCAAAAAATGAAGTTATAAATATCCGGAGTATTATCAGCAATGACCCATCTTCAGGGATGCAAAATCCATTTTCTTTCTCCCTTGAAGAAATAGTTAATTTTGGAATACCTATAATAAATGGATCTATTCAACAAGTTAACAAAAAAATAATTCCAATTGAAATAACAATGAATAAAATTGTAGAACAGGGAAACGTGGTTTTCTGTTGTATTGCCCGGGATATTACTGACCGTAAAATAATTGAAGCTGATCTATTTCATTATCGTAAACATCTGGAGCAAATAATTGATGAACGAACTAAACGCCTTCATAGTGAGATAGAAGAGAGAAAAAAGATCGAGAATCGGCTTCGTAATTGTGAAGAGCGTTATAGATTAATTGCTGATGATTCTGATGAGATGGTATTTATTTACCAGATTGACAAGGCAGAGTTTTTTGATTTGAACTCCAGAGCAGAGATATTTTTCTCAATTGATCGGGGAGATGTTAATAATTCAATACAGGAAAAACTATTACAAATCAGAATCGAAAATGGTGAAAATATTCTGGATTTCTTCATTACCAATTTTCAAAATATGAAATCTCTTGAAGAACGGATATTCAACATCAGGATCGATATTGAGTCTGAATTAAAAGAGGTGAAGATTCAGTTTAAAGGGGTAATTTCAAATAATAATCGGTATATTAGGATTGGAATAACTGAAATTATTTCTGCCAGTTAAACATTCTACGGAATTAGGGTATGAACGATTCACTTTAAACATTGTTATGATTAGGATGTTTTTTTCATTATTCGTTCACTTTGTTTCCACTCAGTGATATCTTGTATAAAAAGGATATATCCTACAGGATCACTCACACCTACTCCCCCATAAGGAATAATTTTCATTTCATAATATAATGACCCACCCTTTTTTGTATGATACAATTTTTTAGATTTTACTCTTTCAAAATCATAAATCCCATTATATTCAAATATTTCCATTTTTTTTATCCGTGATATCATCTGATTACTAAAATTCGTATCTAAAAATAAATTATATGAATCATAATCAGAACTTTTTGAAAAACCAAAAAATTGTTCCAGAGCCTGATTTAAACTTTGAATTTTTCCATCAAGCCCAAATATTGCAATGCCAATAGGTGATAAATTAAATATTACCTGCAATAAACCTTCTTTTTCATTTAACTCCTCATTTGCATACGTTAGTGCAGAACTGTTTTGACGTATTCGATTGTCAAGATCCGTGTTTGCCTTTACCAAATCTCGTTCCAGTTGGTTTAATCGGATATGATTTTTTACCCGGATAAGGAGTTCCTCAGGTTCCACTGGCTTTGTGAGATAATCCACCCCACCAATGCTGAATGCTCTCACTTTATCGAAAGAATCTGACAATGCCGAAAGAAAAATTACCGGTATGTTTTTTGTTTTTTCATTTGATTTCAGTTGGAGACATGTTTCATATCCATCTATACCCGGCATCATGATATCCAAAAGAATGAGATCAGGTTCAATAAGACTAATTCTTTCCAGTGCTTTTTCCCCACTGGTGGCTATTAAAACCTGATAATTTTCCTGTTCCAGGGCAGCCTGAATCATTCCAACAGATGCTGGAGTATCATCGACCACCAAAATAATTGATGATTTATCAAAGTTCTTATCATAACTCATAAAGAAAGACTCCTGATGTATGAAACAATGGCATCATCATTGAATTTCAAACTATATTGACGGATTTTTCGAATAAAGGATGAATCAACATCCTCTATTTCCTCTAATTGAATCAATATCTGTTTTATTCGGGAAAAATTGCCCTGTTTAGCGCACAATTCAATTTTTTTTAGGATTTCTTCTGATGGCAGATTACCATTATCAATAAATTTATGATTATCTGATAGATCTGAATTATTTCCTGAATGATGCTCCTTCCAGATTATATTGAGTTGTTTCCCAATCCGATCCAACAATAACTCAATATCAACAGGTTTGACTAAAAAATCATCACACTTTGACTTAAAATCTTGTTCAAATTCACTACCTAATACTGAAGCTGATATCCCAATAATCCTGATTGTATTAAATTCGGGATTATTCCTAATATAATGAATAACATCAAGACCGTTCATCCCTTTCATCACGTAATCCAATAATAGAAGATCAGGCCGTTCTTTTTTTGTAATTTCTACGGCCTCTTCCCCATTTGCTGCTTTTAATATACTAAAGTCAAGAGGCTGCAATAGATCAGTAAGGAATAATGCATTCGAAACATTATCGTCCACGATCAGGATTTTTTTCCGATTCCCTTCGTATCCGATAATATTTTTACATACTTTTTCATTTGGAATAAAATCGAATGAAGTGGGAAGTGGAATAATGATGGTAAAAGTTGATCCTGATCCAACCACACTTTGTAGTAAAATTGTTCCACCAATGAATTCCACCAGACTTTTAGTAATTGCAAGTCCCAGACCTGTTCCTTCTGAGGTTTCACCGTGAATTCCAACCTGAGTAAAGGGGAGAAAGATCTCTTTTTCTTTATCATTTGGAATACCTCGTCCAGTGTCAATTATTTCACATTTTAAGAACTCTTGAGATGGTGTATTATAACTGACTCGAAAGATTACCTTTCCCACGTCAGTATATTTAATTGCATTGTTTAGGACATTAATTAAAATCTGACGCAATTTGCCTTCATCACCTGAAACACAAAGAGGGAGTGAACTCACTATTTCGAATGATAACACAAGATTTTTTTCTTCAGCTTGCATCTTCGTAATATTATATACTTCTTCAAGGAGGGAAAAGAGAGAGAAAGACTTTTCTTCCAGATGAATGGCGTTAGCCTCAATTTTACTGAGATCAAGGAGATCATTAATTAATAAAAGAAGGTGTTTTCCACTCGTATTAATAGTCTGAAGCTGTTCTTTTTGTTCATCTGTAATATTCGGATATCTCTGCATTATTTGAGCATAACCAAGGATAGCATTTAACGGGGTTCTCAGCTCATGACTCATATGTGAGAGAAAAGTACTCTTTGCTTTATTAGCCAATTCTGCCTGTTCTTTAGCTAATGCAAGTTCATGTGTCCGTTCATTAATGAGTTCTTCAAGATTCTCCCTATACTTCTGCAATTCCTCTTCTATTTTCTTTTTATGGGTGATATCTGAAGCCTGAAATATAATCTTTTCAATTTCTCCCTTTTCATTCAGGACTGGTGTACATGATATTTGAAATGTCTTTTTTAACAGGACACTAGTTATTTCTTCGGATTCAAATGATTTTGATTTGATAACCCTCGAAAATGGACCGGATGGTAACTGACTGTTCCCAAAGAAAAACAAAAACCATCGTTGACCAACTAACTCTTCTTCAGACTTTCCAAACAATTTCATAGCAGCCCTATTTGCAGATAGGATCAGATGTGAGGGATCAAGAACAAGTGTGGCGATTTCAGTATTATTAAAAATTCCATCCCATTCTCTACTTTTCCTCCTCAACTTTTCTTCAGCGACCTTTAATCTAATTACCTTGTCTATTTTTTGTCGTAGTTCATATGACAATATTTTTAGGTCTGCCGTTTTTGAAATATATGAGTCCGCTCCTTCATCAAGAGCCTGAATTATAGTTTCTTCGCATCCTTTTCCAGTAAAAATAATAAAAGGAATCAAATTTCCAGATTGCCGGACAATTTTTAAAAATTCAATGCCATTTAACTCTGGCATATCATAATCTGATATGATTACATCGATATCAGTCGTTCTCAATATCGAAAGAGCAGAATGAGCTGAATCGGCCTGATAAACAATAATATCACCAGTTCTTTCTAAAAATTGTTTTACTACATCCAAAAGAACTGGTTCATCATCGACATACAGGGCCGAGAGCATATATGTATCATTGTGATTGATTCAACCAGATTAATTTTTTTATTACTCGTATCAAACCACAAAACAGTAATCTTGATAATAAAATCAGTGATTTTAATGAAGATGGTTGAACATTAGAGGATTTTCTATCGTTTATGTGTTATTACCATTATATGGGAACCCGGGTTTTCACCCATAGGTGCAGATCACGATAACTTGCATTGATCCGATCAAATCCGGTGACAGTATCTGAAGGGATGCTTTCATTAAAAAGGAGAAACTCAACCCGGTTATATCCAGTTTTTGAGGAGGTAAGATTATACGGTAATATGGTTGTTTCATTGTGAATAAGAAATACTGGAATTTGATCCTGACGATCCATACTGGTTATTGTTGAAGTATTGGTTTGCTCATCAAATTGCATGTTCACCAGATATGTTTCAATCATATAGGTAACATTTCGAAATTCATGATTACCCACCCCAATATACATAGGATATTCAGTACCAGTAAAAAGAATATCGGGATAATCGGCAGCCATTTTTTTCTCGCCGAGAATATAAAATTCAGAAAATTTTTCTCCTTCCTTTGGTACAAGAATTACATAGATCGTTGTCCCTATGGCTCCAATTATCGCGATGAGCAAAATAATTGAGAGAATACGATCCACCTTTGATGTATTTATTGGAAAGAATTCATTCTTAATTTCCATTATGACAATATGGAAGGGTATCGTAAGACGTTGTTCCATCGGTAGTACCACACGGCGATATTGTGCAATACAGATCATTGCCACGGTGAAAATTATGAGAGAAACAACAATTGGATCCAATCTAATCCCCCAGGGAGTATAATTCAATCCTAACCCAATCAGAGGAACAACTGCAATAGAAAGCCCAAATGAAAGAGCTACACGCTCTATCATATCAATATCATTTTTATCAGGAAACAGGGCGGCTATCAGAGTATATCCTGGAATGAAAAGAATCATGGGAAGTGCAATAATTGGACGAAGTACTGAGGAATTAAGTACAGGAAGATAGATCACCGCACAGGTACATAACAGCCAGAGCAGAATCAGTTTTATATCAGGGAATAATTTCTCTTCGAAAAACGCAATAAATATTTTATCATACCAGGGATCCTGGGGTTGAGACAGACCCATGGTCAGATATTAGTATGTAACCCTAAAAATAACAGTACTAATACTGATCTGGTAGTTTGGATTTATTTCTCATCCCTTTACTCAAAACAACTCTGGCGACTATTCTTATCATTTCACCATGACTCTGTCAATCACCTTTAGATATATAGCCAGGGATAATTTATTCTTTCGAATATCTCCATTTTTTTGGTCTCTTGAATGTCTATTCTTTGATTGTAACAGAGTATAATGAGGGAATTAGTAATACTATATAATTGTGTTTAGTGCACTACACAATATATATTCAATTCGCCAAATTTAAATTAAAATCGGGTTTTTTAAAAATTAGCACTCCATATGAAGAGTATTTCCCATCAGGGCCAATATTAAGAGTCATACAACGTTGGGACTTAACCCCGGCTTTTATGGAGATGAAAATCATGACACGGCCAGTAACTATCAGGACAAAAACATTCAGCTTGATCCTTCTCATTCTGATTGGTACCCAAGTTGCATCAGTCTTTGGTGAAGTGGTTACTGGCCAGTCAGGTGAAAACATGGGAAACATCCATGATTCTGATGGATCCCTCCTTACCAGTCTCGGTGTTTCAACTGAAGATCAACAAAAATTTGCAGAAAAAGCAAAGGAAATTTCTGAAAAAAATAAGATCTTGACTAGTGCTCAAAAAGCAGCGATGAATGTCGCTGGAGCATATATTGAAAATTCAATGGAGAAAATCACCACTTCAGATGGAAAACCCTTCGAAGGGGGAACAACAATCAACTTTACCATATCTACAGATAACAAAGTTTCTGGTACAGTAGATTTCAAATTTATTGAGCAAGGGTGGACAGTAAAAGTACATGGAACAGTAACAGGAACATTAACACCATCTACTGGAAACCTGGTGATCTATTCAAACGATGCAACGTTTAAATATGCTGGAAAACAATATCCAATCACAATGACCGTTAAAGCACAATATAACGGATCTGGCTTTGATGGCTCCAAAGACATTGTGCTTGCCGGGACTTCAGGAACACTCGGATTTCACGCAAAGCCTGCATAATTTTTTCCCTTTTTAAAACAATTATTAATTTTTAGTGAGTGATGGGATATGTATGATTACTCTGATCTGATTCACATCAGAGACTATTACAAATGACCCGTCAATAATCTCAACATGATAATTCCTGGTAGATATCCCGTTGTTATAATATTTTTTCTTACTATTTTGTCATGAAAATGGATCCCATTTTCATTAGAGGAGCCTGATGGACGCCATCATACCGTTTTTTTCAGAATACAATATCCCAGGGATAAGTCATTAGAATATAACATTACAAAAACCACCCTATTGAACCCAGATGTTCTTTTTAAGTCCATATATATAGGGTCATAGTTGCCTATATGCAAAAAATTTACCCAAAGCTTCTATTGCATGGCAAATATTCATATACAGAATTTGAAGACAATTAGATATGCCACTTCAGTCAGGACTTTTTCATATTAAATATAAAAAACTCCGGGGTCGGTTTTTCGCTCTATTAATGATTTTAATAATATGTAGTATAGGGGCAGTGGTTTCTGCGGTCAATTCTGATTATGGATATTTCAAAGTAGAATCATCCCCACAAACCGGTGAGGTCATATTTGATGGCAAATCTTACGGTTATACTCCTGCTTTGATTCAGGTGAATGAGGATGCTTCACCATATCATGAAGTGGTTGTAATAATGGAAGGATATGAGGAATATTCTCAACAGATCTCATACAACCCAGTAAAAGGACAAACGATTCCAATTTCCCTGGATGCAACTCATACACTTGATCATATTGGTGAATTTTTAAATAACCGATGATTATTTGTATTCCTGGCTGACGAATTTTCATCACATTATTGATGTAACTTTCAAAATAAACCAAATTGCATTATAAGTTTTATCCAGAGTTTAAATTTAATAGAAGATAATAATATGAAAGTCGATATAACTTCATGTCATGTACATTCACATCGGAAACCCTTTCACAAATTTTTATTCTTTATTTTAATTACAATCACGTGCTCTCTTGTGTGTTGCATATGCATCGCTGAAAACCAAACAGCAGTAGACCAATATACTCAAGGAAATAATCTCGCAAAAAGCAGCAAATATCAAGAAGCAATTGAGCTGTATGAAAAAGCAATATCTATCAACCAGAGTTATCCGGATCCCTGGATCGGAAAAGGGAACGCCTATTTGAGTTTAAAACAATTTAACGATTCCATAGCAGCGTTTGATAAAGTACTTGCAATAGATCCAGACAATGTCCAGGCATGGAATGGGAAAGGAAATTCCCTGAAAAATGGAAATAATTTTGATGAGGCTCTAATCGCATTTGATAAAGTCATTAAAATTAATCCAAACCTGACTTCTGGGTATATAAGTAAGGCAGCAGTTCTACAAAGTCTGAAACGGTACAATGAATCCATTGCCGAATATGATCAGGCTATCAAATTGGATCCAAAATCACTTTCATTCTATCTCAATAAAGCTAGTGTCCTTCAAAAGGTAAAAAAATATGATGATGCTCTTGATGTATATAATCAGGTCTTAACAATAAATTCAAGTTATATTCCCGCATATACCGGAAAAGCAGGGGTTCTATCAACATTAAAAAAGTATAGCGAAGCTTTAAACATTTATGATCAGATTATAAAAATTGATTCAAACTCAATATGGGCCTGGAATAGTCGGGGAGATATTCTCCAGACACTCAAGCGGCATGATGAAGCAGTTAGTTCGTATGATCATGTTATTGTGTTGAATGAATCATATGCTCCTGCATGGAGAAATAAAGCAAGATGCCTGCAAGTTGTTAAAAAACAATCCGAAGCAATGACTGCACTTGATCAGGCATTAGCCAATAATCCTAATTATTCAGAAGCGTGGATCGACAGAGGTAACCTCCAATTGAGTCTTAAAGATTATATGGGATCTCATGAATCATTTGATCAGGCAATCAAAATTAATAAAAACGATACCGCTGCCTGGAATGGAAAAGGTCAGGCACTCATGGGATTGGAACAGTATCACGATGCAGCAAGTGCATTTAACCAATGTATTTCCATAAATCCAAACCTGACAAATACCCGGAAAAGCCTTGAACAGGCGCAATTCAGGATTTTCCAGATTTCAAATAATATTACCACTAATAGATCAGACAATCTTACAATAAACAATTCTCCAAAAGTAGATACTATTACCCCTTCAGTTATCACTAATGTACCACAAAAACAGATTTCATTATTTGATCTGATAGATCATCTTTTTGGAAATAAACCTGTAATATCTAACGTAAGAGGTGATGATCTGCCTGATATCCCAAATCAGGTAAAGCTTCTATCACCAGTTGATGTTTCGCTCCAAAATAATACGTTCCTGATAACAGATCAGGGAAACCGTAGTATTATCGTATCAGATATTTCTGGAAACATCAGACTTATCCTCGGAGGATCCACACGACCGGATTTATTCAGTGATGTAACCAGTGCAACTTCGGATAAACTGGGTAATATATATGTCCTTGATGCCGGATCGAATACAATATTCAAATTCGATCCATTGGGCAATTTCGTAATATCCTGGGGGTCAAAAGGATCAAATCCCGGGCAATTTAATAATCCAAGACATATTGACTATGCACCACGTTCTGATTCTCAGGAAGGGATACTAGCAGTTGCCGATTCAGGTAACAACAGGATTCAACTTTTTGATTGTAATGGAGAATATCTCTCTTCACTTATTACATTACAAAAAACTGATAATTACACTTCGATTCAACCACTTACGAATCAAGAAAATAATTTCGTTGAAAATTATTCATACCAACGTATAATCCCAGAAACAATAGTCATTCCACCATTTGCTGAACGTAATTTCAATGTACATATCAAAGATATAACATATCCAATTTCTGTGACCATCGACAGAGGAGTATATCTGGGTGCACAAAAGAGCAAAAATTTGGATATAAACATAACCAGTAAGGATCCTAATCAATGGATACATCTTTTAAACGGAGCAATTTCAGATTCGATAACCGTTGATACAATTGAAAATATTACATCTCTCATAAAGAAATGTTCAACAGAAAATCAACTTTCAGATAGTGAAACCCTCGATCTCATGTGTACTTTTATTCAACAGATTCCTCTGGTCAATGAACCGACTATCAGGTATCCTGTTGAAGTCCTTCATGATAAAAAGGCTAGTTCACCAGATAAAGCCATATTTTTATATGGACTTCTCTATCACGTTGGATATGATGTTGTTTTTCTCTCATTTCCAGGGACTCATCATTGTGCTGTAGGAATCAGGACAGCTAAATCAGCCAATAAACCTGTAATGAGAGAATATTCGATAGATAATATATCATATATCTATGTCAATCCTGATATTCCGGATATTATTGGAAGGATCGACCCTTCATTAAACAATATTGATCCCTTTATTTTACATATTCTCCCACAGGATCAAGAACATTCTCTCACTCTACCGGAGAGAGAGAAGAGACTTGAAATTCTCGAGATATTGAATTCTGCGAATGAAAAGAGAAAATTTTTGGAGGAAAACAGGGGAAAATACAGCAGTGCAGCAAAAAAACAAGCTCAAACAGATTTGGATAAACTCAAATCTGTTACAACATATGTCGAACATAATACATGGAATACTGAAGGAATTTCCATGCGGCTAAAAAATTCCAAAGTTGGAGATATTCAATTAATGTTTGGAAGTGAATTCAGATCTTAAATTTACTCCCTATCCCAGGGATTTGTAGTGTCATTAAGAACATCTTTCAAAACCCCATTAAACAAATATGAGGATTCAGGATAAGATATAATGAAAATTAAATTGATTTGTATTGTAATTATTGTGTTAGCTTTACTGTCATCAGGTGTCTATGGTGCAGAATTGAACATTTCCCAGGGTAATATCATTTCAAAATTGCCATCAGTTGTTGAATCACCCTCATCTTCAACAGTTGCAGAGTCAGATTATTCAGATCTGAAAACTATCGAAATCCCAAGTACTCCTGATAGTAAAACTCCGGTTATCAGGTATACAAGTGACAATCTTCCCGCAACAATTAGCGGGCTTATAGACCATATCGATTTTCAATCAACAAAAGACAAGAAAGGACAGGTGTTTATTTATTTTAAACTCCCAGCTCCCGATGCTACAGTTAATCAGTCAAGAGAAATTAGTGATTTTATCATCAACAGAAAAGAGTGGATAGGAGATCGGTCTCTAGATTCGGTTTTGGCAGAGATTTATATCCACTGGGTTGCGGATAGTGCCAGGCCATTATTAGCGAATAATCCAATCAATGAACAGTTGTACAAGCAATTTGTTATCGGACAGAATGATAATCGTCCAAGTCCAATTTATCCAACTCATTTAGGGTATAACTATGAAGGCATGGATAAGACAAACCAAATGGACCAGTTCCTCCTGACATTGTAACTTTTTTAGGGGCTTCGGTGTAAATTACTGACGAAGTCTTATTTCTTTTTATTTACGGTAAAATTTTTTACATTGAATTATTGGATGGTTTTGATAGGATTTTAACTTATATTTCTCATTTATTTACCGTCCAATTTGTAATAGAAATTTCCACATATCCTTTAACGAAAGATTGTGGAATGTATCACCCTGTTTTCTAAACTAAGCAATTGATAGTTCTATACCAGTAATGCAACATAATAATAAGCTAATTCCAATTTCATTAAAAGGGATTATTGATTATATAGATTTGGTCCCTTCCGAAAAATGTTTCTAAATCAACTATAATTTCTCCACGAATAATCATAATCTGCAAAGATTTAGTTCCTCCACAAAAAGTGCATTAAAATTATTGACTAATGGTTAAAAAAATAAATTTGTAATTTAAAAAAAGAAGGAATTTCTATTGCATGGCATATTTTTATATACCGATGTTTCCAAAATCAAGCAATAAGAATCAATTTTATTCAGAGAAGTTACTATGAAGAAGAAATTTTATTTATTTTTTATTTTGGTGGTGGTTTTATGGATTTCTAGTCATGTCATTGCAGATAGACTTCCGGGCCAAGAACCAGAAAATCAAATATTTAGTATAGATACCCTTATTGACGGGACTGGGGTTGTTACAGATCAATCATCATTAAAATGGGAAATTTCTTCCAGTTATGCGATACCAACAGGTCTCCTATATTCTAATCAATCAGTTTCTGAATCCCTATTTACGGATAGTATTCTTACAAACGGAGGGAAATTAAGTGAGAATAAAAACTTTGATTTCAATTCCAAAAGTCAAAGTAATGGCATGTATAATATTGAGAATGCTAAGGTTCTCACATATGCCAGTGTTGTTGGAGCCCACATGGTAGGAGAAGATGAATACACACTCTCTGTTGCAGGGAGGTCCCTTGCTTTGAACAACAACATTCGATGTGTATTTTCAGATCAGAATTGTGTTCTCCCTTCATTTTGTAATATTGTATCGGCAAAAAGTAATTTAATTAATGTGAATAGTGCTCAGGTCTCTTCGAGAGGGCAGATACGTTCAGTAGGAAGCACAAATGTTACTAACGCTGCATTAAACTTCCAGATTGCAGTGACTCCTGATGCGAATTCTGGAAGTGATTTTGCTGATGGTATTGTAAAAACAATCTATGCAGGCAGTATTATGGAAGCCCGTGATGGTGAATATAATTCCAATGTGGGTACCTGGAATAGTACGGCAGCAACAAACTCCTGGAAAGACACAACTGAAGTTAGTGGTGGTATTAAGAACATTCAGAAAGCATTCACATACCAATCAGGATTTAAAATATGAAATAACTAAATTAAATTAGTTTTTTATCTAAAAAACGGCTCATCGTCGTTTCAAGTGTGTAAGTTAAGTTTTAACTGTCCATGACGAAGGTAAATCATAGCCATAAAATTCTCGTCATTACGATACCCTCTGGCATTCGCCTTTAGAGCCTGTATCATGCTATTCAATCCTTCTAATCGCCCATTTGAGAAATGGTCTTCAAAATAATTAATTATTCCATTCCAGTGCTCTTTAAGAGTTTTAGCGACCTTAACAATCGCAGGTAATTAACTGTGAGTAGCCCAGAAGTGTTATTTTTCGAAAATATGATTCCGCTGACTCGCAATCCTCCATATTCCAGAACATTTGCAAAGACAATTTCAGATTATATGCTCGGGAAGTTTTCAGGTTCGTATCTTGTAAACTTCCAAGTATACTTGTTTGTTTTTGAGTTAAGGATGATGAATTTTTTAGCCATATATAACGAGTATTTTTTAAAATTCTGTTTCTTTGTTGTTCAATCCTTCTTACTTCATCAACTGCCTCATTCACTAATTTCATCACATGAACCTTATCAAAAAAACAATTGAGGACTGAGAAAAACCTTCGAATATGCCTCTAATAAAGGCAGGAGACATATCGCTACAAAATGTTGAAATTAGGGTTGGCTTAGCGTTATGACCTTTTAGTGAATCGGAAAATGACTTTAGGATTGATGAGTCCTTTCCTGAACAGATATGGATAATTGAACCAGAAACAAGATCAGAAAAAACAGTAATTTATTAATGCCCTTTTTTCCTAGATGTTTCATCAAGACCGATACATTTTACATTTGAATAATCGGCTAGTTTAGAGCATCTTGAACATGGTATGCAACAATTCTCCATATCTTTTTGTCAGGTATATTCAATTTTTTCAGATATTTGTGATATCTGCATGGTTGTTGCAAAAAGACAAATAGGGCTTCCATTAGTAAAGCAAAACCACTTCGTTCTCTCGCCCAGGGAACATTTACTTGTTTTACTCCACACTCTGGACATTCTATCCGTGGGATTCGAGCATGAATTAAGGTTTGATGTTCGAAAAAGTCTAAATTCCTCCAATTCCTGGATGTTGTATCATGAACCCCATAATCTAATGAATTACATACAGGGCATGGAAATTTTGCTCCTTCTAAAAAATAGATCCATATCTCTAATTTTCGTTCGCCTTAACCGAATCGAAGGGAAAAAATTACCCAAGGAGAAGTCAAATGAAGAGCAGACCGAAACAGTTCTTCAGCAACAACCATGAGCAGAAATTAGGAACCAAACTATGTTTTACCCACTTGAAACGACGAAGAGCCCAATTTTTGCTAGCCTTCTATTAATTTGTGACCGGAAATTAACAACAGAGTAGTAAGATGAAGAATCGTACGAAAGAGAACTTCAATAACAACCTTAATTGAAATTTGAGCTCTAACTACGTTTCTCATTAAACTTACAAATGACCATTAAATTTGCGAGTTTTATTTAATTTTTGTATTTAAGAATTTGCTTGGCATATTCTTAAATATTAAATATCGATAATATGGGTTAAGTGTATGCTATCAGAATCAACTTCGATAAAATCAATGGTTAATATTTCATCAAATATTATTTCAAATACCAATATACCCTCATCTTCTTCATATGATATAAATTCTAAAGATTTTTTTCCCCATTCGAATTATAAAAAACAATCTAAAGATCCCGACATGTTTTTAAATAATAGTAGATATTTAGCCGAGGATCTAACTCAAATTTCGGATTCCACAAGATTAATTAGATGTATAAATCAAATTCTAAAATTATCAAGAAACACCTCTTCCATGTTCCTTCCTCAAGAAAAGGGAAACAAATCAGATACAATAGCAATCATTCCGGCATTTAATGAAGAGTTAACCATTTCAATGGTAATTCTTTTGTGTTTACAACATGTTAATCGGGTTATTGTAGTAAATAATGGTTCAACTGATCGAACCAGTGAAATTGCATATCTTGCCGGAGCAGATGTTATAAATCTCAGTAAAAAGGAAGAAAGACCAACTGCAATTCTATCCGGGTTAGTAAACGCAAATAAAATTGGATATAAAGCCATTGTTGTTATCGAAGCAAATGGACTGTACAATCCTCATGAAATTCCATACCTCACGACACTCATAAATGAAGGTGAAGCAGATGTTGTGGTTGGGTCAAGATTTCTGCGGAATCCAAATATTGTTAAATCTTATCTCTTTACGGGAAATCAACCGGGATTTATTGCCCTTAATGAAAAAGCAGTAAAATATTTATATACAAATTTTTCAAATCGATTTTTTGACAATGAAATCTTGAATTCTTGCTCTATTCGTGACCTCAATGTAGCAGAAATTCCTGTATCAATTCGCAAAAAAGTTATTTCTCATAATTCCATAGAAAAGATAATCATTGGATTACCTGCATTCAATGAAGAAAAAAATATCTTTTCTGTTGTGAAAGGTGCATTAAAGTATTCAAACACTGTAGTCGTCGTTGATGATGGATCAACAGACAATACTGCAAATATTGCAGAAGAAGCAGGAGCAATTGTAGTTAAGCATAATAAAAATCAGGGATATGGAGCTGCACTCAATACAATTTTCCATACCGCCCGATGCATGGATGCGGATAATCTTGTCATCATAGATTCTGATGGTCAACATAATCCATCAGATATACAAAAACTTGTTGAAGAATTAAAAAAAGGGATCGATGTTGTCATCGGATCTCGATTTTTAGAAAGAAATAGCAAGATACCAGCATATAGAAAAGTCGGCATGAAGATTCTGGATCTCTTTACCAAGGCTGCAGGTGTAAATCAAGTTACCGACAGTCAAAGCGGATTTCGGGCGTATGGAAAAAAAGCTATTGCAGTAATGAGAATTTCCGGGGAGGGTATGTCAGCTGGGTCTGAAATTCTTATTAGAATAAGTGAAAATAATTTCAAAGTTTCTGAAGTTCCAATAATTGTCAGATATGACATAGAAGATACATCTACTCATAATCCAATTTATCATGGCTTTTCTGTTCTCAGTAACATTTTAGCTTTAATAAATTTCAAAAATCCGATAATATTTGTTGGGATTCCAGCTTCTATCCTAATTGTTGTAGGATTAATGGTAATTTATTTAACTGTAATTATTGATGAGTCATACACTATATCTAAAAATTATTTAATTTTAATTAGTGAGACTCTTTTCTTAACGGGTTTACTTTTTTCCTGTGAAGGGTATATTTTTCATTATTTTATAAATAAATCAAAAAATAATTGAGTTTTAGGGAATTTAGATCATGATATCAATAGTTTTAGGGACCAGGCCGGAGATTATCAAAATGGCACCAGTAATTCGGGTATGTGAACAAAAAAGTGTTCCATACTCGATACTACACACTGGACAACATTATTCATATGATATGGATCGTATTTTTTTTGAGGATCTAAAACTACCACTTCCAGATTATAACCTTGATGTGGGATCGGGAACTCATGCAGAACAAACCGGGGCTATCATGAAAGGCATTGAAAAAGTGTATCTTCAGAATGTTCCGGATGTAATTTTAGTTCAAGGTGATACTAATACAGTCCTGGCTGGAGGCCTTGTTGGGGCGAAAATGCAGATTCCAGTAGGTCATGTAGAGGCTGGCTTAAGGAGTTATGACCGGAAGATGCCAGAAGAGATTAACCGAGTGATCGTTGATCATATATCTGATTATCTTTTTGCTCCGACTAATAATTCATATCAGAATCTGATTCAGGAAGGAATTGATGATTCAAAGATTTTTATTACTGGAAACACGATAGTTGATGCATTAATTCAGAATTATGAGATTGCAAAGGAAAAGTCAACAATATTACAGCAAATTGGTCTTATCCCCAGGCAGTATTTACTTGTTACTGTCCATAGAGCAGAAAATGTTGATATCAAAAATCGACTTGAAGGAATTATATCTGGAATTCGCCAAGTAGGAATCTCTTATGACCTACCAGTCATATTTCCAATGCATCCACGAACTCAAAAGAAGATACAAGAGTTTAATATTTCCTCAGAAGGTTTAACGATAATTTCTCCAACTGGATATCTCGATTTTCTTGAATTAGAGGCACATGCCCGGTTAATTCTAACAGATTCGGGTGGTGTTCAAGAGGAGGCCTGTATTCTCCAGGTTCCTTGTGTCACACTCAGAGAGAATACTGAGAGGCCAGAAACAGTGGATGTGGGAGCGAATATTTTAGCAGGGTCTAATATGGATCAAATAACAGATAATGCGGAAAAAATGGAATTATCTTCACGGAGTTGGGTAAACCCATATGGTGATGGAACTGCAGGAGAGAAAATTATTGAAAGCATCTAAAGATTTTATATCTATCTTGATTGCAGTTAAAAATGAAGAGCAATATCTTGATAATTGTATAAAATCTTTAATTAACCAAAATTTTCCTCAAGATATGTATCGACTTGTGGTTATCGATGGGTTATCTACAGATCAAACCTTAAAAATTGCATCTGAATGGCAATCGAAATATTCATCTCAAATTAGTGTTTGTAACAATCCTCTTGAATGGCAGGCATCGGGAAGAAATATTGGAATGAAAAATGAAGTAGATAGTAATATGGTTGCCTATATAGATGGTCATTGTATTGCAGATAAAAACTGGTTAAAAAACCTATACCATATATTTAATCAAAATAGACATGAGCATTTGGCTGGGGTCGGTTCGGTAATTTCATCTCCAATTGATGAATCAAATATTGGTCAATGTATTGACTATGTGTTTTCTACTATGTTTGGTGGAACAGGATCGTCATATAAACCAATAAAAAATATTTCTGAGGTAAATACTGCGCCATATGCTTTGTATTTAAAATCTGCATTAAAAATGGTAAATTATTACGATGAAGATATGAAAATCGGAGAAGATTTTTGTTTAAACTTTAAATTAAGAATGGCAGGACTGAAAATATTGGCAAACCCTACTGCTATTGTATATTATTATAAAAGAAGTTCAATATTAGGATTTTTTAACCAAATGTTTAATTATGGAATTGCTAAGGCAATTATTGCGAAAAAGTATCCTGGAGCGATTACACCATTTCATTATATTCCAAGTTTTATTTTGATGATTGTTATAATAACAGGCATTATGGGATATTTTATTATTGATTTAATGAAAGCATTAATTTTGGGATTTGGATTATATGCTTTGATAATACTCTGTTATGGCATTATTTTTTCTTTATCTAAAAAAACAGGAGCGGGCTTATTTCTTGTACCAATCGTTTTTATAACAGAGCATTTAGGATATAGTGGAGGATTTCTGGTAGGTCTTTTTAAAGGAGGTTGGGAGAGATGAGGATATATCTTGCGAATCCACCATTTTTTCCTGGTTATGTTAGGGGTGTAAGAGGTGTAGGTGAATCCAGTCGTGGTGGAACTTTGTACTATCCAATTTGGCTCTCTTATTGTGCAGCCTTACTTGAAGAGCGGCACGATATTAAATTGGTTGATGCACAAGCTCGAAAATGGAATATCGATGAATTTATTACGGATATTGTTGAATTTAAGCCAAAAATAATTGTTATTGAATCGAATTTTTCGAGTTTGCATCAGGATATAATTACAGTGGAACGTATTAAAAATCAATTATCTGTTACGACAATTCTTGTAGGGCCCCCAACTTCTCAATACTCAAATGAAGTGATAAAAAATAATGCTATTGACTTTGTTATTCCGTATGAATATGATTTCATTTTAAAAAATTTGGTTAATGCAATAGAAATTCAATCAGATCTCTCTTTAGTAGAAGGAATAATTTTCAAGAAAGATAATCAGATAATAATTACCAAAAACCGAGAATTTTCAACATCAGAAGAACTTGACTCCATTCCATATGTATCAAAAATATACAAGAAACACCTTAATATTTATGATTATTTTTTAAGTTCGTCATTATTTCCGATGGTTCAGATATTTACCGGTCGGGGTTGTCCGAATCAATGTACTTTCTGTTCATGGCCGATAACGTTGATGGGAAGAAAATATCGCAGTAGAAGTGTCAAGAATGTTATTGATGAATTAGAATGGATACAAAATAATTTACCAATTAAAGAAGTCTTTTTTGAGGATGATACATTCACAATAAATAAAAAAAGGGTTTTAGAATTCTGCTCAGAATATAAAAAACGAGGGCTGGCAATCGCATGGGCATGTAACGCTCGAGCAAATACCACAGACTTTGAAATGATGAAAGAAATGAAACGATCAAACTGCAGATTACTTATTGTTGGATATGAATCAGGAAATGATAACCTCCTTCAAACAATAAAGAAAGGGATAACGGTCGAACAAAGTCGTTCATTTGCAAAAAATGCAAGAAAAGCGGGATTATTAATCCATGGAGATTTTATCATAGGGTTACCTGGTGAAACTAAAGAAACAATACATAAAACTATAGAATTCATCAACGAGTTGCGTCCTGAACTCTTGCAGGTATTAATTCCACAACCAATTCCCGGAACAGAATTATATAAAAATTATATTGAGAATGACGCATTAATTACTCAGGATCCAAGTAAGTATCTAGATCAAGACGGGTATCAAAAACCTGTTGTTTCTTATCCTCACTTAACAGCTCATGAAATGAATATAACTGTGAATAACATTTTACGAGACTATTATTGTTCTTTTTCATATATTCCATTAATAGCGCGACAAATTTTTAGAAAAAATGCAATATTTGAGTTAAAGAGAGTTTTGTACTCTACAATTATGTTTATAAGATTCTTTAATGAACAAAGATAAAGTTAAAAAAAAAATCGGAAAGAGGATTTCATTAAAATTTTATAGAAAGGAAAAACATGATTAAAAAAAGTATTACCATCGTTCATGCGGGTGATCTTAGTGATCCCAATGGAGGAACAAATCGTATAATTGCTTTTGCAAATGCACTTCAAATAGCTAAAATTGATGTTCAGATTGTAACAATATTGCCTAAAAAAAGATTTCCACATGAATTAGATAATATAAAAATATATACGATTCCTATTAAAGAGAAAGGAATAAAAAATCAGTTAATACGTGCAATATGGGTCTGTTATAAGGCAAAAAAAGTTATTCAAAAACATAAATCGACATTACAAATAGAATTATCTACACTCGCAGGAATTGCTTCGTTTTTAGGTTGTTCTGGTTATATTCTAGATGTAAATGATATTTCTATTGGTGATCCTCAATATTCACATCTTCCGGTTTCTAAATTAATCAACGTTGTAATTAAATCAGTAGAAAAACGAGCTATTCTAAATGCTATAAAAATAATTGTGGTTTCAAAACCCATGAAAGATTTTATAGTTCGAGAATGGAATGTCTATCCACCTAATATTGATGTAATTCCTAATGGATTTTTTATGAATAAAATTGCAGAGATATCAAAAAAATCTAAAAATATTAATACGTCTATGATAGTGCGGATGGGTACTTTATTTAAACACTTTGATGTTGATAATTTATTTTTATTAGCACATCGCTTACAACATCACGGCATTACTATCTGTTTAATTGGAGATGGATGTATTCGTAATATTATTGAAACAAGAATAAAAAAAGAAGGAATAAAGAATATCCAAATTACTGGATACTTGCCATATGAAAAAGCAATGCAATTAACCTCTACGGCAAAAATAGTATTTGATTTAAGTAAACGCTCTCTTACAACAGAAGTTGCATGTCCAATAAAATATTTAGATTATGCAGCGCTCGGAATGCCAATGGTACTTGCAGATTGTAGTGAATTAGCCAATGATTTAAAAACAAAAAAATTAGCGCTTGTATCCGATCCAGAAAATCCTAGTGAATTTATAGATAATATATTAACTTTATTAAAGAATGACAAATTGCGTGAAAAAATGGCAGACAACTTAAAAATTTATGTTAACAATTATTCATGGGAAAAACAAGGAGAAAAGTTGGTAAAATTATATGGATACTAATATGCTATTTTTGGTGATCAATTGAACAAAAAAAATAACCTCGGAATATGTATTATTTCATATCCATTGAGTAAAGCATTTGAGGTACCTATCACAAATTTATCGGATATTTTATCTAACATAAGTGAAATAACAACAATAATCGGAACAGAGGATTCGATATCCAATTTTAATAATTCGTTTCATAAAAATTATATAATATCATATAAAACCGATCCATCAATAATTAAAAAAATATTCAGGTATATCGTATTAAATATTAAAATTACATGTAAATTTATTTCATTAATGGATTCATTTGGAACTGTAATTTTTTTTATGGAGACATTCCCTATTTTACCATTATTATTTTCTCTCTTATATCAAAAAAAAACATGTTGGTTTTTACCATCACAAATTCCATGTGTTTGTAAAGGATTTATACAAAAAATTAAACTAAAATTTACCTTTATTGGTTATATTATCACTCCAAATATTATAATATATTCAGATAAATTAATTTCTTTTTGGAATCTCGATAAATATCAAAAAAAAATAATAATCTCTCATGAGCACTATCTCAATTTCAATAAATTTAATATGAAAAATTCATTGTCTATTCGCCCTCTTCTTGTCGGTTATATTGGCCGTTTGAGTGAGGAAAAAGGAATTTTAAATTTTGTCGAAGCACTTCCCATGTTATTTAATTGGGATAGGCAAGATATTCAAATTAAAATTATTGGAGATGGACCACTATTTGAGAATATAGAAGTATCCCTAAATAATCATAAAATAACCAATCGTGTTGAAATGGCGGGTTGGATCTCTCATGATCAACTCCCAAATATCCTAAATAATTTACGATTAATTGTGGTACCTTCATTTACCGAGGGGCTTCCCAATATTATTCTGGAAGCTATGGCATGTGGAACACCAGTTCTAGCAACAACCGTTGGAGCGATTCCTGATGTTATTAAAGATGGAAAAACTGGATTTCTTATGAAAAATAATTCACCTGAAGAAATTGTAGATAATATAATTAGGGTACTTGATTTTTCCGATTTACAGGGTATCGTAGATAATGCAAGACGTTACACAGAAGAGAATTTTTCCTTTGAGAGAACTGTAGAACATTGGAGATGGGTCCTACAAGATATAATGTAGATATGTATAACATCAGTGACACTATAAAGATATATTTATTGAAAGGATTCCTTTCCTTGATTTTTATTCTACTTTGTATTGCTCTTATCATTTCTTGGAATACACCTACCATAGGGTATGAATCATCGATTTATTGGTCAACTCCGCTGATACTTTGGGTGAGTATTATAACCTCAATGATTACTGGTATCAGTCTGGTAATCTTTACTACAGTAAATAATAAGATAGAGAAACATCACCTCTGGATATTCGGCTTCATCTTTATTATTATTTGTTATGCAATCTGTTTAAGCATTTTTAGAATTCGGGGATATTATATGTGGTGCATGACTGGGGATCCTGCTAGTCATATTGGGTGGATTAATGAAATTATTAATTCAGGATATGCCCCAACATCGCTAATATATCCAATAACCCATGTATATATTTCAGAGATTTATATTTTTACAGACCTTAATCTGTCATTTCTTCATCAGTTAATTCCATTCTTTTTTGGTATATTCTGTATACTATTTATGTATATTCTTGCAAATACAATCTTCAAAAAAAATATATTTTGCTTAGTTGTTAGTATCTTATGTTGTTGCCTGGCGTATAGTTGGTACCATCGATTGACACCAAATATATTGGCTAATTTTTATCTCCCCTTTGTGCTCTTTTTAGTATATAAGAATGCTTATAATAAAAAGTTCCAATGGACCTTATTGTTATGTTTAATACTTATATTAATGCCTGCATTTCACACAATACCTGTGATATTAATATTTGTGGTATTCACTTCAATTCTCATTTCTCAAATATTAACATACTATTGTAATAATAATCATCAGGAAGTTAAAATTAAAGATCTATATAAAATTTTAAAATATTTTATTAGTCCTTTTAGCATTTTGATAATAGTATGGTTTTTATGGTTTTCACAATTCAAGGCATTAGATTTCCAAATACAGTCAATATATGATACTATAACATTATCAACAGACAAAATGTGGCTTAATAACCTGATGGAAGTAAGTGAAACCGCAGGAAAATTTGGATATAACGTTATTGAACAAATTATTCGGAATCTATGGGGACAGATTATCCTTGGTTTAATGTCAATATTATCAATCCCCCTAATGATTCGAGATATTATGGAAAGAAAAATAAACCCTTTAATACTATCTTTGTATATTACTTTTTTTACAATTATCATCCTCGCAGTTATTTTTTGGCGATTTAACTTAGCTTTCACTCCATATAGATTACTATATGCGATATCTTTGTTTGGAACTTTTCTTTCAGCTTATCTTTTCTCATACATACTGCAAAATCATATAACATTGAATAAAAATATAATTATCAGTAAATATGTTAATTCCATCTTCGTCATAATGATCATTTCTATTCTTTTTATTGGTGGATTAGTTACCCTTTATCCTTCTCCATACATATTATCAGGAAACTGGCAAAATACTCATTATGAGGTTGATGGTTTATTATTTGTTCTTAACCATCGTGACGTTGACACAGATTTAATTGGAATAACAAGTGCTCCAGGACGTTTTGCCCAAGCACTATTAAGCCCAAAGGAGACTATTTCACAGAAATTGCCAATGTTGGTGGAGAATCAAACCGTGCCCAATCACTTTGGTTATGTTTCTTACCCAACAATCTTATCAACATACAATCATGAAACAGATTTAATAATCACACAAAAAGACAAAAGACAATATATTGATGTACTTCCAGAACTTGCTTCTACTAAATATACTCGTCAAGATTTTTTTCGATTGAATATTGATCCTACTGTTAATTGCCTCTATTCCAATGGAGAATTTGACTATTTCAAGATAAAATGATAATATCAATTCATATTATATTAATTAAATTATTTTGATAAAAAAGCGAACAGGAAAAAATATGTGTAAATCAGAAAATACAACCTTTACCACGGATGTCTTAAAAATTGTATCAGGAACAACAATTGCACAACTTATTCTCCTGCTTTCTACGCCAATTATTACCCGTCTCTATGGTCCGGAAGCTTTTGGGCTTCTGGGAATCTTCACCTCAATAACCACGGTTCTTGGAGTAATTGTCTGCTTATCATTAAATTATGCCATATTACTCCCAAAATCGGATACGGAAGCCGTGAATCTCCTTATTCTGAGTATCTTAAGTGCAACACTCATCAGTATATTGACAACCCCTTTTGTAATATTGGGAAGAGAGGTCATTGCTAAATTACTTGGGGCACCAGAAATTAGCCCATATCTATTACTAATTCCACCTTTTGTCTTTACAAGCGGGGTCTTTCTTGCATTAAATTCATGGAATTCTCGAACTAAACACTATGGTCGTCTTTCAGTTGCTCAAATAACTCAGTCCTTTGTGACAACAAGCACGAGACTTGGCGTTGGGTTTACCGGATATGCAACAGGAGGGAGTTTGATTGTTACACAGGTAATTGGAGTTCTTGTATCTTCTTGTATATTAGCAGGCCTGATATGGCGAGATGATCGAAAATTGCTTTGTGGGAGTGTTTCATGGAAAGGAATGATTGATGGTCTAAAACGTTATAAAAAATTCCCACTTATGGATACCGGATCACGCTTCATAAACGCAGTTTCTTGGCAATTACCAGTTTTTTTATTAACTGCTTATTTCTCACCTGAAATATCGGGTTTTTATGTTTTGGGATTTATGGTATTTCAAATTCCGATGAATTTTATAGGGGATGCAATCTCAAAAGTTTTTTTACAAAGAGCTGCAATTGCAAATTTGGAAGGGAATCTTGCTCCTCTCGTCGAAAACTTTTTTTATATATTAGTAATGATTGGAATGTATCCTATTTTTGCTGTGACAATTATTGGAGTTGAACTTTTTTCTCTAATTTTCGGTGCTGTTTGGGCCCAGGCAGGACTATATGCTCAAATATTTGGATTATGGGCATTTATTTGGTTTCTTGCCACCCCAATAGGTATGCTTTATAATGTATTAGAAAAACAGGAGTTTGGAGTATTCGTGTATACACTAAATTTCATAACTCGATTAATATCTCTTAGTATTGGAGCATATTTAAAAAGTCCTATTCTATCGTTAATTTTATTTTCAGTATCAGGCATTTTTGTTTATGGATACTTTAATATTTATCTATTAACCATATCGAATGTTAATATAAAAGTAATGTTAAAGAGAATATTATTCAATTTGAAGATAATTTGTCCATTTGCTCTCATTCTCATTATTCTTAAATTCATATGTAATAATGACTTATTTATTGTTATTGCCGCAGCCCTTTTAGGTGTAACTTACTATATATATATTATAAAGACCGATCTTGAAGTAAAAGCCCTAATCTCGAATTTTAACTTGCGATTGTAGATTAAGAATTACCACAGATATATTTAGATTTAGTAAGTTAAAATTTACCATGGTTTAGTAGCATTGAAGTAGTATGTAGTCCCCCTTGGAATCATCCAATCTTCTCCATATCTGTCGCTAAGAAACTTATTTGAATTAGCTGGTATTTTAAATCTGTATCCATAAATTATTGTATCATCAGGATGGTTTAACTGTTCTATATTAAATTGGTCAGATCGAATGCTTCCATTGTCATATTTCGCTGTGAAGGTATATCTATCACCCAGAGAAGGGTTTTTTTCTAAACTAAATAGTTGAATTTCTAAATATACATTAGATCTAGATTTATATTTGACTACTGATAAAGGATCATTACTTTTTCTAAACCTAAACCCATGATTATATATTTCTATTGTTGAAAAAAATAACTTCTCATAATCCTCTTTTCTTATAATGAGATCAATATCTGCTGGACGACCAGCAAAACTATTCTGTCGAACAGCACCCAATAATGTTCCATCTGTAAGAAAATGTTCAATGCCTACACTATTTAATATTTGAGAAAAAATTACTAAACAATGAAGTGAATTAACTTGTCGCAGAGGAACACTCGTTTTTCGATAATACAAATATAATAAAATAGTGTATGGATTAATTATTCCTGGATTAAAAAAGAATGTGTTCAAAATTCCATAATAAAAATGTCGCATTTTCCTGAATAAAATTGGAAATCCACCATTAATAATTTCATAAAAATGTTTTTTAATCATAATCAAACCTTCAATTTTTTAATAATTTACTAGAAATAACTACAAACTTTTCTTTACTAATAAGGTGAATGCGCAGTTTTTTTGTTGGATAAACTCTCTCCTTCCCGTCCATGGAAATCCGAACCTTTGGTTATTACCATACCATATTTAATTACAATTCTCAAATAATATTCAACTTGCTCCTCTGTGTGTTTTGAATAAAAAACCTCAACTCCATCAAGGCCACACCCAAAATACCGAACAAGATCCCCTTCATCAAGAGAACTCCTGTCAGCCAGATATCCCGGATGCGCAAGAACAGCTATCCCACCCGCCTCATGGATAATTGAGATAGCATCCACAGGCTTTATCTTGAATCGATCAACATACGCTCTTCCTCCGTTACCGATATAATTTTTCGTAAAGGCTTCAGACTGTTCTTTAATATAACCCATCTCCTGCATTGCCCTGGCAATATGTGGCCTGCCTATGAATGTCGTTCCCGATATCTCAAACACTCTATCGACGGTAATCTCAATGCCGATATCATTGAGTTTTTGCACCATATTAATAGCCCTCATTTCTCGTGCATTTATCATTTGAGTAATTAAATTCTTCAAATATTGATTTGCTGGATCAATATAATAACCGAGGATATGAATCTCCTTTTTACCATCGGTTGTGGAGAGTTCAATTCCAGGGATCACTTTTATACCATATTCGTTACCAGCTCGGCATGCATCTTCGATGCCATCAATAGTGTCATGATCAGTGATGGCGATTATGGATAACCCAGCATTTTTTGCTGCGATTACCAGTTCACGAGGATCGAAGGTACCATCAGATGCTGTGGAATGCATGTGAAGATCAACTTTTTTTCTAGAATCAATAAAACAAGGGCTAATATACGACAAATTTATCATTCTTTTTTCACATCATTAATTTATAGTCATCGAACAAATATCATCAGGATATGTTTTTATTTTAACATTTCTCAATCGCTTAACTAACTCCTTAGCTATGTATACATTTGCCTCTTTACTAGTATGTGGACCAAGTGGCCCTTGAACATATAAGGATATTCTACCTTGTATTTCTTTGAATAAATTTGTAAAGTCTACAACCTGGAGTTCTTTGCCAATCTCAATATAAAAGTCCTCATGTTTTTCTTTTTCTGGTTGTTGAATATCATACGGTTGAGGTATAATAACAAGTATTGGAATTGAATTATTATTTTCACAAGACAATTTAAACCTTCTAATAAGAGCTCGTAGTAGATCGCAGGATTCGGTTTCCTCATATAATTTTCTCGTCCATTTTGCATTTTCTTGAAGGATCACGTCAAATGCATTACGTTTAGCAGAATTGAATTTTTTTTGAACTAATCCCAATGTTAAAATACCAAGAATAGAGAGATGACGTTTAGGATTACTCATTAAATGAAATAAGGCTGGGAATCCAATAACATCCTTAAGGAACTTTCTATAATAGAAACCATCATTGCTTTGTATAAAATCAAGATATCTTACATAATTAGTATAATCATCAAGCACCTGAATTGGTGATGAAATAAGATTGATATCTTCACCGTTTAAAACAAATCTTGGTTTAAAAGCTAATATATTTCCATATTCAAAATAGTGTTTCCATAATGACTGAATACGGGCAATCGTTTCTGGAACAATTGCCATGATTACCACCCGAACTCCTTTTGGTGGATCACTCTCATAACGGAGAAGTGCTTGATCAAAACCATAATTACCTACACCGTAATTACCCACATGACATGCAAGTATTTCAGACATATAATGAGGCCACGTACAATCATCCGGAACCAAACGACAAAATGCATATGAATCTCCATATACCGCTATTGACATTGGTGTGTCATCAAATCCAGGGTTTTTTCTTCTACCTTGGCAATCGATTTCGTATGTTACTTCACCATTAGATGTGGGATTACTCCATCGTGCGCCTGGTTGTTGAAGCCAACCGAGATAGGGATGAAAAGATTGTTTTCCATGCTTTTCAATTAATTCTAATGGAATAACTGGAGTTAAATCCTTTGAAGTTATCAGCCATTGAAACCTCGTGTGCATTATGCGAATCAGTGCTTGAACTGACACTTCAGTTATAATTATTATTAAAATAAGGTACAACAACATTATTTTCTAATAAAATAACTAATTTGTTTTAAACTATCCTCAGGTCCACCAGAATAACCGGATGTGTCAATTTTTAGATCACAAAAGGGTGGTGTGGGAAAGGGTATATCTATTCCAACCACATTTTTTATTAATCCTTTCTCGGCCTGAATGTACAACCCTTTGGTATCTCGTCGTTTTAACTCTTCTAATGGCGATTCCAGATAAAATTCAAAATACCTCGAAAATTTTTCACGATTCCAACGCTGCCATTCAGGAAAAATTGACAGAACAGCAGCTACAACGTTGATATCTTGATTATCTAACATTTTACATAAATGAGATAATCGATGGGCATTTATACCCCTCGACTTAATATCATGTCCCAGGTTATCTCCCCAAACATCTCTTAAAATATCTCCATCAAGAAAAACTGTTGCAGGATTATCCCTTTTCAGTTCTTCGCACAACATCTTTCCAATAGTTGTTTTTCCAGAACCCGATAAGCCAATAAGCCAAATGATCATTATAAGCACAACTAAAAGGTTTTTTTTATTTTTATGGGAAAGACAGTTCTTTAGCATCTACCATTGACTCCGCAAGGTGAAGGTCCTTCACATTGTCCACCTCACACCATCCACCCTCCCAAGGCACACCCTTGATTGAATATCCTGCCTGAATTAGATTTGATAAAAGGGTTGTCATGTCAAATTTTTCACGGAATCCTTCGTTATTCGTTAATAAATCATCTATCCATCTAAATGATGTCGGTGTAAACTTTAACAATCCCATATATTGTCCCTGAATCTCAGTCAGTGACACATTTTTTCGTCCAATATCCCGGATGTTACAATTATCGTCGACCGAGAAGCTTTCGGCATCACATCGTGGATCTACAAATCTCTTCTGCCAGAGAGTCAACCAGTTAATATCATATAGAAGACTAAGATCACCTTGGGATTCACCGAGGAGAGAAACAGCGTGAAAATCATAAACAATGTCAGAATATGAGACGATACATATATCATCTTCTAACCATTTCTGGGCACACATCAAGCTTGCAACCATGTTAGTCTGATCCCAGTCAGGGTTATCACAAACCTTAAAATTTCCAATAATCATCTCACCACGATACCCTCTGACCACGAGAATATCACTAATACCTGCTTTCCGCATTGCTCCCATCTGCCACTCTAAAAGAGGATATCCAGATAGTTCCACTAAGCATTTAGGCTTGTTTTTAGTTCTCTGATCTAGTCGTGAACCGCGTCCTGCTGCTAGAATTATTCCACGCATTATATTCCTCTTATCTCGAAAAAAAACTTTGAATTAGATAATTATCAAATTTGGATGCAGGATTTTTCCGTTCAGGATGCCACATAATTCCGCATAATTTTCTTTCAACATCTATAACACCTTCAACAAGTCCATCACAAGCTATTGCAAAAGGGATTAATCTCCCTGTGAAACTATCTACCATACCCACACATTGCGAATGGAACGAGTTAACCATCAACTCATCACCATACCATTGCAGAAAATTATTAATCAACTTTATACTGTGGTTTGATGCTATGTGAGTTTGGGGATTTGGACATGGAAATGGATTTAGGTTACAGTAATGGCAAATCATCTGCATCCCCCGACAGATACCAAAGACAGGTAATTTCTTTTTGATTGCATACTCAAGAATAATCCACTCAGTTTCATCACGCAATTGTACTTCATTGATGTTGTTTCCACCTGTCAGAATAAATCCATTCAACTCCCAAAACTCAATAAAATCACAGACATCTTTCCCAATGTTAGGCACAGGAATCCAATGGGCGTCAAGGAGTACGGTTTTTAAATAAGCTGACCAATCATGTGCCAAAACATCACGAATTTCAACATATTCTGTCATTTCCATAACTCGCATTGAGAGACCCAGACGTAGATCCACACCATTAGTCATATTGTCCCAAAGTCCTGATTACTCTCGATTCGCAATTCAATATAACTTTCTGGCTTTTTTTTACTCTTTCAAAGAGGTCTTCTCCACAGCCTATCGCTGCAGGTAACTGGAGTTCAGAACAACGAATTGCCATATGTGAATTTGCCCCTCCATATTTTGTTATTAAACCAGCAATCCCTTTAGAAAAAATCCAATCAAAACCAGGATCAGCATTATCGATACAGATGATAAAGTCTTTCAATGAACCTGAATTGAACATTGTTGCATTAAGGTATTTACAAGGCCTCTCAATCTTCTTTTGCGTAATAAAATTTGGATCTGAACGGTGTATTGGGACTACATGGATATCCCGGACACCACGAATAAGATAACTGAGTTTCAAGAGTTTCGCAAATGATTGTCCTATTCGTGCTTGATCCACTATTTGCATCAGAAATGAGGTCTTTTCATCCCGTGTTGAAGTGTAACAGTTGTCAATGATATTCTCAATAGTAAGATAAGAAAGATCCTCTCTTCCAAGGGCGTAAAACTCACCCCATGATGCAATCACTTCAAGTGCGGCTGAAAGACTACGAGAAAAGACAAATTTCCCATATTCTCTTCCACAAATTGCAGCCTGTGCATATTTAAATATCCCTCTCGCATCAATAGTATCAACGCCTATTTCATGTAATAATGTATTGAGTTTCTGTTCCTCCTCATTTTTTAAATTGAAGATAGCCTTATCACCAGTTATATCTGTGATATTACAGTTATCAAATAGATCAGAACGATCCCGATAACAGGGCGACATGATATCAAAAGTTCCAGGCCGCAGATGACCGTAACGCTCAAAAAAAACAACTTCATCAAGGCTTCCTTCACAAACTGCCCGTGTGTCTAGTGCTAGTTCTCCCATAATTGTCTTGAATGATGCTTTAAATTCGGCAACCCGCTCTTTTGTAATTGCACCTCTTTCTATGGCAGAACGGAGTAACGTTTCAGATATAAAGCCATGACGGGCTATGATGGAAAAAGGAATGGTTCCATATTGAATACAGTCATCAAGAAGATGGGCAATAAACGATGCCAATGCAACTGGACTTTCTGTTTTAATTAAAAGGGCACCATTGCTCTGTTTCTCTGCCAGGGTGTTAATTTTATCTAGAGCCATTGGAAGACTGCCAAAAGTGGTCATATTCAGAGTATTGTTTGTAAATTTCTGTAAGCATGCTTTAAAGAAACATGTCTCTTCTTGAGTAAGAATATCAGGATATCTTTCAGCAAAGACTGTGTCAAATGTAAAATCCAGCACCGTGTGTGCAATTTCAAATTCCACCTTATCATGAAGACACGGATTTTCTGAGAGTCTGGAAAGCCATGCATTGATCAATTTCTCTCCAATATCATCTTGAATTCCTTTTGGAAGAAATGAATTGAAACTAGCTCGGACATCAATATATCCCCGTCCACCGATGAGAACCATCAACTCTGTTTGAGGTATTTGTCGATAACCCATTTGAGATCGTGCAATACTCCACACATTCGATGAGATCAATTTTCGAAACAGTGATGCGGCAAGGGGGGAAGGGATTGGACCAATCAATTCTGCAGGATTCCAATCCGACATATTACCAAATAACGATGATATTCCAAAAAGACCCTTTCGCCGTGCAGATAAATCTTCAACAAAGCATTCCACTTGAGGAATAATGCGAGAGACTCGATGTTCTGTATCCGGATGCCAGCCCCCAACAGTACTAATCCGTCGAACCTGTAAAAGATAAACTATACCATCGTGATTAATAGCAAATTCAATATCCAGGGGAATCCACCCACATATCTCTTCAATTTCCTGTGCCAGAGTTAGCATCTTTCGAATGCGATGTGAATCGCAATATTCCTCCTTATATTTTCGGTATACCATCACCGTCTTGTGAACACCTTTACCACCAGTAATAGAATCAGTTTGGCCGGTTTCATCATCATAATTAAGCACATAATATGGAGAGCCATCATCAACGAAACGAGTGAGGATGACACCACTGACGGCAATTCCCGTGATCATCTGTTGAATTAGAACTTGATCTGATTCATCGTATTCAGAATATGAGGAAAACACTCTTTCGATAGCTTCTCGAAGATCTGTTGCTTTATCTGGATTAACATTGAGGACTGATTCGAATGCCCCGGCATTTGATTGACCAAGACCATCTTCACAGATAGCAGAACTACGAACTGCAACAGGATAAGAATGATATGAACTGGATATCATTTCCAGTAGAGAATTCGACTTCATCATCCAGTCTTTTCGAGAGTAATATGTGAAGGGGGGGATGGTGCATGATAATAAATAATATTTAAATTGTTCAAGTGTTTCAGCTTTAGATTTAAATTTGATTTTTTTTTGTGATTCAATATATATCATTTATTTTTCCTTCAATAGAATCATAATCTCATCATTATTATGAACCGGTTTCATATTTATGAAAAGTAAAAGATATTTTTGACATTTTATCATATTTGGTGGTGAAAATTTTCAGGTTCTGGTTTTCAAATCAATTGTTCGTTTATCAATATCAAATCCGATTTCTGAATATGTTCTGCAAAAGCCTCCGCTAATGGCTGACCAACATATCCAAGTCCCACAACACACACAACTTTCTCGTTTAATGACTTTGATACCATTTTATTGTCTCCATTAGGCCTGATTTTACTGAATATTGTGGATTATAACCAATTTGGTTCTGAATACAACTAATGTCAGCAAGAGAATCACGGATATCACCAGGTCTCTCTGGTTCAAAGAGGATAGGGACAGTAAGCCCAGTTAACTCCATAATCAACGAAGCTAACGAAATGAGAGAAATCTGCTGATTATACGCAACATTAAATATTCCCTCAATGTTACTTTCCATTGCCTTGATGTTTGCCTGTACAACATCTTTCACATACGTAAAATCCCGGGTCTGCTTCCCATCACCATAAATTACCGGTGATTCATTCTTCAAAATCCGGGTAATAAATTTGGGAATGACTGCAGAATATTCAGATTGGGGATCCTGGCGGGGTCCAAATACATTAAAATACCGGAGTGAAACGGTTTTTAGACCATATAATTCTGAAAAAATCTTGCAATATTGTTCTCCGGTTAGTTTTGATACACCATATGGGGACATTGGATTTAGAGGCATATTTTCGGTTTTTGGAAGTACTGGAGTATCTCCATAGACTGATGATGAGGAAGCGAAGACAACTTTCCGGACATTCATCTCTTTTGCAGCAAGCAATACATTCAATGTTCCTGTAATATTCGTTTCATTTGTTGGAAGAGGATCTTTCACAGAACGAGGGACAGAGGTAATTGCTGCTTCATGAAAAATCCCATCCGAACCCTCAAAAATTTGCTTTAATAGCGAAAAATCAGTTACACTTCCCTCTACGAATTTGACCGGAATATGTGCAATATTTTCCTGCTTCCCACTAAATAGATCATCAATGACAACGACTTCATGATCCATCGCCAATGCTTCAGCAAGATGAGAACCAATAAATCCGGCTCCTCCGGTAATGACGTATTTCATGATAATGGATTTCCAGGCTCAAATACCCCGGAACTATACTTAATATTACGCTTTTCAGAATTATGGTATTTAATTATTTGCCATGCAATAGATCAATATCATATGATTAACTTTGTATATATTTTTTGAATCTAAAAAATACCTTGCAAATGGACATTATTATTGAATTTATATGAATACCCAATTTCAGATCTAACATCAGATGGCTCCCATATTACAGATATACAATATGAACCCCTTTTCTAAATTAAAGCCTAAATTTAAGATTTTTATAACCCCAATTTGAGCATTTCTTTAAATATACAGGAAATCGCCTATTTTTAAAATCCATCAAAGAAAAACAGACATATATAAGTCCGGTATCCTTACTATTATCAAAAGACACCATACACTCTGGGTATACCCCGGACAGGCCAATAAAACCCACATATAAAAACGAGATTTGGGCTCCATTTCCCCCCGGATTCTAGTGCATGGCATATATTTATTAACTCCACCAAAAAAAGAGAACACATGGTTTTTCAACAGGAATTTCGTAATATCGTGATTCTTTCCCTTTTCATCTGTCTCATGATTACAATAATCCCACCGGGATCTGCACAATCTTCAATCGAAATCTCTCCTCAAACCATTGCCCCGGATCAGGAAGTAACGGTGACACTCAATGAGATTCCCCAAAATTCGCTTATCAATATGACGTTAAACGCTTCAGTAAAGACCACTCCGGGTGAGGAGATGGATTACACTGTCAACAATTTTCTGTTTCCTTATGAGTCCGGAGTATCGGTATTTCAGGCAAAAATGTTCGACCTTCAACCGGGAACCCCTGCAACGGTAAGCATATTACGGGAAGACGGGACTGAAGCAACCCGTACTGATAATGTTTCATCAGAAGGAGAGTTTAATGCGTCAATTCAGAGAGAATTAAACAGGGGAATGTACAATGTTTCATTTATTGGAATTCCGGCATCCAATAAAGTTACATCAACAATTGACTTTGGAGGTGTCACCAATACAACGACTGGTAACGTTACTGCAGAATCTGCCACCACTGAATCCTACTTCTCTCCAGGAGGAATTACTGACGGAACGGTTGATGTAAACATCTATATCGATAAACAACTTCAGAAATCGGATACTATCACAATATCTTCTAATGCATAATATCCAATATCGGTCTTAAAATTGTGAACACTATTCACAGGATCAAATATTTTTTTACAGTGATTTATGACACTAAATTCTGTTCTTACCGAACAACAATTCAATACTAAAGGAGTACACTGTTAACATAATGAGACCCCGGCATCTTGCCATCCTTACTCTCTGTGGATGGTTACTCATTATCACTCTGTTTATGTTGGCTGCCAGGAGATTTGATCTTGAGGTCTTCTTTGTTTTATGGCTGATTGGGGTCCTGATTGTTGTTGAACTGACAGATATCAGGTACTTTCAGACTCCCCATCTCAAAAGAATCAAATATATCATCGGAGCCGGCATCCTGATATTCGGATACATTGTTATCGAAAAAATCCTGGTAATTCTCAATTCATGAAGCCATTCCTGGTCTATACCGCATATCTCCTGTTGATAGTCAGCACTCTTATTCTGATATGTTCCATATATGTTCCACCGGTTTTTTACTCCCTGGATCAGGATATATCAAAAACAGGATTTCATAATAACATTGATGCAGAAAAAAGGGTCATCATCAATAGTTCAACAGATATGCTTTCAGTAATGCAGGATATTCTTGACTATTCTGGTCCTATCGCTCTCAACATACGGATGCAGGATCTGGAATCTGCAAGAAATGATCTCAATCAGTATGCTCAGAAGTACCGGAACCTGAACAGCCTCGTTATTAATCTTGAGATGAATGATAGTGAAGTTCAGGATTTCGTCAATAATACAAAACTCCAGGATGATCTGTACCGGGAACTTATGAACTCATCATATTCTCTTGATGAATTAAAGAGACTTGAATTCAGATACCGGGATAAGAAGGATAGTGTCGGTCTCACAACTGTTGCGTACCAGGGTCAGGCATTAAAAAAGAAGATTCAGTCCATCAGAGACAGGTATCACACAGTTAATGAGAACATCATTAATCAGAGTATCTCGTATGATTTGGATCCAACGAAAACTCAGAAAGCACGAGAAGATATTGATCAATTTGTTGACGATATTACCAAGGACATTAAGGAGGAAAAACCGGAAGCTGTACCAAACCTGAATATTGCAAAAAAAGTATCACTCATCATTTCTCCGGATCATGGAGTATACCAGGATCTGATAATGTACTCAGGGTTTGCTTCAGGAAGTGGGGCAAATAATGCTACTATAAGCATATGGCTTGATAATAAACCATATTTCAGCACTACAACGAATGAGATTGGAGAATATCGTCAAAAATTAGAAATCAGCAGGGTTCAGGCAGGGAATCACAATGTATCTGCACATTGGGGTTCTGTAATCTCTGATGAAATGAACCTTACCGTGACTTCGGTAAACTCTAGCCTTACTCTGAATATTACCGGTGAGTTATTTCAGCCGGTGGTACATGTATCCGGCCTTCTCATGACAAACCGGAGTGTACAATCAGCCCCCATCCAGTTTATCGTAAATAATCAGACATGGAATGTAACCATTTCAGAAAAAACGGGTAAGTACAACATAAACCAGACCTTACCTGAAGGAAAATACATTATACACACACTATTCGAGGATCGCTCTTTCCCGATCAATGCATCAGTCAGCCCGACATATGAAGTGATCTCATCTGGAACAGGTATCATTTCTATTCGGCTACTTGGAAACTCTATCAATTATGAAGATGATTCAACAGAACTATTGCTAAAAATTAGCATTGGAATTATTGTTCTTTTAAGCCTGGGTGCATTGTATTGGCATTTGAGAAGGAAAAGCCAGGTACGGACTCAAATAAAAAAAATTCCGTCACCAGATCAAAAAGATTCTGTCATCTTCCTTGATAATATCGATGTACAGGAACTTTTAACGACAATTCCTGATGAAATCATAACGCAAAAAGAAGAGTTATTATCCGGATACACAGAAAGATTAAAGATATCCGGATTATCAGAAGCAGCACGATATGTATACATTTATTTTATAGAGAAAATTGCCGGTGATTTACAAACCCCGCCACCACCTCTTACTCTGACCCCGCGTGAAGTTATCCATAAAATCCGGAGATATCACTATTCAGGGATCTTCACTATGTTTGTATCACAATACGAACGGATCAGGTATGCTGGTAAGAAGGATGAGAAGGAACAGACGGCCTTTGAAGATCTGATGAAAGAAACCGATTCCAATTTGAGTGTGGAACATGAAGACTGAAAACGGTATTGCTTTACTTCTGATCATTACCGCAGTATTTCTCCTCATATCCCACCTTTCAACAAACAACCTTGAATTCAGCAGGTATAATGTCGGGTGGAACGGAACATCTGAGTTCTTTGATCTTCAAAACCGGCATACAACAGAAGATATTACAAATATATCCTCATTATCAGGTAAACAAAACTCGACTCTTCTGATAATTGCACCAAAAAAACCATATTCTGCACATGAGTTATCTGAATACCGATCTTTTATCCAAAGAGGCAACATAATCATTCTCGTTGATGATTTTGGAACAGGTAACGACCTTCTGAGAGGTATCGGTTCTTCCATTCGGTTTTTGCCAGGAATCGTAGCCAGTGTAGATCGGGCATACAATGATTCATTCGCTATTGTATCTTATCCGGTATTTGATCATCCACTAACAAAAAATGTTTCTTCCCTTGTTCTGGATAAAGGGGCTGCCCTTGAAGGAGGAGAACCCCTGATAAAAACCACTCTCATGAGTTGGATTGATACGGATAATAATGGAAGAATTACAAAAAAGGAGTTGCTTGGTAAGTATACTATACTAACTCATGAGCATATCGGAAAGGGAGAACTGATAGTCCTCTCTGATCCGAGCGTTTTTATTAACGGAATGAATGGCATCGATGATAAATGGGATAACAGAAAATTTATTAAAAATATACTTGCTCTCTCAGATCACCAATTAATCGATCAGGCAAATTCAAGAACATCTGATACGGATGGCTACAGTACCATTATGGAGAATCTAAAAAGTTCTTCACTCTCGACTCTTGTATTTATTGGATTCCTCCTATTCATTCTGATCATCATGGTCGTAAAAAGACGTAATATGTGATTTTTACAAATGATTCAAAGATCCCTTTACCTGTCTTTCAATCCACGGAGAACAAAAATATGACACAAGCACATGAAATCAAACAAAGAACTATAATATTCCAATCAAATATTCTGATGCTGACTGATTATACTATATCCCTTTGGATTACAGGAGTCTATAATGAATAAAACCAATAATCAATCATGCCATAAAAAAGGTGATGCAACCGTTATAACCCTTGAAACTCTGAGTAGAGAAGCGAAAAACAAAATACAAGAATACATTGTTGGAAACCAGGATCTTATTCAGTTAATCCTGGTGGCCCTATTATCTAATGGTCATATTCTTATTGAGGGAGTACCAGGCACAGCAAAAACAACAATCGCAAAGTCCATTGCACTCATTACCGATTGTGATTTTAGAAGGATTCAGGGGGCAGTTGATATTCAGCCGGCTGATATTATTGGTGTCAGGACCTATGATATTGTATCGAGAGACTTTGTTCTGAAGCCAGGTCCTGTTTTTACTAATATTTTACTCGCTGATGAACTCAACCGAATGAACCCGAAAGCCCAGAGTGCTTTTATTGAATCAATGAGTGAAAGGCAGGCAACAATTGATGGAGAAACGATACTACTCCCGGACCCGTTTATCGTTATTGCCACCCAGAATCCATATGAGATGGAAGGGACATTTCCTATGATAGAGGTCCAGCGTGATCGTTTTATGTTCAGTATGGATACCTCTCATCTGGATTCTGAAGAAGAACTTATGGTCATCAGAAGAGCTTCAGATGGTAAACTTAACTGGAAAAAGTATGCTGATAGCATTAGTCCTATTATAGAAAAAGAAACCCTCATTCAATTAATAAAAAATGTATCAGATATTCATATTGAAGATCCCCTTCTTCAATACATCAGAGATATCATTATAAAAACCAGGAAGCATCCGGATATTGCACTGGGTGCTTCTTCACGTGCCTCAATCTCATTTATATCTGGAGTCAAATCGTTTGCTGCATTACAGGGACGGGAATATGTAATCCCGGATGATGTCAAATGGATTGCCCAGAAAGTGTTGAAACACCGGATCTATCTCACAAGAGAGGCAGAGATTGAAGGCATTAACTCTACAGAAATTATTCAGGATATCCTGGAATCGGTAGAGGTGCAATAACGGTGAGAGTGAAACGCTGTACCCGGGTCATTATTGCAGCGTTTCTTCTTTTATTAATTTCGTCATTTTTTCTTGATAAACCAGGTTTATTAGCGGTTTCCTTGTCTCTATGGATACTTATAATCTGGCGCTACATCATTTTCTTTAAACGACTAAAATTGGTTGTAAATTCGATTACTATCAACAGAAATACAGATAAATCTTTGATCCGACAAGGGATGATATGCACGGTGACGACCCGGATATCATTAACAATAGAAGAGGGAATAGCAGTCATTTATTCAGATCTGACCCCGGCTGGTGTTCAAATCGAAGATGGATTAAACCAAACAGATCCACTTTTTTCTGGCGTCCATGAATTAACACTCAAATATAGTATTTCAGCTATCACACATGGGAACATCACATTTCCAGGTGGAAATCTTACAGTACAGGATCAATTCTTTGAAACAACAATTCAATTATTATCATCTGGTTATATTGGTCCGGCTCTTCTTGTTCAACCGGCTCCTTTCTTCGAAAAAAAGAAGTCAGATCTCCAGTCACAGGGAGTTGAGACGAACAAATTTCTGGTCCAGCGTGGAAACACTATAAAGACATACCGAAAATATCTTCAGGATGATGACTCAAGGCTCATCGATTGGAAGGTGTCTGCCAAACGAGATGAATTATATGTAAGAGAATTTACAAGCCTGGAATCAAATCCCCCATTACTAATTATCGATCTTCCAGATGTGGATCAGGATTATAGTGAAGAAAATTTTTCAAAACTCGTCAGGACAATATCTACAAAAATAGAAACTGAGGTACGAGAGGGAACTGTCCTTTCTCTCCTTATCATTTCAGGACCCAACATCATCACCTTCCTCTCACATGAGTATTATCCAAACAGTTGGATGACTATCATAAGAGAACAATTCCACCCTCGTATCAGGTTGCATCATCTCTATCGTACAAAACAAAGGATAGAACTGAGAAAAATGGTTAAAGATGTTCAGAACCAGAATGAGAAGGGAGGAAATAATTCGATATTGAAACACTATTCTCTGATTAGTACCATATACAAGAACCATCTCCTTGATAATGGTAAAAACCGGTTCTCATCTCAGATCTCCCGGATTTTTATAACAGTCAGACCAGGTATTATTTCTTTGTACTCACTTTGTGAAGGTGATATTAGCCACATTAAGGAAATAGCACATCTGGCAAGGTTTGATAAAATTCGATTCATCCTTCAGACAACGCAAATGATCAGATCTCATGATTTTTACGGTCAATACAGTTCACTGCGTACAGAAACAATTGAGGAGATTCCATGATCATTTCATTCATAGAAAAACTCTACTTATGCCTGTTTATTGTCGGCATGGTTGCTCTCACATATTATTCTCCCATTTGGTATGTCCATCCCCTGATAATGGGTACTTTTCTTTGTATCTGGTTCTATTATACAAGAAAGAGTGAGAAAGGAATCGTACTGTTATTATGCGGTGAATTTTCCTGTGTTGCTGCATGGTTCGTTTCTCCCTTTCTTGCGTGGGTAATCCAAATACCGGTCATAGGTTTATTTCTCTTAATTCTGGATATTCCACATAATAAAAAGGAAAAACTCTATTCAATCATATTATTTGGAGTACTTGGAGTGATAACCGTACTAAGCGATCAGATAAATCACACAGTGATTCCAGTGATCCTGATTCTCATTGCTTCAGTCCTGGTAATATTAGGAATAGTAGTAACCGAATTTCGGTTCAAAAAACAATTCAGAGTTGAAAAAATATGAAATTATCCTATATAAATAGAGATTTTCTTAGTTCATATATCCTGATAACTGCTGCCGCATTTCTTCTTCTGGTAGTTGCTATTACTGATCGAAGGGATATTACATCTGCATCAGTAGTGATCTCGGCTATGATCCTATTTCTCTGCGGGATTTTTCTCTTTACTTTCTCCAAAAAGGAATCTATCGACGATCACATCTCATCGCTCATTCCAGTCCAGAATCAGATCAATTTCTGCACAATCATATCAGAATTAGGAATCATGGGGAATTCCTGGATTCTTCCACAAAATAAAACCGGAAAGGACTGTGTTATGCAATTCACACCGGTTTCGACATATTCTGGTGGAACACTACAGGGAGACATTTTTGTTTCAGGAGAAGAAGGTACTGGCATTCTTGTCCAGCCAACCGGACAAACACTGATCTCATATCTTCGAAAAAATGCTGGATTAACAATTCCAGACTCTGAAGAGGAGATACTGCAGCTTATAAAAGAGACTGGAGAAGAACTTCTGGAAATAGCAGAGAAAATAAATATTCAAAAAACCGGGGAGGGAATTTCAATCAATCTTGACAATTACCTGTTGATTGATGGATGCCGAAGAATAACCGCTGAATCACCTGCATGTTGTACATTGAATCCATGTTCAATATGCAGTCTTTTTGGGATGATACTAACAGAAGGATTGAACCAGGCAGTAATGGTGGAGAGATGCAGACCGGATAAAAAGAAAGATCGTGTCGAGATTCTCTTCACGATATCGTGAAAACCCTCACTACCAAAATTTAATTCTTTTTCGTTTTCGCTCTTACCAGCCGTGCCTGAAGCCCGTAGTAATGCGAGAACCCGATGGCATCTGTCTGATCAATGAGCTTCGAATCAAATGATGCCACATCAACCGAGTAGAATGAATCCGGAGATGAACGGCCTAATACAGTTACAGTTCCTTTGTATAGACGGAGGTCCACGGTTCCGTTCACCCGCTGCTGGGTTGTATCAATAAACGCATTCAGGGCATCCCAGAGTGGTTCGTAGATCAGACCGTAATATGCAAGCTGAGCCCACTTTGCATCAACCGACTGCTTGAACGCATACTCTTCCCGTGTGAGAACAAGCCGCTCAAGGTCTGCATGAGCAGTCAACAGAACGGTAGCTGCAGGATGCTCATAGATCTCACGGGCCTTGATCCCCAGAACCCGGTTCTCCATCATGTCGTTTCTGCCGATCCCATGACTTCCTGCAATCCCATTCATCTCACGGATCAGATCATACCCTGACATCTTCTTTCCATTCAGGGCCACAGGGAGTCCCTTTTCAAAGGTCAGTGTGATCTCAAGAGGAGTTTCAGGAGCACTCATCGGAGATACTGTCCAGGCATAGATCTCTTCAGGAGGATGGAAATCAGGCTCTTCCAGATGACCTCCTTCAACACTCCGCGACCAGAGGTTCTCATCAACAGACCAGGGTTTCTCCTTGTTGACCGGGACAGGAACACCGTGCTGCTCTGCATACCCGATCTCCCACTCACGGGTCATGTTATTCTCACGGATCGGAGCAACAACATCAAGCCCTGCTGACCTGAAGACAACATCGAACCTGAGCTGGTCATTGCCTTTCCCAGTGCAGCCGTGTGCTACAGCAGTTGCTCCTTCTTTCTTTGCAATCTCAACAACCGCTTCAGCGATAATCGGCCTTGCAAGAGAGGTTCCCATCGGGTATCCTTCATAGAGACCATTGGCACGGATCGAGGGGAACAGACACCGGTCCACAAACTCCTGCTTGAGATCTACAGTGTAATGCCGGTCTGCAAGTTTCTTACCCTTCTCCTCAGCAACGGCTATCTCTTCGTCACGCTGGCCAACGTTTGCTGCCACGGTGACGACGCGATCATAGCCGTACTGTTCTTTCAGCAATGGAATACAGATCGAGGTGTCAAGTCCACCCGAGTATGCAAGAACTACAGTGCCTTTGCCCATGTAAATATCTCCGGAAAATTGTGAATTATCCTCATATATATGAACATGAAGAAAAGAAAAAACTCCCGCAGGTTTCCTACCTGCCTGGAAGAATGAAATTAACTGATGTAATGCTGAAGGGGTTCAATAGTCAGGTTTTCTGCCCTCACCGTGTTGATAGCTTCAGCAGCTGCAAGGGCTGCCTGAATAGTTGTAATATAGGGTACCCCATAATCTACAGCGGTTCGCATGATCTGGATATGATCCTGCCTGGCCCTGCGATCTGCAAAGACGTTGATGATGAGGCTTATCTCACCTCCCCTGAGCATGTCGATCACATTGGGTGAGCCTTCCTGGATCTTACGGACAAGGTTTGAGGGTATGCCATGGCTGTTGAGATACTCCACGGTCCCGCTTGTTCCATAGATCTTCAGCCCGTTCTCATGGAATGCTCTGGCAACCGGAAGGATATGATCCTTGAGATCCTGGGTTATCGAGATGAAGACATTACCTGAACGCGGAAGGCGGTTGTGGGCTGCGATGCTAGCTTTGTAATACGCCCGTCCGAAGTCATAATCAATACCCATCACCTCGCCGGTGCTCTTCATCTCAGGACCCAGAACAGTATCAACACCTGGCAGCTTGTTGAATGGTAGAAGCACCTCTTTGACTGCAACATGGTTTATCTGCCGCTCCTGATATGGCATATCAGAGAGCCGCATACCCATCATGACCCTTGCAGCAACCTTTGCCAGCGGGATACCTGTAGCCTTTGCTACAAACGGAACTGTTCTGCTGGCACGAGGGTTTGCCTCAAGCACATAAACCACTGAACCCTGGACTGCAAACTGGATGTTTACAAGTCCTACAACGCCAAGCCCGATAGCAAGTTTGCGAGTGTAATCACGTACAGTGTCCAGAATTTCTGGTGGCAGGGACTGAGTCGGTATAACGCATGCTGAGTCCCCGCTGTGAACACCGGCAGCCTCGATATGTTCCATGATCCCGCCGATGAGCACATCGGTCCCGTCACAGACAGCATCAACATCAAGTTCTACTGCATTTTGTAGAAACCGATCTATGAGAACCGGATGACTGCGGGAGACCTTGACTGCTTCCCTCATGTATGCTGTGAGTTCAGTGGCATCATGCACGATCTCCATTGCCCTGCCACCAAGTACATAGGACGGCCTGACCAGTGCCGGGTACCCGATCTTCTCAGCGGTTGACAGCGCTTCTTCTTCAGATGTTGCCGAACCGTTTGGCGGTGAAGGAATGTGGAGATCATCAAGGAGGACACTGAACCGGTCACGATCCTCTGCCATATCCATGGCATCAGGTGTTGACCCCAGAATACGTGTTCTGAGCCCGACCCGTGCGATCTCATCACGGAGTGGAACTGCAAGATTCACAGCGTTCTGCCCACCGAACTGGACCATCACACCGTCATATTCATCCTTTTTGAGGATATTCATCACATCCTCAAGTGTCATCGGCTCGAAGAAAAGACGGTCGGATGTATCAAAATCGGTTGAGACGGTCTCAGGATTATTGTTGACCACATGCACCTCGACACCCATCTCACGAAGAGCCGTGACTGCATGAACCGTGCAGTAGTCAAACTCAATACCCTGACCAATCCTGATCGGGCCGGATCCGAGAATCATAACCTTCTTCTTTCCTGAAGGCTGCATCTCACAACGTGTATCACCCCAGGTTGAATAGAAGTACGGGGTTTGGGCAGGGAACTCTGCCGCACACGTATCCACCATCTTGTAGGAAGGTGAACCACAGAGGGTTGTGATCTCCTCTTCAGTTCTCTTGGTCAGGATGCTGATCTCACTCGTAGAGAAACCATACCTCTTGGCAAGTCTGATCTGATCGTCAGTACCGCCGGTTGTCAGGACCCGCTCAAGATCGATGATGTTCCTGACCTTCTCTAGCCAGAATGGAGTGATCTTTGTGAGCTCAACAACCTCATCAAGGCTGAAATCCTCCCTGAATGCATCAAACAGTGTTGCAAATCGCTCATCTGTCGGCCTGGAGAGGATCATGCGAATCTCACCGTGATTCGTGTGGCGGTCAGCATCATTATCAAGAGAACGCAGTGCTTTCTTGAACGCTTCCTCTACGCTTCGGCCGATAGCCATCACCTCACCGGTGGATTTCATGGCAGTGGTGAGGGTCCGGTCGGCTGTCTTGAACTTGTCAAACGGCCATCTCGGAACTTTGACAACGACGTAATCGATAGATGGCTCAAACGATGCCGGAGTCTTACCGGTGACGGTGTTAAGGATCTCATCCAGTCTGAGACCTATAGCAATCTTGGCAGCAACCCGTGCTATGGGATAACCGGTTGCCTTCGAAGCGAGGGCTGAAGATCGAGAAACACGGGGATTAACCTCGATGACACGATACTCCTTGTCTTTCTTAAACCCGAACTGGATGTTGCATCCACCCTGGACATCCAGAGCACGGATGATCTTGAGGGCAGCATCACGGAGGACATTGAACTCGTCATCACGGAGAGTCAGGATTGGAGCGACAACAACGCTCTCACCAGTATGGACTCCCATGGGATCCACATTCTCCATCCCGCAGATGGTAATGCAGGTATCATTGGCATCCCGCATCACCTCGAACTCAACCTCTTTCCATCCGGCTACACTCTCTTCTACGAGCACCTGGTGAATTCGGGATTTCCCAAGACCAAGTTCGGTGATCCTGCGGAGATCATCCTCATTGTATGCGATTCCACCGCCAGCGCCTCCCAGAGTATATGCCGGTCTGATGATAGCAGGGAATCCGACAAGTTTTGCCGCTTCGCCGAGCTGAGAGAGGGAACTGACGATCATAGACTTCGGGACCGGTTCACCGATCCGCTGCATCAGGTCTCTGAACTTCTCTCTGTCTTCTCCCTCATAGATCGCCTTGAGCGGGGTTCCCAGAATGCGGACACCCTCAAGTGCACCCATCTCGGCTAGTTCTGCGGTAAGATTAAGTCCGGTCTGGCCTCCCATACCGGATAATATTCCGTCAGGCTTCTCTTTCGCGATGATCTTTGCGATCACATCTGCCTGAAGCGGCTCAACATAGATGATGTCAGCAGTGTCAGGATCGGTCTGGATCGTTGCCGGATTACTGTTGACAAGTACTACCTCAACACCTTCTTCGCGAAGTGCACGACAAGCCTGCGACCCTGAAAAATCAAACTCTGCTGCCTGACCGATCTGGATCGGGCCTGATCCAATGAGGATCACTTTCTTGATCGACGGATCTTTTGGCATCAGATGAGCCTCCGCATCATCATATCAAAGTACATCTTCTCTGTATCATGCGGTCCGGCATGAGCCTCCGGATGGAACTGGACGCAGAAGAGTTCAAGATACTCATCCTCAAACCCTTCGAGTGTTCCGTCATTGCAGTTTGTAAAGGTGACCTGGCACCCTTCAGGAAGAGACTCGCCCATCACAACGAACCCGTGATTCTGTGATGATATCGCTATCCGGCCGTCTTTGTACCTGACCGGCTGATTTGCCCCCCGGTGGCCGAACTTCATCTTCTGTGTCTCTCCACCTAGTGCCAGCCCGCATATCTGGTTGCCCATACAGATTCCGAATACCGGCAGTTGACCTGCGAGCTCTTTCACAGCATGAATCGCACCGGTTGCCTGGACAGGATCACCCGGACCGTTACTGATAAAGAGGGCATCCGGTTTACATGCCAGAATCTCATCAGGCTTGGCATCATGCGGGAAGATATGAAGATCTGCATTCCGGCTGCTTAAACTCTGCAGAATATTCTTCTTCACACCAAGATCAATCACCGCCACCTTTGGTCCACTGCCATTCATATGCCATGGCTCTTTGCATGATACTTCAGGGATCAACGACTGTGTCGTGATATCAGGCGCTGATCTGGCGAGTTTTACTGCTTCTTCACCATCGTCGCTGCCCACGATGACTCCTGCACGGACCGTCCCCTCCTCTCTGATACTGATGGTCAGGTGGCGTGTATCAACACCAGTGATCCCAAGGAGACCTTCTTCCTCAAAAAACTGGGAGAGTGTAGTTTTGCCTGCCGGCTGCGTGCAGAGCTCGTGAACAACACACCCAGATGCCCATACGCGGGAGTTCTGAAAATTTTCCCTGTCAACTCCGTAATTACCAATAAGAGGGTAGGTGAAGAGAAGAAGCTGGCCGTGATAACTGGGGTCCGTCAGTGCTTCCATATACCCAGTCATCTGCGTGCTGAAGACCAGCTCGCCGGTTGTCTCTCCCTCAACCCCGAATCCCTCGCCGATAAAATATCGTCCATCCTCTAATCCGAGCGCAGCCTTCATGGTGTAAGTCCCATATCAGTGAGCATGAAAACGTAATAACGATACCTTACAAAAAAATTTCTTACTCATTTATCACAGGTCCATGAATAAATAAAAAAATTCTGGTACACCGGAACAATTGGTCCTCACAGAAATCCTAAGAACAATCTTAAGAACACGGCGGTTGAATCATGAGATGATGAGTGTTCCAAGAAAAGTCTTTTTTACCCGGGGTGTAGGCATTCACAAAGATCGGCTGGCTTCATTTGAAGCTGCACTCCGATCTGCGGGTATTGAGATGTTCAACCTCGTCTATGTATCATCAATATTTCCACCCAAGTGTAATGAAGTTACAAGGCTTGAAGGACTCAGGAGCCTGAGTCCAGGTGAGATTGTATATGCTGTTATGGCACGGGCAGACACCAATGAACCAAACCGCCTGGTAAGTGCTGCAGTCGGGCTGGCCCTTCCAAAAGAGCAGGATCATTATGGGTACCTTTCTGAACACCACACCTTCGGGGAGACCGAAACCCAGTCCGGGGAGTATGCAGAGGATCTGGCAGCAACAATGCTTGCCACCACACTTGGAATAGAATTTGATCCCGACACAGCATGGCAGGAGCGGGAACAGATCTATAAGGCAAGTGGCAAAATCATCGAGACCTCGCACATTTGTCAGTCTGCAAAAGGTGACGTGTCAGGAAAGTGGACTACAGTAATCGCTGCAGCAGTATTTGTAATGGAATAACTCCATATGCGAGGTTATCCACAGAAAGAAGATAATTACGCAATATATTTAATCTATACACCGAATAGTTCTACTATCAGGATTCCGGTTTGATATGGAACCCTGAACGAATTAGACAGGGATGGGGTATTGAACGATTATGGACACCGCTAATAGGCGTGAACTGAAAAATCTTCTCAGGCGGGGGGAGGATGCTCTTCTTAGACGTGACTACGAGCGGGCGTCAACATATTTCAGGCGGGCATATACCACAGACCCGGGAAATATTACTGCCATAACAAACCTGGGATATGTATACGCAAAAATGGGCAGATTCTCGCACGCCCAGAAATGCTTCATCACTGCGCTGGATATCGATCCTGATAACCCGATCGCAAGGAAGAATCTGAGCCTCCTGATGAGTCCGCAGGAGGAGAGGCGAAATGCCTCCCGGCAGGTACGGGGAGGGCCGGGAGAAGAACTGTTTCTCAGGTACCTTGAATGGGGAAATCTGCAGATGAAGCAGGGTAATTTTTATGCTGCGATCCAGTATTTTAAACAGGCAAGTATTATTCATCCAGATTTCATCGAGCCACATCTGAAGATAGGTCTCAGTTACGAAGAACTCAAAGAGTGGGCAGCTGCAGCAGGTGCTTTTTCCGATGCTCTTGATATCTTTCCAAAAGATCCAGTTGCGCTGGAACACCTTGACCGGTGCAGGGGAATGACCGCGGATGACCTGCATCAGGGGCATGAGGACGAAGCACCGGTTGCATCATCAGGCAGAGTAGACTACTCGGGCCCTGATTCAGAACCAGAGGAGCAGCATCACATCCAACCTCCGGCTTTAGCGAGAGAGAGAATCGAGAACGTCCCCGGACCCTCCACAATTAAGGAGGATTCGGCATCACCGGAAAAACCAAAGTCTGATGATGAGATGATCCGTTCCATTCTTGATCAGTACAGTGATATGATGAGTTCGGGGAAAGCTTCAGATAAAGGAGTGAAATCTGATACTGATGATGTGGTGCCTGGAAAAGAGGAACCAAAAACTCCAGAACCACAGGCTCCTGTGGCTGTATCAGGTCAGCCACCTGCCAGCAGTGATGATATTGTCAGCAGCATCCTTATGCAGTACCAGGATGATATTGCTGACGAAGGCCAGGCTGCGTCGCCTGCTTCTGAACCTGCTTCAACAGAGGAGGATCAGGTACCGCATACCGGCAGTGCACCATTAAGTGGAGAGAAGAACGATATGAGTCCGGCACATTCCAGTGGGATACGGGTTGATCTGAGCGATGACCAGAAAGATGCTCTGCGGGAACTTGGAAACATAGGAGCGTCTCACGCAGCAACCACACTCTCCACGATGTTGAACACGCCGATCATGTTGAATGTTCCTGAGATCAGTATCACGGATTTCGAGCATATCAATGCAGAGATCTCTCAGGAAAATTCTGCCATGGGAATATTTACCATGGAAGGGCAGATGGCAAAGGCGGGATATGTTATTCTGCATGTTCCCCGAGAATCAGTGGTACTCATGACAAGCATCATGCTCGGTATGCCTGCGGATCCTGGGCGAGAACTCAACGAGATGGATGAGAGTGCCATTACAGAGATAGGAAATATCATGGTCTCTGCATTTCTGGATGGCACAGCAGAACTTCTCGGAATTATTATGCTACCCTCTCCACCCAGGACAATCTTTGACCTTCCGAAAAATGTCTTTGATCTGATCGTCAAGGAGAGTAATATTCTATACGACAATGTCGTCTTCTTCAGAACCGAGTTGATCTGTGATGAGCATGAACTCAACCTTAACATCTTCATGCTTCCAAATCCCCCGGTTCTTCAGGAGATTGTACGGATGCTTGAAAAGATTATCGAAGACTCGGCTCAGGGACAATAACCTTCAATTTTTTTAGGAGAATTAAATCTCCCGGATGGCGCCATCAGCCTGACGGATAACAAGACGCCCTCCCTCTTTTGGAAAATAGGTAATCGTCCGCCCTACTGTACCCCCAATATCCTCTCGTATGATCGGTATCGATTTTGATTTGAGAAGTTCACGTAGGGCTTCAACGTTCCGCTCGCCAATGTTGAGGTTACCGGAAAAATTCTGAAACATAGAAGCGCCACCTGCCAGTTTCGCCTTTAGTGAGGAACTCTTAGAGCCCTTTGCTGCAAGATCCTGTAGGAGAGTAACAACCGCTGTATCTGCATACTTACCCTCACGCTCACCGGGTTTACCACTCGACTTCGGGAGCATGACATGAGCTAGCCCTCCGATCTTCTTCTCCTCATCGTGGAGAATCAGTCCTACACATGACCCAAGGCCGATAGATGTCATTACAGAACTTCCTACCGACCACTCACCAATGCCAATGATGATCAGATCTTTCTGATCCCGTGTTAATATCGGCGATGTTGTCATGCTACAACCTGAACTGAATCATCCGGATGTGGAGATCACGCTGTCCATTCTTGCAAATAACTCGTTGAGCAGCCCTTTACTGGGGAGCAGAATAATATTTGCGCTGATGTTGTACTCAGCACATTGAAGTTCGGTCTTGAAGAGCACCACTTCATCCACGTTTTCATCGATCTCCTGGGTAGCGATGATTGTCTGGAGTGCTGCATGAGGCATGTCAATAACCATGGACGGGGGTGAGGGGATCATGATGATCGAGAGCAGGGTTGCACAGGCATCCAGGAATGAGGAGGTCATGATGTTACCGATCTCGTTCAAGGCGCTCTTATCCATATCATCAATCTCTCTCTCCGAGACGTTCTGACCGAGCATGATGCTCGTCAGTCTGATGATGGACTCTTTTGGAATATGAATGATGATGTACCCGTTTCCTGCCAATTGACCCTGGATCTGGAAAACAACCATCGCTGCTGCTACATCATCCAGATAGTACCGGAGATTCTGAAGCTGCACAAGAATAATCTCAGGCACATGAATCGAGATCAGGGTATTCAGTATGGTGGAGAGTGTGGTTGCTGCATGGGATGCGCCGATGTTGCCAAGTTCACGCAGTTCATCGGCTTGCATGTCGGTGATCAGATGCTCTACGTCAGATATAACATTGTTCTTCATGACCTTCTTCACCCTTCTGCCTGAACTCTTCCTTGCTGCTTTCTGACCTGAACTTTCCCTGAGTATCGCTTTTACATCAAGAACAGGAACAACCTCACCATCGCCGGGAATTGTAACTCCGCTTACTCCGTCACATGTGCCCACAAACTTGGAGAGAGGCTTGATAACAACCTCCTGCTGACCTTCAATAAGATCAGCAATGATGGCTCCTTTCCGATTCTGGTTCTGCAAAACCACGATGACCTCTTCATTCTGAGACCTGCCAAACATGTCATCCAGCCGGTAGAGAACAATGATCTCATCGCGCATTAGAATGCCTTCTCCATGGCCTATGTTCTGGATTGGGAAGGCTGCAAGACTTGCCACTTCAGCCACATTGGTGATTGGAATCGCACACCTGCGATTGTTGATCCTTATCATCATCACCATGACAATTGCCATGGTCGGCGGGAGAACTAGTTCAAAACGGCTTCCCTGACCGAACACAGATTCCAGTTTGATTGTACCCTGTAGAGAGGCAATGGTTGTCTTGACAACATCAAGCCCGACCCCTCTACCGCTGATATCGGTAATCTTATCTGCGGTAGAGAAACCGGGGAGGAAGAGGAGATCGTTGATCTCTGTCTCAGACATGACAGCAAGAGATTCTTCAGTGGCCAGGCCACGCTCAAGTGCCTTCTTCCTGATCTTCTCCTGGTTGATTCCAGCCCCATCGTCTTCAATAACAATTACAACATTATCCTTGTCTCGTGAGGCCGATAGTTTCAGGGTTCCTTTAGGGTTTTTCCCGTTCTTAATTCGAACATCAGGGGGCTCTATCCCATGGTCAAGTCCGTTCCTGATGAGGTGAAGCAGGGGATCATTGAGACCATCCATCACGCTCCGGTCAAGTTCAGTGTCACCACCTTCGACAATGAAGTCAACCTCTTTTCCCTCCTTGGTTGCAATGTCACGGACAGTCCGGGGGAATCGGTTGAAGATGTGGTTGAGCGGAATCATCCTGATGTCCATCATCATGACCTGAAGATCAGCAACTGATCTCCCAACCATGTTGAGGGTCTCATCAAGCTCCTTGATCTTGTACTCCTGGGCGATCTGCTCAAGTCTGCCTCGATTAATTACAAGATCCTCGACCAGGTTCATCATGTGATCTAGACGATCAATATCAACTCTGATGTTTTTGACTTCACGCTTCTTCTCGACTTTTTCTCCAGCAGAGAGACGTGAAGGGGCAAGAATCCCGTTCTGATGCTCGTCGAACCCAGTTCCAGTTGACAGATTCGGACCTGACAGATCCTGAAGAGGGGTGATAGATGAACTCTTGATCTCAGATCCTTTCAAAAAAGCTTTGATGCTCTCTTCAGAAACCTTTGAACCACTCAGTTCAAGATCAAAGATACCTGAAAAAGTACCGCTATCCTCAATAACCTCACGACGCGGTGAAAAGTTTGTAAGGGCACCATGTGATTCTAGATTCTGGAGGATCAGCATGGCACGGAGATTCTTCGAGTCCACCGAAGGAGACAACTCAATATGGATAGCATACCGGCTTTCGTGCTCTGAACCAGGTACAGATATCGCAGCATCAGTCTTCTGGGCAGATGGCACAATCTCTGTTACTGATGATGAGCGGATGTCAGATATAGCAAGAATTGTTTCGACTGCCTGCTTTCCTGCATTCGTGACAAAGGTAAGATCGATGGTACCTTCAAATACAGGATCATCTTCCACGATAGTTCTTTCAGGAGATATTGCGGAGATGATCCCTATACTCTCCAGATTCTGAAGGATCAGCATCGAACGCAGGTTTTTGCTGTCCACTTCAGGTGAGAGTTCAATATGAAGTTTGTACTCTATATTTCCAGCCTGATCGTATGACTCATATGCCGGGTTTTCGTACATATCACCGTCAGGCTCAGGAGAGATCTCGGCTCCTGACTCTTTAGCCTTCTTTCCCCCTGACACCGGGGCCGCACCCGAACCGGATAACCAGGCTTTCAATGCAGAAACACGGGCCTCGCGATGTTCAAGAAGCCCGTCCCCACCAGCCTCGATGTCATCGATCATAGACTCGATGTCATCAACACCGGCGAGCAGATCATCCATGAGAGCCTGGCTTACCTGCAGATTACCACTACGGATCTGGGAGAACACATCTTCAAGTGCATGACAGATCTCCTCCATGTGCATGAATCCCATGGAGGCAGACATACCCTTTAGTGAATGTGCAGACCTGAATATCTCATCAATTGCATGAGAGTCGGTCCCCTGCTCAAGAATCAGAAGGTTACTGACGATACCTTCATGGTTCTCCCGTGATTCAGCAACATACAGGCTTCGGTATGCGTCAAGATCTGACATTCATCACCCTGAGATGCTTTTAACAAACTCTTCGATCTTACCGGGAATATTTTTGAGTGGCATTACATGATCAACAACTTCACGCTGGAGTGCAGACCTGGCCATCCCGTATACCAGACAGTCCTCCTGCCTGCAGACGATGGTTATCCCCCCTGCTTTTTTTATGGCTTCAGTCCCTTCTCCGCCATCATTACCCATCCCGGACAGGATAGCAGAGACACTCCTCTCTCCAAAAACCTGTGCTGCAGAGACAAAGGTTTTGTCAACCGCAGGTTTCACGTTGTGTACCGGGGGAGAATCGGCATGCACGATTTTACCACCCTGCACGCCTCCCTTGTCAAGGTATGACGACACAATCGTGTGATATCCGGCTTTTGAGATGAAGACCATCCCCCGTTTGAGAATGTCACCATTCTCGGTCTCCTTAATCCGGAGCGGGGAGATTCGATCAAGCCGTGCTGCCAGTGCGGCAGTGAACCCGCCCTTCGGCATATGCTGAGTAATAATTACTGCAGCATTCAGATCTGCCGGCAGGTTGGAGACAACGACATCCAGCATCGGCGGGCCCCCTGCAGAAGATCCAATGAGCACGATATTTTTTGCGATCTCATCCTTCGCTGCGGGTTTTGAAGTGACGTAGGCGATAGTACAGATATTTTTAATCTTTGATTTCAGCTCAGAGCCAATCTCCCGGATATTTTTAATTCCCCGGGGTTTTAACATGAAATCATCGGCACCAAGAGACATCGCCTTCTTGGTCATCTCTGCCCCTTCTGATGTGAGAGAACTCAGCATGAGAGTGCGGGGGAACGGTGAGAATTCACGCTTTCTCTCCAGCACACCGATCCCATCAAGCTTGGGCATCTCAATATCAAGCGTGATGAGATCCGGTTTTAACTCACGAATCTTCTCTAGAGCTTCAATTCCATCAGAGGCAACCCCGACGACCTGAATCTCAGGATCGCCGGCCAGCATATCCTGTACTACTGTCCTGATAAAGAGAGAGTCGTCGATGATGAGAACCCGAATCATGTTACGATGCACCAAGAACGTTGGCGATCTCCTCAAGGACTTTGGGAGCCTGGAAAGGCTTGACTATATAGCCTCTGGCGCCACTTTTAATCGCCAGTTTTACCATCTGTTCCTGACCAACTGCCGTACACATAATGACCTTGGCGTTGGCATCAAGAGTCTTGATCGCTTTCAAGGCCTCAATTCCATTCATTTTTGGCATGACAACATCCATGGTAACGAGATCCGGTTTAAGATCCCGGTACTTGTTCACACCAATATCTCCATCCTCTGCCTCTCCCACAATCTCGTGTCCACCGGCAGAGAGGATATTCTTTAATAATGTCCGCATAAAGAGGGTATCATCGACAATGAGGATTCTTCCCATAGGTGAACGCTTCCTCCTATGATTAAGAAGCTGCGTACTGGTAAAAGTATTTTGTATTGAAGCCAGTCTTATGACGGTGGTTTCAATGCATCAGTAATGTATCTGACCCCTTTCGGAGTGAGCTGAACTTCTTTGCGGATCATCACCACATCAACAAGTTTCAGCTTCAGAAGAGTATCGTAAATTACGTCCAGTTCCTTGGCAGAGAGACTTAACATATTCTCAATAGACTTCGTGTCCATCCCGCTGTAGATGAGCATGGCAACCTGGGCAGTCTGGGCATCGAGCTGATCCAGCTCAGAGCCCTTCATGTCCATCTCTTTGGTCGCGTCACGAAGGAAGTTATACAGAACCTGAAGTGTAGAGAGCGGACAGAGAACAAACGAGGTCACAACCTCACTGTTCTCAAGGTGATCAACCTTCACCACATCAAGTTTCTTATGTTGCAATTCACGCTTGGTCAGTTCAAGACTTGCAACTTCCTTGAGCGGTACACAGATCATCTTCTCCTGGCTCACAAACCAGATACCTGTCTTGAGAACTGCAATAGCCCCCTTCTCCCACTTTGCATTGGTGACAAGGACACCACCCCTGATGGCGGGCGACATAAAGTGTGCCATCAAGCGGTAGGCATTGCAGGCCATGATGATCTTCTTGTTCAGAACCTGCAGAACCTTCTCGACAGAAGCGATCTTGTATACCTTTTCAGATTTGTCTGCACCAGTTACGGTCAGGGTATCTACCTGACCGCGTTGCTGGAGATCAACAATACTCCGGAAGGAGATCTCAAGATTATATGGATCCTTGAGGATGAGGCTATCCTTGGCTATCTCGATCTTTGATGTAACCCAGGACCCGCCTTTCTCCAGTTTAACCGGAACTTCTGCCATTGAACCCCTGTACTGAAATATCTATGCCGCTATTATTTGTTCTTTGCTTTTTTTGTAATGATTTGCATGATGTTCTCAAGTTCCTCTGCCAGTTCTTCGGCAGTAACATGAACGTCTTTAAGATCCCTGAGTAACACATCATCATCACGTTTCTTCAGATCACTGATATCTGCCTTGAGTGAAGCGATAAGATCATCATCACCAAGACCACCTTTACCCTGGGACAACTCAAACTGCTCTTCCCCTCCTCCTGAATCTTCCTCTCCCCCGTACATATAAGGAGCGTCATCAGAAGAACTGTAAGAGGCGAGATCACTCCCGCTGATGGAGTCACCGCCTTCCATGGTTGAGATGATCTCACCACCAGAATCTGAGCCGATCTCGATCGTACTTGAGTAGATCTCGTCGATCTCATCTGATGGTTCTTCAGTATCAAGCACCACATCCTCCTCTTCATCGCTTGTGGTGATATCCATTCTGCGAACCTGCTCTTCAGAGGGGAGTTCCTGCATCACATCAGTATCGCCGTATGGAGTCCGTATTGAGTCAAACTCAGGATTTACAGACTCAAGTTCGGCATCGATATCAAGGCTGTCATCAAGATCCAGCCCGTCAAGAAGATCATCCCCCAGATTATCATCACCTTTCAGGGATTCACCTGTAACAGATGAGCCGGACCCTGAAATATCTTCGACTTCATCAGACTCTTCTTTCTTCTGTTTTTTTACAGGTTTTTCTTTTTTCTCTTGTTTTCCGGTTGATTTAGGAAGAGAAAGATTAACAGAAGGGAGAGATGGCATCTTTGGAATTTTCTGCATCAACCCTGAAAAGATACCACCACCAGCCCCTTTTGTTGTAGATGTCTTCTCAGTCTTTGGTTTAGCTTTCTTTGGCTTAGGCTTTCGGTTTTTAAGTCGTATCCGAAGATCTTTTATCACTTCAGAGAGGATGAGCATCCCGGTTGCAACCATCAGACCAATTGCAAGTCCGATCACAACCATCATCAGATAAAGAACCGGAATATCAAATATCAGAAGAATTGAACCGCCGAGCACTATCGTGACAAAGATGATGAGACGGCGGGTTGAGTCAGTAAGTTGCACCATCTTTATACTCCTTCAAAGGCGGGAATCTTGAAGAAGATTCCGATAATGATCGGGGCGATTATGTAGATTATTCCGGTGACTGCACAGAGAAGACTTGCGAAGAAATAGATCAGAGATCTATCACCGCCAAAAACTACTTTTCCGGCAAAAACATTCGCTATTGTCAGCATGGTGATCGTGATCACCACATATGTGCCGATTACTTTAGCATCGAAGTTTGCAAAAACAAACAGGCTTCCTGAAACAGATGAAGCTATTGAGGCGCCCTGTCCGGAAGTCAGCGCTGCACTGCTCTCTCCGAGGGTTGCCATCTTTGACGTGATGGCATCAGACATGGTCACCAGGATCTGAAAGAGAAAGAGAAAGATCCCGACCATCATTGCATGCATCGGAACGAGAAGAACAATAAAACCCATCGAGAGGGTGTGGCGGTGTTCACGCAGGAGGACCTGATCAAGCATAGAAGAACTTACAATTTCACCGATCTTCTCTGCTTTACCACCTATCTGGATAGAGTCACGGTAGATGTTCAGGTACTTGTAGATAAGATAACTCCCGCTGTCGTTTATGAACCGCTGCCAGCTCTGTTTGTCATTAAGACCGAGGTTAAGTTTGGTGTACACTCCATTGACCAGAGGTTCCAGGTACTTCAGGGATTTTTTATCAATATCTGCAAGTGCCGGTGCCATAGTTGTCCCTTTTCCACCCTGAATTGCACCCACGCTGCGGATGAAGGTAGGAAATTCAGCATCCCTGAGCGTAATGTTACCATCATCAATGAAGCCGATGACCCCGAGAGGGAAGAGAAGCATCCCGATGAGCATGAGGATGAGCCCGTAGTTCATCCCGAGCAGGAAGAGCAGAATTACGATTATCGCAAGTATCGGTACAACCTTACGCTCCATCCGGTGAACCATATTCTGTTCAGGAGAACCCTGGGGAAGTCCATGAGTCTTTGGATCACCAGGTACTGCTTTATACATGGTAGTTATCCCGAGCACCGATATCGAGAAGATGATAAGGTATGAAACTGACAATGTTCCCTGAACATCGTCGGGGGCATATATGGCGATTGAGACCATGATGATGATGCCCACCAGAGAGCCCGAGAAGAGCATTGACACATATGCATCACCCCATTTCTTCAGCATCTCAAGGCCCTGCTCATATGTTGAGCGATACACATTTCGTATGGTATCGAGTTCACGGGTCAGGAAATCTTCATCAGGGACTCCTGACTCGATCGCGTTTGCGTACCGGTTGACCATCGAGAAGAGCATCTCATTCTGGATCTTTTTTGCTACGTTGACAAGTGCCTCGACATAGCTGTAACCCCACCGTTTAACCAGAATATCTGCACGATAAATATACTTTGTTGAGACATACTCACGACGGGCCCCGGTATATGCAAAGATCTCAGGGCGGGAAGCATTGGCAGTGATGATTGCAGCCATATAGGTGAGCATGAAAAGCAGATCAGAGCCCATCATCTTGTCTTCAACAAAAAATTTATACAACTTGGCCCTGAAGGCCTGAACAGTTCCTTCAAACGGGATAGTCCCGTTATTTGACTGTCGTATCCGATCCAGAAGACTCTCTAGCACGATATTCAAATCCTTATATTTCGATGTTGAGAAGACCCTGCTTCTTGAGTTTGGTCAGCATATTATGAAGTTCCATAAAGTCAGTGTACCCGGCTTTATGGAGTCGCTCAAGAATTTTAGCCCGTTTTTCGACTTCCATATAAATTTGTGCTTTTTTGTGTTCCGGGATACCAAGCATCGTTGCGATCTTGCTCTCCAGAAGGAAACTCGACCCCTTCCCGGTGAACTCGTGAGTATCGGTAACAGGGTCCCAGGTAAAAACCTGTACAAAAGAGAAACCACCACTTTCAGGGTCATATCCCACCAGTTCACTAACCGCAAGCTGACGCCGCACCTGACTCCCGTCAGGTCTCCGCACTGCACTCTGGATAACCACCAGGTTGAGGTTATCAATAAAGGTCTTTGGAATACTGATTGGATCTCCAGTCAGGCGTTGGATAAGTTTCTCCACCGTGGCTGCGTGGAACGTCGACATAACCGGGTGACCAGTCTGCATGGCACCAAATGCAACTGCCCCTTCAACCCCACGGATCTCTCCGACGATGATCATATTCGGACGCTGACGCAGTGCTGCACGGAGCAGATCGAACATGGTGACATCCCCACCTTCACCCTCACCTTTTCCTTTCCCTTTTGAGACCTCACGTGACCAGTTTCTGTGGGGGATAATCACTTCGGGTGTATCTTCAATACTTACGATCTTTCCTTCAGGCGAGATGAACGTGGTAAGCGCATTCATACTTGTTGTCTTTCCACTCGCCGTCTCACCTGACATGAACATGGACATCCCGTTTTCTATACATATCCAGAGATATGCCGCCAGTGAGTAACTACAGGTTCCAAACTCAACCAGTTTGGTGATGGATATGACATCATCCATCGCCTTACGGATAGTGAAGTTACTTCCTCTTCTGGAGATCTCTGATGAGTATACAATATTAATACGGGAACCATCAGGGAGAGTCGCATCGACAATAGGATTCCGGTACGTGATCGGACGCCGGGATTTTTCTGCGAGTTTAATACAGAAATCATCAAGAACCGGTTCTGAGTCGAATCCTACAACAGATTTCAAACCTTTGAAGATCTTATGCTCAATAAAGATCGGACCCAGACCATCACAGGTGATATCTTCAATAAAATTATCAGAGATAAACGGATAGAGAACACCAACATCGATCTTATCCCTGATCATCTGGTATTCAATAGCTTCAAACTCCTGAGGGCTGACAATGATCCTCCCATCAGCAAGGTGAGGAACATCAGTGAAGATATGACTCTCTTCAGGCTCTTCTTTAGCAGTTAGATCAGTTGAGAGGAATGTTTTGAATTTATCAGTAAATGACTGTGGGCCTTCGATTTTCAGAAGTGAGGGATCGATTGCCTGTCCTGGCTTTTTTATATACAGAACCTGTCTGAGGAGCCTCTTCAGGACCACAGTTCTCTCTTCAGCAGTGACCGGATCTTCATCAAGAGCATCAAGAAGATCAACCAGTCTGTACTCTATTGCAGGAAGAAGACTACCGATATTATGAAGAAATGAAGGTTCTATCGGGATATAGTAATTCCTGACATCAGCTGGATCGAAGAATATATGAATAAAGATCGGTGGTTTTGCAGGGTAGATAAGGTTTGGATCCTTAATACCTTTGAGATCACGCTTTAACTCTGAAAAAAAGAGGGGAATACCAAATTCATCCACTGGAAATATGTGAAGATACTCCAGCAGATGGGGGTAATTCTTGGCATACTCCTTAGCATTGGCAGGTAGCATCCGGTAGAGTGCACAGGAGTCAGGGTTTATAAGACACTCTTCAGTGTCGTGACTCTCTGCCTCCTGGAAAGGGGCTTTCCCCTGGATGACAAGTCGTGACATGATCAGACTTTTGCCAGGGATACCGGGATGATCTTCATCCCATAACCGGGGTGTACTTCGAAACTGACCAGGTTACCTGTTGTTTTTCGTGCTCCCCTGACCTTCACCACCTCAAGGACCATGACATATTTATCACCCATCAACTTGCGCATCATCAGAAGATGGGCATCACAGATAGATCTCACACGGGTGAGAGTTTCATCAGAGAAGGCATAACTGTGCATAGTGATAAGAATGGTCTTTCCCTGATCACAGATGTTCTTGGCCTGGGTCAGAAAGGATAGAACTGCTTCCTGACTTGTGTACTCTGTAAATATTGTGAGTGAATCAATGATTGCGACATCAGCATTGCTGAACTTTACATGCATAATAATCCTTTCAAGGATGTCATTCATTGCTTCAGGAGTCCACTTGAACTCTACAAGATGACAGTGAAAGAGACGAATATACCCCCATGCAAAAAAATCAGAAATATCCAGGGACATTGACTCCATCTGCGTAAGAAAACTCTTTGTGGTTAATTCTGTTGAGAAGAGATCTACACGTAGATTGTTACGCATACTTCCGGAGATGATCTGCTGGGTAAAGACGCTCTTCCCGGTATCATTCTCACCCTCAATGAGAATAAGGGAGCCCAGCGGTAATCCATCTGCGATCTTTTTATCGATCTCAGCGTTCCCTGTTGTCAGAATCCGCTTCTCTTCCTTTCCGAGAAGTTCTGAAATATCTGCCGACTGACCCTCAGAGCCGGCTGAGAGATCGAGTTCTGCCATGTATGAATTCCCCCGTAGTACTACTCTGCAGTGTAGTTAATAGATATTCCTAAAGGGATCAGAGATTTGTGGAAACTGTGATCCCATTTGGTGTTACAACCTTTGTCCAACTAGGATTTATAGAAGTATTTAAGCGTATTTCAAGGGTTTCACTTGGATCCCACATGTTTTTATTCATGAGATCATTAGGAACAATATATGAAAAATGTGGAGTTTCGGAAATACTCGATGTATATCGATTCAGAGTATTAGTACTTTTATCAAAAACATAGAGATCCGTCCTTGACAGATCTCCGGTGGTGTAAGTTGTACTTCCGGTATTATTGAGATCCAAGACTAACCAGTAATTAGAAGCTCCACCCGAACCAACCGTTGCAAGATCTATTTTAATGAGTGACTGTCTGATCCCATCCTGAATATTTCCCATCTCTATTTGAGAATTCATTGTAGTTTCTGCTATGGTTAGAATTCCCGCAGCGATTACATATCCTCCCGTAAGAAGGAGAACCAATGCCACTGCTCCTGTAACGAGAGACGATACCATAATTCAGGTTGGTTGTGAAAAGGTGACAGACCGGCGAATACTATTGGGTAAGGCAAATGTAAATGATAATGTATCTGTTGAATCTATTGACAAATCAACAATAATAACCTCAAGAGTTTCCCCAATATCCCAATACCCATTATCAGTAGTATCACCTAGAATATAAGCAAAATTTTTTGTTGTGGCTGATCCACCAGATGCATAAGAATACCGCTCTATTGAGGTGCTAATGCCATAATAAACATCGGATTTCCGGATATCATAAATCGATACCCGTGTGGCCCCTACATTTTTCATCCATACTTTTATAGCAGTGTTATTTGCAAAGGTGTTTACAATTCGGAAATCTGTTTTCATCTTTTCGTCGGCAGAATGAGCCACAGTCCCAAATGTATCCCCTGCCGAAAAGATAGCTGGCAATATCGCGGCAATGAGGAAAGCAGCCCCCACTGCCGCCCCAATAAGAAGAATCGATGACGATATCGCTTCTCCAGCCATTATTCTGATTACTCACGGGTTGGGATATATTCAAATTCAGAGTCGTCTTCACTGAGGTTCTCTGCATCCTCAAGTCTGCCTGCAGGAGCAGATACTTTACGCTTCTCAATCAGAACATCAAGCATATCACGGTCAAGACCTGGATCTTCAGGCTGCAGAATGCGGTTCAGTTCGTACAATGCAAGAACAAACTCATCTGCCTTCATCTCATGAACTTCTCCGATAGAGGGAGCCATCAACCGCGCAATGTCCTTGACCTGTTTACAGTGATCATCTGATATATGACCCATTTCTTTATAAGATTCGAGCATTAGGTCAACACGATCATGTCCATACCGTTTGACATTACTTGATGTCCACTCGAACAGGCTGTATACCTTTTGAATTTTCACCTTCTCACGCGGTTTTTTAGGTTTGGTCTGATCACGCTGGGCAGGTTCTGCAAATAGCTGATTCCGTAATGATTCAAGCATTCCCTTTTCAGCAGCCAGTGATGAGAGAGCAGAAGATACTCCTGCCATCTGGTTTCCACCACTTCCCATGGACAGCCCCCCGCTGTCCACAGGTCCGGCTCCTCCGGCCGATTCCATCATATCTGGTTCATCGCTCATTGAACTGCTCTCCGATATCGTTTCAACCGCTGGTTCCTCGTCATAATCATCAATGTACCCTTCCATTGGAGATGGAGATGAAGCATGCTGCCCCACAAACTCCACAGGGTTACCCTTGAGGGCCTGAACAAGCGGGTTTTCCGCATCGTTCATTCGTTCTCGAATATCTATGAGCAGGCGCTTGATCGAGGTCTTGAGCAGTTCAACCTCGTCTCTCAACTTGAGAAGTTGGATCTCCGGATCTTCCGAAGACGCTGACGAGATGATGCTGTCGACCTGCGCCTGGTTGACTGCCATAGTGATCTATCTGTTACTATCTGAGATATTTAATAGTTAGGACCTCAAAAATAAAGATTATTATAAAAAGATTTTATTAAAACTCAAATAATTCAGGGGATCTCCAAATTCAAATCAGTCTTGATTCTGCCTTGAAATCTCACTAAATATTACCTCTCACCATGTGTGTCAGGGAAATATTTTTAATTGCAATCAGACACAGACTTCTCCCGGTAGAGGTAATATCACCGGAATAGTAAAATGAAAACAATAATCGATGTTGCACGAGGTGTCAGGCCGGCAGATCTCGTTGTTACTAATGCCCAAATATTCAATCCCTTCGTCAGGGAGTGGGAAAAAAAATCAATCGCAATTCAGGACGGTCTGGTTGCAGGTGTAGGAAAATATCAGGGACTGTGTGAACTCGATCTCCATGGATCGGCAGTAGTCCCCGGGTTTATAGACCCTCATGTACATATTGAGAGTTCACTCCTCACTCCTGCTGAGTATGCCCGGGTTGTGCTTATGCATGGAACTACTACTGTGATTGCAGACCCGCACGAGATTGCAAATGTCTGTGGAATTGCAGGAGTTGAATACATGATGGCATCCCGGAAAGACACCCCTCTTGATCAGTTCTTTACTCTTCCTTCCTGTGTTCCTGCAACTCCTCTTGATGAATCATTTGAGATACTGAATGCTGAAGATCTCGCTGAATTTATCGGCAGGGAAGGTGTCGTGGGACTTGGCGAGATGATGAATGTTCCAGGAACATTGAATCAGGATCCTGAGGTGAGCAGAAAATTAGGACTATCAGATATAAGGGAAGGACATGCCCCTTTTCTCACGGGCCCGGACCTTCAGGCATATATTGCAGCAGGCATTCAGTCAGATCATGAGACTATCTCTTGTGAAGAAGGTCTTGAAAAGATAAAGGCAGGGATGTACCTCTATATAAGAGAAGGTTCAACGGAGCAGAATCTTAAACACCTTCTTCCGGTCATCTCTGACAAAACTGCAGACAGGTGTTCATTCTGTACTGATGACCGGCATGCAGACATGCTTGTCGAATCAGGACACATTGATGACTGCATCAGAAAGGCAATTGAATCAGGCCTTGAACCTGAACTTGCATACAGCATGGCAACCCTCTTTCCCGCCGAACGGTTTGGATTGCGTGATCGTGGAGCCCTCACTCCGGGTAGGATTGCAGATTTCTGTGTTGTTGATCATGTAAAATCCTGTACTGTGATCAGAACTTTTAAAAATGGGAAAGAGATCAGGGATCTTCCTTACACTCCTCCACCAGTCTGTAAGTACCAGTTCAGATCACGTCTACCCTCACCTGATGAAATTAGAATAAGAGGTGAGGGCTCAGCCAGAGTCATTGGAATAATTCCCGGACAGATCGCTACTGAATTTCTTACATACGAGATATCAGGTGATGCCCCCTTTGACCCGGATAGGGATATTCTAAAGGTCGTGGCAGCCTCTAGATACGATGACAGCAGGGTGGGTACCGGACTTGTACATGGGTTGAAATTATCGGAGGGTGCTATCGCAGGGAGTGTAGCACATGACTCACATCATGTCATTGCAGCAGGAACTTCAGATGAAGAGATCCTTCAGGCATGTCACGAAGTTATCAGACACCGGGGGGGGATGGTTTGTGTTCACGACGGAGTCGCCACATCCCTGCCCTTATCCTGCGCAGGCCTGATGTCAGAGGACCCATATACCAGAGTTTATGAGCAGTTGACAGAGCTCAATGAGATGACTGAGAAGACCGGGGCCATCACCAATCCATTTATGTATCTCTCATTCCTCTCCCTTACGGTTATTCCAGCTCTGCGAATAACTCCGGGAGGAGTGTTTGACTGCACTAATTTTGCGCATGTTCCCCTGTTCATTGATGAAGGTGGATCATAACCGCTCGTGGACTGATTAACCCGGCACCCTTATCCTCATTCACTTCAACTTTTTACTGATAAGTTATGCGAAGAATAATCCTGCTGCTTTTGATCAGCTTCTCTGTCCTGTTAGTGTCCGGCCAGGTATGGGCTGATACAAATACAACTCCTAAAACTGCCAGAGATCACTTCGAGATGGGAAATGCGTTCTATAGTTTTGGTATTGTAGATAATGCTACCCGTGAATACCAGATAGCGGTCAGTATGGATCCAACCATGTCTGATGCATGGAATAATCTCGGTCTGACACTTACTACACAAAAGAGATATTTAGAAGCAAAGGCTGCGTTAGAGAATGCAACACGCCTAAACTCAACAGATCCTGAAGGATGGTATAACCTTGGCTATACATTAGGAATGATTGGAAACAAGTCTGAAGAGATAGCAGCGTATGAGAAGGCAATCAGCCTTCGTCCAAATATGACTATTGCCTGGCGCAACATTGGGGTTGTCAGATATGAGCAGCAGAACTATACCGGAGCCGCTGATGCTTTAGAGAAGGCAACAAGTTCTGACCCCAAGAGTGCAATCGGATGGTACTATCTCGGAACTGTCTATGAAAAGACAGGAAACCTGACAGGTGCTGCCGAGGTTCTGAAGCATGCAGTTGATCTGGACAAAAATCTTACAATGGCTCAGGACCGGCTCAAAGCAGTAGAGAAGAATCTCTCAAACATTACTTCATCTTCCCCTGTTCAGTCATCAGGCAAAAAAGCACCTTTGTCGTTTGCAATAAGTATTCTGTCACTGATCGGTGCAGCTGTTGCGATAGCGTTCAGAAGATAACCACCAGATCTGTTTCCGGGATTTTATATCCCTGGTATTTTTCCATACAGGACAGACAAGATGAGCAGAAGCACTGGCTGGTGCACCAGATAGATAATGAGTGAATGCCTTCCCGGTATCGATGGAAGATATAGTGTTTGTTCTACCCGGTCCGGTAGCTGGAATGAGCGAAGGCCATTGGGATACAACCATGCTCCCATTGCCATGCCCACAAGAAACACACCAAACCAGGGAATAAGTGGCGTGTAATCCACAGAGATGTAATCAACCGGATGAATACCAGCCCATAACAACCAGACCGGACCATTCGGAAGGGTGATCATCCATCCGGTAAGGATAATAATAATACCGGGAAATAGTGTTTTTTTTCCTAACCTGAAGAAGAGTGGGGCGAGGATCGTTGAGGTTCCGATGAGCTGCAGGATGCCAAAGATCACATATCCCTCCCCATGAAGAAAAATATAAGTCCCAATGGTGACCAGAAGGCCTACGCCGATGAGATAAAAACCTCTTTTGAAAAACGGGAAAACACGAGCATATCCAGATATCGAAGGAGGTGTTCTTCCTTCACGAAGTGCCACCGCAACTCCGGCAACGAGCACAAACAGGCCGGCGGTTAGGTACCCGAATAACCGCCAGAACCCATGTGATGTCTCAACCTGATAGATTGAGAAGAAGGAGAGATCGAAGACGAGATGGAATATCACCATCATACAGATGGCTACTCCCCGGATGGCATCCAGTTCAGTATACCTGGTACGCACCGGGGAGGTTTCAGTCATCAATCAGGTCTGCTGACTTCCGCAGGCCTGGCAGAACCGTGACTGCGAAGGAATTCGTGAGCCGCACTGGATACAATACTTCCAGGATATACTACCCTTCTGCTGTTTCTCTCCTGCGGGTTCTGCACGCAACCGAACTGGGGAGATATCAGGCTTTTCCATGATGATACGAACCGATCCTTCCTGGACCGGGATTGAGGGTTGAACCTTTTTTGCTGCCGGGGGTATGGAGGAGATTCTTTGAACAACAGGTGTAGGTTCAGCACGAAGAGCCGGCTTTACAGGCTCTGGTTGAGTCGGCTGCCGATAAACCGGGGATGGGGGCTGAATCGGTTCAGAGGCTCTTATCTCATCTATCCGGGGTTCATATGCAATCGGCTCCGGCGGGGCTACAGGTTGGATAACTTCAGGGGAGAGGGTGGGAACCGGAGGGGCCTGATACACGGGAGGCGGTACATACACTTGAGGTGGTTCTGTAGCAGGCTGGTGCTGTACTACTGATTCAGGATAGGGTCGTTGTTCCTGTACCGGAGAGGTCACCGGTTCGTCCAACCTGATCTCCTGTTTCTCAATTTTTTCAGGCGGGTAACCGTTTATTGCAGTGAACCATTCCCTGCATTCGGTCTCAGGCTCACTGATGAGACCAGTGAAAACGAGCCTCATTACGCGTTGCTGTCCGCCCACTTCCATAGAGATGGCAAGAGTCGGACGATCCCTCTCATCGCGCTCAAGTTCAGCCTGCTTGATCACAGAGAACGGAATCTCCTTTGTTATCTGTCCAGTGCCCTGCCGTGTACTGTCGATCAGCATGAGCCGTTCGCTGGTGAGAACTGCAAGAAATACAAAGTCCTTGATCCTGATCCCGTCGGTATACCGGACCATGATCTCTCCAATATCAAGGAGTTTGAATGGGTTGAACTTCCCACCACTCGGGTCCCCTTCATCGCCACGGGGCCCTTTGATGTTATCAAGAATTGACATACCTATCACACCATCTCTTTGATCAGCCCGGGTATCTCAGAGAGCCGGGAGGCAACAGGAATACCCAGCGACTTCAGACGTTGTATTTTTGATTTTGCATCCCCTTCACCACCAGACACAATAGCTCCAGCATGACCCATCCTCTTTTCAGGAGGAGCCGTTGTTCCGGCAATAAAAACAACAACAGGCAGGTCAGCCATTCGTGCTCCTTCCTCTTCAAGATTCCCTCCAAGTTCACCAAGAAGCACGACTGCCTTTGTCTGGGGATCCTCGGAGAACCTTCCCAGAACATCAGCAAATGTCTGACCGATCACAGGATCGCCACCAATCCCTACCACACTGCTCTGCCCGATCCCCGCCCTTGTAAGCTCATGAACTACTTCGTAAGTGAGGGTCCCGCTCCGGGAGATGACACCAACCGGACCGCGTGTATACAGATGCGAAGGCATGATTCCCATACTGATCTCTCCGGGACAGAGGAGACCCGGACAGTTCGGACCGATTACCGTACAATCCCGCATCTCTGCGTAGGCACATGCCTTCATCACATCATGTACAGGGATATGTTCAGTGATAGCGATCACAAGGTCGAGTCCAGCATCAGCTGCCTCCATGATCGAGTCTCCGGCCGCTGCACCAGGCACAAACATCACACTTGCAGTTGCATCATGGGCCTCAGCAGCCTCCTGAACACTATTATAAACAGGAACTCCACCAGACTCCTGACCACCTTTTCCTGGTGTGACTCCCGCCACCACTCCAAAGCCGCCGACAGACTGTGCATACTGGTTCATTCTGCCAATGTGAAACGAACCCTGGTTACCGGTAGCACCCTGAACAATGACCCGGGTGTTCCTGTCCGCGTAGATCATCGTGCTACCTCGACAGCAGCAGCCACTGCCTCTTCCATGGTATCAAGCATCCGGTACCCATATTTGTTCAGCATATTCCTTCCTTCCTCTTCGTTGGTACCGGCAAGTCTGACAATTACCTGTTGACTCACTCCGGCCTCAATGATGCCGGCAGCCACCTCATCACAACGGGTGATCCCACCGAGAAGGTTAACAATGATCACTGATACTCCGGGCATTGATCCAAGGAGCCGGACAGCATGAGCAACCCTCACCCGGTCAGCACCACCACCAACATCCAGGAAATTGGCAGGCTTTCCTCCAAGCACAGTGATCAGATCCACGGTTGCCATCGTAAGACCTGCACCATTTCCGATCACACCGATGGAACCGTCCAGTTCAACAAATGAGAAACCGAACTCTTCAGCTTTACGCTCACGGTCAGTAAGATCACGATTCTCAGATATACCCTGTCTTGTCAGAGCGTTGTCGTCGATGATGATCTTTGCATCAGCTGCACAGACTCCGGAGGGAGTTGTCACCAGTGGATTAATCTCAGCAAGAAGAGCATCACGGCATCTGAACACATGGTAGAGTTTATTGATGACAGGACCCAGTTCTTTGGGCGCCCCGTTCAGAAGATACCGGATGGTGTACCCGGGAACATCTGTCAGGAGAGGATCCACAACTGCCCGTCTGATGGCATCCGGATTGGTCCTTGCCACCTCCTCGATCTCAACTCCCCCACTGGAGGTAAAGAGGATGAGCGGAGATCCTGATGAGCGATCGATGGAGATGGAGAGGTAGTATTCATGTTCGATTGCAATGCGTTCTTCAACCAGCACAGCATGGACAGGGACATCCTTGATCCGTGATCCAAGCAGGCGGTCTGATACCTCCTGCACTGTTGAGGAGTCGGCCATGAGAATTCCTCCTGCCTTTCCCCGGCCACCAACATCAACCTGTGCCTTGACAATAACCAGTTCTCCGATCTGTGCAGCCCCGGCTCCTGCATCATCACCTGCACGGATAAGGATGCCTTTGGGAACCGGGATACCTGCTTCTTTCAGAATCTCTTTTGCTTCATATTCCAGTAACTTCATCCAGGTTTCTCCTTACTGATCAGACAAGGCCAATGCAAACCCAAGGCGCATTGCTTTCAGGTTCAGTTCTTCTGTGCCTTTCGGAACACTTGCCAGAATTGCCTTCTCAAGTGCTTCTTTAGATACAACACCAGTGGCCTCTGTCAGACTGCCAAGCATGATAATATTGGCAACGATATCACGGCCAAGTTTCTCTTTCGCCTCTCGTGTTGCCGGGATCTCGATACATCTGCAGACAGGCCGGTCATGAACAAGACCTGAATCGATCAGCATTGTTGCCTCGGCAGGGGCATTTTTACCGTACTTTTCAAACCCCTCCTGGCTCATGATGACAAAGAGATTCGGGATCTTCACTTTAGGGAAGAGGATCGGTTCATCATCGATGACCACCTGGCTCATAGATGCACCCCCCCTGGCTTCTGGCCCGTATACCTGGGTCTGAACAGCGTATCTGTTATCATAGAGAGCCGCTGCCCTGCCTAGGATAACCGCACTCAGAATGATACCCTGTCCACCAAAGCCGGAGAACCGGACCTCATGCCTCATGAGGTACCCCCATGGCTGGCCGCTTTCTTCGCACATACTCTCCGACAAGGAATTTATCCTGAGGGAGTTCATCGCCTGGCGCAGAGGACAGATCCCATTGTTCCTTCAGGATCGCATTATCTCGCAGATAGGTTATGAAATCCCCCGGCTGTCTGTATTTATTCCGTCGCCCATACGAGGTCGGACACTGACATCTTACCTCAATAAACGAGAATCCGGGAGTATTCATTCCATCTAGAACGGCCTGTGTCAGTCTCTTGACATGAAAGGAAGTCCAGCGTGCCACATAATTTGCTCCGGCAGCAACCGCAAGTTCTGCCAGATCAAAGGGTGTCTCTTCGGCACCATACGGGGTGGTGGTTGAGGTCTTTCCTATTGGAGTCGTGGGGCTTCCCTGACCACCGGTCATCCCATAGATGTAGTTATTCATGCAGACGACCGTAAGATCGATATTTCTCCTGCAGGCATGGATGAAATGATTTCCTCCGATCGCTGAAAGGTCACCATCACCGGTGAATACCACCACATTCAGCGACGGGTTAGCCATCTTCACACCAGTGGCAAAGGCAAGGGCCCTTCCATGTGTCGTGTGAAGTGAGTCGGTAAGGATGTATCCGGGTGCACGCGAGGAACACCCTATACCAGATACAAAGACGGTATCATCCATATTCCAGCCGATCTGGTCGACCGCTTCAAGTACGCAGTTGATGATTGTACCGTTACCACAACCGGCACAATATATATGAGGGAGTCGATCCCTCCTGAGCCAGTCATCTCTCATGAAGCACCTCCTGAACGGAGTCTCTCAACAATCGCGATGAGTTCATCTGGCGAGTGGAGGTCTCCCCCGATCTTTCCTGCTGATATGACAGGGACACATACATGCCGCTCGATCTCGCGGGAGATCATCCCAAGATTGAGTTCCGGGACGATGAAGGCCTTCACATTCGGGAATCTGTGTAAGAGATCTTCAGGGAACGGCCAGACAATTCTGAGCTTCAGATACCCGGTGCCCGGTGTTTTTGTACGCTGGACAACCTCCTGCACGGTTCTAACTGGGGAGCCATAACATACAAAGACGTATTCAGCATCTTCATTGACGATCTCAAAGTCTGCAATTTGGTTACGTGCATTCTCTACCTTGTCGACGAGTCTGCGGACAAGTGCATCATGTCTGGCCGGGTTAGTTGAGTCAGGATACCCTTTCTCATTATGAGTAAGTCCTGTCACCGGGATCTTCCTCCCGGTACCGAAGGCAGCAAACCCGGGGATAAGATCCTCTTCTGGTGTGAAAGGCAGCATATCTTCTTTAAGAGGTTTTGTCCTCACTATCTGAACACTGTCAGGAATGGTGATCCTCTCACGCATGTGACCGATGACCTCATCAGCCATGACAAAGACGGGGCATCTGAACCGGTCTGCGAGGTTGAATGCCTCTGCTGTCAGTTCAAAACACTCCTGGACCGTTGAAGGAGAGAGTGCAATGATACTGAAGTCACCATGGGATCCAAACCGGACCTGCATCATATCACCCTGAGCTGCCATAGTCGGCTGCCCGGTTGAAGGACCACCCCTCTGAACATTGACCAGTACACAGGGTGTTTCTGACATGACGGCGTATCCGATATTCTCCATCATCAATGAGAAGCCAGGGCCCGAGGTTGCAGTCATGGCCCGCACACCGGTCCAGGCAGCCCCGATGATTGCAGCCATGCTTGCGATCTCATCTTCCATCTGAATAAAGCAGCCATTTCTTTTTGGCAGTTTTGCTGCCATATGCTCTGCTACTTCAGTGGAAGGGGTGATAGGGTAACCTGCAAAGAAGGTACAGCCTGCAGCAAGTGCTCCCTCTGCACAGGCGATGTTCCCCTGCATAAACTCAAGCCTTGTCAATACTCAATCACCACGTTATGAGGTTCGTACGGCTTCTCTTTCTCCCACCTTATCGCCTGATCAGGGCACATCAACGCACAGACGCCACAGAGCCGTCTCCCGTATATCTGCTGAAGGCGACAGTTCGGGCATCGTTCCGGTCGATCCAGATGAGGGACATAGATCCCCCGGCGGTTCGGCGCTTTTCCCGGCTGATAGATCCGGTATGGGCAGACCATCGTGCAAAGATTGCACCCCTTGCACCGGGACTCGTCAATCTCGAGTTTCATCGTCGGGTTCCCGTACAAGTTGGGTACGCACGCTGAAATACTTCATGTGCTGACTGCTCTACAGCAGCAAAGAGGTCGCCCCCGTGTGCATCCATTGCAACAACAAGGGGGAGATGATCGAGTCTGATCTGCCAGATCGCTTCTGCCATACCGAGATCCTCGTAGAAGACACCTTCAAGTTCCATCCGTGCTGCCGCAAGATTTGCACAGCCACCGGTGAATGCAAAATATACTGCACGACCTCTCAGTTGATCTCTGACAACTGATGACATCCCCCCTTTCCCGATGAGTCCTTTCACACCTGCATCAAGAACAAATCCGGTAAGAGGATTCATCCGGGCTGAGGTTGTCGGTCCGGCTACTACAATCTGGTTATTCTGTACAACTGGTCCACAATGATAGATCACTGCTCCCTTTGGATCAAAAGGGATACCATCCTCCTGCATTCGCAGGTGTGCTTCATCACGGGCTGTAAAAACACTGCCCGTAAGTGTTACCAGATCACCGGCATTCAGGGAGAGGATCTCTTCACCGAGCGGGGTCTTGAGTTCGATCGGATCGGAAGAAGTCATGAGAGAGGCACCTCCACGGTGGCTCGCCGTGCAGCCCAGCACTGGATGTTGACTGCAACAGGGAGTGAGGCGGTGTGACATCCGGCAGACTTAATTTTTACACCAAGGCAGGTGGTTTTTCCGCCAAGACCCATCGGACCTATCCCAAGGTCGTTGACATTACGGCAGATATCCTCTTCTTCAGGAGTCATCTGATCAAGAGGTACTAAAAGAGCCTCTTTGGCAAGCGAGGCTGCACCATCAAAAGTACCTCCGATGCCTACCCCGAGTATGATCGGCGGACATGGTCTTCCCCCTGCTAGTAGTGCTGTCTCAACAATGAATTCAGGTATCCGATCCTTCTCGGTTGGTGTAAACATCTTGAGCCTGGAGACATTCTCTGAACCTGCTCCTTTGGGAAGAACTGTCACCTGCAGCCGGTCTCCGGCTGAAACATGTACAGCAGGCATATCTGCACTGGTATTGGTTCCTGTATTGTGCCTGCTTATCGGATCAACAAGGTTGGGCCTGAGAGGTATACTCTTCGTTGCTTCCCTGACTCCTCTCCTGACTGCTTCAGTAATATCAGGGGTATAGGGGATATCAGGCGGGAGGGTGAGATAAACAACAGGGATACCTGTGTCCTGACAGATTGGTGCCTGCCGCTCTTCTGCAAGCCTGATGTTTTCCAGAATATGCATGAGTTCCCTTCTGGCAACAGGGCTTGTCTCGTTCTCTGATGCTGCAACTATCCGGTTCAGAACATCAGGGGGCAGTGTGATCTCAGCAATGCGGATCGCTTTGGCTGTTGCCGCCGCAATGCGGTCAAAAAGGTCAGGGGTATCCGCCGAAGACATACGTACGAGTCCCCCTGTTCACTATATAAAATGAGCAGAAAGACACGTTAAGAACAATGAAAAAGAGATACCGATCATCGATGATCGGCGATCGTATGGATATTATTCAGGCTTCGTCCTTGATGTCGATCTCAAGGTGAGTCGGGGACGGAAGTTTGTGGCCACCGTGACGGAGGGCATCCTTCACTTTTTCTACACTCTGTGGGTTTGCATAGCAGGTGTAGATCTTCTGGCCAGGGATCACACGTGCTGCAGTACCGACAGCCTTTCCAAAGGCAAGGCGCATACCCTGTGAAACACGGTCTGCTCCAGCCCCGGTTGCCTGTTTGTTCTCACGGAGAACATGGTGCGGGTAAGTGCGCAGTTTCAGGTGATAGTTGCTCCTTCCGAGTTCCTTGTTCAGTTTCCTGTTGATGCTCATACGTGCTGCTTCAAGAGCAGAGTGACGTATCTGGCAGCTCTCGTCCACAATAAGGTGGACGGACATTGGAAACTCAGCGGTGAGGTTGCCCATATCGAACTGAACAACCTTGATCCCCGGGACACCACCCATGTATTCCTTACGGGTATATGCCTTCTTTGCGAGTTTCCTGTACATGCAGTTTGGCTTTCTGACCATCGGACGAATCTCCTCAGTGGTATATGTGCTTTAGTAAATGGACAAAATTCCTATTAATCATTTGCCTGCCGTGACTGTTCCTCGATAAGGCCAAGTACATCACGTCTGAGTCTTCCAAATTCTGATGCAGTCCGATCCCGGGGCCGCGGGATCGGCACCTGAACAACCGAACGAATCCTACCCGGTCTTGGACTCATCACAACGATCCGATCTGAGAGAAAGACCGCTTCGTCCACACTATGGGTTACAAACAGGATCGTCTTCTTTGACCGCCCCCAGATCTCAAGGAGTTCAGACTGCATTTTGTTGCGGGTCTGGGCATCCAGTGCTCCAAAGGGCTCATCCATCAGGAGCAGATCAGGATCATTTGCAAGAGCACGGGCTATAGCTACTCGCTGACGCATTCCCCCGGAGAGCTCGTATGGATAACTCTTCTCAAACTGCTCAAGACCGACGAGTGAGATATACCTGCGCGCAAGATCGTACCGCTCAACCTTTGATAGACCCCTCATCTCAGGACCAAACGCTACATTATCCAGGATGTTTCTCCAGGGGAAGAGTGAGTACTCCTGAAATACCATCCCCACCTTCGGGCTCGGACCTGCTATCCTGTTTCCATCCAACAAAATCATGCCGGAGTTTGCCTGATCCAGACCTGCTATGATCCTCAAGAGGGTGGTCTTCCCGCAACCCGACGGTCCGACAAACGAGACAAACTCATCATCAGCGATTGAGAGGCTGACACCATCGATCGCCTGTACTGTAAGTCCATCCTCTCGGGTAAACTCCCTCTTTATGTCTGAGATCTCGACGCTGCCCATCAGTTCACCTCCCCGACACGCCAGCGCAGGAGACTGTGATCAATCCCATACCTGAAGAGGTAATCAATAAAGAGGCCGATGAACCCGAGAAGCAGCATGTAGACAAGGACGCTGTCCATCTGGTGCAGGTTGTAATACCACCAGATCTTCTGACCAAGACCGAACCGCGATACTCCAAACATCTCGGCTGCAACGAGGCACATCCATGCAACTCCTGAAGCGATCCGAAATCCTGCAGCCAGATGCGGAAGAGCGGCAGGGAGGGCAATGTACCTGATGAGGGAGATGCTACTGGTGCATCCAAGCATCCTGCCGGCCTCTACAAAAACTCTTGGAACACTCCTGAACCCCTCATAGGTGTTGATGAGAATAGGAAAGACCGATCCGATGAAGATGACAAAACCCGCAGAAAAATCTGTGAGCCCGAACCAGACGATCGCAAACGGGATCCATGCAAGGGGCGGAATCGGCCTGATGATCTCGATCAGAGGATCGAGCAGTCTGTTGATCCGCTCAAACCATCCGATGCAGATTCCGATAGGCACACCGACTGCCAGCGCGAGAAGGAGACCGATTGCAAAATGCATCAGGCTGGTCCAGATATCTATCCATATCGTTCCACCAGCCCAGAGTTGGACCAGAGCCGCTAATGTATCAGTAAAAGAAGGCAGAATGAACTTGTTTCTTACAACATAATCTGCAATAATCTGCCAGAAGATGACTGCAGCCGTAAGCGATATCACCAGCCAGAAAGGTGATCGTTTCCCGGGCGATGTGTTTGTCCCCATATAAATATCTCAATTATTCTGACGACACCATGACGAGACACGCAGGGCATGGTACCTTTCTGAGTATATGTTACAGAAAAGAGCAGGAAAAAGTATGGGTATGGATTCCTGAACCATCTGGAATCAGGCACATACCCTGATCTGATTACTGGCTGATCTCTTTCCAGAAACTGGTGTCGAAGAGTTCCTGCTCAGTCACGTTCTTCTTGATATACCCGAGAGCCTGCTGCTCTGTTGCATATCCGGTGACAGACTTGACGATGATGTTAGGATCTGATACCCACTGACCATCCCACTCCTTGAGTGAGCGCATGATGGTTGAGGCGTTCATTCCGGTCATGGATGCCATGTACCCGGCTGCTTCTTCACTGTTATTCTTGTTGTACTCGGTTGCATCCTTGTGAATACTCAGGACAGCCTTTACAATGTCCGGGTGGTTTCGGATCATGTCACCGCTTGCCACAAGTACACAGCAGGCATGTTCAGGAGACATCTCACCTGAGTGAACGATGATCTTTCCTGCACCGGCATCCTCAACAGTTGTCGGAGATGGTGCCGGAAGGAATACTGCATCGACTTTACCTGCAATGATCGCGGTAGTTGCATCTCCAGGGCCCATCGCTACGATCTCGACATCCTTTGTGTCATCTAGACCCTGCTCCTTGAGCCAGGTTCGCAGGATGGTATCTTGGATAGTTCCTGCCGGGAAGGTTGCAATCTTGAGACCTTTCAGATCTGACGGTTTTGTATAGTTCAGACCATTTCTCAGAACAAGATCAGATCCCTGGGTCTGCACAGCACCGATGATCTTGGCATCAAGACCGGTGGCGACTGCTGTTACAAACGGGGCAGATCCCACATATGCTATATCAAGATCCCCTGCGAGCATGGCCTGCATTTCAGGCGCTCCAGTCGGGAAGTTGAATGGCTTCACTTCTTTGACACCAGATGCCGAGAGGGATTCATTATACATGCCCTTGCTGTAGGCTGTCATGAATGCCATCTGGTGAGTACTGGGCTGATATCCGATATTCAAGACTGTCTTCGGACCGGCCTGTTCAGCCTTTGCCGATGCCTGTGTTGTTTCAGTTTTCACCGGGGCGGTTGTCTCCTTTGCCGCGGTTTCAGACTTCTGCGGCGCAGAAGTGCAGCCGCAGAGAAATACCATTCCTACAATCAGGGTAAGAACGGCGAGAAGGGCGAATGTCCGTTTCATCATACACTCCTATGGCACATTTCTGGGATGGATACAGACTTAAAATCGTCGCCAGAATTCCCAGGAATGAGACCTGATTAATATCATGAGGATAAATTTTAACGCAGATTTGCCCTTTTACAGCGTGAAGCGGAGACGGTTGTATCTCATCAGAACGAGAAGAACCCGAACATGAGGTGTTTTCAAACACGTACCAGGTCTTCGTGGTCATTTTGACAATACGGCAACTAATTTGAGGTACGGATGGCGTACTGTAAGGAAGGATACCGGTTATTTTATGAGATGTAATCACCGTTACAGGAATTCTTATGGGGTTGATTCCCTGATGAAGAGGCTGTACAGATATAACGGAGGATATACCAGATGAAGGATGTAATCCGGCAGGGTCGCCTTGGCGGGGAGCGTACCCATGACATTGAGTCATTCCTCTCATCGATGGAAGCTGACCGGTTCATTGCAGAGCCAGACCTGCTGGTTGACATGGCTCATCTGCTAATGCTGAACAGACAGGGGATTGTAACAGATGAGATAGCGACCGCCCTGATGAAACCTTTGCTCAGGATGTTTCAGGAAGGAGTTCCTGCAGAGGCATTTGATGATCAGTATGAGGATATTCATGCGGGTATCGAATCAGGACTGACCAGGGAGGCAGGTTCCGAGGCCGGGGGAAGGCTGCATATCGGGAGATCACGAAACGATGAGGTTGCCACCTGCATCAGGATCAGAACGCGAACTGAGATATTTGAACAACTTCATGCCCTTATCAGGTTACGAAGGGTTCTTCTCACACGTGCCGGTGAGTTCGTTTCAGCGATCATGCCGGGATTCACCCATCTCCAGCACGCCCAGCCGACAACACTGGCACATCACCTTCTCGCTTATGAGCAGGCATTCGGGAGAGATTTTTCAAGGCTTTCAGACGCCCTTGCACGGGTAAACCTGTCTCCCCTTGGTGCAGCCGCATTTGCCTCAACCGGATACCCGATAGACAGATCGATGACATCTGAACTTCTCGGGTTTGACGGCCTTGTTCTGAATACCATGGATGCTGTTGCAGGACGTGATACAGCAGGTGAGATCCTCGCTGCTGATACAATTCTGCTCACCACCCTCTCCCGGTTTTGTGAGGAACTGGTCATCTGGAGTTCAGCGTTTGTCAGATTCGTTGACCTGCACGAGATCTACTGTTCCACCAGCTCGATCATGCCGCAGAAGAAGAATCCTGATGTGGCCGAGATCCTGAGATCACGTGCAGGGAGTCTCCTCGGTGAGTTCGTTTCAGCGATCACGATCACCAAAGGTCTCCCCATGTCATACAACCGGGATCTGCAGGATTTGAACCCGCATCTCTGGAGAGGTATCAGCGGAATCAGGCGTGATATTGATCTTCTGGCAGGGATGATCAGAACAGCCAGGTTTGACACAGGAAGGATGGCAGAAGAGGCAGGGAAAGGATTCTCAACTGCCACCGAAGTTGCTGATCAACTTGTGCGTCAGTATGGCATTCCATTCAGAACCGCCCATCACATTGTCGGGCATGCTGTGCGTCAAGGAACTATGGATCTAAATACCCTTGATGAAGCAGCGGTAGAAGTAACAGGAACCAGCCTCTCTTCACGAGGTCTTACACAGACAATTATTGACAACGCCCTTGACCCACAGACTGGTGTCAAATTACGGAGATGGCCGGGCGGGCCGGCAGACTCTGCAACAGAAAGGGCAATTTCTGATCGGGAGAGGATACTTGCAGAGGATGAGGCAGCACTTATCCGGAGAATAACACGAGTTGAAGAGGCGACAGCCCGTCTCATCAGTGAAGCGAAGAGGATAGCAGAGTCATGAGTACAAAAGATAGTATGTTTTTGACCGGTGATCTGGTCAGATGCACGATTGGAGAAGCACAGGCAGAAGGATCATTTATTACAAGCCGCAACGGCATAGCTGTAGTAAAATTGGGATCAGGATACAATATCGGCGTCCCTGATGAGGACTGCTCACTGGTTTCGAGGCAGGAGGTTACAGAGCCTGCTGAACCTGCGGAGGCAGCACAGAATGAAAGTCTCCCTCTGGTTACCATCGTCTCAACTGGCGGAACTATCGCGAGTCGGATCGATTACCGGACTGGCGCTGTGACCAGCCAGTTCAGGGCCACAGACATCCTCCATGCCATACCAGGCTTGTCCTCAATAGCACGGTTTCGCGCAATCCAACTCTGCAACATCCTCTCAGAGAACATGACGCCGGCCATATGGCAGGAGCTAGCGAGAGCAATTCATGACGAGATCAGGAGCGGAGCCACAGGAATCATCGTAACCCACGGAACTGATACCATGGCATACAGTGCGGCCGCGATAAGTTTCATGGTGCAGACCCCGGTCCCCATCGTCTTTGTCGGATCGCAGCGATCAGCAGACAGGCCCAGTAGTGACAACCTGATGAACGGTCTCTGTGCTGCAAAGGCTGCAACATCAGATCTGGGAGAGGTAGTTGTGGTCATGCATGCAGGTACAAGTGATGACAGTTGTGCCATTCACCGGGGGACCAGAGTAAGAAAGATGCATACATCAAGACGCGATGCATTTCAGAGCCACGGAATTCCCCCCATCGGAACTGTATCATATCCGGATCTCACGGTGAAACTGTCTCCAGAAGTAGTGACCAGGGGAAGCAGAGACCTTGTGCTCGCAGACAACCTGGAGGAACGTTGTGCACTCATCTCTTATTACCCGGGAATGGATCCTGCAATCCTCTCTGCATACACCGGATACAAGGGAATCGTACTCTCCGGAACCGGTCTTGGTCATGTGAGCAGTTCGTTTATCCGACGGCTTGATGATCTGATAAAAGACGGGGCAATGGTGGTCATGACCTCCCAGTGTCTGAACGGGAGGGTCTGTGACCGTGTGTATGATACCGGGAGAGATCTCCTCTCTATCGGAGTGATCGAAGGAGAGGATATGCTCCCCGAGGCAGCGCTTGTGAAACTCATGTGGGTCCTTGGGAATACTTCTTCACCAGAGCAGGTGAGGGAGATGCTCATAGCAAATGTTGTTGGCGAGATTGACAGGAGGTCTCTCGCATGACCCGTTCACCTACAGATTATGAGGGCCTCGGGCTTGTCGCAGGTATCGAGATCCATCAGCAACTCAATACCGCAACAAAACTCTTCTGCCGATGCCCGACTACGATCCGGGAGGCAGAGGATTCCAACGGTGAGTTTTTTCGGTACCTGCGGGCAACCAGGTCAGAGCTCGGAGAACTTGACCGCGCAGCAGAAGAGGAGATGATGCAGGTCAGGAGGTTTCGGTACCTTCAATATGAAAGTACTTGCCTTGTCGAGAACGATGAGGAACCACCAACCCCCCTAAACAGAGAAGCACTCGATATTGTTCTGACCATTGCAAAACTCACCGGAATGTCACCGGTTCCCGAGATCCACACGATGCGCAAACTTGTCATCGATGGATCAAATACATCTGGATTCCAGCGGACTGCTCTTGTCGCGATGAATGGTCATCTGCCGTCAGGAGGGCTCATTGAGACTGTCTGTCTTGAAGAAGAGGCAGCACAAAGGCTTGAAGATGCCACATTCTCGCTGGACAGACTTGGCATTCCCCTTATCGAGATAACCACTGCCCCCTGTCTTCATACTCCTGAAGCGGTTCAGGAGACTGCAGCACTCATCGGCATGTATCTCAGATCAACCGGGCGGGTGAAACGGGGGATCGGAACGATCAGACAGGATGTCAATGTCTCGATCCGTGATGGCGGAAGGGTTGAGATCAAAGGTGTCCAGGAACTTGATCTGCTTGCCGAGGTAGTAAGAAGAGAGGTGAGACGTCAGGTCGAGCTTCTTGCAATCAGGGATGAACTCATTGCACGTGGGGCATCAGTAGAAACCGAGCCGGTTGATGTGACAAGCCTCTTCAAAGAGAGCGGAAGCAAGATCCTGAAGAAGGCGAAGATGATCCTCGCCATCAGGCTCAACAGGTTCGCCGGACTTGTAGGCAGGGAGATCCAGCCGGGAAGACGTCTCGGGAGCGAAATGTCTGACTACGCAAAGAAGTGCGGAGTCGGAGGTCTCTTCCACACCGATGAACTGCCTGCGTACGGGGTAACAGAAGAGGAAGTTGGAGCGCTGAAGAATGCCCTGTCTGCAGGTGAGGATGATTGTGTGATCATTGTTGCAGACACTCCTGAAAAATGCAGATGCGCGATAAAACAGATCATCAGGCGTGCTAACCTGGCGTTTGAGGGAATCCCCAAAGAAACGCGAAAGATGCTTGAAGAAGGATCAACATCATACATGCGTCCCCTGCCAGGCGCTGCGCGCATGTACCCTGAGACAGATGTCCTTCCGGTCAGGGTCACACATGAAGACTGGGAGGGGTTGAAACTTCCGGAATTGCTCAGTGACAGGATTGAGCGGTTCATGAAGGAGTACGGGTTTGCAAGAGAGGTTGCCAGACAGATTGCATACTCAGAGCGATCACTAGCGTTTGAAGAGGCGGTTGCTGCCAGGATTAAAGCCAGTATTGCAGAGCGTGCATTCAACTCAACCCTGCGTGAACTGAGCAGAGAGGGGATTTCTGTTGACACATTACGTGATGATGCTATCAGGAGCGTGCTTGATGTTATCCAGGAGGGCCGGGCAGCAAAAGAAGCCATGCCGGCACTCCTGACCGCCCTCGCTGAAGGGAAAGATCTTGAGGCTGCTCTTTCGACTCTGGCACCTGCAGTATCTGCAACAGATCTGGATGGGATAGTTCTGCGGATTGTTGAAGAGCGAATCGGATTTGTTAAGGAACGCGGGGCTGCTGCAGCAGGCCCGCTGATGGGTGTTGTCATGAAAGAAGTCAGAGGGTCTGTAGATGGGAAAGCGGTAAGCCAGGCACTCCAGACTGCCATTGCGAAAGTCCTGAATGAATAAGGCAACAACACGAGAATATGAATAACCTTTAATTGATGAGAACCAGCAATAGTATAGGCATTTTATAGGTGATCTGAATGGGCAAGACAGGCACAACAGAATGGAACCAGGTAAAAGGGAGCAAGGGTCAGATCAGACTCGTTCCCAGGAAAGAAGCAGCAGCCAAGAAGCCAGGGCCGAACCAGCGTTTCAAGGCACAGGCTGCACTCAAGAAACTTGAGCGTAATGCAAGCCGCGGACGTGGAGGTCGTGACGGAAGAGCAGGAGGCTCTGCACCAGCAGGACGTGGAGGTCGCGGAGGACGTGGCGGCCGCGGGCGTTCAAGCCCGGGCCAGCCACAGGATCTCAGAACCATGGCTGCCCGCCGCAGAATCACCAGACCAAAGGTCTCAATGCTCGGACCAAAGACCCGTTCAAAATAACCTGAATATCTGAACCCTTTTTTTGCGGCTGGCAGGCTACATTAAGTCAGCAGGACAGTAAGTACTATGGATAAGAAACTCGCAGTATCTGCATTTCAGTACGGGGAGCGATCCAAGTCTGAGTTGATGATCGCCTCACAGCTGATCACCGTCCTTTCTGGTTTGAAGGACGCTGAACGGACGGGGGGCATGAAGATTGTCCTGCAGTGTCTCGAGTCGGTGCGGATGGAACTTCAGTTTGCTCTCCGTTCAACAGATCTCCCCGATTTCCAACGGGCAATTGATGCCCTGAACGGAGCCATCAGCCTTGTTGAGAGCAGTGATTTCGACGGGGCAGTAAGACAGATTGGAACGTCCATTAGTGCCGCCACCACTGTGGCACAGCACTCCTGGCAGGAACTGGAAAAGCATGAATTTATCTGATTTCAACCAGTTTATATCAGGCAGAACTTCGATCAGACAGTATCAGGATCGGGATATCGAACCTGAACTTCTTGATACAATCCTAAAACTGGGAGTAAGGGCACCTTCAGCAGGAAACGTAGAGTCATGGGACATTGTGGTGGTCCGCGATCCGTCTGTGCGTGAGTTTCTTGCTGATGCAGCACTGAATCAGGAACACATCGCACATGCCCCGGTAGTCCTTGTCGTCTGTGCAAACTATGTCAGATCCATGGCACGGTACAGTGAACGGGGTATCCTCTATGCATTAGAGGAGGCATCGATTGTTGCGACATACCTGATGCTCGGTGCTCATGCCGCGGGCCTTGCTACCTGCTGGACTGCAGGATTTGATGATGATCAGGTGCGGGACATTCTCAAACTTCCAAACCACATCAGACCGGTCACCCTGCTTGCTCTAGGTTATGGAGCAGAAGCAGCAATATCACCTGCACGCAGAGACGTGCAGGAACACATACATCAGGACGAGTGGTAACCGGCATCGCCGGCAGATCCGTCCACCCACGAGAAGGAATGACAGATTATCTGGTAGTGCTGGAATCGGCATGGGTCATCAAGGATGTCAAATCTGTTGATGACGCGATCGGAATTGCGATCAGTGAAGCAGGAAAGAGACTAAACCCTACCGCCAAGTTTGTGGATGTTGAGGCGGGAGTGATCGCCTGCCCGTCGTGTGAGGAAGAACTCCCCTGTGCGTTACTGATTGCACGGACTGCACTTGTGGGGATGCGGATGGAGATGAAGGTTTTCAAGGCTGATTCATCAGAGCATGCCGGGAGAATCGCCAGGTCGGTGGTGGGAAAGGCGCTGCGTGATGTCCCACTTGAGATCGTGGAAGTGCAGGAGTTATGATAGAGGTCGTCGGCCATACCGCAGTTGATCACATCTGCAAGGTTTCCCACCTTCCCTCACCCAACGCCTCCTCATCAGTTCTTGACCGGAAGGTCTTCTTCGGAGGGGGAGCTGCGAATATTGCTGCCGGAATTGCGGTACTCGGTGGAGAAGCAGCCCTCATTAGCGCAGTAGGAGGAGAGTTTGCAGGGAGTGAGTATGACAAATGGATGGACCGGCTGAAGATTGATAAACGGTTCTTCGTTGTCCCTGACGCAAATACTGCAACAGCGTTTATGTTCACTGATCTAAACGGCGCGCAGATGACATTCTTTGAGTGGGGAGCGTCACGGGCATTCGAAACTGAAAAGGCACCAAGACTTGAGTTTGTTCACATGGCAACAGCAGACCCTGCTTTCAATGTCAGGGTTGCAGAACTGGCAGTATTTTCAAGTTTTGATCCAGGTCAGGATATTCACCGGTACACCAAAGAGCACCTGCAGGTGATCCTTGAGAACATCGATATCCTGATCGCAAACCAGCACGAGTTCGTCGGGATGTGCAAGACACTGGGGATTTCACATGGAGATTTACTCAGTCAGGTACCGATTGCGATCGAGACGAGAAGCGGTGACGGATGCCTGATAACAGAACAGGGTACTACCAAAACAATTCCTGCTGTGACCGTACCCTGTGTGGATCCTACCGGGGCAGGAGATGGATTTCGCGCCGGGTTCCTGACTGCCTACGCTGAAGGGTATGACACGGTTACAGCGGCAAAAGTAGGAACGATCACGGCTTCATTTGTCGTGGAGCATACTGGATGCCAGACAGCACTTGCAGACCGGGCCCGTATGAAAGCACGGTATGCCAATACGTTTGGTTCGCTGCCAGACCCACAAGGATCTCGACGCGCCTGATAGGTGAACGTATGCAACAGGGGAAAACAGAGAGCGCAGTCAAGATCGAGTCGATGTCAAAGTACATCTTCACGGCACCGGGATGGCCGAAATCAATTCTGATCCTTGTTCTTCTCGGGCTGCTCATCGAGGCGATATCATGGCGTCTCTCACCACAATACCGGTTCTTCGGGATCCTCTGTTTTATTGTACCTGGGCTAGCCGCACTCATTACTACACGGCCGCTGATTACCATGATCGGCAGGCAGATGACATGGAACCGAAGTGCGCTGCTGGCAGTATCCTGTACCCTCTTTTCAGCATTGATAACCCTGATAGGGCTGATCGCACTTCGTGATTTTCTGGCACTCATCTTTGCTATTGCGCTTGGGTTTATATTCGGCCTCAGACTTCTGATCCTGGTCTCGATTGCTGACTACCGGATGTACAGAGTGATAACCCCGGCACTGATCCAGAGCCTCACTGGTTACATCGGTGGCCTGTTCATCTTTCCACAGCCTTTTGTGACTCTGGCCCCGGTCCTGTTTCTCCTCTTCGGAACCGGGTTTGCTATTCTGATCTGGCTGATTGACCGGCCACTGTACCGTGCATTCAGGATCAGGGGGCTTGAGTTTCTCAACGCATTTATTGCACACCTGACTGACGGGTCCCGGAGCATGGAGGAGTTCTTCCGCGGGATCGGGGAGGAGGCCTTCGTTCCCCAGGTGAGTATCTTCTTCAAACGTGACGGAAAACAGGATCTCATCTTCACAATTCCGAATGTTCATCCCGGACCCATGGGGGAGATCGGTGGCGGGAACCTTCCGGCTATACTGCGCGAACAGTTCCAGGAGGAGGTGATGGTGGCACATGGTTGTGCAACCCATGACTTCAACCTCGTTTCAGAGTCAGAGATCCAGAAACTGGTTGATGCTGTCAACCTTACGCGAGACCATCTCGAGTATACCGGAGTTGCCTGCATATCCACGCGGATAACCGAGGGGTCGGTTTCCCTCCTTTACCAGAGGATCGGTGATACGCTCCTGATGGTCAGTACCCGTTCTCCTGATAAGACTGAAGATCTTGATTTCTGTATCGGCCACGCCATCCTGTGTGAAGGGCACAGGAGAACTCCCCACATCGGATTCGTTGATGCACACAACTGCATCGGTGACGAGATAGCATCTATTCGTCCGGGAACACGGACAGCCCACGAGTACTTCACTGCTGCCTGCCAGGCTTTTGACCAGTGGGACCAGATGGAGACATCAGCCCTTTCAGTGGGCTATGCTCACATCCCACTTCCGTACCCCAGGACAGCAGGTATCGGAGACATCGGACTTCAGGTACTGATCACCGAAGTCAGCGGTCAGAAGACCGCATATATCCTTCTTGATGGTAACAACATGGCATCAGGGGCACGGGAGGAGATCAGGGATGAGGTGCTCACCATGGTCGATGAGGCCGAGATCATGACCACCGACACCCATGTGGTCAATACCATATCTGGAAAGAACCCGGTCGGCCTGCGTGTTCCTCCTGCTGCACTGATGCCATATATCGACGATGGAGTTGCGAAGGCACTTGATGATCTCTCACCTGCAACTGCGGCAGGCAGCACAGCGTCATGTGAAGGTGTTGTGATCTTCGGGTCAGACTCCATCGCCCAGCTCGCAAGTATCGTGAACACAATTCTGGTCTACATAATTCCGATCAGCGGAGGAATGCTCCTGTTGACAGTTGTGTTGTCAGTAATTGCGTACATGGCTCTCTCGTGATCAGCAGTCAGGAAGTGAATATGAACAAGCATATCCAACTCAGAAAGATGGTCATTCAGCCAGGGAGGGGACAATGAGTTATCATCCACCAGTTTCTATTCTTCCGGCAGGATCTGATCTGGGTGTCTACAAGGCTCAGCTTCCTGTATGGAATCTCCTGCTCAGGTCTGCGATGTCAGGTGCTTACATAGGAATGGGGGCAGCCCTGATGGTTGCAGTCACTACCGGGATGGAACTGACACTCGGTGCAGGGATGGTCAAGTTTATTGGAGGAGCGGTCTTTCCCCTCGGTGTGATCCTGACCATCCTGACCGGGGCAGAGCTCTTCACAGGAGATGCGATGCTTGCACCGCTTGCTGCCTGCAGGGAGCAGATCTCATGGATGATGGTTGTTCGCCTCTGGGTGCTGGTATGGGCAGGCAATTTTCTGGGCGCCATCTTCTTTGCTGCACTCATGGCTGCGGGCCCATTGACATCAACGGATCCATCCGGCCTTACAAGTGCCACAGCAGCAGGGATCGCAACCGTGGGCATCGCCTCTGCGAAGTGTAACCCAGTGGGAGTGGCCGGATTCTTCTCTCTGATCGGAAGTTCACTTGCTGCCGGATGGCTGGTCAACCTTGGCGTGCTCCTTGCTTTGTGTGCTGATGATGTTATCGGGAAGATAATGGGGATCTGGTTCCCGGTGATGGCGATGACGGCAAGCGGCCTAGAACATGCGGTGACAAACATGTACCTGATACCAGCCGGCCTCTTTACCGCAGGAGGGCTCACACCGCTTCAGGTTGCCCAGGTCGGGCCAGGGATTGCAAATCTTGGTTGGAGCACGATGTGGGGTAACCTGATTCCGGTCTCAATCGGAAACCTGATCGGTGGTCTCTTCTTTGCAGGACTTTTATACTGGTTCTCATTCAGAAAAGAACTGGAAGGGCAGAGTTAAGAACTCCCCCAATACTCACTCAAACATTTACACAATATAGTCTTCGTACCGGTGGACATGACAACTGACCGGGAATGGGATCCCAATTGTGGAGATGATTGCATCACCACGATCCAGGGTCTGAATCTCTAGATCAAGGACCCTGAGATCATGTTTTGCTGATGAAGCGATGGTCTCACGATCCTGACGATCAGCCAGACCCATGATCACAAATGTGTTCATCTGGGCAAGAACCCGGGGATCAATATTTTTGGGCTGCTGTGTGATCGCACACAGGCCTACCCCGAACTTTCTTCCTTCCATCGCAATCTGTCTGAAAATTCCCGTTTTTTCTGACTCCATCGAGAGTACCCTCTGTGCCTCCTCAATAGTAAGAAGAACCCTGTGTGGTTCATCCTCTCCGGCGCGTCCTGACTGAACGACATTTTTGTACTTATGGAGTACCGCACGTGAGATGACAGAGAGGAGGAAGAGTTCGGCCACCTCACTCATACGGGGAATATCGATCAAAACAACCTTGTTTGCGAGAAGGTCATCAATGATCTCAGGGACAGATGATGTAGATTTATCGAGAAAGGCAGAAGAGATGTCAACAAGAGTCTGGATCTGTCGCTGCACAACCCTGAGTGCGTCAGGATTGGCACTTCTGACACGTTGCGCAATATCCTGATGATCACCAATATATGCAGTCGTTTTAACATGAGACGGAAGTGACTCCACATCCTCGTTCATGAAGAAGTCTATGATATCATGACCCGGAAACGGCGTGAGTAAGTTCATGACCTCCCGTTCAGTTGGGAGGAGGTCAAAGAGGAGTGTCAGGTCGGTGATATCCATGTCATCATGACTGATCAGGAGCTGTTTCATATCAAGCTCTGTTCTGACGATCTCATTCTGAATTGAATAGACTGACAGACCGGTATCTGCATCCTGGTGATGAAGCAGTCCTCGGCTCTCGAAATCAGAACTCATTCCTGCTGCATACTCACCGTGAGGATCGATGATGAGAAGACCGAACAGGCGTGCAGAGATTGCCGAGGCACAGAAGACCTTCATGTAGTTGCTTTTTCCCATACCGGTAGTGGCAAAAACACCCATATGCTGGGAGAGAACTTTGGCAGGTATCCGGACAGGAAGTTCAGGAATCGGCCGCTGTCCGCTGACGACGAGACCTACCTCGATCTCACCCATGAATCTGTTCAGATATGTGATGTCTTCAGGCGCAAGTGTCCTGACAGGAGAATATCTCGAAGGCATGACTCTGGGACGTCTGAAGACCTCATCCACACCGATACACCCAATCGGATACGCTGTCATCACCAGCGAAGTATCACCTACTGAATCACCAGTCCCAGACTCCTCATCATGACCTATTCCCGTAATCCGTGCAAAAAAGCGGATCTGGTTCTGCTGATCATTCACAACTACCAGATCTCCAATACTCATCGGAGAGTCAGCAGGAGTTTTAAAGACATAATGAAGCACGCTGGTTCCGGTAAGCCGGTTGTCCAGCTGCCTGCCACTGGCCATATAATACTGAGAAAGAGCCAGGCTGATAAGAGTGTATTGATCTTCATTGAGAAGAGAGCAGGTAGATATCGACACTCATCTAAATATATAATCCATGTGAGGGGGCTTTTCGCCCGGTTATACCATGTCAAGAAGAGCAGCAGAAGCAGTATTTCAAGGCTTATTCCTGCTTTGTGAGATACGAGGGGTGCTTCGGGAGACCGCCCCCCTTCATACATTATCGGCAGAGCAGAAGGCCAAGACAACAAAAACTCTCGAGAAACTTGAGAAGCAGATCAGTATTCTGAAAGAGGAACTGGTATCATGAACTGTGGAGAAGGGATCGATACCAGGCTCATCGAGGAACTCTATATCAACCTGGATCCAATCCAGGCTGGTGGAAGACTGACTGTCGATGCGATGAAGGCAGTTCTTGCATACGGTGACGGTTACTCTGTCTGTGATAACTGTGAGAAGCCTTTCAGACTTGACTGTATCAAGAAACCACCTCTCGCAAAATTCCACGACGATCTTGCTGCGTTTGTCAACATGGATGTTGCAAGGCTTGTACCCGGGGCACGGCGTGGGTTTCAGGCAGTCGCTGGTACTGTAGTTAAAAAAGGTGACCCGGTACTGCTTACTGCTTTTTCCCATTATACCGAGTTTCTTTCAGTCGAGCAATCAGGGGGAATACCCCATGAGGTACCACCTGATGACTCACAGATCATTACAGCCGATGCTGTAGCAACACGAATTGAGGAGATCAACCGCTCAGCCGGGAAACCCCCGGCTCTCCTGTACGTTGAAGAGGTGGATTATCAGTATGGTAACCTGCACCCGGTGAAGGAGATCGCCAAAGTCGCTCACCAGTATGATGTACCGGTCCTGTGTAATGGTGCATACACAGTTGGGATCATGCCTGTTGATGGAAAGAAGATGGGAGCTGATTTCCTTGTCGGTTCAGGACACAAGAGTATGGCTGCACCTGCACCTTCAGGTATGCTTGCCACCACGTCTGAATGGGCTGATATACTTTTCAGGACTACAAAGGCAAAAGGGGATATCACCGGCAGGACCTTCGGAGTCAAGGAGGTCGAGATGATGGGCTGCACACTCATGGGAGTAACTTCTGTAGGAATGATGGCTTCATTTCCCCATGTGAAAGAACGGGTGAAGCAGTTCGACCAGCACCTGAAACGATGTAACCAGATTGTTGATGCCCTCTGTTCAATTGAAGGGACCAGAGTGATGAGTGAGTACCCCAGGAGGCATCCCCTTACCAGGATGAATACCACAGAATCCTTTGACAAGGTTGCAAAGACTCACAAGAAGAAAGGATTTTTCCTGCTCAGCGCCCTGCGGGAGAGAGGGATCACCGGAATCATTTCCGGGTCGACAAAGGTCTGGAAGTTTAATCCATACGGTCTCACTGACGGACAGTCACAATATGTAGGTGATATGTTCGTGGAGATTGCAAAAGAGGAAGGGTTGACTGTACAGCCATAATACGTGCTGTTATCAGCACGTCCACACTGTTTTTAGAAACCTGAATGAAGGGGCATAATTTCTCCATTCAACACAGTAATACGCTCCATTGTATCCAGAAGGGAAGGGATCATCGATCGTATACGGAGTTTTTCTTCAAGTTCCTTAATGAGTGCAGAGTCTGCTGCAGTTGCGGGTTTTGGCGGAACCACACCACATGAGGTGTTCCCTGGCTCATTGGAGAATGTGCCGATCTTGCGTGCGAGTGTGATGATATCCTCCTTATCATATCCGATCAGAGGACGGAGGATGGGGATTTCCGTAGCTGAGGATATGGTGACAATATTCTGCAGGGTCTGGGTTGCTACCTGGCCGAGATTGTCACCGGTGACAACCGCCTGATGTTTACGTTCTGCTGCATATTCTTCAGCAATCATGAGCATGCCCCGCTTACACAAGACGCACCGGTAGCGTGGCTCACAGTCATTCATGAGTGTATCATAGAATAGTTGGGCATGGACTATATGCAGAGTCAGTTGAATCCCAGGTACCCATAAGGAGAGTGCAGACAGATTTCGAATCACATTATTATAACAATCAGAACCAGCCCATCTGCCGGTATCAATATACAGGAAACTTACCTTTACCCCCCGTTTCATCATCATCCAGGATGCAACCGGAGAATCAATCCCTGCAGAGAGAAGGGACAAGACTGAGCCCTGGGTGCCATATGGCAATCCTCCCGGACCGGGTATGCGGATATCATATGCAATCCCACCCTCTTTCCGGGCCTCAAGATAGATCTCATAATCAGGGTGGGTCAGATCAACCCGTACTCCGGGAACCGCATCAAGAACTACTCCACCGGCCTGTGCCCCTAACTCCTGGCTGGTAAAGCCGGGGACCTGATCCCGACGTGCCCGGATTGCAAAACTCATTCCGGGTTTCAGGTTTCTACGTGCAAGTTCCCCGGCCGCATTACAGAGGCCTGGAAGTGTTGAGTCAGTCAGTAGGGCAGGGGCTATGTCCACGACTCCGAAGATATGGCTGAGGAGAGGGACGAGAACTTCAGGTGTTTCTGAACTGACAAGAATCCGACTCCTGTTGTCAGTGAGGGTATATTCAATCCCATGACTTGTCAGTGCAGATCTGATATTGCTTATAAGTACTTTCATGAACTGTCGCCGGACAGGCTCACTCTTCAGAAAGAGTTCGCCAAAGCGGATCATAACAGCGCCTGACTTTCCATTCTCCATTGGATGCTCATACATTGGCGCTATCCGTGATAGGTAGTTTGCGTCATGAAAAGGCTAATCATCCCGGAGGTAAAGAAGATGGTCAGACCTGTTGATCAGGAACAAAGACTATACGATCAGACGGTCAGGTGTACGTAATGGCTCCAAAAAAGAAGAAGGACGCTGCCCCTGCTCAGGACGAAGCGCCGCTGAAGCTCTTTTATATATTCTACAGCCAGGAGCGCTGGGAGAATTGGATCAAGGCACTCAGCGAGGCTGATTTTGAAGGAGGCCCTGATGACGAGGAGATGCCCGAAGGCTTCCAGATGCTCTCCAGTTTTAATCAGGATATCTGTATCGAGGTTCTGAAGATCATCAAACTCTTCCAGAACAACCGATTTTCAAAGGACGAAGCACTCCAGCGGATCAGTGATGTGGAGGAGATCGTTCTGAACCAGGCGGTAGAAGGGGATCTTGAAGAGGTCATCGCCTCGCTTCAGTTCTCAATGCTCGTGCTCTTCGCAGCTTCCAAGAAATTCCTTGAAGGCGGATTTGATGAAGATATCAAAGCCCTGGTTAAGAAAGGAAAGTCGATCGACGAAGAGCAGATGGAAGAGATTCTCGAGGTGGCTGCCACCATCGGTGCAAATGTGATCAACGGTAAGTCATGCTGTGGACGTTATATCAAGGATAGTGATGATCCCGGCATGTTTGACGAGTGGCTTATCGAAGTTGAGACCATTAACGAAGCACTTGCAACCCTGAAGAATTTTGATGAGGAAGCAGGCGAAACTTCGTGATCGCAGCACGGGCACGTCTTCGGTATCACAGGCAGCTGGGGCGGCTGGCAGGGTACCGTCTGCCTGAGGGAGCCTTTCATGGTGCGGTGATCGAGACATTATTCTCGATCCCATACGATGCTTTTGATCGCCCGACCCGCGAACAGATTATGGCCTTTTTAAAAGCCTTTGTTACCTGTAAGTGCAGTGATAGTCCGAACTGCGGATGTCCGGAACGGAAGTTCGCCATTGAGATCATCGAACTTCGTGAGTCCGGACTTGATCACCGGCAGATCAGTGAGTTTCTTCTTGAAGAGTATGGGATCGAGATCTATGCCGCTGATATCCTCAGTTATCTTGAAGAGTCAGTCCACCTTCTCGAAGCAATCCGGGACGTTGCTGAACAGACAAAAATTCGTCAGGTTCAGATAAGGACTGAGGATCATATCGAAGCGATAGAAAAAGGGATCCCGGTTTCGGGATAGATTCAAAAAATATTATCTCTTTTTCTTATCCATTGCCTGCTGCTTGACAAGGCTTCTGATACGTTCTGCTGTGCTGCCTTTGAAATCGGTCAGATCCTTCTCCTGCACAGTTGCAACTTCTGATCCGGTCACGGCAATCGCATCTGCTAGCACATGGTCCAGCTTTTTTGCCCGCTCCCAGCACTCATATGCTTCTTCATTTCGTCCGAGGCCACCGGAGAGGGTGATCGCCTTGAATGCCCAAAGATCCGGGTTTGAAGGATATATGGCAAGAGCCTGATCATACCGCTCGACTGCCTCTTCATATTTCCCCTGGTACGAGAGTTGATCAGCCTCAAGCGCCAGCGCATCTGCCTTATTGAGGAGTTCATCCCGTTTGCTCAGGAGCTTTTTGGTGGTATTTTCAGCCATCAGTTCACCTGATTCGCGTATATGATACTTGTCCCGGGAGTATTTGAGAATATGGGGGGTGAGATCAGGTTTTTGTTTTCTGTTTATGATTAAATTATTATTGAAGATGCTATAAAAAATCGGTTATAAATTTCTCTTCGTGAACACGTGAGACATCATTACATTAAATAAATATGGTGTGCCACTTGAGCCGAATGAACAATCAAAGATATTCATATAAATAATAGTGTTGTCAAGATCAATTTGAGCTCATGGAAAATAAATACGAAATTTCTTCTTCACTTCAGTCACTTCTTGATCATGTAGAGGAGCAGCTGGACACACGGATACACCTTCAGCGAAAGCAGGATGCTCCAAAAAAAGGTCTTCTGCTTGATCAGTATTCGTATCAATCCGGGCGTAATGTGATCGTTTTTTCAAATCAGCAGATTGGAATGCTGAAGGATTTCGTTATTGCACAAAATGCGATAAAACTCCTTCTTAAGGGTATTGCAGCCAAAAACTCGGGATACCGTGTCCTTTCATTTGATAGCAAATCTGCAACACTTGGAATGGAGCAGATCTATCTTGATGTACTGAAAGATGAGAAAACTAGGCACCTTGATTTCTGGATCAAGAAAAAACTGATGTTTTATCTGTACATGCTCTTCCATGAGACCCTAACTGAACTTCCATGGACTCTGATGGCGAACATCGTGGTCTCTAAACTCTGTCCGGTGATGCGCAATGCCCAGGTCTACTTTCTGATGAAGGAGAGCATGCGTGATATGCATGATCTTGTTTCATTCAAAGACTTCATCCCCCGGCGATATTTTGTCATGCATAACGGGATGTTCTATGGCAGGGATTTGATCCTGGGTGAGGTCATGAGCGAGATGAAACTCAACCCGATGATCAATATCCCGGAGATGAAGAAGTTTAAGAATCTCAATCTTATGGAGATGCTCACCCACCGGTGGCAGAAGAATCCCTGGTACCAGACGAAACTTGTCGGGGATGCAATGGTGAATATTACCAAGGAAATGAAGGTTGCTCAAACCTGTGAAAATCCAAGAGTAGAGACCTACCCGGTGATATACAATTTTGTTGAGGAGATCACAAACCGGTGGATAAAACTGATGCAGATCGAGAAATATTACTTCTGGGAGACGAGTGAGCATCAGCAGAATGCCTTGAAGATGCAGGAAGAGTACGAGAAAGAAGCAAGAATGACAATATTTGGAGAGATATAATCCTAAATTAAATAATTTTTTTCTTATGACTGAATTTTTTTATAATAAACCAGAGAGATTTCATACAAGTTCTTACATAATATATAAGAGATAAATCTGATGCAATATCTTAAAGAAATGTTTTTCCAATATATTCATGGAAATAGGAATATTATTGAAGCGGGAAAACTTTTCACTATCGGATTATTTGCACTTGCTTCACTTGTAATTTCTGTATATTTCTTATTTTTCAGCCCATACATTGGATTTCGGTTTGTTTATGCCTTTATTCCACACCTTTACCTAATTCCAATTATTCTTCTTGCCTTATGGTATCCTAAATCAGGAGTAAAACTGGTGATTGTGATACTTGGTCTATTAATTTTATTTTGGTTTTTCACAAATGTTTTAGGATATTACACATATACACCCTTATTTGTAATACTTTACACAGGAATTGACCTTGCAACAATTATGGTCTTTTTATTATATATTAAAGACCGCAGATTCGTTGAAGCGGTAATATTCGATATTATTGAACGAAACAAAGAAAAACCAGAAAAATCACAGCCTTTTTTGGAAAAATTTCGCGGAGATTTCGATGCAATAATAAAAGCTCTAGGATCACCAGAAGAAAATTCTCGTGAAGAAGCAGTTTTAGCACTGGCAGATCTATCCGATGAGCGAATTATTTTGCCGTTAATAAGTACCCTAAAGGATAAAAGTCCCCAGATTAGGAGACTTGCCTGTGAAGCTTTGGGAAATACTAACTCTCCAAAAGTTATAAAACCCCTAGTTGATGTATTAACAGATGAAGAAAGGTATGTTCGTGAAACAGCTGCTGAAGAACTAGGTCGGCTAGGAAAAATATCCATGCCAACCCTTATAAAAAGTCTGGATAATCCTGACTGGAGAGTCCGTGTGGGATGTATTATTGCATTTCGAGTCTCCCCCGAACCTCCAGAAACCGATCCAATTATCAGACTATTATCTGATCGTTCAATTTATGTAAGGCGAGAAGCAGTAAAAACTTTGGGTAGAATTGGAGATCGGCGAGTTCTTCCTTATCTTATCAATTCTACAAACGATAAAGATTCAGGTGTGAGGATCCGGGCAATCCGAGCGGTTGTGAAAATTGGAAATAAAGATGAAATCATCACAGCCCTTTCCAGATGCACAAGTGACCCAGATAGTGCTGTAAGGTTCCGTGCCAGGGAAGAACTTAATCGTATTAACGTAAATTAAACGAGAGATATATCATATTTTTAATCTTAAATACTAAACTTAAATTAAACTAAATCGATAAATCAATATACTACTTCAATTAATACAAGAATGGGGGTAGTTATGAGGAACAACGATGACGCATTTAGCGGTTTAGAAGCAGCCATTATTGTTATTGCTTTAGTTGTTGTAGCTGCAGTGTTTGGAATGAGCGTAATGAGTTCCGGTTTTTACGCTTCAGATCAGGCAAAGACTACAACAACTTCAGGATATAAACTGGCATCATCAACAGTATACATTGAGGGAGGAGTTTATGCTTCCTTGGCTGGAGGAGCAGGGACTAGTCTTGATAAAGTCTGGTTTGCAGGAGGGATTCCAGAGACCGGTCAGGAACAGGATCTCCGAGATATGATTATTGTATATACTCATTCTGTTGACTCTTCAATAGTAAGAGAATATACCTATGGAGGACCTGGAGGAGAAACTGCCACGACATTTGGAGTAGACGGGGACCCAGTCATGCTTCCAGGAGATAAACGGACATTCCGGTTAGCACAAGTAAACGGGCCGATACCAGGAGGATGGTTTACTATTGAAGTTAAACCAAAGAGTGGTGCAGCAACATTTGTGACATATCATCTTCCCGATTCATTTCAAGGTGGATCGGTTTTGAGCTGAAGAAAATCGAAATATTAAATAGGTATTAAGTTAACTTTTTTTTTGTCCGAGTCAACCGGATAGAAGTATTGAAATGAATAAAGAATTTGCTTTTTCAGGTTTAGAAGCTGCAATTGTCCTCATAGCATTTGTAGTTGTAGCAGCTGTGTTCTCCTATGTTATGTTGGGAGCAGGGTTTTTTGCAACCCAGAAATCACAGGAAGTGACTTACTCAGGAATTAAGCAGTCAACATCTAACATCGTTCTAGACGGCCAATTGTATGGTGATACGAGTGATATCGGAACACTCACACTTTACCTTGCAATTCCAGAAGGTGGGCAACCACAGAAACTCAGTGATGTAGATTATCTCTGGACTCTTAATGGAGGAGCAGTGACTATAGTAACCGGTACCGATGCAGACAGCGTATCACTCCTCCAGGCAGGAGACAGAGCAAAGATTACTATTACACTAGCAGCAGCGAACAAGCCAGGACCTGGTGACAGTTTTACTCTTGAAATTAAACCAAAGGTAGGGGCATCATCACTCATTTCCAAGACACTTGGAAGTGGATATGCTGGTGGAGTAATTATTTAATCTCTCCCTTTTTTGGAAATTTACAAGCATACGCCCCAACAACAACAATCATTGTAAAACAATACAGCCCTGTCCGAGGGGAAGGATAGGATGTATTGACACATAATGAGTGAACCAGCATTTTCGGGCTTTGAAGCAACAATCGTTCTGATTACGTTTGTTGTGGTAACTGCTGTATTGTCATATATTATGTTAGGGTCAGGGTTCTTTGCAACCCAGAAGTCACAGGAAGTAATATAATGTGCCATATCTTTGGACGTAAATGGAGGGGCCATTTACCGATGCAGACAGTGCATCATTCCTTCAGGCAGGTAACAGAGTTAATATTACTGTTACATTAACAGCAGAAAACCAGTTAGGACCAGATGACAGTTTTACCTTAGAATATAAACAAAAAGCATTGGTATCATCACTCATTTCTAAATCGTTTGGCAGCGGATACGCTGAAGAAGGGATTATTAGACCCCCCTCTTTTTAATAAAAAATTACCCGATGAATTAAGTAGAAATATTTATTCACGTAGAGAGCAATACTAAATTGTCCGGGTGAACCGGGCAGGAAGTATAGATATGAAGAATGAGTCAGCATTTTCAGGCCTTGAAGCAGCAATCGTTCTGATTGCATTTGTTGTCGTGGCCGCAGTTTTCTCCTATGTTATGCTGGGAGCAGGGTTCTTTGCAACCCAGAAGTCACAGGAAGTTACATACTCAGGAATCAAACAGTCAACATCTAACATTGTCCTTGATGGGCAGTTATATGGTAGTGCAAGTCAGATCGCTACACTCACCTTATACCTATCAATCCCTGAAGGTGGACAACCACAGAAGTTAAGTGATGTGGATTATCTCTGGACTCTGAATGGCGGAGCAGTTACAATCGTAACCGGTACCGATGCAGACAGCGTATCACTCCTTCAGCCAGGAGACAGAGCAAAGATTACTATCTCACTCGCTGCAGCAAACCGGCCAGGACCTGGAGATAGTTTTACTCTTGAAATCAAACCAAAGGTTGGAGCATCATCACTCGTTTCCAAGGCACTTGGCAGCGGATATGCTGGTGGAGTGATTGTTTAATCCCTTTTTTTGATTTGAACACATTTCAAACTGTCATTCCTAACATGTGAATGCAATTATTCTGTTTTCTAGTACCAAATTCTATTCTTTTCAATTCCTTTAATCTTCAGCCCACATATCATTTAGGGTTTCTTTACTGTTCCTTATCAGTATTAGGGAAGGTAGTTACCAATAAGATAAACTTCTTTGATAAGAATAACCCAATTCTTTCATCAAAGTATAATATGAATATCCTTACCTGATTTCTACCTCCTAATTATGAGATGAAATTATGAACTAAATACAATATCCTATTTAATATTTTTTTATCTGTGATTTCTTCAATTCCATACTTACATCGAGTTCAGATTCGAGTTGAAAGATACTATTAATACACATTAGAACATGTATCTGTCATTCTGAAAAAACAGGAGGTATTAACATGAAAAAAGAAATTGCATTTTCAGGCCTTGAGGCAGCAATCGTTCTGATTGCATTTGTTGTCGTGGCTGCAGTTTTCTCCTACGTTATGCTGGGAGCAGGGTTCTTTGCAACCCAGAAGTCACAGGAAGTTACATACTCAGGAATCAAACAGTCAACATCTAACATTGTCCTTGATGGGCAGTTATATGGTAGTGCAAGTCAGATCGCTACACTCACCTTATACCTATCAATCCCTGAAGGGGGACAACCACAGAAATTAAGTGATGTGGATTTTCTCTGGACTCTTAATGGCGGAGCAGTTACAATGGTAACCGGTACCGATGCAGACAGCGTATCACTCCTTCAGCCAGGAGACAGAGCAAAGATTACCATCGCACTCGCTGCAGCAAATCGGCCAGGACCTGGAGATAGTTTTACTCTAGAAATCAAACCAAAGGTTGGAGCATCATCACTCGTTTCCAAGTCACTGGGTAGTGGATATGCTGGCGGAGTGATTGTTTAATCTAATTATCCATTATTATTTTTTTTTGTGATGAGAGGATTTGTAATGACAAAATAGTTCATTCTCTTCATCTTATCTTAAAAAATGGATAATTCAAGTTAGGTTAGTATCATAAATATTACAACAAATGGTCTTTTGTAAAGCCGATTCTTCATGATATAATCTTAATTTAAGTTATGAAACTGATCACTAAGAATATGTATAATAAAGAGTATAATTTTTACCGGCTTTTCCGGAATAAGATGCTAGTTTTAGGTTTGTTCAGATCCACCAGAGAGAACAGATCCAAGTTTACAATATTTTCATAATTATTATCCCCTTATTTTCTATTTTCTTATTGTGGCTATCAGGGCTAATAACATCAGTAACCCAAAGAATGCCAGTAGAATCGATGTTGATGGAGTTGTAAACAAATATTCTACTATAGTATTAGTATACTTTCCTGAATAAACGTCAAGATATCTTTGATATTCCTGGTTAGTAGGATTCAAACTAATCGCCCTGTTAAGAGCATCAATCGATTCATTTACGTGATCTGTTCTTTTTAAACTTTGAGAATACCAGAACCAACCAATATCATCAGTCGGTTCAAGTTGTGTATAATTCTCAAATGAACTTAATGCCAGACTTGCGTTTCCAAAAGAACTAAAGATACGTCCTTTAAAAAACCAAGGTTTTGAATATGAAGGATCTTTCTCAATTGCAGAATCATATGCCATGACCGCTCGGTCATATTGCCGAGTTTTTTCATATGCCATCCCAAGATTAAACCAAGCTGCAGGATCTTCAGGACGTGATGTTGTCACAGTTTGTAGCAAATTTACAGCTTTATCGTAACGCGCAAGACCATATTGAACAAGCCCCTGGTAAAAATACGTATCAGGAAATTCTGGATCCAGAAGCAGTGATTTATTAAAATATGTATCAGCTGCACTTAAATTACCTCGTTTAAATGTCACAAGACCTAAATTATAGAGAATCCTCGCATCTTGTGGGGTGGAATTTAATGCTTTCAAAAAGGATAATTCAGCTAAACTATAGGTCCCATTACTCATTAAAATTAACCCATTAAGATTCCAAGCGGATGCATTTGTTGGATAAAGAGCGAGATATTCATTTATTTCTGTAAAAGAATCGTTGAAATCACCATTAATGTAATGAGTTTTAGCATCTTGAAGTTGAATATCCGCTTCATTTGCCCAGACTCCATTTCCACAAATTATTCCCATACAGATGAACAGAAATATGAACACACTTATCTGATATCGGTAAGACCTCATTGCAGAACATTTGTTCCTCTTTCCTGATAGAGTGAGCGGAATTAAAACGGAACTGTCTATATTGTTAGCGCTCAATACTATGCAAATGAATGTTCGAGGTTTATTCAAAAATCCAGATTACATAATCCTCTTTATTCTAGCAGGCCTGTCCTTTTCTATCGCTTTTGGCCTCTCATCACCTTCATTACTTGTAAATGATGAATGGATTACTGTAAACCAATTAAACCAACTTGCTACTGGTTCACAACTCATAGAAAATCAAGGGAAGTTTGGTAAAACAATATTCGGAGAAGAATCCGCTTATTTTACATCACGAGGGAATTATCTTGCATATAGTATCTTCCTACCCGTTTTATCATTACCTGCATTGTATCTGATTATTGGGTCAGGGGAATTATTCCGATTAGTCTTCCTAACTCTCTGGTTTTGTTGCAGTATTTGTGCCTTACTCGCATGTATCTGGTTAATTGGTAAATCTGACAAAAAATTACCGATACATATCCTATGGATTACAGTATTTCTGTTTCTTGGATTATTTCTTGCAAATCTATATTATTATCAGCCGTTCCCTGCTTCATTTCAAGACAGTCCCATTGAATCCGCAGCTGTAATCTTCACTAATGAAGTTCTATTCGCTCTGATGGCACCAATGATTTATTCCCTTTTTCGGAACCTCTCATTGGATCGCAGGACAGCGATTATCGGGACATTATCAGTAATTTGTTGTTCTACATACTTTTTCTGGTCAGCATCCGCAAAAGATCATCTCCTTATCGCATTTGTCCTAACCACGATATTCTGGATTTTTTCAAATATCCTAACTAAACCGACAAATTTGAAATGGTTTGCCCTCTTTATTATCTCTGGCCTCTTATGTTGGGCAAGACCAGAATATGGTGTCGTTGTATTAGCAGGACTTTTAATCTGGAAATTTCTGTCCAGATTATCATTTCAAAATGGGTCAGTGCGTGTAAATTTTGATAAATGGATACCTCAACTTTTATCAGATATCCTCGGCATTTTCCTAGGATTAATTCCATTTTTCCTAAATAATTTTACCGTGACAGGAAATCCACTAATTCCTCCTCAATATCTCTACATTACTTCAAGTAGGACCGCCATGACTTCAGTGCTTACATCGGGTAATGATGTCATGCAGATCGGTATTGGTTCGAAAGTGATCACTTACATAAGTCAGATATTTAGTTTTTTTACCCCTGATGGGGGAAATATTCTCCAGGACATTTCCGGTCTGCTCCTTTCTCCTGCCAATGGAGGAGTTGGAATAATATTTATCTGCCCGATTATTATCCCGGCTTTGTTATATGGATTAATAAACCATCGGAAAATAAAAGATCTTTACACCCCGAATATTATGCGGATGATCCTTTTTTCGGCATTCATCGCATTATTTACCTTCATTGCATATATGAGAGTCTTACATGGATCAACTATAAGTGGGGGAAGTCTTCCTGATATGCGGTATTTTTCGCCACTCTACCTTCCTTTAGGTATTATATCTGTCCTTCTTCTTTCCCCGGTTATCTGTCATCAAGCAGAACGATGGTTAAAATATTTACTGGTATCTGTTCTACTATTTGCTCCGTTACTGGTGATAGGAACAACATTGATTCTTCCTTATGGTATCACATATGATATGTATGGATACTTTTTTATGCGAATTCTTATTGTTCTCTTGATCCTGATATTTGGAATGGCAGCATTGAGTAAAAAGTTCTGGAATTCTGAAAAGGCCTTTCCATTATTATTTGGATTGCTGATTATGATCCCAACGGCATTCCAGTTCTTTTATGTGGTCATTTACAGTTACAATAAGACAAATGGGTATTATTTCTGGCAACCAGTATTGCAATATCTGTTCACCTACGTAATTACAATAATTAATTAATGTATTAGATAATTTTAATCCTGTTTTTTTAATTAAACTCGAAGAAAATTTGGTATGATCTCAGAATTACAGATAAAACAATGTGCGTTATATATATATACTAAATCTAACCAACTGTGGTTTAATCGCTAATATCACAATTATTGATTATGTTTAATATTATAATAAGTATTGCATGCAACTATAAAAGGATTGTTTATAAGTATATATTCCATGATTACGAACATTCAGGTAAACCACATCTACGTTGAGATAAGTAACAAGTGTCTCATTTAAATATTTAAGAAAGACTCTGCTTGATCCAAATCATAAGCCAGATGTGAGATCGTATCTACGGATATACCCTCAATTCCCAGGCATTCAACAATTAATCAAACATTCCAGATAGAAAATTCTTGGATATTGGATTCAACAATGGCTTTATCTATAGCTCGTTCAACTCGGGAGTATATATCAAAAACAACTGTATAAAATGTTTTTTCCCGAATGTCAGGTTTATTGAGAGTGATATCTCTAGGTCTAGTTTTCAGAGTATGGCTGCACTAACCACTATAATATGCAGTTCGGGTTTCAGAATGCTCATATCTTGAAGAGTCAGTTTGTTGTTCACGTTTATATTCCATAACCATATTTCTGAAGCAGGTGATGAGTTTTTCATTGCCTCATCTTGGTTATTAAAAACCTGAAAAATTATAATATATTAATAGCCCTGTTCTCTGTTTATCAAGTAGATACATGATTATCTTAATTAACAGCATTTTTCCTACACTGCCTCTGGTTAATTGTCTGTGGGAAAACAGGATTATTTAATTCATATCACGAGATATGGTATGATGATATTGTGTACTATAAATAATTCCAGGATTCTATTAATCCATGATAAATGTGCTTGAAAACCGATCAATCAGCATAATGTTTCTCACAAGCTCTTATCCTTCATCTTCTGATCCCACAAGTAAGAGTTTCATGACTGGTTTTACTGGAGCATTATCTCAAAAAAAAATCCGTGTATATGTTATCTGCCCTCATCAACCCGGTCTTCCATTCCGGGAAATAGATAATGAGATAATAATAATCCGATTTCCTTATTGGTTTAATACTTCAGGAGAGCAATTGGGAGGGGGGGGAGGAATCGTTTCCTCATTATCCAAATCCTGGATTGCAATAATCCAGATAATTCCATTTTGTATCTGCCAATTTGTTATTGCAATGAAAATAATAAAAAATGAAAAAATAGATCTAATCCACTCACATTGGATCATACCTCAAGGATTTATTGGAGGGATAATCTGTTTTTTTACAGATATCCCACATATCTCAACAATTCATGGAACAGATATTTATCTAGCTCATTCATCGCGATTATTATATCCAATTGTAAAATTTGTTTCATGTTTTTCAAATTGTATCACAGCAAATAGTTCACACACATATAAATTGTTACATGAAATTGTTCCACTTCGAAAAAGATTGATAAAGACTATTCCGATGGGTATCAGAATAGATGAATTCAAATCTTCTCCTATAAAAAAGATAAAGAAAAAAAAAACTATTCTCTATATAGGGAGATTAATAACTTGGAAAGGAGTCCAATATTTAATCGAAGCAGCAAATATTGTAAAAAAATTGAATTTTGACATCCAATTAATAATTATTGGTGATGGACCAAACCGGGAAGAACTAATAAGGTTATCCGATAATTTACAGATGAGATCATTGATATGTTTTTTAACAAAGCAAGACCGTTTAGCACTTCTATCATATTACCAGAATGCTGATATTTTTGTACTCCCTTCGATTAAGTTCCAAAATCAAACAGAAGGTCTTGGTGTTGTTCTTCTCGAAGCTATGGCCTCCGGTGTCCCGGTTATCGGAAGTAATATCGGGGGAATTCCCGATATCATCAAGAATAATGTAAATGGTCTACTTGTTCCTCCTGGAGATTCCAAAGCTCTTGCTATGGCGATCATCATGATTCTTCAAGATCCAGACCTTGCAGAAAGATTAAGAAAAGCAGGTTTAGAGACTGTGAAAGAACGTTTTTCTTGGGATGCTATTACAGAACAATTTATTGATATCTATCGAAATATATTATAGTAAAATTAAATCATATAATTAAATTACGTTAAAAAAATATAGATGAGAAATGGTAGTTAATTGTTCTATTGTTATTCCACTATATAACAAAAAAAAATACATATTGCGAACTATAAATTCAATCCTTGCACAGAGTTATACATCCTACGAATGTATCATTATTGACAGTTCAAATGATGGTAGCACGGATATTATTCAACAAATCAACGATCATAGAATTATCCATATAATCCGGGATAGGACTACCGCTGCAGCGGCAAGAAATTTAGGGGTACAGTTAGCTAGATCAGAAATTATTGCATTTATTGATGCTGATGACGAATGGACCCCATTACATCTTGAAACCCTCATATTATTACATCAAAAACTTCCTCACGCAGGATTGTTAGCAACACCATATATAAAGATAAGACCCGATAAAAAAAAAATGGTAATGGTATTTGCGAACATCCCTTCACCGCCATGGGAAGGATATATCCAAAGATTCTTTTATACTTGTTCAATGGGAGATATTCCCATTTGTTCCTCAAATTGTGCAATAAAAAAGACAGATTTTTTAGCCATCGGGGGATTTCAGGAAGATCTCATATATGGAGAAGACCAGCATCTTTGGTGCCGATTTGCATTATTATATCCAGTGGGTTTCAGTTGGAAAGGTCCAGCAATCTACCATACTGAAGCTGAAGGAAGAATCTGCAATACCCCTCATCACCTTCACGATGACCCCCTTTCAGCATACTTGGAAAATGAACTTCTTTCGCCATTTCTGACACAGGAACAGGCCAATGATATAAAATCATACATAAAAAGAAGGCGTTTAATGATTAGATTCTCCAATATGGTATCTGTTTCAAAAAATACGCAAAATAAAACAATACAAAAATCCAATGACAAACATAATTTAATTATAGGTTTGATGAAACCTATGAAAAGGGTAATTTCTTTATTGTTACTAAGATTGTATGTATCCTACGGTTATAATATTTGGAGGAGATTTCGTTGCATTATTCATGGGTGGTACATTCCTGAATAAAATGCGATAACCACTCACGAACATATAACGAATTACCTTTTACCTACTCCCAAAATATTTCTGAATTGCTTAAAGAAGTCAGGAAATACTTAATCATGCCAGTACAAACTATTATAATCCTTGATCATCACCAATCAAATGATCAACGAATTTTTCGCCATATGCAATTTTGTATTAAATCCGGATATGATATAACTCGTGTTAATTTTACCATTAAGGAAAATAAAAAAAATGGGGTATCAATCTCTTCTTCAAATACCGTACAGATACCAATATTTCTTCCGCTAAAACAAGGGATAGCAAGATATGTTTGGTATAATATTTCCTTTTTTTACCCAGAGTATATCATTAAGAATATTAATATACTGAAGTTAAAATTTAAAAAAAGTCCTGAACCAATAATACTTCATATACATGACCCGATATTCTTGTTGTATGGAATAATTATGAAAATCCTTTTTCCAAATAAAATTATTCTCATATATGATCGACATGAATATTATGAAAAAATGAGAGGAATTGAATCACTATGTGAACGGATTTCCCAAATTTTTATAAACGGTATTATATTAGTAAATAATGGTCAGATTTCTGGAATGAAAAAAATTTTCCCATCTGTAATATTATTTAAAATAGTGCCCAATTATCCACTAATAGTGAAGAATGAAAATATAAATATTATTCAGAAAATTGAACAATTATGCAAAACCGGACAGATCAATATGACATATATAGGTTCATTAAGTACAAAAGTTGATCGTGATATATTTGGTCTTCTAGAAATCTCTTCAGTACTCCTTGAAAAATATCCAAATATTCATTTTACTATCGGGGGAAGTACTAATGACAGAGAATTACTTACATCTTTTTTAAAGATGGAACAGAATTTTCCTGACAGGTTTAATTACTGCGGTTTTTTAGAACGAGAAGAGGTAATCCGCATTACTAGAGAAGCTCATTTAGGTTTTTTTTTACTCCATCCTCATACAAATTACTGGGTTCCATGTTCACCAAATAAAATATTTGATTATCTTGCCTATGGAGTGATTCCAATAATACGTGCACAAATAGAAAATATGGAGGGATTATATTCTTGCAGCAAGATATATAATTATGAGATCTCAAATAGAGAGATTATTTCAGATATTGAGAATTTAATTAATAACATCCCTCTTATATGTACCATGATACAAAAAGCATATGATGTGAGTAAATTATATACCTTTGATTCAGTTGAAACACAATATTCAACACTATATAAAGAGATAATTGAAAATTACTTATCAACAGTAAATTAAGCTAATAATTTGACACTTATAATGAATACAAGAAGATATCCATATGATTAGAATAATATCCAGTACCCGACGGAGAGTTTTTTTATAAAACCAATCAGGATGTTAAGAAAAGTAATACAGAATTATCACATCCAAATTTTGAGGAATTTATTAATGATAAATTTCATCTCAATAATTATTGAAGACCAGTAGTATAATGGTAACACTATGAAAATTGTTACAATTGTGGGTGCCCGTCCACAATTTATTAAGTGTGCCCCGGTTTCAAGACTTTTACGTCGTTTTCATATAGAAATTCTAGTGCATACAGATCAGCATTATGATCAGGGATTATCAGGTATTTTTTTTCAAGAACTGGAAATCCCTGAACCAAATTACCATTTAGGTGTAGGGTCTTCTTCACATGGGAAACAAACTGGCGAGATGCTTATAGGAGTTGAAAATATTCTTCTGAAGGAGCAACCAGATCTTGTTCTAGTTTATGGTGATACAAACTCCACCCTAGCAGGTGCACTTGCTGCTGCAAAACTTAACATACCTATTGCTCATGTTGAAGCAGGACTTCGGAGTAATGACAAAACAATGCCTGAGGAGATTAATAGAATCATTGTTGATCATATATCCTCTCTGCTTCTATGTCCTACCATAACATCTATTAATAATTTACAGCATGAGGGGATTAACAATGGATTACATTTGATTGGAGATGTAATGGTAGATGCCCTCTTGTACAATAGAAGCATTGCCGAAAAAAAATCATTAATTCTCAAACAATTAGGCCTTTATCCAAAAACCTATCTGGTTCTAACATTTCATCGACCATCAAATACGGATATGATACAAAAGATACAAAATATCATTTTGGGAGTAAGTAATAGTTCTTTGCAGGTAATATTTCCGGTCCATCCGAGGACACGTAAGAGTCTTGAAAATTCTGGAATATGGATGAATTTACCAAATAATATTAAACCAATTGAACCTCTAGGTTACCTGGATATGCTAAATCTAATGAATAATGCCATAAAAATTGTAACAGATTCAGGGGGGATCCAAAAAGAAGCATATCTTTTAGGTGTGCCATGTATTACTCTTCGGGATAATACTGAATGGATTGAAACAGTTCAAGAGGGATGGAATGTATTAGTTGGTGCAAATAAAGATGAAATTACCAAAGCAATAGTAAATTTTAATCCAATGGGAGTGCGAAAAGAGATATTTGGTATTGGCGCAGCAGATAAAATAGTACTCCTTTTATCGAACAAAAGAGTTTATGTGACTTAAAGAATATCAAACAGAAAAAGTGATAATCCTATATTATCTATCCATTAAATCGGTTTTATGGCTGTCTATTTTTGTGTAATTCTGTAATGTATAATTTTTATTAATTCGCTTGTCTCCAGAAAAATTTTTCCTAACATAATTCCGAACACTGATATAATGAAATATGTAATAACTGGAGGGGCAGGCTTTATAGGATCACATATAGCCCAAACACTGGCACAGGATCACGAGGTGATTGTCATTGATAACTTATTCAGTGGAAATCTGAAAAATATTCAAGAATTTCCTGTTATTTTTAAAAACGGCGACATAACTGATCTTCAGTTTTTAAAATCGACTTTTGATGAAGCAGATGGAATTTTTCATCAAGCTGCAATAACATCGGTTCCTCGTTCTGTAAAAAATCCTCTTCCTACAAATGAGGTAAATATTTTAGGAACCCTCAATGTACTAATAGCTGCCCGGGATATGAATGTAAAAAAAGTAGTTTATGCTTCTTCTTCTTCAATCTATGGAGACACAGAGATACTCCCCAAAAAAGAGAATTTCACTCCAAATCCACTTTCTCCATACGGTGTGTCAAAACTTGCTGGAGAACAATATTGCAAGGTTTTCTCAGAGTTATATGGATTACAAACAGTTTCACTGCGATATTTTAATGTTTTTGGTCCTCGCCAAGATCCAAAATCAGAATACTCTGCTGTAATTCCCAAATTTATATCTAAAATAATAAATCGAGAATCTCCAACCATTTTTGGAGATGGGTCTCAAACGCGAGACTTCACGTATGTTAAGGATGTTGTTCAGGCAAATATTAAAGCTATGAAAGGGAGTACTTCAGGAATATTTAATATTGCATATAATCAACAAATCAGTCTCAATACCCTAGCATTAATGATTATGGATATTATCGGGTTTCAAATCCCTATTACATATGCTGCTCCAAGATCTGGTGATATCCACGATTCCCGGGCAGATATTTCCGAGGCAAAGAATAAACTAAACTATTTCCCTGAATATTCCGTGAAAACCGGTCTTGAAGAGACGATCAGATGGTACCAGAATCAATAAATAATACGGTTATCTGTGTTTTGGGCCTTGGATATGTTGGTTTACCTCTTGCTGAAGCCTTTTCCCATCACGTACAAACAATTGGGTATGATATCGATAAAAAAAAGGTAAACCAGATTATTGCATCTGGATCTAAAGTCAAAGCAACTTGTGACCCTCAAATAATCAGAAATGCTGATGTTATAATGATTTGTGTCCCTACTCCAGTAACAAAGGCAAAGGATCCAGACCTAGGCCCAGTAAAGTCAGCATCAACAATAATTGGACAAAACATAAAAAAAGGTGTTATCGTTGTTCTAGAATCTACAGTATTTCCAGGAGCAACAGAAGAGATTCTTGTTCCAATCCTCGAGGCAGAATCAGGGATGAAATGTGGAGTAGATTTTTTTATCGGATATTCACCTGAACGTATTAACCCGAATGATGATAAGCATACAATTAAAAAAATAACAAAAATAGTAGCAGGAATGGATGATCAAACCACAAAAATCCTTACATCTCTGTATAGTCTTATAACAAATGTCTATGAGGCCCCAAATATCAGGACTGCAGAAGCTGCTAAGGTAATTGAGAATATACAGCGTGATTTGAATATTGCTCTTATAAATGAACTTGCATTAATCTTTGATCGCATGAAGCTAGATACTCAGGCAGTATTGGATGCAGCAGGGACAAAATGGAATTTTCACCATTATACTCCAGGTTTGGTTGGAGGACATTGCATACCAGTTGATCCATATTATCTTGTAATGAAGGCAGAAGAATTTGGATATCATCCACAGATTATTCTTGCAGGTCGGGCGATAAATGATTCGATGCCACATCATATCGCTAACCTTACAATCAAAGGACTTAATGAGGCAGGGAAGGTATTAAAAGATTCAAGAGTTTTGATTATGGGAGTAACGTACAAAGAAGACGTCCCTGATATCCGTGAATCACCAGTAACAGACATAATAAGGGAATTGAAGGAATATCATATCAAAGTGTACGGATATGATCCCCTAATCTCTTCAGAAATGATAGAACGATTTGGAATAACTGCCCTTTCCAAATTAGGTGAAAAAATGGATGCAATTATTATTGCAGCACCACATACTCTATTTAGAAAAATGCAGATTCACGAATTTTGCTCTCTGATGAGAGGATACCCGGTATTAGTGGATGTGAAGGGCATTTTGGGATTAGATGTTGGAGCGTCAATTGAGATATATTATAAAAAGTTATAAAATAATTAACTCACCGTAATAAACCCTTATTTTGATAATTTATCGACTTCTAGGACATTATTACAGTGAATTATAGTGTAATTAACAAAACAGAATAACCGGATGTAAGAAATTTATCAAATATTAAAATTTATTTATTAAGATGTAATATATTTTTCAAAATCGTAATGAATATCATTTTAGCATCAAGAGATATATTTTTAATTAAATTGAGGTAAATAATGAACCTAGAATATACAAATTCATATATCAACGATTTCAATTCACAAAGTGTTTCAAAATATGCTAATAAATTTAAAACCAGGTGGGAGAAAAATATAAAACACAGAGAACAACTAAAAAAATTACAGCATATATAAAAGAAGATAATTATTGGTGTGATTGTCCAATTGGCTCCGGCCGATTCATAGATGAGTTAAAAACAAAACACATTTTTGGAATTGATAAAAGCCCTACATTTTTGGAACAGAACAAAAAAAAGTATTGACTGCTTTGAAAATGATTTTTTTTAATTTAAAGATAGACAATAAATTCGATGTGGTAACCTGTTTTCACACCCTTTTTGCATTTGATGATTATGACATAATTATTAAGAACTTGTTTTCTATCTTAAAAACTTGATGGATTACTAATTATCGATTAGGTATAAAATGATCATCTAGAAAAAACCAAATCAATAATGCCTCAATATCCATACAAATCAGGAGTCTCAATTGAAGCAATAAAAATAATTGCCCAAAAAAAATGCCACTATTATTGACATTATTCCCCATGACTTTTGGGATAATCGATTTTTTTTCGAGGGTTAAATGAAGGGATATCTAAATCAAAGAAACCCGGGATTTATTTTTTGAAACTTATAAATTGATTATACTTTAATTTAATCTATTACCCTTTTTTTATTATACTAAAAAAAAGTTTTTCAATGTCTATTTTACAAAAAAATATATTGTAATTTTTAAAAAATTTAAATAGTTTGGCATATATAATATGATATATATTCTGTAAATGGGCGAATGACATTTTTTTTTATTCACTGTATCTGGTATCATAAATTATGTCTCAATTAATATTATCATTTCATCGAAAGAAATCTGACAAAAACGATAGTTTCACAAGTTTACAAACCAAATGTTGTTAAGCCTAAAAATTCCTCCAGTTTCCAATAATGGACCATCAAATCTGAAAACAATTATCCGGCCGCCAAAGAAATGGGCTCCCTTAAATTTACAGGAACTATGGGAATACCGGGAATTACTCTTCAGTTTCATTATGAGGGATGTAAAAATCCGATATAAACAAACAGGGCTTGGCTTTTTATGGGCAATAATTCAACCCCTCTTAATAATGCTTATATTCACCGTATTTTTTGGGAAATTAGCAAAAATGCCATCAGACGGAATACCATACCCACTATTTAGTTTTGCAGCTCTCATTCCCTGGACATTATTTGCGGAAAGTCTTACAAGATCAACGACAAGTATGGTGAATAATGCAAATATTATGACCAAGGTTTATTTTCCACGACTCATTATGCCGATTTCAGGTGTCCTTTCACCAATTGTTGACTTTTTTATATCATTTTGTATTCTCATCATAATGATGGTATTATATGGCTTTGTACCGACTATTACAATAATATTGTTACCATTTTTTATTCTTTTTGCACTAATCACATCTTTATCAGTAGGCCTTTGGCTTTCGGCGTTAAATGTCAAATATCGGGACTTTCAATATATTATTCCTTTCCTCATTCAAATTTGGTTGTTTTCATCTCCTATTGCATACTCTAGTTCTCTTCTTCCAGAACAATATCGCTTTTTATACGGTTTAAATCCAATGGCAGGGGTTATTGAGGGTTTTCGGTGGGTTCTTCTCGGCACAAATCCCCCAGAAATAATGATTTTGATCTCATTTGGGGTTGTGATATTACTCCTAATTGGGGGGTTGTTTTACTTTAAAAGAATGGAACAATTTTTTGCTGATGTGGTCTAACATGGCATTTCAAAACCAAGTAATGAGGTTATCCCATGTCTGGTAATGTTGCTATTCGAGTCAAGGAACTTGGAAAAAAATACCACATTGGTGGAACCAAAGAAAAATATTATTCACTCAGGGATACTGTTGCCAATGCAATAAAATCCCCTATAAATCGAGTTATTAATACACATATCGATCAACCGTCCACAGATTTTTGGGCTTTAAAAAATATATCTTTTGAAGTTCAAAAAGGAGACGTTATAGGGATTATTGGAAGGAATGGGGCAGGAAAAAGTACTCTTCTAAAGGTTCTATCCCGGATCACCACCCCAACAGAAGGAGAAGTAGAACTTTACGGACGAGTTGGCTCACTTCTTGAGGTAGGAACGGGTTTCCATCCGGAGTTGACAGGAAGAGAGAATATTTTTTTGTCAGGATCGATAATTGGTATGAAAAAACGCGAAATTAATTATAAATTTGACGAAATCGTTAAATTTTCTGAAATCGAAAAATTTATCGATACACCTGTAAAAAGATATTCAAGCGGTATGTATGTCCGACTCGCATTTGCTGTAGCAGCACACCTTGATCCTGAGATTTTGATAATTGATGAGGTTCTAGCTGTAGGTGATGTAGCATTTCAAAAAAAATGTCTCGGGAAAATGGGAGATGTAGCACAGGAAGGGCGTACGGTTTTATTCGTAAGTCACAATTTAACAGCGGTAAAGCAATTATGTAATAGAGGACTGTTGTTAAAAGATGGAGAAATTGTTATTGATGGATCTTCTGATAACGCAATAAAACATTATTTATACAAGGATAATTCAATTTCGTCTAAAATTCAATTCCCAAGAAAGCCAGAAAAACTAGCACAGTTTTTATCAACGTGTGTCTGCGACATCGATAATAACCCTTCTTCAGAATATACTTGTGATGATTCAATTGTAATAACAGCAGAATTTGAATTAAGACATGAAATGAGGGATGTATATTTTGGGGCCACAATTCAAACACCGGATGGTATTCGAGTCTTATATAGTGATATTAGAGATGAAGGAATCAATCCCAAAAAAATTGTTAATCTCGGAATAAATCGGATTTCTTTTGTCATCCCACCAAGACTTTTAGGTCCAGGTAATTATTTTTTAAAAATTGATGCTGCGATTCCCCAACAAGGTATACTAGATAGTACTGAATTTATCTGTAATTTTAATATAAAAGATTTTACAACAATACGTGGTGATAATAGAGTAGGGTTTTTTTCGACAATATTACCTTGGAATGTTGAATATCTTCACTCATACGATAATAGTAGGTCTAATATTTGAGATTTTTATGCAATTAAAATGTGATTGTTGTGGAGGTTTAGATTTTTCTATATTAGGAAACCATCAGGATTTTAAGGACTCATATTGGGTGTATTGCAAAAAATGCAAATTTATAAAAATTAATCCCCTACCTACTGATTTACAAATTAACCTTTTTTATCAGTCAGAATATGGAGTTATGAGGGAAAGAAGAGGAATAAATCTAAACTCTTTTGATTTACGTGCTAAATCTCAATTTGAATTTATTTTAGAAAGTATTATTACAATTAAAAGTAATTTGCCTCATAAAAAAATCCGGATTCTGGAAATTGGCTGTGGTCCGGCCTCCCTATTATCTCTGTTTGATGATTTTAATGTAGAGGGAATTGGATATGAACCTGATTCAATAATCTTTGAAATCGCCAAAAATAGACATTTAAGAAATTTCACATTGGTCAATTCGGTTTTTTCAACTAACAAAATTATGCCAAATTCGTTAGACCTAATAATAATGTCACATGTTTTGGAACATTATCCAAACCCATTAGAATTCTTAAAATCGATTCTCCCATTGTTAACCCCAGATGGAGTAATATTTTTAGAAGTACCAAATCTCGGTAAAAGGTTGGTCTTACAGTTTATTCGAAGAAGGCATCAAGATACTGGTCATCTGTATTATTGGAATATAGAAAATTTATCGCTATTAATTGAAAAAATCCCAGGAACAATAATAAAAGTACAAACTGCAGGACCAAATATAAAAGATTACAATTTTCCATATCCTATACCACGAAATCGGCGAGAAATTATCCATCAAATTATTGAAAAAATATATTCTCAATTCATTAATCATGTACAATTAAAGCAAAGGAATAAAATATCACAATCAGATTTGAACTCATTTTTGCCGCAAAAAAATGATGCTGGCATCTATCTTAGAATGATAATAAAAAAGTGATTTGCTTAAAATGTTAAAATAAAAAATTTATATAAAACAGAGTTTTATACCCTGATATCAGTATGCAATTCATGAATATTAAATTTGATTAGATTTCAGCAGCATAAATGACTCGAATTTTAGGAATTATTCCAGCCCGTGGGGGATCAAAAGGTATCCCCCAAAAAAATATTCGAATCGTAAATGGTAAACCCCTTATTGCTTGGACAATCGAATCCGCTTTAAATTGTCATAATATTGATAGAGTAATTGTCAGTACTGATGATAATAAAATCGCGAAAATCACATCAGAATATGGGGGGGATGTCCCTTTTATTAGACCAGAACTGTTAGCACAAGATGATACTCCGGATTTTCCTGTATTTCATCATGCTTTATCCTGGCTGGCTACGAATGAAGGATATTTCCCGGAAGTAATTGTATGGCTACGTCCTACTGCACCCCTTCGATCAGTGGAAGATATTTCAGGAGCAATTTCATTATTACTTGAAACGAAAGCTGACTGGGTTCGAACAGTATGTGCTGTTGAACATCATCCCTACTGGATGAAGCAACTAAATGGAGATAAGTTAAGTCCATTAATTGTGGGATCAGACGAGAACAAATATTCTAGGCGTCAATTGCTCCCCCCAGTATATCGATTAAACGGGGCTGTAGATGTGACATGGCGGGATACAATAATGGAAAAAAGAATAATATATAGCGGTGATATCCGGGGTTATGTTATGCCACAGGAGCGGAGTATTGATATTGATAGTGAATTCGATTTATTATATGCTGAACTGTTAATGAAGACGCTAAAATTATGATTCATCCAGTATTAATTCAAGACAGGTTTATAGGCCCCGGATATCCTTGTTTTATCATAGCTGAAGCTGGAGTAAATCATAATGGAAATATGGACATAGCGCACCAACTTATAGACGCTGCAGTGAAGATTGGGGCAGATGCAGTTAAATTCCAAAGTTTTGTCACGAACGAATTAATTACTAAGAATACTCCAAAAGCAAAATATCAGGTTAACACAACAGGGAGAGACGATGGCCAATATGGTATGTTAAAATTACTAGAACTTACTCCCAAGCAACAAGAGGAATTAAGAGACCATTGTGACAAAGCAGGTATAATCTATCTCTGTACTCCCTATGAACGCACCTCTGTAGACATACTTGATCGACTAAATATCGTTGCATATAAAGTCGCTTCTACTGATACCACCAATATTCCTCTCCTACGATATATTGCATCAAAAAACCGACCCGTTCTTCTCTCTACGGGTATGTCTTCATTATGTGAAGTAGAACTAGCAGTCAATACATTAAAAGAAGGAGGGCTAGAAAATAAAATAATTCTATTACAATGTACAGCTGAATATCCCTCACCTCTTCATGAAGTGAATCTCAGGGTGATTCAGACTATGGAACATGCATTTCATTGCCCAGTGGGTTTTTCAGATCACACCCCATCGATTGGTGCTAGCCCCTGGGCTACTGTTCTTGGAGCTTGTGTTGTTGAAAAACACTTTACCCTGGATAGAAAAACCCCAGGCCCCGACCATCAGGCATCTTTAGAACCCGATGAATTTTTATCTTTGATTCAAACAATTCGTGATGTTGAATTAGCTTTAGGTGATGGAATTAAACAGCCAATGCCTAGTGAATTGTCAAACAAAAAATTGATGCAAAAAAGTTTGGTTATCACTCGAGATATTAAAAAAGGGGAAATCATAAAACTGGACGATTTAACATGTAAACGACCCGCAACTGGTTTACCCCCTTTCTGGATTGATAAGATAATTGGAAAATTAACGTCAAGAGATTTATGTGAAGGGACAATTGTCGAATTATCTCATATAATTTGGTAAAATGAGAAAATGGAATATTATCCTCTTGAGATAAAGAAGATTAATTTCTCAATTGAAAAGCAATTATGTATTTTTTTTCATGATTTGATACAAAATCGGGATGATCTTTTTTTTCATCCTCATCCATTTACATCAGAGTATGCAAAAATAATCTCTTATTATTCTGGTGAAGATTTATATTATGTACTTACTGAAAAGAATGCAATCTTGGGATATGCCATGTTAAGGGGTTGGGATGAAGGATACGAGATTCCCAGTCTGGGCATTATTATCCATTATACTGTACGAAATCGAGGGTTTGGAAAACTATTCATGACATTCTTACATCATGCAGCAAAAATGAAAGGGGCAAAAAAAATCCGATTAAAAGTTCATCCCTCTAATAAAAAGGCAATTCAACTTTATCAAAACCTTGGATATGTTTTTAACGATATGGAGAAGACAGAATTAATTGGTTTTTATGATTACAGAAAATAATCGTTTTGAAGTTGTAAATGAAGAGATAGTTCCAAAAAATTCTTTATATGTCTCTACATCCTGTCTTCCAGGAGTTGATTCATTAACTGAAAGAATATCTCTTTTTCAAAAGAATGGATTTGATGCTATTGAATTAGGAGCTGGAGTGAGAATGAATAAAAAGGATCACCTGTTTTTATTGAAAAATAAGAGCACTTTTTTATTACATAATTATTTCCCCCCCCCATTAAAACCGTTTGTGTTAAACTTGGCTTCGGAAAATGAGGACATTCAGAAAAATAGTCTGAAATTGATTCATAATGCATTAAAGATATCAAAGGATTTACAATCACCATTTTACACTCTACATGCCGGATTTGTCAAAGATCCTATTGAATTTAGAGGGAATAATTATATTTTCCCAGCCGATGTATCAAATGAAGAAATCCATCATGCTTCAATCAGATATGAAAAATTAATATCCCAAATTGCAAAGGAATCTAAATTACTTAATATCGCGCTTTATATAGAGAATAATTGTTGTACGGTGGATTTGGTTAATAAATTACTACTTCAAACTCAAAATGAGTTTGCATCCCTATTTCAATCAAACCGAGTAGACAATTTGGGAATTCTTTTGGATACTGGTCATCTTAATGTTACTGCCCAAACCTATGGTTTCGATCCTCGTGATTTTGTAAATGATTTGCAGGACCATATTAAAGCCATTCATTTGCATGATAATGATGGAATTCTGGATTTACACAATCCAATAAATTCTGACAGCTGGTTTTTCGATGTTGTTCAAAAACCTGCAATTGCAGAATTACCAATTATTATTGAAGCTAAATTTAAAGATATTTATGAGTTACAGAAGCATGTTCAATGGTTAAAAAGTGAATTGGGCAGGGAATAATTTTAGCGATAAAACCCAATTCATCATAAAAGATCATAAACTATAAACATCATCAAGATTGTGTGGAGTTTGAGGTAATCACATGATTATAAATATTAAAGATAGAATCTTGAAAATGAGTTTACCTGCAGATTGTTCAATACGTCAGGCTCTGCAGGCAATCGATAAGGGAGCCCTAGGCATGGCATTACTAGTGGATCCTGATTCAAATATTTTCCAGGGCTTGATTACCGATGGGGACATTCGTCGGGCATTAATACAGGGATTTGGTCTTGAATCCCATGTAAAAGAAATTACCCGGCCAATTGCAAAAACTGCATCTGAAGGGATGAGTTTTGAACAAATAACAACAATGTTTACAGACCCGGTCAGGGTAGTTCCAGTTCTTGATAAGGCTGGAGTGGTAATAGATTTGGCTATCTTTGACCGAAGAATTAACCTTCCTGTTGCAGAGCCTTGTTTTAACGAAAACGAATTGCTCTACGTTTCCGATTGTGTCATAACCGGTTGGGTTTCGTCGGCAGGGAAATATGTAACACGTTTTGAATCAATGTTTGCAGAATATTGTTCAACAAAATATGCAATAACAACCAGTAATGGAACTACGGCTCTTCATCTAGCATTACTTGCTCTTGGTATAGGGCCTGGAGATGAAGTAATTGTACCAAGCCTAACATTTATCTCCACGGCAAATGCAGTGACATACACAGGAGCGAAACCCATTTTTGTGGATAGTGAGGAGCAATCGTGGACAATTGATCCAACAGGCATTGAATCAGCCATAACATCTAAAACTAGGGCGATTATTCCAGTTCACATATATGGACATCCTGCAGATATGGGGAAAATCATGGATATTGCCCACAGGAAGCATCTTTATGTAATTGAAGATGCTGCAGAGGCTCATGGAGCATATTATCATGATCAAATGGTTGGAGGGATTGGAGATATCGGCATTTTTAGTTTTTATGGTAACAAAATAATAACTACCGGTGAGGGGGGGATGATTACAACAAATGATCCCTCAATTGCTGAAAAAGTACGGATTCTTCGTGATCACGGGATGACCGCCGAGAGAAGGTATTGGCATCCGGTTTTAGGTTATAATTACCGTTTGACAAATATCCAAGCTGCATTAGGTGTTGCACAAATGGAAAAAATAGCCTCAATTCTGAAAAATAAAAAACAGATAGCAAAGAAGTATACAGAAATGTTGCAGGAAATTTCAGGACTAACGATACAGAACACGGCAACTTGGGCTGATCCAGTATACTGGCTCTTTTCTATTCAGATTGATCCGACTCTCTTTGGATATTCACGTGATGAATTGATTCAATATTTGAAAGAGAAGGGGATTGAGACACGACCCCTTTTCCCCCCTGTCCATACTCAACCAATTTATAATACCGGGCAACATCTGACAATCGCAGAGAAACTTTCAACACAAGGGTTAAGTTTGCCTTCATCTCCAAATTTAAAAGAAGATGATATAATTAGAATAACTCAGGAAATTCGGAAACTGAATAAAACATGATAATTATAGAAAATTTCACCATAATGAACCTAAATGTTTGGGCGTGAATGTGGTTAAATACTGAACAAAAAAATAGAAGTCTAAAAATAATGACCCGAATTTTACTAATTCAACCTCCTTTTCAACCAAATCATTTCTTTAAAAAGGGTTTTTTTTCTGCGGGAAAACAGGCACCGCTATTTCCTTTTGGGATCGGTTATATTGCATCATTTCTAAAAAAAAGGGGATATCAGATTGAAGTATTAGATATCTATGCTAATCAGTTTACACAAGAGCAGGTTATTGAAAAAATAAATAATATAGATTTTGATTTTGTTGGAATTAGTGCTCTCGTCACCCAATATAAATATGTAAAGTGGTTATCAAAAACTCTTAAAGAAAGAAAAACAGTCCCAATATTTGTGGGAAATGGGTTGGGGACACATAGTGATCGACTTGTTCTTGAAAAAATCCCATCTGTTGATATCTGTGTAAGGGGGGAAGGAGAAACAACAGTATATGAAATAATTCAATCATGGCCTGATTTAACAAATATTAAAGGAATCACATATAGAGGAAAAGATGGGGTATTAAATATTAATACCGAAAGGGAGGTTTGTCAAGATATTGATAAATTGCCCATCCCTGCGTATGAATTATTCAATATGGAATTATATATCAATACAAAAATTTATGATACTGGAATTTTTAATATAAGAAGTAAATATATCAATAAAAGAATTTTACCAATGCTAACATCACGAGGATGTCCATATAATTGCAATTTTTGCGGTAAAGTTTTGTCAGGTGTGCGATTACGAAATATCTCGAATATTGTTGATGAGATTCAATTTTTAAAAGAAAAATATTCCATTGACGGAATTCACTTTATTGATGAACTAGTAGTGAGTAATAAAAAACGGGCTACAGAAATGAGTAATGCATTAAAACCATTAAATATTTTCTGGGATTGTCAGGCCCGTGTAAACACTGTAGATCAAGAAACATTAGAAATAATGAAAAATTCGGGGTGCGTAGCCATTGGATTCGGTATCGAATCAGGAAGTCAGAAAATTCTGGATGCAATGAACAAAAAAATAACAATAGAACAAATAAAATCAGCGATGAGGGCAGCAAAAAACGTCGATATAGATGTAAAGGTTCAATTAATTTTTGGTTATCCTGGAGAATCAATTGACACACTTAATGATACCCTCCTCCTTTTCAAAGAGATGAAAAATCCTGGTCGGACATTTTCTTTTATTTGTCCTTTACCTGGAACAAAATTGTATAAATCTGCAATTAGATCTGGTCTAATTGATGATGAAGAAGAGTTTATTTATAAAATTACGGATGGATTTGATAACAATGTGCCAATTATAAATTTTACTAATTTCGAATTTAATGAATTAATCCCATTAATGAAGAAATATACTAATGATTTAGAAAATAATTATTTATTTTATCTTTTACATGATCCAAGAGAATTGGTGAAACTTGTGAAGAAATTTGGAATAGTACCGATTAAATACATACTTGTAAAGTTAATATATAAAGAATTTCTAAAGAAAAGTAATTCCATATCTTAATAAAATGTGTTGAAAAACCCACTGTCCATTAAGATAATTTTAATAAAAATACCAAAATAAATCGGTGTAAACCAAAAAATGAATAAAATACTATTTGTTCCTCATTATTCAGAATCATTAAAAGCCTTATTGAATATTGCAGAACATATCAATAGTAAATCAGTAAAGCCCTTTTTTCTATTATCAGAAAAAATATCAGACATAGATCATTGTATCGAACTACTTAATAAGACGAATTTTGAATATATTCATGAAAATAATATAATAACACCTAAAAAAAAGAAGAGAATCTTACTCTTAAAACTCATATTCCAACCCAGTTATTATAAAAAATTTTTACATGAACAAAAAATTATTACCGTAGTTTGCGCAAATGACGGTGATATTTACTTAATGAAAGCTGCAAAAGCATTACAGATAAAAACAATCGGATTTCAATGGGCACATACCGTACCTAGGAAATATATCGATCTGCTTCAGGAAAAAAGGAAACTATGTAATTCAAAAAGGCCTAAATATATTTCAAAATTTAAAATTAAGATATTATCATTATTTGGATATAAAATATCAGAATTTTTTACTGATGGTATGATGGACTTCTATTGTCTTATGGGACCATACTATAAACAATTATTTCAAGATCAAGGAACTCCTCCTAAAAAATTAATAGTTACCGGACATCCTGAACATGACCGCATATATGCATTTAATAAATTTCATACTGAAGAGAAAGAAAAAGAAACAAAACAACGATTTTTGTTAAATCCAGATAAAAAAGTAATAGTTCTTGGAAGAGAAGCCATTCGGTATTTTGATATTATCCCTGAAAATGAGGATAAGGCCAATATCAGGGAAATCTTAAACATTTTAAAAGAATACAAATCCAATTATGAAATCGTAGTCAAAGCACATCCCCGTGATGATGTAAATTATTATGATTTTTTATTTAATGAATTCCCATTTGTAAAGATATTTTATAGCAAAATTGATTATTATTTACTTCTTTCAATTTCTGATTTATACATCTCCCAGATATCCAGTACCATGTACTGGGCAATAGGAATGAATATTCCCACCATTAGTTATGATTTCAACAACGTAGAATATTTTGGATTTATTAAAGAAAGAACCGGTTTATTACAAGTATCTTCACCAGAAGAAATGAAGCAATGTGTATATGCATTATTGAATGAGACTAACAGTTGTTTAACCTCGAAAATAGAAGAAGCAAAAATGTTATATATGATATTGGATGGAAATTGCATAAAAAGAATATTAAATGTAATAGGTGTTCATTGAAGAATAATAGTGTGTTCAATGTTAATTTTTAAATTTTCTAATCTAATGACATAATATAACAATTCACCTTAATAATGCTGTGATTCTATGACAAATACCAAAAAAACCTATATTATCGCTGAAATTGGAATGAACCATGATGGTTCAATAGGACAAGCCAAAGCATTTATTGATGCTGCTGCTGAAATTGGTGTATCAGCAGTCAAATTTCAGACCCATATCGCTGATGCAGAAACATTATTTAATGCCCCCGTACCAGCATATTTTCAATCTGAATCACGTTACAATTATTTTAAGCGAACGGCGTTTTCTCTTGAAGAACATATTCAATTGAAAATACATGCTGAAAAAGCTGGAATTGATTTTATTTCATCTCCCTTTTCTTTGGAAGCTGTAGATCTTCTTGAGCAAGTCGGTGTAATAAAATATAAAGTTCCATCAGGGGAGATTACAAACATTCCCTTACTGGAAAAAATTGCCAAAACCGGGAAACAAATATTACTATCTTCAGGCATGAGTAACTTCCTAGAATTAGATGAAGCTTATCAGATAATCAAAGATTATCACTCAGATATTGTAGTTATGCAATGCAGTTCACAATATCCCTGTCCATATGAAGAAGCAGGACTGAATATTATCCAGGAGATAAAGGAAAGATATCGTGTACCGGTAGGCTTTTCGGATCATACTCATGGTATCGCAGCTTCACTGGCAGCTGTTGTATTGGGTGCAACAGTCGTAGAAAAGCATTTTACAATCAGTAATAAGTTGTATGGCCCAGATTCAAAGAATTCATTAGAACCGGATGACTTTAGGCGAATGATAGAAGGAATTCGTCAAATCGAAATTATGATGAATAATCCAGTTGATAAGAACGATTTATCAAAATATCATAATATGAAGTATATTTTCCAAAAAAGTATTGTGACATGTATGTATATTCAGGCTGGGACAATAATAACTCCGGAAATGATTGCTTTAAAAAAACCAGGAGGAGGATTAAGTCCGCGATATTATTCAAAGATTATGGGTAAAAAAACCAATAAGGATATACTGAAAGATTCAACTTTTGATTATAACGATATTGATTGGGAATAATTATGGCAGGTAAACGAAAGATCTGTGTTGTAATATTAAGTAGAGCAAATTATGGAAGTATAAAATCGGTAATGGAGGCAATTAAAAATCATCAAAACCTTGAACTGCAATTAGTGGTAGGAGGATCAACCCTTATTCCAAGATATGGAGAAGCTATTCAGGTTATTCAAAAAGATGGGTTTAATCCTGATGAACTAATATATATAATAGTTGAAGGGGAGAACCCTATTACGATGGCCAAATCAACTGGCCTAGCGATCATTGAATTATCAACCTGTTTTCAAAAATTACAACCAGATGTAATCCTAACTGTCGGGGATCGATATGAGACCATGGCAACTGCTATAGCTGCTTCCTATATGAATATTCCCCTTGCACAGACAATGGGTGGGGAGGTATCAGGAACAATCGATGAGTCTATTCGTCATGCAGTAACAAAATTGGCGAATATCCACTTTCCTGCAAATAGTAACTCTGCTCAAAGGATAATAAAAATGGGTGAAGATCCTAACACCGTTCATTGTGTTGGATGTCCGAGAATTGATTTAGTTGCAAAAACTCTACATCAAAACCCTAACATCGATAACAATATCTTTAAAGATTTTAAGGGAGTCGGAGGAAAAATTGATTTAAATATACCTTTCCTGCTTGTTTCACAACATCCAGTTACTACTGAGTACATGGATGCAAGAAAGCAGATTGAAGAAACACTCTTTGCCCTCCAAGAATTGAAAATGCCAACTATATTGCTCTGGCCAAATATTGATGCTGGATCTGATCTCATCTCAAAAGGTATCCGAACATTTCGGGAAAATAACGATAGCTCAAAGTACCTGCATGTTTTTACTAATTTACCCCCAGAAATATATACCAGATTAATGAATAATTGTGCTTGTATTGTAGGAAATTCAAGTAGTGCAATTCGTGAAGGTGCATTTATTGGTGTACCCGGAGTAAATATCGGAACCCGGCAAAACTCCCGCGACAGGGCAAAAAATATTATTGATGTGGGATATAATCGAAATGAAATCATATCTGCAATAAAAAATCAAATTAGTAATGGAAAATATCCATCAGATAACCTATATGGAAACGGAAATGCAGGAGTTCAAATCGCCCATATATTATCAGATTGTAATCTATCAGTACAGAAAAGGATTATGTATTGACTAATTATGAAAAATAAGAAGATACTTGGAGTTATCACTGCCCGCGGAGGTTCAAAGCGAATCCCCAGGAAAAATATCATAGAATTATGTGGAAAACCACTCATTTACTATACGATAAAAGCAGCAAAAGAGAGTAAATTACTGCATAAATGTATTGTTTCAAGCGACGATGACGAGATTATAGAAATTTCAAAAAAATACGGTGCGGATGTCCCATTTAAACGACCAGATTATCTATCAACAGATTATACAAAATCCGTAGATGTTCTCATTCATGCAGTACAATACATAGAAGAATTTGAACACTTTTTCCCTGATATTATTGTAATTCTTGAACCCACTTCTCCGTTGCGTACTGCACAGGATATTGATTTAGCATTACAAATACATTTAGAATCTGACGCTGATTCAGTCGTTTCTATTATAAAAACTGATCATTGGCATCCCATCAGGGCGAAAAAGATTCAAGGGAAAAGACTGGTAGATTATTGTATTGAAGAGCATGAAGGTGTTAGAAGGCAAGATCTTCCTCCAGCATATTTTAGAAATGGAGCTTTTTATTCAGTAAATCGTGATATATTGATTAACCAACACCAAATCTATGGAAATTTCATTAGTTATTATATTATGCCAGATACAAGATCAATCGATATTAATACTGAAATAGATCTCCAGCTAGCAGAATTATTAATGAAACCTCAATTACTAACTAAATAATAGTTATTCTTATAAATTACTTCTTTGTAGTTCATAATCGACTTCTTATTCTTAAAAAACACTTGAATAATTTTGTCAGTTCCGGGATTGTTTGGAGGATATTTTTCACAGTATATATAATAATCATTTTTGAGGGCAATTTTCCATGGTAGATACGATATTCAAATAGAATAAATTCGATTTTTTGGCGCCTTTTTGAAAAACCAGGAAGATTCAAACTTGGTGTCCACCTTTCAGGTCCCACTTTAATAAAAAAAGAATCCGAGAGTAATCCTTTTTCTTTAGAAAGGTGATAAAGATCAGTTCCTGGATATGGATAGTATAAATATTTACTCACTTGGTTTGGTGAACATTGACGAATGCAGTCAATTGTCTGATAATAATTAAATATCGTCTCTTCCGGTAGTCCAATTATTATAAAAAATAAGACATTAATATTAAATTCTTTTGACAATTTACAGAATAATTCAATATCTTCATTTGAATAATTTGGGCGCCTTAATACAGAGTTTCTGATGTAATATGACCCAGATTCAACACCGATATTTACAGAATCAACATTTGCATGATTTAACAGGATAAAAAATTCAGAGTTCAGTATTTTTTTGTTTAAAGATAGATTTGTTCTAAATTTAATAGGGATTTGTCGGTTTTTATTAAAATTTTCAAGTAGTATTAATAATTCATAACTAAAAGAAAGATTCATACTTAGTGTCTCAGATTCAAGCCAGATACTATTGATGTGAGGATTATTACGGATAATATCTTTTATTTCCCCTAGAATATTCATAGGAGAGCGAAATCTTACATATCTTCCTTTAGATTTTTTAGCAAGAATATGATTTGAACAATAAGAACATTTATTAGGGCAGCCACGACTTATTAAAATTGATTGTTCTGGATTATTTGGATCAAATATCCAGTTATTCCACATATTTCTATCAATAAATGGTAATCCGTCAAGATCCTGTATAAAAAGACCTTGTTTATTTTTTTCAATGGTACCATCTGGTTGCTTAATCCACAAATTTTCAATCCCAGATATATTATTTACATTAAGTTCAATCTGACGTGATAATTCACATACTGCAACTTCTCCTTCACCAATGCAAATCGCATCAAAAAAAGGCATGGATATTGTTTCTTCCGGATTTAATGTAGCATGTACTCCTCCAAGTAAAATAAAAATATCCGGGTAGTTTTTTTTTATTTCTTTTGCGATATTAGAAATTAACGAGATTTGAGATGCTACGGCCGATAAACAAAATAACTGTGGATGATATGTTTCAATAAACTCAGTTAGTGTCTGGGAAATATTTGTTTGAGGTGTAAATACCAGAATATACGGGTGATAACCTGATGCTTTTAGAGAGGATGCAACATAAGATATCCCAAAAGGGATCATATTTATAGAAATTGGCTTCTTATGAAACTCTGGAGTATATATTGAATAAATACAGCCTATATTCATGATTATAATCTCACATTAATAGATTTTAAGTTGTTTTTTTGGTCTTGCCTCTTTTCAAACCAGACCGATTTTTTTGATTTAATATATTGGTTTCTTCTATTGATTTTACAATTCTCTGTGTTGTTTTTCCATCGATTTTGTAACATTGTTCTTCAACTATTCTATTTCTCTCTTGTTGATGGAGTTTTGGATTTTCCAGATATTTTTTGATAGTAATAATCAATTCCTGTTCTGAAAAAACCAGTGCTGTACCACCTGTTTTTATAATATTTCTAAAATGAGTTGAATGATACCATTTTTCTGCAGAATTCCAAGAAGAATCTGGTAACTCTATATTGTATCCGATATTTATTACTGGTGTATCAAAAACAGCAGCATCTATTGTAATTGTTGAAGCAAGGTTAATTATAATATCACTATGATAGAGTAAGTTGACAAAATTTTCCACGCCTTTAATATCGTGTATATCGGAATACGTTGCAGCAAATAAGCTATCTGGTATATCAACATATATATCGTTTTTATTTTTCAAAATAATTTCATAATATTCAGTCCTTTCAGTAGGATGCAATCGAATAATTAATAGGCAATTTCCGAATGTACCTTGATGTACTAGATTATATAGATTAAAAATAAATTTTTCTTCATCAGGAAATACATGCTTCGCAACACATGTATAAGTGATTACTTTATCGTATTCTATAAGGTTATTTTTTTTGAAAAAAACGTGCCGTGTACTAATTTGAATATTTTTTTTATAAAAATCATACTGTGGTATTCCCACAACCTTTATCGTATCAGAATCAATGCCATGGAATTCAATTGCCTGATCCCGCATAATATAATTCCATACAAGAAGTAAATCAGGAGAAAAGAGAATTGAACCTCTACTGGGTAGGTTATCCCAACTATGCACAAGGGCTATTAAAGGAATTCCAATATTATTTGCACAATTTGATAAGATAATATCCTCCTGAACATCAATTGTTGGGATAAAAACTAATTCAATATCATTTAATACGAGGAGAGAGGTATAATTGCTTTCTAAATAAAAAAAAAGGATTCCTTTCCTCAATTTTGAATTTTCAATTACTCTCTTCCAGAATTTGACAACGAATGAGGATAATAAATAGGTAATTTTCGAATCTTCTTTGAGTTTAAGGATGTATTTTTCAATAGTTTTTGGTTTATGAATGATCCAAAAATAGAAATAATCAATTTTTTTAAAAATTGATCTGATATACCCCTTTATTTTATTCACAGGGGGATAAATAAAAATTGTGGACTCTGGAGCCAATGATTGGCAAAAATCTCTGTCGTTTAAAGTAGTAATAAGAAAAACGTCATATTTTTTATTTAATTCACAATAAACACCAGATAATAAAAGATTTCGAAGGGACATTCCTATCGGAAGAGATAATAACATTTTTTGTTTCATATTCTCTCCAAATAAAAATCCAATCCAATAATAATATTTGAAAAATATGATGCAAAAAAGGCTAGCATTTTTTGCCATATTGGGTTATAAATAGTGTGAACTCGAAATAATTCAAAGTTTGGAGCAAAAGGCCGAATAACATATCCCTTTTTAAGAATTTTAAACCGAGCAAACGAATAATAATCACGATTTTTGCAGAGAATACATGAGGGATCAAAAAAATCGAATGAATATTCATTAAAATGCTTGATATGAGTAGGATCGGTGATGGCCTCCCAACTATTCCAATATGGTACTGCAATAAAGATTTTACCATGTGGTTTAGTAATCCGGTAAATTTCCTCCAGAGTTTGTATTGTATTTGGAAGATGTTCAAGAACATCCTTCATATATATTTCATCAAATTGATTATCTACAAAAGGCCATGGAAAAACCTCCAAATCATGAACTATATCAACCCCGGGAAGGTTTTTTCCATCTAAATTAATCCACCCGTCTTTTATGTCAGTTCCACAGCCTATATTAAGTTTTTCAATATAATTCATTTTTTGTATTCATAGTAACTTCACGATGTTTCCTGCAAATCATGAGGATAATTATTTTAATAGAATATCGCAAGTAAATGTCATTAATATTTAGATATGACGTATTATTTTTGAATCATGTATCTCAAATTCAGAAATTAGTCTCATTCCCATTTCATTGTTATTCTCAATGATAATAAGTCACCGTTCATAACCTTAAGTAATTAATTCCATAATTATTTCGGAATTTTTTCCCCAATCAAAATTCTCATTAACAAAATCATGAGCATTTTTACTTAATTGAGTATATAACTCATCATCAGTAAGAATTTTTAAAATATATGAAGCAACCTCTTTCTCTGGAGTTTGCTGATTTGGATCTATAAGATACCCCGTAAAACCGTGTTTCACAGCAGTTGAAACTCCCCCCGAATTTCCACCTACAACAGGAATCCCTAAGTACTGTGCTTCGATATATGAAATTCCAAATCCTTCAACACCTAATGGAGAAAAAGTTGTTTTACTTATCATTGTATATACATCAGAAATCCAATAATATTTTACTAATTCTTCATCGCCAGCAACATAATCTATCCATATTATTATATCATCCAACCCCAGGTCTTTTGCCATTGACAATAAATTATTCTTTTCAGGACCTCTTCCAATAATAATATGGGTAAAATCCAGTCCCTTATTCTTTAAAAGTTTATCAGCTTTAATGCAGATATCAATACCCTTTCGAGGAATCAAATCACAGATACTTAAGATAACCTTTTTATTTGGAATTCCCATTTCTTTTTTAAGGGCTAATTTATCTGAATTAAAAATGTCTAAAAATTTTTCTTTTTTTATCCCGTTATAAAAAAGATGTATTTTTGTGTATTCATGAATTGGCAGTAAAGGCTGGACTAACATATTTGTAAAATCACTTACTGGAAAAACATAATCCATTTTTTTTAATATTAGCCTTTTTCCAAACCGGATAATGGGATTTTCCCATAAGGCCATTGCATCAACACCATGAACAATAACACCTTTATGAATATTTGATGGAAAAATCCTCATTAGAAACAGATGATTAATATTTAAAAAATTATATAGGATAAAATCTACTTTTTCACTATTGCATGATGAAATTATTGACCGAATTAATTTAATTTTTTTTGCAAAACATTTTTGAGAACTAATAGGAGGAATTCTATATACTTTAATCCCTTCAAAAAGATCGAGGGTAATTCGATTATAATAAGTGGGATCTGCTGATAAATCAAAAACAATAATCTCAACTTTTTGGTTTAAAGATTGAACTAATTCATGAGTAAAAATGTATTTAACACGATAATAATTATCAGGATAACCAAACGAAATTAGACCGATTTTCATACAATATTTATTTTAAAATCCCCGATTCACGGTAATAATCAGACTATCTAAATATTATGAAGTTCATTTCATATTACTCTTACAGGACGATTTAGAAATCTCTTTAAGACGCCCACCTTTTTTTTATAAAATGAAAAGGGAACTTTTAAAGCATTATACCTAAAATTTGAATACTCAACACCAAAATAGAATCTTAATTCAGGATTGAAACCTGAAATAAATTTTGATAATTGGGGAGTGTTTCCTGCCATGAGATTAATTTCATGAAAACCTTTATCAAACAAATCCTGAAAAATGGATGATAATAAAAACGAGGTTGCCCCAGTATCTTTAAAACGAGGATCGAGTACAGCTGACCATCGATATGCTCTAATATTATCCCAGATGATAATTTCTGCCGCAACTAATTCCCCGCTAGAAGTCCGAGCAGTCCACATTTCACCAAAATTATTTAAAATAATCATTTCAATCATCTGTAAGAGGAATTTTTTTGAAATTGGGGGTATTAGATGTTGTTTTTCAAACGTTCTGATAAATAACTGATAATAACTTTCAGGATTATATTCTTTATTTACAGAAATATCCATTTTTTTCGCTTTATTCACAGTGTTTCTAACCTTTTTTGAAATACGCTCGTTGATATTTTTATCTAAATAAAAAGTATAGGAATAATAAATTGACGATTTCCACTTATTCCAAATAAACGGCCGAATATCCACAATACCAGGAGAATTTATTAAATTAATATAATCATAGTTCTTTATCAGGGAATCATTTATTTTCGAAATGATACTATAATAGACCCGTTCTTTTTCTCGCACTTTTGTACTATCTGACGGAGCAAAAATAAATCCCCCATATGGGGTCATTGGTCCTGATGAAACAAAACTGGTCATTATTTTTTTATCTGCAAACCCAGAACACCCCCCAATAAGGGAACCCTCTCTAAAAAATCCGTAAACATGTTCTTTTTTCCCAGACAACTCTGCATATCTTTCAATCCATTGACCAAGATGAAAACAACTACCTTCAGGTGATTGTCTGACCAGATCGTCCCAAAGATGGTATTCTTCAGGAGACAAAATTCGGACCCCATTATCGAAACCCATTCTTCACCCACTTTACTATCTCATCAGCCCTCGCCATCCATGCCTTATTTTCTTCACAATATCCAAGTATTTTCTCAAATAGTATTCGTTCTTTACTTTCCTTTAATAACCCAGTATTATGCCAGTTCACAACAAACACCCCCCCACAGGAGTGAACTGCATCAATCATCTCTCGTATCAACTTAAATGCCTCATCAATATTAAGACGCATATAGTGTTGGAATAAACTCATTTCCATGACATGCAACGGAATCTCAATAATATCAATATATTCTTGATTTTTCAGGTTAATAGGTTTGAATGGGTGGCACATTCCATTTCTAAACCCGATACAATCCGTATACCCAAGTGTTGAGTCATATTCAAACCCTGCTTCTGACAAAATATTCCATGAATGGGGTACAGAAAATTTTAGATAATGGCTCCGATATCCGGTAACCCTCTTTCCAAGTATTTTTTCAAGCCGTTTTTTTTCTCGTTCCACCAACTCAAAATTTTCCGAAGTACCAAACCCCCCATGTAATCCAATTTCTCCCCCAGCATCAGTAATTAATTTAATAGCTTCAGAGACATCAGTAAGTCGATATCTAAATTCAGGTTCTCCAGGCTCTAATGCCTGAAAAAACCAGGTCGATCTTACACCATATTCTTTTTCAAGTAAGAGAATCTCCTCAAAATTATAAAATGGATTCTTTGGATTTGGAAACGATAACAACTCATATAAAAAACTGGATAAGTCTTTTCTCAATAGGGATTCCAAACTATCCATCATTTTTTGCCCGATTGATTTAAATATCAGATCTATGTCATGAGTAACACACAAAGCAAACTCATTATTTTGCGGATATATTGGAGTAATATGGCCTATCTGATAAAGATATTCAGATACAGATGGATGAAAGATTTCACGTTGTTGGCTTGCCCAATATGGAATTCGACCATGCATATCCTTAACTGGTTTTTCATATTCCTCTTGAAGAAGGAACCTGTCAAGTAGATGTGGACAAGATTTAAGAACATCTACTTTTTGAAAAAGTAAGACCATGATTCTATACCCACACAGTTATATTTTTTCTTAAATAAATTTTAGATTACCTCGGAAATCTCTTCCAAACAATATTGTAATGGTTTTTTCATAAACTAAAAACGAAAACGAATTTAATACCATGTCCCTTTATTCTCTTCCTGCATGTCAAAAAGCATTGCAAATAATATAAACTGGACACCAAGGGCAAATAATATTACCGAGACAACAGCTGGAACAAATATCTCATTCTTTAATAGGAATTTGAAATACATTGCATAGATTCCAAATAAGAAACCTAAAAAACTGAAGAAAAATCCAAAGATATAAAAGAAAACCAGTGGGTGAAAACTGAGCAATACATATTTTGTTTTAAGTCTCCAAAAAAACGCATTGAATAGCAGCCATGACAAACGGACAATGTAAGAAGAATACTTTATCTTCGACCTTTCAATCCCGTATCTTGCCGGGTGGGGGACATTCCGGACCCGAAAACCAAATGTATTCAGCCACACCAGCAGATCATTACAATATCCATATCGTGGATAGATTGCATCTAGAGAAATCGTCTCAAGAGCCCTGCGGGAAATAGCCGTATACCCATTCTGGGGATCCATAAGTTGCCAATATCCAGATGCAATCTTCGTAAGTAGAGTTAATACTGAATTCCCCACAAATCTCCATTTTGACATTCCCTGGCGAAATTTCTCATTTATAAGCCGGTTTCCAACTGAATAATCAACCTCACCTTTAACAACCGGATCAAGAAGTTCTGGAAGAAACGCAGGATCCATTTGGTTATCCCCTGCCATCACAGTCACTATATCCATCCCGTCTTCTAGTGCCTGCTTATACCCGGAGACTATTGCTCCCCCGACCCCTTTATTAAGAGAATGATGAATTGGTATAATCTTCGAGTCCTTCTGAGCATATGCATCTATCAATATTCCGGTTCTATCAGGAGATGCATCATCTACTGCATAAACCCGATCCACAAAATCAGGGATTGAAAATAATGTTCGCTCGATAAGTACTTCTTCTTTATATGCCGGAACAACAACGGCGATTTTTTTATCTTGATACATCCCCAGTTCATCCCACCAATATTGTACTGGTTGATCTGACATAAAATATCAACATAAAATTTTCAGATCCGGGATAAATTGTGGACTAAATATTCAATAATATACCGGTTGAGGAACAGAAAGAAAAATCAATCAGATAGTAGATTAATATCTTGAAACAAACGATAATACCAGAATAATTTTTTTCTAAAACGTAACCATATTATTTTTTGGGCAAATACTATGCAGAATTATGGAACCAATAATCTTGGAAAAAATATCACTGTCTTCAATCCAGTCTTTCTGGGCTTTCCTGCCAGATATCACCTGGGATTAGATTTATTTACCGGATGTTCAATCGGCGATAATGCTGTAATCCGTCCGGGAACAACCATATATGCAGATGTAACTATTGGTGAATCGTTTTCATCCGGCCATAATGTGATGATCCGGGAAAAGACAATTATCGGAAATCAGGTTTCAATCGGAACCGGATCAATTATCGAAGGATATACAACCATTGGAGATAGGGTAAACCTCCAGAGCCTGGTATATATTCCAACCAATACCTCCATCGAAGACGATGTTTTTATCGGTCCAAACACAGTTCTGACCAATGATCGATACCCTCCCAGAAATAATGTCCAGATGGAGGGACCGGTTATTCAGGAGTGGGCACGAATCGGAGCAAATGTTACCATTCTTCCAGGAGTAATAATTGGAGAAGAGGCCCTTGTTGCTGCAGGATCAGTAGTGACCAAAGATGTCCCTGCTGGGATGCTTGCAGTCGGATCTCCGGCACGTCACAAACCTCTTCCGATGGGAGCAGGACGATGATTCCGATTGCCAAACCTTCTGTCGGGGAAGATGAAGCAATCGCAGCAGCAAAGATAATCAGGTCAGGAATGCTTGCCAGCGGACAGGAAGTTACAAAATTTGAGAATGCGTTTTCCAGATTTATTGGCTCAAATCATTCTATTGCAACCAATTCTGGAACAGCCGCCCTTCATGCAGCGTTTCTGGCAGCCGGAATATCAGCCGGCGATGAAGTGATCATCCCAGCGTTCACCTTTATTGCGACAGCGACATCGGTCAGTATGTGTAGTGCAACACCTGTTATCGCAGATGTTGATGGTACCTTCTGCTGCCTTGATCCCGAATCAGTCATGGAACAGATAACCCCAAAAACACGTGCAATAATTCCGGTGCACCTTTTTGGTCAGCCATGTGATCTTGACCCACTCTGTCAAATATGTGAAGATCACGGCCTTACGTTGATAGAAGATTGTGCCCAGGCACACGGTGCCAGGTATTATGGTACTTCTGTTGGAACAATGGGAAAAGCAGGTTGTTTCTCATTTTATCCTACCAAGAATATGACAACAGGGGAAGGGGGGATGGTTACAACGGATGATGACCAATACGCAGAGCATGTCAGGCACCTAATCAACCATGGCCAGACATCAAAATATTGCCACACCGAAATTGGATTCAATTACCGACTTACCAACATCGGTGCTGCAATTGGAAGAGTTCAGTTAAAAAAACTTCCCGAACTCAACCAGATAAGACAGGAGAATGCAGCATTCTACCAGAAGCATATCACCCGGGAAGGTATTATCTGCCCGACAATAAGACCGGGATGTGAACATGTCTTTCATCAGTATGCCATCCGCGTACTTCCTGAGTGCGACCTCTCCCGGGATCACCTGATCCAAGCACTTTCAAGGGCAGGGATTGGTACAGCAATCCATTACCCGACACCAGTACATAAGCAACCGGTTTATCTTGGGAAGATCAGAGGAAGTGAAGCCCCGGTTTCTACCCGGCTTTCAAGTGAGATTCTTAGCATTCCAGTCTGGCCAGGACTTACAACTAAAGAGTTATCATACATATGCCAGACAATTAACGAGGCTGCCTGAATGGATGTAGGTGTTATCGGAACCGGACAGATGGGGAAAAACCACGTCAGGGTGTACTCGGAGCTCAAAGAAGTCGGGGATGTATATATATATGACATGCAGAAAGATGCAGCACAACAGGTATCCAAAGAGTATGGTGCCTTTGTTGTATCAGATCTCAGGGAACTTATCCATGAGGTAGATGCAGTAAGTGTCTGTGTTCCAACCCCGTATCATTTCAGCACGGTTTGGGAACTCCTTAAAAAGGATACCCATATTCTCATCGAAAAACCGATCTGTCAGAGATCAGAAGAGGCCAAAAAACTTATTGAACTCATTTCAAGGGATATAATCATTGGAGTCGGCCACATAGAGAGGTTTAATCCGATCGTTTCAGAAATAAAAAATATGATAAAAGAACCCCTTTTCGTTGAGTTAAAACGTCATAATCCAACATCAACACGATTATCAGGAACAAGCAATGTTGTTGAAGATCTCATGATACATGATATTGATATCATTCTTCATTCTCTATTTTCAGGAACACCTTCGATCCATGCAATGGGTACTGAAGATGTTGCTTCAGTTCAGATGAGATATGATCAATCAATAATACAGGTTTCGGCAAGTCGAAAATCATCAAAAAAGATTCGGATGATTCACATAGAACAGGAAGATATGACCATAGAAGGGGATTTTATGACGCAGGAGGTGTATGTTTATCGTAAGCCCGGGAAATATAATGTAGAAAATGAACGGTACGTGCAGGAAAATATTGTTGAAAAGGTTCAGGTCGCTAAAAAAGAACCTTTAAGGGCCGAACTGCAGACATTTCTCTCCTGTATAAAAATAAATACTCCTTTTCCAGTCACCCCGGTACAGGCCCTAGAAAATATAGAAATGTGCGAGATAATCACAAACCAGATGCAACCATGAACAAGCACATTCAAAAGATTATTCAAAAACGTGGTCCGATTCGAACCATTGGAGTAATTGGTATGGGGTATGTCGGGATTCCGGCAGCTCTGCTCTTTGCGAACATTCCTTCAGTGAAGATGGTATATGGTCTGCAACGAAATTCTCAAAGTTCAGGGTATAAAATTTCCATGCTTAATGCCGGAGAACTTCCCCTGAAGGGAGAAGAGCCGAACCTTCCCGGGCTGCTCAAAGAAATGATTGCTTTAAAGAAATTCAAATGTACCGATGATTTTTCCATTATCCGTTCATGCGATGCTGTAACGATTGCAATTCAGACACCATTTTTAAACCCGCGGGATTTAATTCCGGATTTTTCAGCACTTGAAGAAGGTATCAGACAGGCTGGGCGCTACCTGACCAAAGGGATTCTTGTTGTGCTTGAGTCTACGATCACCCCGGGAACCACAATCGGTATTGCACGAAAAATTCTTGAGGAAGAATCAGGACTGGTTGCAGGAAAAGATTTCGCACTCGCTCATGCTCCAGAACGGGTGATGGTTGGAAGATTAATCCAGAACATTCGGGAACATGATCGGATTATCGGGGGAATCGATGAGGTAAGTACCAAGCGAGCTTGTGAACTCTATTCCATGGTGCTAACAAAAGGGAGAGTTATCCAGATGACCGCTACTGCTGCAGAGGTCACAAAAACAGCTGAGAATACGCTGCGTGATCTCCAGATCGCTGCAGCAAACCAGATGGCACTCTATTGCGAAGCAATGGGGGTGAACTTTTACGATGTCAGGGCCGGTGTTGACTCACTCAAAGGGGATGGGATAACCCGGGCAATCCTCTGGCCAGGAGCAGGAGTCGGTGGGCACTGCCTGACTAAGGATACTTATCATCTGGAACGGGGAGTGCAGACAGCAGGGATAGAACCACTGGATTTTCCATCTGATACTGATTCACTCTTTGTTACTGCCCGTAAAATTAACGACTTTATGCCGGATCATATGTTCCACCTGCTCAAAGATGGACTGGAACGGATTCATAAGGAGATAAGAGGGAGTCGTGTTGCTTTATTAGGATGGGCATTTCTTGCCAATACCGATGATGCCAGAAATTCCCCGTCAGAACTCTTCTACCATCGATGTCTTGAGGCAGGGGCGGAGGTTAGTGTTCATGATCCCTGGGTGAAGGGCTCATTAATTTCATCATCGCTTGAAGAAGTACTGACCGGAACTGATGCAGTCGTAATCTTTACAGGACATCGGGAATATCTATCATTAAATCTTCACGAGATCAGGAAAGTGATGAAAAAAGAATATCCGATAATAATAGATGGGCGAAATATTGTAGATCCTGACCAGTATATTAATGCAGGATTTATATACAAAGGAATTGGAAGAGGAGACAAAAATAACCATCAGATAATGATGTGTCCATAATAATGATTGAAAAAATGTAGATTTGAAAAATTTTATGCTATTTTAACCACTTTTTTTATATGGACATTATAATGTACTGTTTTACATACTGATACTGGTTAGGAACCATGACCATCGTGGGCTGGGCACGAACCAACTTTCGGTGAGTTCAATAGAACCAGCTATTTTTTTCACAACAGATTATTACATATGGCTCTCTCAAAAATTATTCATTTATTCTAATACCTTCCAAAAATAATACTGATTTTCATTTAAAAAAAGATCAACAGAGGTTAAGTTTCAGTTTATAGGAATGGGAGATAATCAGAGCAAACGGCCTCATTCTTTTCAGAAGGTAATAAAGAGAAACTTGAAACAGCCATCACACCTAGTTAAATCAGGTTAAGAAGATAAATATTTTTGAACTCAAAATTGAGAGGTATGACAAAAATGATATATCTGGAGCGTTCATGTAAAAAGACGCTATTGCAGGATCTTGCATCAATACGATAAATACATCACCCCAATCTTAACATTTCCTTAAACCCTCATATAAAAACAATATTTGAAGGTTTTTTTGAAAAATATTGTGAATAAAGCCGTATTATTAAGAGGCGATATCCAGCAAATTAGGATAGATCAAATTTGTCATGTTTTTTGAAATAAACACGGATATTGGATATTCTAGGTCCTAAAAACTCGGGTTCATTCTAAAGTGGTAAGCAAGTGTATAGCAATAATATCACCGTACAGTTAAAAATCTACGTAATTCAGGCTTTTTGAAAATTGATTTGGGGTTAACCGGTAAATACACTGATACTACGCAAGCATCATATATTTATACCAGGAGTTTTATCTTATGATTACGGAGATTTAACAAATGAAACAGATCCTAAAAAAAGTATCTCTTCTTTTTTTTCTCTTGATGACTCTAGGATGCTTCGCTGATTCAATTCCATCTCCACAATTCGTAACAAATAATTCCAGTTCAATATTGATCACAGAGATATCTTCATATAATGAACAGGATATAATTCAATCAAATTACCGTCAAAACGCTCAAAAATCGACAAATTATCAGACTCAACCGATAAATTATTCCCTAACCAATAACAGGATGTATGTTTCAGACCATGTACTTGTTCAATATAAAAAAGACAGCATCTCTCCAATGGGGGGAGTATCTCAGGTTGCTGCAACTCTCAATGAAAATATCCAGGCAACTGTTCTCGCTGATGAGAATACCCTTGGCTTGTCTGGAATCCAGCTTGTAAAAATACCAAATGACACAACAGTTGATGCAGCCATTCTATACTATTCAAATAACTCAAATGTTGCATATGCACAACCAGACTATATTTATCAAGCCTGTGATGATTCAGAAGCGATGACAGAATCTTTAGTTACTGATAACTTTACGAACTATCGGAGCCAGAAGAGGGAATCGGGGGTTGTGTCTTCGAATTATTCTTCACCAACATTACCGTCCCAGGTGATGAATGTTGCACTGGGAAATAATACAACCTCTTCGGCAAATTGGCCAAATGATCCCTACTATAGTTATCAATGGGATATGCCAAATATGGCTGCTCCAAGTGCCTGGGCGGTTTCAACCGGATCATCAAATGTAACAGTGGCAGTCGTTGATACTGGGGTTGATTATACCCATCCAGATCTTGCGGCGAATTGTGTTTCGGGTTATGATTTTTTTAATAATGATGCTAATCCCATGGATGATAACGGGCATGGTACCCATTGTGCAGGATCGATTGCTGCTATTGGAAATAATGGGGTGGGGATTGCCGGGGTAACCTGGAATTCCAAGATTATGCCCCTCAAATTTCTTAATTCCGGAGGGCAGGGATACACAAGCGATGCTTTGAGTGCATTTGCCTGGGGATATGCCCGGGGTGTCAGGATTTTTTCAAACTCCTGGGGTGGCTATGGAGCTGATACCGCACTCCAGTCTGCGATAAATACGTATTCTGATGCAATATTCTTATGTGCTGCAGGAAATGATGGGGTGAACATTGACAATTATATTTTTTCACCAGCCGGCCTTTCCTGTCCGAATATAATATCAGTAGCAGCTACGGGTTCAAGTGATACTCTTGCTTCATGGTCGAATTATGGAGTGACAACGGTGGATGTTGCTGCTCCGGGAGTGAGTATATTTAGTTGTAAACCCGGGAGTTCGTATCAATACATGTCCGGGACCTCGATGGCGACACCTCATGTTGCAGGATTGGCAGCATTGGCAAAAGCAGTAAATCCCGGGTATACTGTTGCACATACAAAGTCGGCAATAATGAGCGGAGTTGATACGAAGTCCGGGCTGTCCGGAAAGTGTGTAACAGGGGGACGGGTGAATGCGAATACAACAATTAGGTTGACAATTGCGTTGCAGGCACGGTTTTACGGAGTTCCAGAAACTCAAATTTTACCTTTGACTGTACATTTTTTTGATGCTTCTACTGGTAATCCCATTTCATGGCAATGGACCTTTGGGGATGGAAATACCTCAATTCAGCAGAATCCGGTTCATACATACACAAATTCAGGAACATACACGGTATCACTTACGGTTCAGAGGTAATAATGAAACAAAGACCATCCAAAGAAGTTAGGAGATACAATATAGGATGGGTATGGAGAGAAATTATCAAGAATCATAGGATACCTCAACTTTTTACTTTTTTTATAAATGCATCAAAACCAAAAATAACTCCACAGATTCTTCTTATGCATATACTTACACAACCCATGTCTCAAAATTACTGGTAAATATACTAATAATCGATGAAGAAACGGGGATGGTGGTGAGATAAATACCATGATTAAGGAGGAGACCTTTAATTTGACGGCAGGGCTTTCGTCCATATCCAATCTTACTAATGAACGGGATAACTACCACCTTGAGGTTGATCATTTAAATGATACTTATGAGATCCAGACAAGTATTCTTCCGGAGATTTCTGCGTATTTACTACCTTCAAAGTTTAATAATCAATCTCATAATCATGACTCTAATACCCCGATTCGAATTTTTGGAAGTTGTGTATCATGTAGTTTTTTTGCTGGCACTGACGTGCTTAGGTTATATGGGGAATGTCAATATCAGAATCTGAATAACTATCCGGGATTTCTTGAAAAGTATCTTATCAGGTACGATATTCATGATTTTGAAACCTTAAGACGGGTAGGGACTATTAACAACCCTTTTACTGCCAGCGATTCTTCCTTTAAAAGACTCATTTCATATACAATATTTAAATCAACCTCAGGATCTACATGGCATTGTGTTAAAAAATCATTTTCAGTTCCTTTAGTGGATCACATAAAAACATCGGTTCATACCTGCTGTTCAATTTTTATAGCATTTGGTGTAAATAGTTTAATTAGTGTTTACTCCGGAGGTATTTTCCACGTTGTGGAATTGGGAGGAGGGACCACAAGTAATGAAAATACCAACTGGATTTGTAAAAATTCCTGGAAAACTGGTTGGGGAAAAGTGGTTGGTTCAGACTACATAGGATATGGAGCGGCATACATGACCAATCCACCAACAATTTCACCAACTATTACCTGTATTATGCCTTCAAGTGCAAAGCGTGGTTCCCTTGCTCAGATAAACACTCTTTCAGGATCAAATTTTCTATCTGGAGCAACGATGAACCTAACCAGAATAGGATATTCCAAGGTAACTGCATCAAACGTGAATGCTGCATCATCGTCATTGATTACCGGTAAATTTAATCTGACAGGAGTATCATCAGGAATCTGGAATGTATCAGTTAAGAATTCAAACGGCATGATCAGAAATTTGACAAATGATTTTACCGTTTTCCCCAATATACCTGTTAAATTTTTCGGAGTTCCTGGGACGACGATCAGACCATGGATTGTTAATTTTTATGATGGTTCTGATATGAGCCCAGCCAGTTGTGCATGGAATTTTGGTAATAGAATTTTAAATGCCACAACCAAAAATGCAACACATAATTACAGCACTGTCGGGAATTACACAGTTACTAACAATAGGGGATTATTAATATGATGATTAAGGAATTATTATATTTATTCGTCAGTATTGCTGTTTTGGGATGTAGTCTTTCAGTAATAGCGGAGAATTCAGCATCCGGGGACGTGAGTGTTCTGGAAACGAACTCAACAACCGGGACCGTGACGGTGGCAAGCGGGGCTCCAGAGTTTCTGTCCGGGTGGAGTTACCGGAAACTGCATGCGATTGGGGGGAGTGCTGACGGGGATTTGACTAATTATCAGATGAAACTTGTAGTCTGGAATACCGCCGGGACTGATTCCGGGGAAAATGTGTACCTCGGGGGGAAGGGAAAAAGTGATTTCTCTGATTTGAGGTTTACAACGGTCAGTGGGTCACTGATGTCATATTGGCTTGAGTCAACCAACACTAGTGCTGCAATTGTCTGGGTGAGGATTCCGGTAATGTCGAGGGGAGGAACGCAGATTTATTTGTACTATGGGAACTCCAGGGAACAGTCACAGAGTAATGGAACCGCAACATTCCCGCTCTTTGACCATTTTGAAGGAACCTCCCTTCAGTCAGCTCTATGGCAAAGCGACGGTACTGCAACCGTGTCAGGTTCCCGCGTTGTACTGACCGGGGCAAACGCATTCCGGTCTATTCGTTCATTAAGCACATACTCATCGGGATACGCAGTAAGGACACTGGCTCAGGTAGATAGCGCCAGTGACGGCCAGGGTCTTGGGTTTGGGGTGACATATTCTTCTCCAAACACGGTATTTATGCGTAAATCAACCGGAGTTTACGCGTTCCGAACTAACACGGGGACAAGTTCGGATATAACTGTTAACGGAGATTCATCATGGCATGTATACGACATTGGGAGAACAACCGGATTTAGCAGAATCACCATTGATGAGGTTGAACAGGCAAGACACACGACGAACCTTGCAACGGGTAATATTAATGTTGCTTTTTCAAGCTGGGCTTCTGGAACTAAAGTATCAGCAGATTGGGTCGTGGTCAGAAAAATAACCGCAAATGAACCACAAAATGGAGCATGGGGGACTGAAGAGACGAATCAGATCCCACTCAAGGCGAATTTCACCTATACTCCTACGGGGGGGTTCGCACCATTGACGGTTGAATTTACAGATACTTCGGAAGGAATACAGCCTCTTCAGTACTCCTGGAGTTTTGGGGATGATGCAAATTCTTCAGAACAGAATCCCAATCACACCTTTACTCAACAAGGGAATTTCATTACTCAACTTACCGTAAGAAATCAGACAGGTTCTTCCGATACGAAAGTCAGTAGTTCTATTCCGGTTCAGCAGTTACCCTTTTTATCAGGATGGGGATATCGGAAGTCTCACCAGGTGAGTGGTTCTGTAGACGGGTCATTGACAGATTACCAGGTAAAAATTCAGTTATATAGGACAACAGGGACAGATTCAGGGGAGAACGTATATCTCGGTACTAAAGTCCAGAGTGACTACCGGGACATCCTGTTCACGGACACTCAGAATACACCCCTTTCATACTGGATTGAATCAGCAAATACCTCTAGTGCCATCGTATGGATAAAAATTCCACAATTATCGCAGGCAGGGAACAGGGTTTATTTGTACTATGGAAACTCCGAGGCACAGTCACAGAGTAATGGAACCACAACATTCCCGCTCTTTGACCATTTTGAAGGAACCTCCCTTCAGTCAGCTCTATGGCAAAGCGACGGTACTGCAACTGTGTCAGGTTCCCGCGTTGTACTGACCGGGGCAAACGCATTCCGGTCTATTCGTTCATTAAGCACATACTCATCGGGATACGCAGTAAGGACACTGGCTCAGGTAGATAGCGCCAGTGACGGCCAGGGTCTTGGGTTTGGGGTGACATATTCTTCTCCAAACACGGTATTTATGCGTAAATCAACCGGAGTTTACGCGTTCCGAACTAACACGGGGACAAGTTCGGATATAACTGTTAACGGAGATTCATCATGGCATGTATACGACATTGGGAGAACAACCGGATTTAGCAGAATCACCATTGATGAGGTTGAACAGGCAAGACACACGACGAACCTTGCAACGGGTAATATTAATGTTGCTTTTTCAAGCTGGGCTTCTGGAACTAAAGTATCAGCAGATTGGGTCGTGGTCAGAAAAATAACCGCAAATGAACCACAAAATGGAGCATGGGGGACTGAAGAGACGAATGCAGGTTAATAACGTGGAACTTTATAATATGAATACACAGAATAATGGAAAGGTAGAATGCCCTCTATTTATATATTCTATTCTATTCAATTGAATTAATATATAATAACGTGAATTTTTTTCTTCACACAGTAATATTACTCCTTTAATTGCGTAAGTTAAAAAATTTGGTCGTTTAATAAAATGGATGATGATTCGTATTGGACGATGGTAATCCGTCCCAGAAGTGAATGGTTTGATATAGAGATTAAAGAACTCTGGAGTTATCGGGATCTCATCATGTTATTTGTTCATCGAAATATTGTCTCAACATATAAGCAGACAATATTAGGTCCTTTGTGGTTTTTATTACAACCAGTGCTTACGACATTAGTATTTATCATTATTTTTGGAAATATCGCAAGGATTCCAACAGATGGAGCACCCAAATTATTATTTTATATGGTTGGAGTAGTAACATGGACGTTCTTCTCAAATTGTGTTATCCAAACATCGAATACATTTTCATCCAATGCAGCAATATTCGGTAAGGTTTACTTTCCCCGTCTTGTTATCCCGATATCGGTGGTCATAACAAATTTGTTTACGTTTGCAATCCAGTTTATTTTATTCCTTCTTTTTTTTACCTATTATTATGTTTTTGGTTCAGGTATTCATCCAACGATCTGGATATTGACTATACCATTTCTTCTGATCCAGATGGCATTCCTTGGACTAGGGTCGGGAATATTGATCTCTAGTATGACCACAAAATATAGAGATTTAGCACTGTTATTAGGATTCGGAATTCAACTCTGGATGTATGCAACACCAATTGTCTATCCCTTGTCCCAAATCCCGGAAAAATGGCAGTGGCTCTTTGCTATGAATCCCATGACTGCTATTGTGGAAACATTTCGAAATGCATTCCTGGGTAATGGAATCATCATGCCATGGATATTAGGGGTCAGCATTGGGATGACTCTTATAATTTTCATATCAGGAATTTTGTACTTTCATCAGGTTGAAAAAATGTTTATTGATACAGTATAATTAGGAGGAGATGGATGAATGATGTAGTAATCCGGGTAGAAAAAATATCCAAAGAATACCGCTTAGGAGTAATTAATTATAACACATTATCCGAAAATTTACAGAGCAATTTTGCGAAATTTTTTGGACGAGAAGATCCAAACTCCAAAATTGACGAACAATATCTTGGGCAAGAAAAAAAATATAACACCAGATTCTGGGCATTAAAAGATATTTCATTTGAAGTCAGACGCGGGGAAATTCTGGGTATTATCGGACGGAATGGTGCGGGTAAATCAACTTTGCTCAAGATACTTTCTCGGGTAACCGCACCGACGAATGGCATTATTAAAGTCCATGGAAGAATTGCAAGCCTTCTTGAGGTTGGAACCGGGTTTCATCCAGAATTAACCGGAAGGGAGAATATATTCCTTAATGGGGCGATTCTTGGGATGAGAAAACATGAAATCGAGAACAAATTTGATGAAATAGTCCATTTTGCTGAGATTGAAAAATTTATCGATACTCCGGTGAAACGGTATTCAAGTGGCATGTATGTCAGACTCGCTTTTGCAGTTGCAGCTCATTTAGAGCCAGAAATATTATTAATAGATGAGGTACTGGCAGTAGGGGATGCAAGTTTCCAGAAAAAATGCTTGGGGAAGATGAGTGATGTGGCAAAGGAAGGACGAACAGTATTGTTCGTTAGTCACAATATGGGTGCGATAACTAGTTTGTGCTCGAGAGCAATATTAATAGAAACAGGATTGCTTACAAGAGATGATTCTTGTTCTATTGTTGTATCTGAATACCTCGCAACAGGCAAATCTCATAATACGTCAGACTGTTTAATTAATCACCCAAACAGAACCAAAGGATATAACGAGTTACTAACTTATTTTTCCACCAATTCGAATGATAATGTAGTATACTATGGCGAACCACTTATATGCAAAATCGGATATTCATTCAACGAAAAAATAGTAATCCCTCAATTTGTAATTATATTTTTTAATATATTAGGAGTGAAAGTATTCACCCTCATTAGTGATTACCAGAAAAATAATATTCCTAATTTTTTGGTGGGGACTGGAGAGATAATATGTAATATTCCAGCCTTGCCCCTCATGCCTGGAGAATATTCTATTAGTCTGATGTTATGGCAACCCGGTCAAAAACTTGATGAAATTGAAAATGTAACTGATTTGCATGTTGAATGGCGAAATCGAGAGATTGGACAATTCAATTGGGATAACTCTATGGGTTTAGTCTATGTTGAAGCTGATTGGAAATGTATTAAATATGACTAATATTTTTAAACGATTATTATCCGGATCAATTTTTTTTTTAGGCAAAACAATTGAAATTTGGGTAAATTTAAGTCACCGTTCAATAGAATTTAGAGATAAATATGGATTTAACATCTATCTGAAGCCAGGAGATGAAATATCACTATACTACAATCGAAGATCAATTACGGATTCAACAAATATTATTGATTTTCTTTTTATGAATTGCAAGGAGAAATCTATTTGCTTCGATTTGGGAGCGAATATGGGTTCAATATCATTGGTAATGTGGAGAAAGGCTGGTATTAATGGGAAAGTAATCTCCATAGAAGCTGATCCATATAATATTGATAGAATTAAAACTAATTTATTATTAAATAATTTTCCAACTAATTATGTAAAAAACGTTGCTATCGCTGACAAGGAAGGGGTACTTCAATTAAGAAGATATATAGGAATAAATGGCTGGCAGACAGTGGGCAATCCAACCTTTGCTGAAAGCTATGACTGTGAATTAATTAAAGTGTCTGCAATAAGTTTTTCCAATCTGATGGATGAATATAACCTCGATTCAGTAGATATTGTTAAAATAGATATTGAAGGTGCAGAGTTATTAGCATTACAGGGAATGGGACAATATCTAAAAAATAAAAAAATCGGGTGTGTAATATTTGAGGTTAATTATCTTATGCTTGAAGGATGTAATAAAAGTGTCGCAGATTTAATGATTTTCTGGAATAATTATGATTATGAATTATGGAAGTTAACTCAACAAGGCTCACTTGAGAAAATGACAAATCAATGGCCAGAAAACTTTATTGGTGATTGTGTTGCAATTCCAAAATAAAATATTGGCACTCAATTATAATATAAAAAAACTGTTTATTGAACGAAAGAGAGAAAGTATTAAAAAAAAAATCCAGTCTAGTGGAATATGTAAGTTAGATTTAGGATGTGGACCTACAAAAAGATATGGATATATAGGCATAGATTTTTCTTCAAATGCAGATATTCAATGGGATCTTCGTTTTGGCATCCCTTGTGATGATAATTCAATATCCATAATCAGATCTGATCATTTTTTTGAACATTTAAGCATTGACGAGTTAATGGATATCCTAAAAGACTGCAGAAGAGTTCTTATAAAAGGTGGAGTTTTGGATTTTTCCGTCCCTCATATTAATCCATATATCTCTGCGTATCTTGAGAATGATTTTGAATTTTTAAAAGAAAAAATTCATGACATCCCTGATGGGAAGGATGACTTATTCAATACTTGTTTTGATAGGGTTGTGTGGTTATTACATCGCTCTGGAGAACACAAATCAATGTTTGATACAGAGTCAATTCTTGAAAAAGTGAAGTTATCTGGTTTTAATATGGTACATACAAGGGAGTATGATCCAAACAAAGATAATGATCCCAGATTTTCATCAATATATGTGGTAGCAATTAAATGAAAATTGTTGGTGATTGGGCTCCCGGTACAAAACACATTGCAATTAACCTACGTAATGGGTTATTTCTTGCAAATTTAGAAGGACCAATCAAAAAATCTAATCAAAATTTCCATTCAGTAAACAAAGCAGGCCCACATCTCTTTAATTGTGAATTACCTGTTCATTCATCGAAATTTATTTTTACTCTTGCAAACAACCATATAATGGATTTTGGTCATACTGGATTGGAATTCACTCTCAATGAACTGAAAAAAAATAATTTTTCTCACTGTGGAGCAGGCAATTCTATACATGATGCAAGAGCGCCACTAATAATTTCGGAAAATGGGGTAACAATTGGAATAATATCATGTTGTGAATCTCAATTTGGAGGGGCAAAAAGGAATGGTGCCGGAGTTGCTGAGGTAGGACCATGGATATATTCTGAAATATCTAATCTCATTAACTTGGTCGATGCAATAATCGTTTCAATTCATGGAGGGTTAGAAGATTCTCCATGGCCTTCACCATTCATTCAAGATCTGTATCGTTCCTTTATCGACGCAGGGGCAAGGCTCGTACATGGACACCACTCTCATATTCCACAGGGATATGAGGAGTATAATAATGGATTGATCATGTACGGGTTGGGTAATTTCGTCGTAGATCCTGATAATTGGAAAAACTATCCCAATGCTCTTTGGTCATTAGGAGTGAATATTTCATTTAAATCCAATTCTATAAATTGGGATTTGTTTACCTGTGAAATTCGAATAAAACCAAATTCAAATGAAGTAATTATCGAGGAAAGCACTCCAGAAGAATTTTCAAGTCATCGCAATTATCTTAAGAAATGTAACCTACCGTTCTCCAACAAATCCACCATTGAAAGTTTATGGCAAGAGGTTGCATTACGTTCTTTTTTTTCGTATGGAGGAAAATATATGAAAATGATACGCTCAGATAATCCAGATTTGAATGAACTTATTAATTTGTTTTTATTAAAAATCAAAGCAACTCTTCAAAATAAAAATGGTCATATAAATCCTACACTCCAAGAATTACTTCTATATTATGTGATGATTTCTTGTGAAAGTCATAGACAGATGCTCATAACTTCATTAGGTGTCCTATCTGGAGAAATTCCTGATGTAAGAAATAAAGAATCTCAATTATTGGCTGACGAAATGATGCCCTGGTCACGTGGAATTATACCACAATGAAAAAAAAACTCTTCCAAACAGACTGGCTCGCCTCAGAAACTGTTTTCTATAATGTAAAAACAAGTAAAGTGAGTTCATGCATTCATGATGTTATCGATTATTCGAATCTCGAAATAGATCCTGAAGGTTTTAATAATTATCTGAACTTTGGATATTCGATATTAGAGAGAACACCAATTAAACATGTTAAGTTCGTACCGCACTCTTCACGCCTTTATATAGATGAACATGGTACATTAAGTGTTGAGTATCTCGAGGACCCCATTGATGGGTGGCTTGATAAGCATTATTCTGAATCAGAGATTTTTGAACTAATACAATCAAAAATTACTGAATGGGAGACTTCCCATAATGGTGAGATTATAATTCCAACAAGTGGAGGGTATGATTCCCGTCTTTTAAATTATTTTATAAAAGATAAATCTCGGATCCGATCTTTTACTTATGGAATCTCGCATAATCAACACGATTCATTCGAGGTTGTATACGCTAAACGACTTTCGGAAATTCTTGGAACCCAATGGGAGCAGATAACTCTTGGAAATTTTCATAATTATTTAGAAGATTGGGATTGTTTATTTGGTCCCTCAACTCATGCACATGGCATGTATCATATTGAATTTTATTCTAAAATCCTTCCTTTGGTCAGAGGAAACAATCCATTATTAAGTGGAATCATCGGAGATGCATGGGCAGGCTCAGTATCAATTTCATTGATGGAAAATTGGGAGAAAGTAGTACTCCTTGGATATTCTCATGGAATAAACTCTGATTCAACACATAGTAAATTCAAAACACCAAACAACGATTTAAAAAATTACTGGGAAAAAAATGAAAACCGTCTAAAAGATGAAAGGATACGTATTATCGAATCGATGCGATTCAAGATCAGACTGCTATCATATTTAATGATCATTCCCAGACAATTTGGATTTAAGCCTTGGTCACCATTTCTCGATATTGAGGTTGCAATGGCAATGTTAAATCTTCCATCAGAAAGAAGAAAAAATCGGGTGTGGATGAGGGAGTTTTATGAGCAACATGGCTTGAACTTCGAATCAATGAACCTTAAGGCCAGCAGGCAAAATGTATTGGATCTTTACGCATTATCTAAAAATCCGGTTACTCCCTTAGATATTAGTATTTTACAGGAAGTGATAGATCCAGATTATATATCATGGATCAATGAAAATGTAAATCAAGATAACCCACATTTAAAAGAAAGTTTTCATTCAATATATAAAAAAAATAAATTTATTCAAATACTATTAAATTTGACTGGAATTAAAACTCGAAATAATCATTCGAACCAATTGAACGCATATTCGGCTTATCTTGTCATTCTACCAATAGAACGAATATTAAAAAAAAGGACGAATAGAGGAGATACTAGCAGATGAAATATTATACCCCGGTTATTCTTTTTACATACATCAGAACCGAAACACTTACTGAAACACTGAAGTGTCTTAAAGAAAATAAAGTTCCTTTAATCTATGCATTTAGTGATGGACCTCGAACACCAGATAATGCCCCTGCAGTCAAAAAAGTCCGGGAGATTCTCCACAATATTGACTGGTGTGAGATTATCATTTTTGAACGTGATATAAATCTCGGATTGGGGCAATCTATTATAACAGGAGTTACAGAAATTCTGAAGAAACATGAATCGGTAATTATATTCGAAGATGATTTAATCTGTGTACCTGGAACGTATCAATATCTTAATGCAGCTCTCGATTATTATAAAAATAACCCAGAAGTGATGAGTATCACAGGATGGACGCACCCATCAGTAACCCCCTCGGATATTATAGATCAACCATATTTTGATGGTCGGGCCGAATGTTGGGTTTGGGGAACTTGGGCACGTGCATGGAGTGGGATGCTTGACTATGATGCGTTGACCCTCGTTAGAAAATGTGAAATGAAAGGTATTGATGTTTATCAATATGGTGTGGATTTAGTAAATATGGCGAAATTAGAGAAACAGATGAATATATGGGCTGTTCGGTTTCTTTATTGGCACATTTTTAACCGCGGACTCTGTTTACGACCGCCATGGAGCATGGTTAATTCAATAGGGTTTAGTGAAGAAGCAACAAATACAAAACAAGAAGATCCTTGGCTGAAAATCCATTCATTAAGAGAATGTCCCATTATTCCAGATCAATGGCCAAAGATAATAGAAAATTCTGAATGCTCAGCGTTATGGCGAAAAATTTTAGGTCAAAACCATAATAAACAAAAAAATCGGTTAGAATTTTTAAAAACAATATTAGACAACAAAATGCTGAGGTCTATATGAGATTTGTAAGATTTTTGAGACCTTTTATCTTAAAAATTTCTTCATTTCAATTAAGTACGGATGGAATCTCAACTATTAAAAAAAAAAGTAGAACAGATATTACTGGCCCCTTCCAATCATGGAGAAAAGCAGTGCAGGCTAGTACAGGTTATGATTCTGACCTCATCCTAGAAAAGACAAAAAATGCTCTTTTAAAAGTAAAAAATCGAGAAGCAGTATATGAACGTGATTCAGTACTGTTTAACAAGATTCAGTATTCCTGGCCTCTTCTTGCCGGTCTGATGTGGGCAGCAGCACAATCAGAAGGACGATTAAACGTGCTTGATTTTGGTGGTTCTCTAGGAAGTACATATTATCAAAACAAAATATTCATTGATGCATTACCCGAGGTTCGATGGAATATCATCGAACAACCAAAACATGTAAGTGTGGGAAGAGAATTATTTGAAAATGATAAGCTTAAATTTTTCTCTACAATTGAGGAGTATTCCATTGAAAATGAGCCTAATGTCGTCGTAATGAGTGGTATATTGCAATATCTGGAAAGCCCATATGAACTAATTGAAAGATTACTTGTACTTTCTTCAACATGTGCCATTATTGACCTCACCCCTTTCTGGGATGGAGATAATGATATTACATGCGTACAAACTGTTCCTCCATGTATTTATGAAGCAAGTTACCCTTTATGGATCTTTTCGAAACAAAAATTTATAAACTATCTAAATAGTTTAAATTATCATATTTTAGCAGAATTCGAGACTTTAAAAGCACCACCTTCGGATATCTGTCTTTATTATCAGGGATTAATCATTGTGAGAAAGGGAACAGAGGCATTAGATGGAATATATGAATGAAGAAATAAAATATATCATCCAAAAATTACTGAAAAAAAACAATATTCATCCAATATTACTTGATATTGGTGCATCTGGAGATATTCCGGAAATTTGGACAAGTATAAAAGAGGATTCTTATTACATTGGATTCGATCCGGATCTTCGGGATTTACATACCAGTAACGAGGATGGATTTTTTAAATCGGTAATTTTTAATTCAGCAGTCATTGAGGACATAAACTCAGTTGAAGTTCCCTTCTATTTAACAAAAGCTCCCTATTGTTCCAGCACTCTTTCCCCTGATAATGAATCTCTTTCAAATTATATTTTTTATGATCTTTTCACAGTAGAAAAGATTCAAAGCATGAAATCCTCGAATCTGAACCATTTGATGGAGTCTCAAAATATCACACATATTGATTGGTTTAAAACAGATTCACAAGGAATAGATCTATCCCTATTTAAAAGTTTGGAGAATGAAATTCGTTCAAAAATATTAGCGGTGGATATTGAACCAGGTTTGATTGATGCATATGTTGGAGAGGATCTTTTTGCTGATGCTCATACATATTTAATTCAGAATGGATTCTGGCTTTCTGAATTAAATGTTCGAGGTACTGGACGAATAAAAAAATCAACTTTGGATAGGTTGTCTTCTATTAATACTCAAAATAGTTCTGAAATATTAAAGAAAGTAATAAAAAATAGCCCAGTTTGGTGTGAAGCACGATATCTTCGAACAATCGAATGGATGGATAGTAATCATTTTTCGCACGAAAATTATATCTTATCAATCATTTTTGCATTAATGGATAATCAACTAGGTCATGCCTTTGATATCCTTTTTCAGTATGAGAAAAAAAATGGTGACGATGAGTTCTCAAAAGAGATGCTCGTTACTCTTGAAAATTATTTAAATGATAAAATTATACAACAAAAAAGCATTATTCAAAAGAATTTTATCTACAAATGTATAGACTACCTAAAAAAAAGGATCTGATATTAAAGATTATATTTTAATGAAGTAAAAAGTTCAGATATCGATGACAGTATCTCACTTAATCCTAATTGTATATAATTTTAAACTAACCTCATTAATATCATTCTAAATCTCAAGAATTCCAATTATAAACAATATTATTACTTAAAGACTTCATCAAATAACAATCCCTCCAATGTCAAGAATACCGCGGTTATCAGTTGATGTGATAATTAAAGAGAAATTATGTATAAAACTGTAGGAGTTATGAGTGAAATCAATGTAATTACTTCAAAGGAGGATAATTTTGAGTCACTTCTCAGGTAAAAACATTCTTATCACTGGGGGACTCGGTTTCATCGGTTCCAACTTGGCCCGAAAACTGGTTTCCCTCAGTGCTCAAGTAACCATCGTGGATAGTCTCATTCCCGAATACGGAGGAAATCTTTTTAACATATCAGACATTGAGGATAAAATCAAAGTTAATATTTCAGATATCCGTGATGAGTATAGTCTCAAATACCATGTTAAGGGGATGGATTACATCTTTAATCTTGCCGGACAGACCAGTCACCTTGACTCAATGCAGGATCCCTTCACAGATCTTGAGATTAACAGCCGTGCACAACTCTCCATCCTGGAAGCCTGCCGGAGGTATAATCCGGGTGTGAAGATCATCTTTGCAAGCACTCGACAGATATACGGAAAGCCGGATTATCTTCCAGTGGATGAAAAACATCCAACAAGACCGGTTGATGTAAATGGCATTAACAAACTTTCAGGTGAATGGTATCACCTCCTGTATCATTCCGTTTATGGTATCAGAACCTCAGTACTCCGTCTCACAAATACCTACGGTCCAGGTATGCGGATTAAAGATTCTCGCCAGATTTTCTTGGGAATCTGGATCCGATTGCTTCTTGAGGAAAAAGCATTTGAAATATGGGAAGGGGATCAACTCCGTGATTTTACATATGTTGATGATGTAGTTGATGCTTTTTTGATGGTTGCAGAAAATCATTCCGCTGACGGACAGGTATACAATTTGGGAGGAATGTCTCCAATCTGTCTTCGCGATCTCGGAGATCTCTTGCTAAAAATCCACGGTCACGGAAAAAAAGTCTTAAAAGAATTTCCTGTTGATCGTAAAAAAATTGATATCGGCGATTTCTATTCTGACTACCGGAAAATTCAGAGAGAACTCGGATGGATACCTAAAATATCTTTACTGGAAGGCCTAACAGAAACATATGAATATTATAAAAACTACCAACAGTATTATCTTTAATGAACCATTTCAGCCAGATGAAAGATTGACCATAATTAACGATATTTATCAAGGAATATCCTGAATAAATTAATTTGCATCGAATCAGCAGCCAAGTGATACATAGAAATATATGATACTCAACTCCCTTTTTGGATTTTGGTTAATCTCGAAACTTAAGACATTAACGGCAGGGATTTTTGGTTAGAACATCATAGTTCTAATTACCATTGTATCCAAGAATACGAATATCTGTAATTATTTAAATAAATGGGATCTAAATGAAAGGTGTTATTCTTGCTGGGGGCCTGGGAACCCGTCTCAGGCCTCTAACTCATACAGGGGCTAAACAGCTCATCCCTATCGCAAATAAACCAGTGATAGAATATTGTATAGAAGATTTAGTGCGCTGCCATATTTCTGATATTGCTATTATCGTCGGATATACGCCTGAACGTATTCAATCATTACAGGAAATATTAGGATCGGGAGATCGTTGGGGTGTTCAATTATCGTACATTGAACAGGATGCACCAAGAGGGATTGCTCATGCACTCTCAGTCGCACGGAATTTTGTGGGTAATGACTCTTGTGTCCTCTACCTGGGTGATAATATCTTTCAAGAGGACATATCGCCAATTATTATTGATTTTAACCAAAATAATCTCGATCTCGGCTTGGTCCTCACTACAGTTGATGATCCCCGGCCATATGGGGTGGCTGTGCTTCAACCAGATGGGAAAATGACAGATATTGTTGAAAAGCCCCAAAAACCTCCTTCAAACAGGGTCGTGACCGGGATCTATTACTTCTCACCAGCTGTGTTCCCGGTAATTGAGACTCTTAATCCTTCAGGCAGAGGAGAGTTCGAGATTAGTGATGCCATCCATAAGATGTTAAAAGACCCATTAATCCGGTTTTCATTCGCAGAGATCAGCGGGTGGTGGGATGATACGGGAACTGCTGATGCAATCCTTCTGGCAAACCATAAGATACTCTCAAAATTATCTCCTGAAAATTTAGGAAATATTGATGAAAATGTCCGAATCATTGGAACGGTTTCAATCGGCAAAGATACCCATATTATGGCCGGGACTGTTATCCGCGGACCAGCCATCATAGGAGAAGACTGTTCGATTGGTCCTTGTTATATTGGGCCCTATACTTCTATTGGACCACGATGTAGAATTAATGGGGGAGAGATAGAATCTTCTATCATAGTCAGTGATGCCTCTCTGAATCTCGGATCATCAAACAGAATTATTGACAGTCTCATCGGAAAGCATACTAAAATCAACTCATCCTCAAACACCTATCCTTCCGGCACACGACTTATTATCGGTGAAAATTCAGAGGTCTTCTTGTGAAAATCTTAATTACCGGAGGAATGGGTTTTATCGGTTCGAACTATGTTAAATACCATCTAAAAACACACCCTGAAGACGAGATCACTATTCTGGATAAACTGACATATGCAGGGAAAAAACAAAACCTGTATGATGTAGATGAAAATTTTGAATTTATAAAAGGTGATATTTGCGATTCGAAGGCTGTAATGGCTGCAATGAATGAATGTGATCAGGTGATCCACTTTGCGGCTGAGTCCCATGTTGATCGATCAATTGATCATGCAATGCAATTTATTCAAACTAATGTTTTTGGCACAGGTATTCTGCTTGATGCAGCTCGCAGACAGCAGATAGATCGATTCATACAAATCTCAACTGATGAAGTTTATGGATCAATAGAGAGCGGGTCATTCAAAGAAGACAATGTACTCAACCCATCATCGCCATATTCCAGCTCGAAAGCAGCTGCAGATTTGTTAGCACTTTCATATTTTAAAACATACAATCTCCCTGTAGTCATTACACGAAGCACTAATAACTATGGTCCATGCCAACATCGGGAAAAATTAATTCCTCTGATGATTACCAATGCTATGGACGATGCACCCTTGCCAATATACGGCAGTGGAAAAAACATTAGGGACTGGACATTTGTTGAAGATAATTGTAGAGGAATCGATATTGCAAGGATGAAAGGGAAGTCGGGTAATATCTATAATATCGGTTCCCATGAAGAATATACAAATATTGAGATCATTCAGATGATCCTTGAAATTCTACAAAAACCATCAACGCTTATTAAATTCGTTTCTGACCGGCCCGGACATGATTTCAGGTATTCTGTCAATACAGAGAAAATTTCGAGATTGGGCTGGAATCCCCAAATATCCTTACATTCAGGAATAGAACAGACAATTCAATGGTATAGAAAAAATCCTTCCTGGTAATTATCAAATGAATAGTATTCTTCAATCCTATCTGGCGTATAAAGAAGAGATAGATAAAGCAATATTCCGCACGCTCTCCAGCGGAACATATATTATGGGAACGGAAGTTGCTGGATTTGAGCGTTCTCTTGCAGAATATCTTGGAGTTAAATATGCAATAGGAGTAGGGAACGGCACTGATGCTATTCAGATTGGATTAAGAGCTGCAAATATCGGACCTGGTGATGAAGTTATTACAGTTTCACATACAGCAGTGGCAACGGTAGCGGCAATTTCCCAATCCGGTGCAAAGCCGGTGCTGGTTGATGTAAATCCACGAACCTACACATTAGATCCTGAACAATTGCCAATCGTCTTTTCTGAAAGGACACGAGCAGTAATTCCGGTGCACCTTTACGGTCATCCGGTTGATATCCGGCCGATAATGGATTTTTGTCAGGAACATAACCTTACAGTGATCGAAGACTGCGCACAATCTCATGGTGCATCAATAGGCGGGAAAAAGACGGGTTCTTTCGGTGATGTCAATGCCTTTAGTTTTTATCCCACAAAAAACCTCGGCGCAATGGGAGATGGCGGAGCAGTGGTCACCGATGATCCAAACCTGGCGAAGCAGTGTAGGGCAATCAGACAATATGGATGGTTAGAGAGAAACAATAGCAAAATACCTGGAATTAATTCTCGTCTTGATGAATTACAGGCAGCGATATTATCAGTAAAACTTCACTATCTTGAGACGGAAAATAAGAGGCGACAAAGGATCGCTCAACTCTATGATGAAAACCTTCCAAATGTAGAGACCCCACATAGAAACGCGGGAGTTACTCATGTCTTCCATCAGTATGTCATCCAGACCCAATATAGGAATGAACTTCAAAACCATCTTGCAGCCCAAGGGATTTCTACACAGGTGCATTATCCGATTCCTGTCCACCTTCAGGATACATATCGTGGTTCAGTGAAAACTGCTGGTTCATTGCATTGCACAGAGAACCTGTGTACTCGGATTTTAAGTCTTCCAATGCATCCCTGGCTTGAAGATGAGGATATTATGGAAATCTGTAAATCCATAAATCAATTCTTTTCCACATGAAACATTATTTTTTTTGCACTTATTTTGACCGAAATTACTGTGACAAAGGTTTAGCATTGTATGAGTCATTAGTAAAGCACGTCCCGGATTTTACCCTTTACATCCTTTGTCTTGATGAGGAGACCTATTATACTCTAAAAGGTCTGAATCTTTCATCAATAAAATTAATTCGGCTTTTTGAACTTGAAGAGAGAGAGCCATTATTTTTTGCTACCCGTAAAAACAGAAGTCTGATTGAATACTATTTTACTAGTACCCCGGTTTTTATTCGGAATCTGATGACCTTTTACCCTGAAATTGACATTATTTCCTATATCGATGCTGACATGTACCTCTTCTCATCAATTGATCCAGCCTATAAAGAGATGGGGAATGCATCAATATTTATTGTTGAGCATCGATTTCCACCTGAACTTGAAGATCGTCTTATCTATGGGAGATTTAATGTAGGTTATTTGTCTTTTCGGAATGATGACGAGGGAAGACGATGTCTTGATGACTGGAGTAGAGATTGTATTGCGTGGTGCTATGACCTGGTGGAAGGAGATAAGTTCGCTGACCAGAAGTATCTGGATAAATGGGAGAATGAATATAACGGATTATGTGTTTCAAAAAATATTGGGATAAATACTGCCCCATGGAATGTTTCTCAATATAATATTGAATTGAGAGAAGAGCAGTTTCTGGTGAATGGTACTCCTCTTCTTATATATCATTTTCACGGTTTAAAACCTGATATTGTACATAAAAATCTTTATTGTTTTGATAATCATCTGCGAGAGTATTTCCGTAGTAGTGGTTCTGAACAACATGAATTATTCAAATTATATTCTCAATATGGACTATCGTTAATAAATTCACAGGAATATGCTTTGCAGAATAATCATTTTAAGGTTATTGGGAAGGATATTAGGTACAATACTGATATTAATAAAAAAATTGGCGCGATTTTGCTATTTGAAGTGATAGATGAGATAAAAAAAATCCGTAGAGACAAATGTATATCAGATATGATTATTATCCTGAAGGTATATAAAAGGTCTAAAAAACCAGTTAATCTCACAAAAATAAACAAATTCATCAAACGGTTTTTTTTTAAGGAAGGATATCAAAAAGATGATAATTAATAGAATTACGCATTATTTATGGATTTCAAGGGATGGCGGATTTGAACCTGGAATATTCACAATCGGATATACTACCAAAGAAATTTTTAATTACATCAATGATAATTAATATTAATCATTTTGTCCGATAAATGTTCATATAAGATAATACAACTGCCTATGAGTTTTTCTCAAGAGATATAAAAATAAATAAATAAATCAAATGTCTTTAAAAACACCTCTACTATTCTTAATCTTCAACCGACCGGACACAACAGTTCAGGTCCTAGAGGCTATTCGGAGAATAAAACCCCAACATCTTTATATCGCTCAGGATGGTCCCAGGGAGGACCATCCTGGTGAAGCTGAACTTGTATCTAATATCAGAAATGAGGTGCTATCTTCAATTGATTGGGATTGTAATGTTCAAACCCTCTTTCGGGAAAAAAACCTTGGGTGTAAACTTGCAGTGAGTAGTGCGATAACCTGGTTTTTTAAGAATGAGGAGATGGGCATTATACTTGAAGACGATTGTATTCCAAGTCAGTCATTTTTTTTATTTTGTGAAAAAATGCTCATTAAATATAAGGATGATACCCGAATATGGCTAATAAGTGGTCACAATCCGATCTCATCTAATCATTCAGGGGATTCATATTTTTTTTCGCATTATCCGGTTGTATGGGGTTGGGCATCCTGGAAAAGATGCTGGGACAAATATGATTCAAATCACATCTGCGACAGTCAATTAAAAATAATTATTGATGATTTTTTTTCCAACAGGATTTTCTCTAAAATATGGATCGAAACTTTAATCAAAGTAAAAGAGGGAATAATAAACACTTGGGATTTTGATTTGGTCTTGACAATCATAATAAATAATGGAATGATAATAAAACCCCATAAAAATTTAGTGATTAATATAGGTTTTGGAGAAACTGCAACTCATACAAAATCTGCGAATTCAACTTTAAAAGCGTTACCTCTTCAGGATATTGATGTTGAAAATTTAAAGGATCCCGTGTATATTTATCGCGATTTATATGAAGATTTGTTATATTCGGAATATCGTTCAAAAGTTAATATTATCACTAAATGTCAATGTTTTATTGAAATATTTAAAAATAAGTGCCAAATTTTTGAAAAAAATTAGTTCATGCAATATAATAAAAGTAAAAGGAGGAAGAAAAAAATACCCAGTGGTAATTCAATTACCTATTACATCAAAATGTAACTCTCATTGTGTGATGTGCAATATCTGGCATATGCAGGATCAGTCAGATATGGTATCAGTAAGAGATTTCTCAGTTTTTTTAAAGGATCCCATTTTCAAAGAAGTACACTCAGTGGGTATTAACGGGGGTGAGCCATCAATGGTATCAAACCTCCCTGATTATGTAAAAGAGATACTAAAATTACCAAAATTACGTTCTTTAAACATTATTACAAATGGCTTTAATAATGGAGATTTCTTGCAAAATGTTGAACAGATTTTTAATCTCTGCAAAAAATCCGATATCAAGTTTCACATTTCATTATCCTTAGATGGATACGGGGAGATACATAATCTAATTCGCGGCCGAGAAGATGCATTTGAAAAAACAATCATAACAATAAATAAAATATACTCTCATAAGGAAAAATACTGCGATAATGTGGATGTAGGATGTACAGTCTCGCAACAAAATGTCAATAACCTCATTGAATTGGATACCTATTGTAAAATGAAGAAAATAAAAATAAAATACCGATTAGCAATCGCCAATAAAAGAATTAATAATGCTTCTATATTGAATAATTTTTGCGTAATTTCAAATCCAAGCCAACAGAGTGCTAAAGAATTTTTTCATCGTATGATGTCTAAATCAACAAATTTTCATGATAAATTCAAATATTTTGCCCTTTTTTATTGGTTGAACAATCCGAAAAAAAAGAGATTACTTGGTTGTTCTTGGAAAGAAGAGGGCATTACCATGGACGGTAATGGAAATATTTTCTACTGTGCAGTTTGTAGCAAGAACATAGGATCTCTTAAATATGAAAAAGGGGAGACGATATTCTTTTCTAAACAAAATATTAATTATCGAAAGGAGATAATCCGGAAAGAATGTAATGACTGTATACATGATTATGAAGGAATGATCGAGTTAAAATATATACTAATATATATAAAAGATATTTTTATAAATAAGTACTCGATGAAGTTATTTTATCTTCGATGTATGACTGGTTTTCTATGAAAATTACAATTCTTGGCTGGTATGGAACCGAAACAATAGGGGATCGGGCAATTCTTGCAGGATTATTCTCATTTTTCTCAAAGACATTTAATACATATGAAGTCTATTTAGGTAGCTTATTTCCTTTTTTTTCTGAGCGAACAATCATCGAAGATTCTCCTTTTTGGAAAAAAATTACAGGTAGTGATGTAAAACTCTCCCTTTTTAACTCGAAAAATCGAGGTGAGTTAGTCAGTTCAATAAAAAAATCTGATCTGATTGTCATGGGTGGTGGTCCCTTAATGCATATAGATGAAGTGTTCATGATTGAATATGCATTTAAAAGCGCAAAAAAAATGGGGAGAAAAACTGCCTTACTTGGATGTGGAATCGGGCCGGTTTTTACAACACATCATAAAAAAGCAATTATTGAGATTGTAAATAACTCAGATCTGGTAATTCTCCGAGATTCACTATCCAAAGAAAGTCTAATTCAAATATTCAACGAATTTCATATAGATATTTATAATAAGAAGATTTTTTGCAGTTTTGACCCTGCGGTTGAGTGTTGTCTATCTTATAATCATTTTTTTCCGCAGAAAAAAGGGGATTACATCGCAATTAATCTTCGCTCTTTTCCTATGGACTATTCTGCTGGCATAAGAGATTTATCTAATATAAACACCGATCTTCTTACATTTATCAGAGATATTTCTCTCAAATTTCCTATCCCAATTTATCTGGTTCCCATGCATTATTTTCATATAGGTAATGATGATAGAGAATTTCTAAACAGTATTCGATTTGAATTACATAATCCTAATATCGTGGTTCAAAATACAAATCTCTCTTTAGAAAGTACTATTTCGATTTTTAGAAATGCACTATTTACTATTGGAATGAGATTTCATTCAGTTCTGATTCAAACGATTTCCCATGGTAATAATTACATATTAGATTACACTGATAACAAAAATGGAAAAATTGAAGGGTTTATTACTGATATTGATAAGGATAATTTTTATTCAAACCGAAAAATATCATTACAGCAGGAACAGATACAATTGAATAAAATTAATTTTTCAAATACCCATTTTCAGATAAATGAATTTAAAATTAAAGAGCGTTTATCGATTTATAAGAATAAATTAAAAGACTTATGAAAATTCTTATTATCAATACAAATGATCTCGCTGGTGGTGCAGCACGTGCAGCATATCGTCTCCATTATTCTCTCATTGATTTGGGCATTGAGAGTTTAATGTTAGTACAAAAGAAAACAGGTAATGATCCAACCGTACTTACCAGTACATCCATCCTAAATTCATTTGGAAAAACCCGAGAATTTATTGATGCAATCCCAAAACGAATATATAGGCACCAGACCAGTACTCTTTTTTCACCTTCCTGGCTCCCATTTGGAGGGATAATAAAATCTATTGAAAAAATTAACCCAGATATCGTCCACCTTCATTGGATCTGCGGGGGGATGATTCGGATTGAAGATCTAAGACGAATAAAAAAGCCAATCGTATGGACCCTGCATGATATGTGGCCTTTTACTGGTGGGTGCCATTATAATGAAGGGTGCATGAGATACATAAGTCAGTGTAATTTCTGTCCGGTTTTAGGATCACAAAAGAAAAATGATTTGAGTTCTTTTTGCTATTTCCGTAAAATGCGAACATATAAGAAAATTCAAAGTCTCACCATTGTTGGATTAAGTACCTGGATGACAGAATGTGCTCTTCAAAGCAAATTATTTGGAAACAATAATATTGTCACAATTCCAAATCCAATTGACACAAGTGAATTTTATCCACTAAATAAATTCGAAGCCCGAAAACGTCTGAAAATTTCATCAGATAAACAAATAGTTCTTTTTGGGGCCATACATGCGACTGATGATCCACGGAAAGGATATCGTGAACTAATTGCTGCTCTTGAATTGGTACCAAAAAGAGATAATCTTGAATTGTTTGTTTTTGGAGGGAAAAGTGTTGGAAAAAGCTCTACATCAGGTCATATTGTCAACCATTTAGGTTATGTGCAAGAAAAAGACCTTCAGGTTCTATATTCTGCATCAGATGTAATGGTAGTTCCATCATTGCAGGAAAATTTGTCCAACACAATAATGGAGTCGCTTTCCTGTGGAACCCCTGTCGTGGCATTTGATGTGGGTGGGAACCATGATTTGATTGATCATAAACAAAATGGGTACCTTGCGAAACCTTTCTTGATTAAGGATCTTGCCAAAGGTATCACATATATTCTTGATTTATCAAAATCATCATTTTTCTATAGTGATATTAGCAAGAAAAACTCAGAAAAGTTTGAAAAGAACATCGTCGCAAAAAAATATGCTGAGTTATATCAGAGTATCTTATTCCAAACGGCATAATTATTTTGCATAATGAAGTTATCCAATGAAGGGAATTGAAGGTTAAGTCGTGCTCTGATTAAGCTGAAATTGAGAGATCATTATATATAATATCCTTCATTGGACAGCCTCATAATGATCTTAATAAATCATTAGGCATACTCCATTTTTCAAATACTCAGTACTTAGCTAATTCTCCCTCTCTCTTTCCTGAATTCAACATCTTCCCAATTATAGATTATTTAATAGGTCTATTAAAGGGAACAATCGAGCATATGCATTTGTAATTATGTTTTATGAATTCC